>Ga0209163_1000315_pt1 | contig 105228 bp, 96 predicted proteins | sample MTBAKSrepl2MetaG_FD_187457 | JGI IMG/M metagenome (GOLD analysis project Ga0209163, IMG submission 187457) | Enrichment culture microbial communities om Arthur Kill intertidal strait, New Jersey, USA, that are MTBE-degrading - MTBE-AKS2 (Arthur... | ecosystem: Environmental > Aquatic > Marine >...
TGACATCTGGGCCAAGGACGACCACACGGTCAACCTATTCCAGCCGGGTGTCGAGATCACCAAGACCGGCGATCGGCTGAGCAAGGTTGGCGATGAGATCACCTACGTGGTGACGATCACCAACACCAGCTCGACCGACTCGCCGGATCTGATCCTTGACACGTTCACGGACAGCCTCGTGGACGAAGCGACAATCACGATTCCGGATGCGGCCAAGCGGCTCGCCCCAGGCGCAACGGCGACGATCACATACACTTACATGGTGACCAAGGCCGATGATCCTGACTGGGAGACCGCGATGACTTGGACCAAGCTGTACAACGAAGCCTACGTCCTGTACCATCCGGAAGGGTTCCCGAACAAGATCGAGGACACGGACGATCATGTTGTATGGCTCGTCCATCCGAGGATCGACATCACCAAGGATTCCGATCCCGACTGCTGGGCTCGCGAGGGCGACTATGTCGACTGGACGATCGAGATCACCAACACCGGCGATGTCGGCCTCAAGTTGGTTTCGGTGGTCGACACTCTCAAAGGCAATATCACCAGCAACTTCGATAGTTGGCTCGACGCTGGCGAATCGGATAGCTACACCTACAGCCGGTTGTTGACCAGCACCGACCCAAGCCCGCTGAAGAACCATGTCGTTGTTCATGCCAACCCCTACGACGCCGTTGACGACGTCTGGGTCAGGCTGACCAATGACATCATGGACTTTGCAGACGACTACATCTGCAAGCTGAAAGAAGAGACGGCTTGGTTCTACGATCCGGGAAACTATCACACCAACAACACCTACCCCGGTATCAAGGACAAGAACTGGGGCTGGTACAACGGACCGTACACCGTCGAGCAGATGAAAGATGGTGTGGAGTTTGACATCTACGCCGCGGCTGGCGGTAACGACATCTCGAAGGGCTACCTTGTGGGCACCGCCAGAGTAACGTTGGCTGTGGACGCCATGTCGGCTACCATCACGATCGACATGGCTGAGCCCGCTGAGGTCGGTCTGATCCATGCTTGGATCGGCAATACTGGCCTGCCGGTCAAGACGGTTGTCACCAAGAAGAAGACCACGACGACACCAACAAATGATCCTGGGCAGTTCCCGTACAACAGCGGCTATCTCGATTACGGGACGATCCACTACGAGTACACGGTGAACTTCGCGACGCCGCTCACCGCACCCGTGTATGTCTCGGTCCACATCGAGAGCTGGATTCCGGTGGGCGAGTGCCCGTGTGATCCCGGCTGCTGGCCGTACTTGTGCGAGGACTACCTCAATCAGTAGTAGACAGTCGGAGCTAGACTGTTAGTGGGATGGACGAGCGGACTCCCGGCCAGCGTGCCGGGGGTCCGCTCCGCTTATCCCCCGCGAGCAGGACAAGTCGACCACCAGCATAGAAGACAACTGCTGTCGTCTGAACGGAGGTGTTTGTGCTCATGCTCCTCACCCTCATCAACATCGTCGTCTCCGCCGTCGTCCTGATCATCGCCGGCATGCTCCTGCCTGGTTTCTCCGTCGCGGGACTAACCGGTGCGCTCAAGGCGGCAATCGCGATCGCCGTCCTGATCTTCCTGGTCGAACGTGTGTTAGGCAAGAAGATGTCGCCGCAGGGCAGAGGATTGGTCGCATTCCTCGTCGGCGCCGCGGTGATCTACCTGGCGCAGTTTGTCATGCCAGGTTCGGTCCACGCCACGGTCTTCGGCGCATTGCTGGCGTCGCTGTTTATCGGGATCATCGACGGCTTCCTGCCGACCAACATCAGGTGAGGGCTACGGCCGCTCTTATGTAGGCCAAATGCAAAGCGGCGGGCAGGCAGCCCGCCGCTTTACGGTCAGTTGAGTGTCTCTGGCCTCTACCGCCCCTAACCGCGGGCTAGACCATCCGCCGTACCGCCCCAATCATCCGCTCAATCTCATCCTCAGTGTTGAAGTAATGTACCGACGCCCGTACCATATCGGTCAGGCCACGCTGCTCCATATCGATGCGCGTCGAGCCACGGCTGGAGACAGTCACATTAATCTTGTGCGGCGCGAGCTCGTGCTTGATCCGCTCCGGATCGAGACCATCGACGGTGAACGACACGATGCCGCAGCGCTCGGCACCAAGATCGCGCACCTTGCCACCCGGCAGGGTCGGGATCGCTGCCCGCAGGTGGTCGGCCAGGGCATTGACCCTGGCGTGGATAGCGTCCAGCCCCCAGGCCATGGCGTACTCCACGGCGACGCCGAGTCCGATCTTGCCGGCCATGTAGGTTTCCCAGTTTTCGAAGCGGCGGGCGTCCGGGCGGAGCACGTACTCGTCCTTGGCCGTCCACCGGGCGGCGTGGACATCGACAAACGGCGGCTCAAGCTGGTCGAGCAATGCGCGGCGCACGTAAAGGAAGCCCGTCGCCCGTGGGCCGCGCAGGTACTTGCGGCCCGTGGCGGCCAGGATGTCGCAGCCGATGGCGTTGACGTCGATCGGCATCTGCCCGACCGACTGGCAGGCGTCGAGCAGGTAGGTAACGCCGTGCTCGCGGGCGACTTGGCCGATCGCGGCGGCGGGATTGACCAGGCCGCCGTTGGTCGGTACGTGGGTGACGGCGATGAGTTTGACGCGTTCGTCGATCATCCCTCGCAGTGCCTCGACCGACAGCTGGCCATATTCATCGTTGGGGACCACCTCGACCTGGGCGCCGGTGCGCTTGGCAACCTGCAAAAAGGCCATGTAGTTGCTACCATACTCGGAAACCGCCGTCAGGATGCGGTCGCCAGGCCGAAAGGGGATCGAGTAAAAGGCCATGTCCCAGGCGCGGGTGGCGTTTTCGATGACGGCCACCTCGTCGCGGTGGCAACTGATCAGGCGGGCGATGGCGTCGTAGGTGTGTTCGAGCGCGTCGGCTGCATGGGCGGCGGCCTCGTAGCCGCCGATATTGGCTTCGAGCTCAAGGTGGCCGGTTAGGGCATTTAGCACGGGTGATGGCATTAAACCGGCGCCGGCGTTGTTTAGATGGATCACATTGGCGCAGCCAGGCGTCTCGGCGCGGGCGCGCGCGACATCAAGGGCCAAAACGGTTTCTCCTCTCTGGGGGCGCGGAGTGCCGGTCTAGCCCGGCGAATCCGGCCCGATCGGGTAGATGTCCCGCGGGATGCGGGTGTACGTAAACTGGCGCAGGTCGGCGGGGCCGAGGCCTGGCGCGTCGACTTCGATGATCTCGCCGGCGATGGCGTCGAAGTAGGCCCGGAAGTGTACCCGCGAGCGCACCACGATGATGTCCAGGGCGGTAAAGTCAGTGCCGTAAGCCCGGAACGCCGCGTCATCCTGCGCCTGGTGCTTGAGCGACGTTATAATCACATGGTTGCCGTTGCCGATGTCCAGCACGGCCGTATCGCCGCAGACGGCCAGGCGCCCGGTGTCCTTGGGTCCGGTGCGCACGTAGTCGCCGTTGCCGAGGAAGGTCAGGCGGCCGGTCAGGGTCAGCGGGGGGCCGGCATATTCGGAGGCGTGGCCTCCGGCGGTGACGGTGACGATGTCGCCGACCTTGGCGACCGAGTTGATCAGGCCGGCGACGGCGTGGGGATCCCAGATGGTCGAAAAGCCAACGTCGCGGGCACCCTGGCGGAGCAGCTCGAGCAAGATGTGGGTGCTATCACCCGTGCGGTCGCTGTGGTCGGCTAGCACGATGGGGCGGGTGCCGGCGGCGACGAGCTGGATGGCCCGGGCGACGGCGGCGGGCGGCTTGGGCAGGTCGCGCTTGGCTAGGCCTTCGCGGTGCTGCCACATAAAGGCAGCGACGTCTTGTGCGACGTGGTCAGCCAGGGCCTGGTCGTTGTTGGTGACGACGATGATCGAGGCCCCGACGTCCGGCACGTCGGCGTAGCCAAAGCCGGGGGCGACCGAGACACGCAGGATCGACGGCTCGCGGGCTTCCCAGGCGTCAGCGTAGGCACGGATCTCCTTCATCGGGTAGGCGCCGGTGCCTTGGAAAACGCTCGGCGAGATGATGCCCGGCTTGACGATTGCCATGGTCGGGTGGTAGCGGCCGGCGAGCGTCTCGACCATGCAGCGGGCGACCGTTGCCCCGGTTGAGTGCTTATCGGTGTGCGGGTAGAGCTTACAGACGACGACGGCGTCGGCGACGTCGGTCAGCTCGTGGTCTTCGTTGGCGTGCAGGTCAAGCGAAACCATGATCGGGATGTTACCGACGGCCGCGCGCACGCGACGAACGAGCTCAGCCTCGGGCTTGTCGACGTGTTCGGCGGCCATGGCCCCGTGCAGGGAGAGGAGTACGCCATCCAAGGGGATGGCAGACAGCAGGCCGCTGACGATCTCGCCGGCGTACCTCTCGTAGGCCTCGCGGGTGACGCGGTTGGCGACGCCGGCCTGGGCGGCCAGGATCGGCACGATCTCGTGCCCGGCGGCCTCCAGCACGTCGATGAACCCCGCCACGTAGCTGTTGGTGCCGCGGAATTGGTCGATCATCGCTTGGCCGTGCGGGACTCCTTCGAGCTCGAAGTCGGCCACCGTCGTCGGGCCAGGATAGAAAGTATGCGTCTCATGCACAAACTCAGCGATTGCGATGCGTTTGCTCACGTTGTAGTCACTCCTTGCTGTGCTTGCGTACGCTAAAGGCCAGGGCTGTCCAAACGTCGTCGACGCGGGCGATCTTGTAGTCCACCAGGCCGGCGGCGAGGCCGACGTCGCGTACGATGGTTTGGTTGATCTCCGGCGTCCACGCGGGGGTCTTGCGTGGCCAGGCGACCCAGAGGCGAGCAGTTGCCGCGCGGGGAGCCCACACAGGCATGCCTGAGTTGAGTTCGGCCAGGGTGCGGACCGGCCAGACGATGACTCCCACCGGTTGGGCGGGATCATGCGTGATGCTGGCCCCGGCGGGCAACACGCCGAGGTCGGGCCCGGGGACTTGCGGCAGGGCGGGCGACGCATCTGGAGCCGACAGCGGCACCAGCAGGACCTGCATACCACTCTTGATGCCCAGCTTGACGTGGAGCGGCGTTCCCGAATAGCCGTCGAGCAGCGATTGCGGCAGGGAGGTGACCAGCGGCGGGTTGGCCAGCGTTTGGCTGATCAGCGTGGCCGCATCGGCCCACGGGCCGTAGACCGCATCCGGCAGGAGGGCGCGGATCGCCTGAACCTTGGCGGTTTCGCCGCCGAGAAAGACCAGCGGCAGTTGTCGTGTTGTCTTGTAGTACCGCACGGCCAGCCCGAGGTCCCGGCCTTGCGAAGGCAGCCGGTCGAGATCGATCACCACCGCGGCGGGCAGGTCCTCGCGGATCTGGCGCAGCGTGCGGGGGTCGAGCCCTTCATGTTGGACGGTGTAGCCGAGTGCGGTGAGTTGCTCTGCCCGGACTGCGGCCTCGGCGGATCGCCAGCTGACTAGGCGGAGGCGCACGGCGCGTGACGTGTCGGTGTCCATCGGCGATCTCCATACCCCCATCCCGCCAGGATGCCTCCTCTCTTCGTGCTTGCCGGGCCTTTCCCTATTGATTACCATGAGTCCATGGAAACCAAACTGCGTTTGCCAAGTATCTTCAACGACGTGATCGGGCCCGTGATGCGCGGCCCATCTAGCTCCCATTGTGCCGCCTCGCTGCGCATCGGCCGCTTTGCCCGCGACCTGATGGCCGGGCGCATCGACTCCGTGCACGTGCGCTTTGACCGCGCGGGGTCGTTGGCGCAGACGCATCATTCGCAGGGCTCCGACATGGGGCTGTGCGGCGGGCTGCTCGGCTGGGAGGCGACGGATCCGCGACTGGTTGACTCCCAGAGCGCCCTCGCCGATGCCGGCATCGATCTGAGGATTGAGATCGCCGATCTCGGCGATCCGCACCCCAACACGTACAGGCTGGAGTTGGTCGGTGGCGGCGAGCGGCACGAGCTGGTCGCGATCTCGACCGGCGGCGGCATGATGGAGATCGTCGAGATCGACGGCGCGGCAGTGTCTTTGCTGGGCGACCGCTGGGCAAGTGTGTGGTTTGGCGGGGTCGAGCAAGGTTTGGAGCGTTGCTCGGAGTTGGTGGACTGTCTAACAACCTGGGAAGAAGTCGATTGCCTGACCGTGTACAGCGGCCCGGCTGGCCATCTGGTTCTGGCGTGCGGCGACGTGCCGCTGGGTGCGGCGACCGAGGCGGCGGTAAGGCAGCGGTTTCCGGGATGGACCCTCAGACGGATTGCGCCGGTGTTGCCAGTGTTGACGCCTGCCGGGATGGCCGTGCCCTACGCGACTGCGGCCGAGATGCTCGCGTACAACGAGGGCAGGGGCCTTGCCCTGTGGGAGCTGGCGGTGACCTACGAGCAGGCGCGCGGCGGGCTGGCTGAGGCGCAGGTCCTGGCAATGATGGCCGAGCGGGTTGCCGTGATGCGAGGTGGGGTTGCGATCGGGCTGCAGGGCACGGAGTACGCCGACCGGATTCTCGGGCCGCAGGCGGGGCGCTTTGTGGTGATGGACCAGGCGGGGCGACTGCTGGACGGCGGCGTGCTCAACCGGATGATCGCCTATGTCACCGCCCTGATGGAGGCCAAGAGCGCTATGGAGGTCATTGTGGCGGCGCCGACGGCGGGTTCGTGCGGTGGCCTGCCGGGGGCGTGCCTGGGCGCGGCGGACGCGATGGGGCTGGCCGACGCTGACGTTACTCGAGCAATGCTCGCGGCGGGCATGATTGGCGTGTTTATCTGCGGGCAGGCGACGTTTGCGGCGGAAGTCGCCGGCTGCCAGGCCGAATGCGGCGCCGGCTCCGCCATGGCCGCTGCCGCCCTGGTCAACCTAGCTGGCGGTAGCGCCAGGCAGGCCGTCGATGCTGCGTCGATGGCCCTGCAAAACACCCTCGGCATGATCTGCGATCCGGTCGCAACGCGCGTTGAGGTGCCCTGCCTCGGCAAAAACGTCCTCGCCGCCGCCAACGCCCTCGCCTGCGCCAACATGGCTCTCGCCGGCTTTAACGCCGTGATCCCCCTCGATGAGGTCATCCAGGCGATGGCTGCCGTGGGTTGCAGCTTGCCTTCGGAGCTGCGTTGCACCGCCCTCGGTGGCCTGTCGGTGACGCCGGCGGCGCGGGAAGTCGAGCGGAGGCTGCGGGGCGAGTAGGGTGGGGCGGAGTGCGCTGGCAGGCGCCCGCCCCACCCAAACCTGCTAGACGATCTTGCAGTCCTTAAGAAACCAGGTCTTGCTGAGGCTGTCGCGCCGCCACAGCTTGCCGCGAATGGTGATCTTCTGATCAAGCCTGATCTTTGCCTGATCTGCGGCATCGATGTCCGCAAAGTACGCCGTAAAGCCGACTTGACTGCCCTTGGGGGTGCGCGGGTTAGCTCTATCAATGACCTTGATGTAGTAACGTTCCGCCCGGTTGCCTAGATCAGATACGTCCTCAAACCGGATCGACATGCAGGTCCATTCCACGTAGTCATGCATGTCGATCAGATGCTTTTCGTGGGCCGGCATTTTCGACGGATGCAGCATGCCAGCCGCCCCGTCATAGCTGATCACAAATCCCCGCAAATCGGTGTCGACCTGCCCGGTGCCTCTGCCGCTCAATGACACAGTCTCACCTTCTCATGTTGATGCCTTGCCCTGGTCTCGCTGACCTGCTACTCCGCCGGCGCCTTGGCCCACCGCTCCTCAAAGACCCGCAGGAAGTTGCCGCCCAGGATGCCCTTGATCGCCTCCGGGCCAAAACCCCGCGCATGCAGGGCCTCGGGCAGGCGGGCAAAGCCAGAAAAGTCGTCAAACCCCTCGACGTACCGCAACGGCGAGCCGACATCCGCCGAGACCAGCCGGCCGTACTCAGCAAACACCGACGGATATGCCGAAACCATCTCCGCGTGGATCGTCGTGTCGTAGGTACCGATCGACAGGTCGGTGCCTACGCCGACATGGGCGGGGCCAACCAGCTCGACAACGTATTCAATGCAGGCGATGAAGTCCGCCAGTCTGGGCCGGCCGGTTTCCGGGTGACGCCAGGCGAGCGGTCCCCACGGCGAAATGCCGATCACGCCGCCGGTCGCCGCGCATGCGTGGATCTGCTCGTTGGTGATGTTGCGCGGCGACTTGACGACCGTGCGTGGGTTGGCGTGCGAAAAGACGACCGGGCCGCTGGCCAGGTCGATGACCTCCATGCTGGTGCGGCGACCGACGTGACTGAGGTCGATGACCATGCCGAGGCGGTTCATCTCGGCGATGACGCGTTTGCCCAGGGTCGTCAGGCCGGCGTTGCGCGGCTCAAGGCATCCGTCGCCGATCAGGTTGGCGTCGTTGTAGGTCGGCTGGGCAAGCCGCAGCCCGAGCCGCCAGGCTTGCTCGAGCCGCTCTGCCCGGTTGCCGATGAAGTCGAGTCCCTGGCAGCCAAGGATCAGCGACGTCCGGCCCTGTTCCCAGGCAGAAGTAATGTCGCCCGGGCGGGTAGGGATGGCTAGCCGGTCGGGGTACTGCCGCACGCGGTCATGCCAGGTGTTCATCTCGGCGATTGCCGCCGCAAAACCCACGTAAGGGTCAAACGTCGTCAGCAAAAAGGCCGCAACGCCGAGGTCGGGGATAGCCGCAAAGTCGGCATCCGGCCAGATCTGGACGCAGCCGTCGATCACGGGATTGCGCAAGTTGTCTGCCTCCTTAGTTGTCTAGCTGGGGTAAGCCAAGATAATGTCTCGTCTTACCGCTCAAGCTGCGCCCGCTACTTGGCCGCGAGCCGCAGGTAATTGTCAATTACGTGGACCATGGACTTCTCGAAGTCGAGGATCCCCGGCACGCTGATGTACTCGTTGCTGGAGTGGGCGCGGGCGCCGTGGCCCATGCCACCAAATACGTACGGGATCTTGAGCATCCGGTCAAAGACGTAAAACGGCGCCGAGCCGATGTTGAGCGGGTAGATCGCCGGCTCCTGGCCCATCTGCCGGAACGTTTCCACCAACGCCTGTACAATCGGCTCCTTGAGCGAGACCTTGCTCCATGTGTAGTTGTTGATGACCTTCATCTCGATATCGCCGTAGCCGTGCGCATCGAGGTGGCGGCGCACCAGCTCGACGGTCGCATCAGGCTCCATGTCTGGCACCATGCGAATGTCCATCTTAACCGTCGCCTCGTGCGGCAGCAGCGTCTTGGTCCCGGCGCCAGTGTAACCGCCCCAGATGCCGTCGATGTTAAGCTGCGGCTGCGTCTGTGCGGTGATGTACGCCGTAAAGGCATCCATATCCCACTTGATCCGCGTCACGTCGTGCGTGCGCAGCTCGATCTCCGGCGGGCGCGTCGCGGCAAGGGTGCGACATAGCTCGATGTCTTCGGGGGTCGGTTTCCGCACCTGATCGTGGAAACCATCAATCGTCACCCGCTGGTCCTTGTCGACCATCGAGCTCAACGCGTTGATCAGGCGCCAGACCGGACTTGCGACCCAAACGTTATTGCTGCCGTGCACCCCGCGCGTCGTCGGGCCGCCCCAGTCGCCGCCGGTGCACTTGAGCTCAAAGTAGAGCGGGCCTTTGGTGCCGAGTCGGATTGCCGGCGTGCCGTCAACGTCGCGGCCAAACATCGGGAAGAGCATGGCTTCGGCGTCCTTGAGCTCGTCCAGGTGATCGGCTACAAAGCGGTGGAAGCTGCGGCTGCCGTACTCCTCCTCGCCCTCGATGGCAAAGATGAGGTTGACCGGCAGCTTGCCTTCGACGGCGATGATCGCGCGCAGTGTGGTCAGAAACGACATCAACGGGCCCTTGGTGTTGGTCGAGCCCCGGTTGATGATGCAAGGGCCCTGGTCCTCCCAGTCATGGATCTCCGCGGCAAAGGGCGGGGCGATCCAGCCCGGCTCATCCGCCGGCATGATGTCGTACATGCCATAGATCAGCAGCGTGCGCGGTGCGCCGCTGTCGATCCGGCCGTAGACGACGGGGTGGTAGCCGCCTTCGACGGGCACAAGGCGCGCGGTACCGCCGAGCGACTCGATCCAGCGGATGATCCACTCGCCGGTCTCCTTGATGCCTTCGCCCGTGTAGCTGATGCTCGGCTGGCGCAGAAATGCCCGGATATCCTCCAGGTCAGTCTCGAAGTTGTCTTGCAGATGTTGTTGGATCTTGGCGACGTCCATGGGTGATCGCACAACTCCCTTCGTGGGTCGGGCTGACGTTGTGTGGTGCGCGCGCCTTCTAGCTGGGCGCGCGCGTCGGTCTGCTTTCGGTGGCCTGCCGCAAGCGTTCGCCTTGGGGCCGGCAGGACCTTCCTGAAGTGACGTGTGGGCCGCTGGCGATTGGGGAGGCAGACCGGACAGGTAGGGTTAGGTTGCGTGACCTATCCGTCGGCGATCGCGCGGTCATTCTGACCTTTGCCGCGCCGATATGTCAGGCAAACGTGCTTGAGGTAGCCAATCTCCGGGCTCTTAACGTATTTGGCCAAAACAGGTTAGCTTGAGGGCGGGTTTGCGGGCGGATAGGTCAGGCGGCCTGACGTTGGCCGTCGCTCAGGGGCCGCGCCCTGCCGGTCACGCTCATCAGGCCGACAACGCCATCGCCCACAGCGACATCTGATCAACGCCTGCGCTATAATCAAACCGTGGTGCGCCGGAGTGGCGGAATTGGCAGACGCAAGGGACTTAAAATCCCTCGGGCCAAAAGCCCGTGCGGGTTCGACCCCCGCCTCCGGCACCATGTCTTCGCGCCGCCCTCTAGCCTCGCTGGAGCCACTGCTTCGCGCACATAAAACAACAGGAAGGCGGACACGCTATTCAGCGAATCGGACCTTCCTGTCCAGGGCCGCGGCAACGGGAACGCTCACAGAGCGTTGCGGTCGTCACGACGCAAGCCAATCGTACGTCGACTGCGTGTTGACGTCAATCCTTATTTGGTGCTCTTCCCTCTAGGAGAGGTTGACAAGGCGCTCACCCACTTGGTCGAAGCTAAGGCAAGTGTCGCACACCTAGTGCTGCGGTCATCGATCTCGTCGAAGACGATCAGGGCCGTTTAATCCGGACAGAGGAACTCCGTGCATAGGTGAATCCTCTTTATGAATGAAGGAACCGACAGCGTCTAAACAGACCATCTGGATTCGAATCGGCCGTCGATCGCTTGTGATCTGGGTTTCGTGTGTTCTTTGTTCCTCATGCTTTATGCTTTCGCGCCCGCCGACACCGGCCACTGGCCGCAGCGTGTCCAGCCCTGGAAGGTTTCCTCGCAGACGGCTGGGTCACCCTCATCTTAGGGGGGATACACGTAGCGTCCCGTCCTGCGCCCTCAAGGGGTTGTGCGCCCGCGCCGCGGATAGCGGTACGGGGCGTCGAGAGTAGTCTCATCGTTGACCCTGAGCTCCTTCGCTTCTCTCCCCCAGGTCCGGCGTCCGCGAAAATTGGGCGGGTTCCTGGCCGTGATTTGTAGCGGACGCGCTTGCCTTGGGAGGCCTGGGAATGGATAATGATACCAAGAAAGGAGTGAAGACCCAGATGCGGAGACTGTTATCAGGAGTACTCGTCTTGTCAGTTGTGCTCGGCCTAGTGGCTGGTTCCAACGCTGACGCCGCATTGGCCGCAGCGATCTCTTGCAGATCGTGCCCCAATCCAAACTTGATTGAGGCCATCAGCAGCAGGACCTTGAGTCCGGCTGAGCGTGGCGAGCACATGGCAGAAGCACTCTCAAACTCGGGGTTCACTGCACTCAAAGACGAGTTGGCGAGATCCGGATACGAGGTCAGCCTACGCGTCTTCCGTGTCTACTCTCTGAAGAACACCGAATCCGTGGGCGCCCTTGGTGTTGAGTTCTCAGGAGGATTGCTGCTGTATGGCATGGTGGAAGACAAATCCGTAGTCTACCTGTCAGACCGCAAGGAGATTTGGGGGTACGACGACGCACAAGGGATCAGGAAGGTTCGGATCCTGGAGGTGATTCGGCCCAAGCTTGTCGACCCGAGCCTCACGACGTTGGGGGACGACGCCTGCATGCTCGAGTGTGTCGCGGCGTGGGCGGCCGGGTGCTATGTACTATGCGCAATGTTTGGGCTCTCTCCAGTCGGTCTTCTTTGTTCCCTGGTTTGCGCACTGGGTGCATCAGGGTCTTGTGACTGTGTCTGCAATCATGTCGGCTGTCCCCCTTATCCGCCTGGCGAGCCGTATCCGTGGGAGTAATTGCGTGCTAACCATGTGGAGACCGCCTCTCGAGAGACGTGCTCCAGCGATCTAATGCTTCCGGGCAACCCAAGGGGGAAGGCTGGATAGCTTGGGGGGAAGACGCACACATGTTGACGCGGTGGCTGTATCCGGGAGCGCAGCATATTGCCATTTTCGTGTGCATCTACGGGCTGATTTTCGCTCTGATTCGAGTATTTGGAATCTCGGTGGGGGCCTCGTTGTCGCAGGCGATCATGGTGCCGGCGGGGGTGCTTTTGACGTCGATGATTACGGGAATGTTGACAAACCTAGTGAGGGTCAGTCAGCCGTCATTTGACGGCTCACTTTGGCAGTCCGGGCTGTATGCTGGCTTAAACGCTATTCTCCTTGCAGCTGTTCTCCGATCTTGGATATTCGGCGTCTTCTGCTCCATATGTCTTGGGGCAATCGCGCACGTCACTCGCCTAGCTGACGGTGGAGGTCATGACCGAAGTTGGGGAGCGAGTCTGTGACTGTTCACATGCACGCGGCCGACATGGCGACCTGTGGGCGGCGACTTGCTGGGTTCTTATTTGTTGGCACCGCGATTCAAAAATCCATATGGTTTGACTCCTTTGCCGCCAGCTTGAGGAGTTTTACCGGAGTAATGCCCGAGGAAGGTGTGGCGTCGTTCGCATGGATGGTGGTGGCAGCGGAAGTGGCGATTGGGGTGTGGCTACTCACCGCTGCCTGGCCTCGTCTGGCTTCAGCCGTGGGATCAGTGATGATACTGCTGCTGTTCGTTGCGAGCAGCACCCAACTGATTATCGGTGACACAGCCTGGTGTGGCTGCGTGTACCCGGGAGAGCCGTTGACCGGTGGGACGATCGTGACTCAGACAGGTTTCCTACTGCTTCTGCTTCCATCGCTGCTGCGTGTCGGGCAAATTCGTCGGGCGGTGGCGCTGCCCCTCTTGGGTCTTGCGCTCATCGCAGGGGGAGTTGGGTATTCTCTCGCCCACGGCGGCGTGCGCACGGAGCAGCTTACAGAAGCCACTCGCATCGCCGAGGTTCGTTGGATCGGTCAACCAGGCGGACAGAAGATAGTTCTTTACAGCATGCTTTCCTGTGAGTTGTGCCTCGATACCTATGAGGCCCTTCAAGCCTACTTGCGAGAGTCCGCACAACCGCTGAGAATGGCGACTCGGTATGTCTATACGGCTGACACCGCATGGGACTACTGCGGAGCGGCGCTGCTACTCGCCCAGAGGACGCAACTCGACGAGGATAGCTATCTTCGAGTAGCAAGAGGGGAGTGGTCACCGCTGGAACCGGTGCCGCCTAACGCATTCACGGAGGCATGCAAGCAGGTCGAAGCAGACCTGGAAACAGCGAAATCCATCGGAGTGAGTACGGTGCCCTCAATAGTCGTCGAAGGATACTCTGCCATCATTGCTGAGCCGACGGCCGACGCCATGATCAAACGGCTCGACGCTGCTCTCAAACGCTCGGCTCATTCGATCAAGTGAAGGCCTTAAGCTGCGAGTTGGTACATCCAAACATCGACTTCTCATAGGGCAGGCAGCCCCCCATCCCACGGCGAAACCTCCTCTGAGGAGGGGATTTGCATGCCAATTGGTTTCCGCATCTTGCCCAACGCGCCACAGATTGACCCCGATGTGATCGCCCGCTTCAAGCAACTGCCAACCGGCAATGTCGCCGACTGCATGGGGCGGTTTCGCGCGATGTCGGACACGATTACGCCGGTGGTCCCAGGTGTGCCGATGTGCGGCACCGCCGTTACCGTGATGACCCGCGCGGGTGACAACCTGCTCGTCCACAAGGCTTTGGAGGTTGCACGGCCGGGCGATGTGATCGTGGTCGACACGCTGGGCGGCTACCGGGCTGCTGTCGTTGGCGAGATCATGACGCAGACGGCGATCGGCGCGGGATTGGGCGGCTTTGTCATCGACGGGGCGGTCCGCGATGTGGCGGAGCTGGGCAAGTTGGGGTTTCCGGTGTATGCGGCGGCGGTCGCGGCGACTGCCTGCGATAAGGACGGGCCGGGCGAGATCAATGTGCCAATTGCCTGCGGCGGGGTAGTGGTTTGTCCCGGCGACCTGGTGCTTGGCGATGATGACGGCGTGGTTGTCGTGCCGGCCGAGCTGATCCCCGAGGTATTGCTGGCGTCGGAGGCCAAACACCACGCCGAAGAGGTGCGGATTGCGGAGATCAAGGCGGGCAAGCTTTTTTCTCCAGACATCAATCCGACGCTGGAGAGCAAAGGCATCATCTAGCCAAAGGAGGGACTTGTTTGTCAAAGCGGCCAGTAGCTGTTGAAGACCTGTTTAAGATTAGCTTTCTTGGTCAGGTTGAGGTTAGTCCGTGCGGCGGGCGCGCCGCGTACGTCGTTACGGTGACGGACCATGAAAAGGACGGCTATCGCTCGGCGATTCATGTGCTCGACCTGGCGACCGGCGAGTCGATCCAGTTTACGTCGGGCACGCACAAGGATACGCAGCCCAAGTGGGCGCCGGACGGCAGCAAGATCGCGTTTTTGTCCAACCGCAGCGGCAAAAACCAGCTGTGGGTGATCGAGGCGGACGGCGGCGAGGCGCGCCAGCTGACCAAGCTTGCGGCCGGCGCCAGCGGCCACAACTGGTCGCCAGACGGCCAGTACCTGGCCTTTACCTCCCAGGTCAAGACCGGTGAGACGCCCGAGCTCGAAGGCGCCGACGCCGCCAAAAAGGATAAGGATAAGAGTGACGTCCGGGTGATCACCCGGTTGACCTATAAGGCCAACGGGATCGGTTTCCTGGGCGATGCGCGGCGGCACGTGTTTGTCGTCGCCGTTGACGGCGGCGATGCGCGCCAGCTGACCTTTGGCGAGTGCGACGACAACGATCCGGCCTGGTCGCCGGACGGCAAGCTGATCGCCTTTGCCGGCAACCGTACCGAAGACGCCGATTATACGCGGGTGCGCGACATCTGGGTGGTCCCGGCCGTTGCCGGCGAGCCGCGCCAGGTAACCAACGCCCCGGGTCCGTCCGGCATGCCGGTTTGGTCGCCCGACGGCGCGACAATCTACTACCTCGGCAACGACCAGATGTACTCCGGCTGCACGCACACCGGCATCTGGGCTGTGCCGGCCGCCGGCGGCGAGGGCAAGCTGTTGACCGAGCGCGACCTGGCGATTGGCTCCGGGGTGACCTGGGACATGACCGTCGGGCCGACCGGGACGCCGTACTGCCTGGCTGGCGAGTGGTTCTACGTGTCGGCCGCCCATCACGGCCAAGCGCATGTATTCAAGGTGCCGGTCGGTGGCGGCAAGGCCGAGCAGGTCACGGCTGGCGTGCGCAATGTGATCTCGTTTTCGCTGAGCGCCGACGGCAAGGTCCTCGGCTACTCCAGCGCGACCGACGTCGACCCCGGCCAGGTCTACACGCTGACCGGCGGCACCGAGAAGTGCTGGACCAAGCTCAACGAGCAGCTCCTGGCAGAGATCGACCCGCAGGCGCCCGAGATGTTCTGGTACAAGGGCGCGGACGGTTGGGACTGCCAGGGCTGGGTGATCAAGCCGCCTGGATTCAAGGCCGGCCACAAGTACCCGATCGTCCTCGAGATCCACGGCGGGCCGCACTCGATGTTCGGGCACGGGTTTTTCCATGAGTTCCAGTACCTCGCGGCGCAGGGCTGGGTCGTTGTCTACACCAACCCGCGCGGCAGCAACGGTTACGGCCAGGAGTTTACCAACGCCTGCCGCAACGACTGGGGCGGCAAAGACTACGAGGACATCATGCTCGGCCTTGACCACGTCATTGCCCAGGGCTATTGCGACCCCGATCGCCTGCAAGTGACGGGCGGCAGCTACGGTGGCTTTATGACCTCCTGGGTCGTCGGGCACACGGACCGCTTCCGGTCCGCCGTCACGCAACGGTCGCTGACCAATCGCTTCAGTTTCTACGGCACGGCGGACATCGGTCCGCTGTTCGGCGAGAGCGAATTCATCGGCAACCCCTGGGACGACACCGAGATCGTCATGGAGCGCTCGCCGATCACCTACGTCAAGAACATCAAGACACCGCTGCTGATCATCCACTCCGAGCAGGACATTCGCTGCCCGATGGAGCAGAGCGAGCAGCTATTTGTCTTCCTCAAGCGGCAGCGCAAGCCGGTTGAGTTTGTCCGCTTTCCTGACGAAAACCACGAGCTCTCCCGCAGCGGCAAGCCCAAGCACCGCAAAGAGCGGCTTGAGCGCATGGCCGGCTGGTTTAAGCGCTACATGTAGCACGGCACCGATCCAGGCCCGAAACCGCCCGCGCAACCGGGCGGATCAGAAAGGCAGAGGCCGCGCCCATCCGGGCGCGGCCTCTGCCTTGTGCATATGCAAATCCGCCGGTGTCCTTCGCCGGTCCGTGCGTCTCTCTACCGCGCCAGTTGCGCCGCCAGTGCCCGGTGCAGCCGGGGTAGGGAAGGGTCGAGCTCAAACTCGCGGCAGATCTGCTCAAACTCCGCCCGTGCCGCCTCGCGCCGGCCGGCCGGCACGCCGCCGCCGACGGCGCTGCGGCGTGCCCGCAGCATGATGTTCTTTGGCGTGTCGAGCGGCGAGATGTACTCGAGCACATCGACCGCGTAGCCCTCGGCCTCCAGGTACAGCGCCCGCAGGGTGTCGGTGACCCAATCGCCAAAGCGCCGGCGTAGCGTCCCGTGCCGCAGGGCAGCAGCAAAGAGGTCGCCGCCGGCCTGGCGCGCGAGCTCGGCCTGGCAGCACGGCACGGCGACGATCGCCAGCGCGTCGGTCGCGATGCCGAGGGCGATCGCTTCGTCCGTTGCGGTGTCGCAGGCGTGCAGCGACAGCACCATGTCGACCGGGCCGGGCGGTCGCCACGAACGGATCGCCGCCTGGGCAAAGCTCATGTTGGCGTAGCCAAGCTTGTGCTGCAGCGCCCGTGCGCTCTCGACGGCCTGCTCGCTGACGTCAAGGCCGATCAGCCGCACGCGCAGCCCGAGCCCTTCGGTCAGGACGTGGTTGAGGACAAACGAGAGCTGCGACTTGCCGCAGCCGGCATCAACGATGGTCAACTCACGATCGCGTGGCATGCCCCGCAGGACATCGGCGATCTGGCTGATCAGGTGGACGATCTGGTTGTGCTTGCGCCGCTCGTCGCGTTTGAGCTGGCCGCCTGCGCCAAGCAGGCCGAGCGCGGCGAGCAGCGACCCGGCGCGATCGGGGGCGAGGATGGCGGCGATGTCGGCCGGCAGCGGCGGCGCGACGACTTCGAGATGAGCCTGAGTGGGCGCTGCTGCGGTTGCCGGTGGCGCCGCCGGTGCCGTTGGTGCCGGGATTGTCGCTGTCGTGATAGGCGACGGGTCTGCCGCGCGCGCGGCAGGCTTGCTCTGCGCGGGGGGCGTTTTCACCGGGGCAGCTTGCTGCCGCGTTGGTTGGGGACGGGGCGGTTTCGGCAGGGGCAACTGGCCGAACATCGCCGCCGCCTGATCCGGCGTCATGGAGGTGCGCCGCGTGCCGCGGTCCTCAAACTCAAACGACGTCGCGCCCATGCGGGTCGCCACGATCAAGACGGCCTCGCCGCTTGCGCGGATGCTCTCCTGCATGCCGACCAGGGCAACCTCTGGCGACATTGCCCGGCTACCGCCACTCAGCTGGAACACTCCGCCCGGGCCCGGCCGGTATTCCTGCCAGACCAGGCTTGCCGCAGCCTCGCCATCCAGCGCCGGTCGAATTCCGACCACGCGCGTCCCGCCCGCGGCTGCCAGGTAAAAGCCAACCAGGCGTGCGGGATCTGCCAGTGCCGCCTCGATTGCCGCGACGGCCATCGCCAAACCAAGATCAACCTTGCCAAAACTCATGTCATCACCGGGACTTTCGACCGGATGCCCGCTAGAACCAGCGCAGCACGCCGATGATTCGCTCGCCGGCCGCCACCTGGGGGCCAGGGGAGGCAGAGTTGGTTTCCCTGTCGGCTACCGGCAACTCCTCCACGACCCACGCCGGTCCTGCATCGTCGCTGGGTCGCGCTGCGCGGCGCAACAGCCGCAAGCCTTGCCTGCCCCTGGTGCGCGCGACGAGCAGTACGTCGCCTGGCCGCAACGGTCCACAAGCAGGCCCAGCATAGTGGGCGATTGCCTCGGCGTCGCCAGCGAGGGCCCGGTCGACGGCATATGCGGTGGTCGATGGCGCGATACGGGCTGCCGGGCGTCCTGGAGCGCCGGAGAGGTAGGGGGGAGCGGTTTCCGCTGCGATGGGCAGTGACTCCGCCGGTCCCGCCGCGGATTGCGCAGCGAGCCTGACGGCGCCGTGTGACAGCAGTCCCACTTTGCCGAGGTCGGGCAGGGCGGCCACGCCGATCACGTCGGCCAGGCTGCGGTCGAGCAGAGCAGATGGTTGCCGCGAGTCTGCTGAGGTCGAATCTTGCTCGACTACCCCGCCCGTCAGCAGCCAGTCCGCCGCCACGTCGAGCAGACGCGCAAGCTCCGCCAGCGTCGCCAGGTTGGGCTGCCGGCGACCGCGCTCATAATCCGAAACCGCCGCCTGGCTCACGCCCAGTAACTCGCCGAGCTCGACTTGCCCGAGGCCAACTCCGCCGCGGGCTGCGAGCCTTGCCTTGCGCAGCCGAGCGCCAAAGCCCGCGACGTCGCCGCCGCCGTCCGTGGGATGATTGTTACCGCTCTGATAGGTGTCCGTGGCGGAATCCTCCCGTTTCCAGGTTCTGCAACCAATTGTACCATGCTCGCAGCGTTGTTCGAAGCAGTGCTCGACCCATGCGATGCTCCCGCTTGCTGCCTGCCCACGCAATGCTCGGTCAATGCAGGGAGACCACCGCCGTGGCCGAATAGAGAGCGCCATGACCAATGACAAGAACGCACCAGCAACCACTGCCGACGCGACCTCGGGAGACTCTCCGGCCGGACAAGGCCCTGCTCATGGCCATGGCGGCGGGCACGGCGGGATTCGCGGCCGGCTGCCCCTTGAGCGGCTCGCGGCTGATTTCACCCTGCTTCGCGGCACGATCATCAAGTTGGCGTGGCCGGTTGCCGCGGAGATGTTTCTCCATACGCTGACCCAGATCGTCGACATGATGATGGTTGCTCGTCTCGGCCAGGAGGCGCTGGCCGCCGTCGGCATTTCCTTCCGGCCGATGTTCTTTGTCATGTCCATCTTCCTCGGCGTCGGCGCAGGCACGACTGCCCTCGTTGCCCGGTCGATGGGCGCCAAACAGCCCGAAGTCGCCCACAAAGTGGCCCACCAGTCGGTGCTTGCGACGATGGTCCTGGCGAAGTTGCTATCCGCAGCGTTCTGGGCGCTCGCGCCCTGGATCCAAACGTTCATGGGCGCCGAGCCCGGCGTCGCGGCGCTAGGCGTCTCGTACATGCGCTCGCTGGCCTGGGGCATGGTCTTTATGTACATGAGCAGCGTGGCCACGGCGGCCTTGCGCGGCGCGGGCGACACGCACACGTCGATGCGCGTCAACATTGTCGCCAACTTGATCAACGTCGTGCTCAACTACGTGCTCATCTTTGGCCATCTCGGTTTCCCGGCGATGGGGGTGACCGGCGCTGCAATCGCAACGAGCATCTCGCGTGTCGTGGGCGGCGTGGTGGTCCTCGGGCTGATTATGACGCGGCGGCTGGTCATCCAGCCCCCCACGCGCCTGCTCAGCTTTGACTTGGAGATCTTCCTGCGGGTCGTGCGGATCGGCGTGCCCGCGATGGTTGAGCGGATGCTGCTCAGCCTGGCAATGATCTTTCACCTCAAGATGGTCGCCGTCGCCGGCACCCTGGCGATCGCGGCGGGCACACTTTCCCAGAACATCGAAGAACTATCCCACATGCCCTCGATCGGCATCTCGGTTTCGGCGTCAACGCTGGTCGGACAATTCTTGGGCCACGGGCGGGCCGATGCGGCGGAGCACTCCGCCTGGGAAGCCGTCAAGATCGCCCTGCTGTTCATGAGCGCGATGGGCATGCTGTTTATCGCCTTCCCGGGCGTCTGGCTGAGCATCTATGCGCCCGACGCCGAGTTGCTCCCGCTTGCCTCGACGCTCGTCCGCTGGATGGGCGTCGCGCAGCCGTTTATGGCCATCGCCTTTGTGCTCTCGGGCGCGTTGCGCGGCGCTGGCGATACCGCCTCCGTCATGAAGATGACCGCCTTTAGCATGTGGGTCGTACGCCTTGGCCTGACCTACATCTTTATGCAGTACCTCGGCTGGGGCGCGCCCGGCGCATGGGCAGCGATGGCCGTCGACAACGCGGTGCGAGCCGCCATGGCGGTCTACATCTTCCGGCGCGGTAAGTGGCGCCAGGTCGACGTCTAACGGCGAAACCACCCCGCAAGAATGGCAATCGCCCCCTAATCTCGCGTTGACCTCCCGTACAGCGTTATGCTATGTTTATAGCAGAAACTGGTAAGGCGGTGTTTGAGGCTATGCCCGAGGTACGCAGGACCACCCTCATGCGCGAGGTCGAGTTGCGGTTTGACGAGCCGATCGAGTCGCTGCTTCACCGGCTGTACATCACCAACAACATGACCATGCGCCAGGTCGCCCAGACCATTGGCGTGCGGTCAGATTCGACGGTCTGGCTGTGGCTGCTCAAGTTTGGCATCCCGACGCGCCGCTGGCTGCTGCCTGAGGAGAGCGCACGAGCGGAGGACCACCAGTCGTCCGCGGTCCAGGGGGTCTGACACCGGGGGGGGGTATTGGCAATAAACAATATATTGTTGCCTCGGGCTAACACTATTTTCACAATCTGCTGCTAGGCTCTCTTTGGCGGGTGCCAGACCACTTAACAGGGCCCGTCGCAGGGAGGTCGCATTACGGTTATGGCTCGACTCAAATCTTGGCGCCGGTTGAGACTTGGTGTGCAACTGGCGTTTCTCGCCTTAGTTGTCTATCTCGCGGCGCAGCACCAGTTTGCACCGGAGGCGACGGCACCCGCGCTACACTCGCTATGTCCGTTTGGCGCGATTGCCTCCATCGGGACGATCCTCTCGGCGGGGGTGCTCGTTTCCAAGCTCCACCCGAGCAACATTGTCCTTGGCGTAGCGCTGCTTGCGTCGCTGATTGTGGTCGGCCCGGTTTTTTGCGGCTGGGTGTGTCCCCTTGGCACCCTGCAAGATCTGTTAACCAGGGTCAAACGCACGCTTCGGATCAAGGAGATCGAAATCAGAGGCAAGGCGGCCATGGTCCTGGGCTCGCTGCGGTTCGTCGTCCTCGGCCTGATAGTCTATGGGACGTTTAGCACCGCCAAACTGGTCTTTGCTCCATACGACCCATACCACGCGATCTTTAGTCTCAACTGGCTTTTTGAGCCGGGCGAGCTGTTGCCGATCACCCTGGTCATCACTGGGTCGGTGCTGGCCTTGTCTCTGTTTGTGCGGCGAGCCTGGTGCCGCTTTCTCTGTCCGTTGGGCGCGTTCAACTCGCTGTTTGCCCGGTTTTCGTTGCTGCGCCTCAAGCAGAGCAAAGCCTGCAACGACTGTGGCGTCTGCCGGGCCTGCTGCCCGCTCGACAGCGAGCCTGCCGGCAACCCGATCAGCGACCCGTGCGTGATGTGTATGGATTGCACCATGGCCTGCCGTCGCGAGGGCGTTGCGTTGGTCGGACCGGGTTCACTTGTTCGGCCCGCAGTCGACGTCGCAGCAGCCAACAGCGTGGCCAAGGAGGTCTAGCCGATGATTCGCGTGGCTCAATCCAGACGGCACCCCGATCCATATCTGATACCGCTGCTCGGCATCGGATTGATGGTGCTTGTGGTTGTGCTGGCGATGGTTTCCGGGTACTGGGCGACGACCGGACGCCAGGTAGCTGGCGGTGAGGCGGGCGGCGGGCGAGGCACGCTGAGCCCGGGTGGCCTGACGCCAGATGGCCTCAAGGGCTGGATGACGATTGAGGAGGCGTGCACTGGGCTGGGCTGTAGCGTGGCGGACTTCCTGGCGGTACAGGGGTTGCCGGCTACGACCTCACCGGAAACCATGTTGCGCGAGCTTGAGTCGATGGGCACGACCATGACGGTGGTGCGGGAGAAGGCTGCGGAGCTGCTGGCCAGGCCCAGGTAGGGTAGGGCCGTGCTGTGCTGGCCTAGACGGTCTGAGTAGTGTCGGGCGGCGCAAATTTCGCGCGGCGGCCGCAGGTTTGCCTTCCCCTCTGGTTTTTCGTATGCTAGACTAAATCTCGCGACGGCAGAGTCGCCGTCGCACCAGGTAGGTTGTTCGTGGGGTCATAGCTCAGATGGTTAGAGCGCTGTCTTGACATGGCAGAGGTCTCAGGTTCGATTCCTGATGGCCCCACCACGATCGCAAACCACGGCCGGATTGACTGGCCGTGGTTTTTTCTTGCGTCGCAGCCGCGCACCCTAAGGCGGTGACCGCCCACCAGTTCCGCAGTCTGAGGCCATGACTGCGCAGCAATGGCCAACAATCGTAAATGTTCGTTGCGGGCGTGCACCCGAGGGCCCCACGCTCTAAGCTCCCCGCTTGCGTCCATCTGCCATACGCCATATAATCGCAGGTAACAGCAACGCCAGCTGGGGCTGGCGGCGCAAAGCGATGATGAGGACGAGTAACCTCACCGCGCGTGGTTGCAGAGAAGGCCGTGTACGGTGCGAGCGGCCGGACCAGCGTGAGGCCAAAACCCCCTCGGAGCGGCAATCCCAACAGCGGCGGCTGGTGCGATCAGGGACGATCGATCGCCCGAGGCGCAAGGCCAAGTAGGGTTGCACGGGTGGCTCCGTTAACGGCACAAGAGCTGGTGCTACGGCACCTCAAACTAGGGTGGGACCACGGGTAATCCCCGTCCCTTTGCGGGACGGGTTTTTTGTTTGCCCGACGGGAGCCATCGGCGCGAGGGCTGTGGGTCCGGCGACATTCAGGGGGAGTCAGAAATGGCAGATAAGGCACGGGCAAACCTGGCGTGCGTCAGTGACGTGCCGGGCAACTGGGACAACCCGGAGGTGCGGGATACCTTCCGGCACAGCGCGGCACATGTGATGGCCGCAGCGGTCAAGCGACTCTATCCCCACGCCAAGCTGGCGATTGGGCCGGCGATCGAGGATCGGTTTTACTATGACATCGATATCCCGGGCGGTTTCAAGCCGGAGGATCTCGAGCACATCGAAACCGAGATGGCCAGGATCGTCAAGGAAGACCACCCATTTGTGTGCGAGCACGTTGGACGGGATGCAGCGCGGGCGGAGTTTGCGGCGCAGGGAGAAGTCTACAAGGTCGAGTTGATCGACGATCTGCCGGCGGACGCGGACATCACGACCTATACGTCGGGCGGCTTTGTTGACCTGTGTGCGGGTCCGCATGTGTGCTCGACGGGGCAGATTACGCACTTCAAGCTCCTGGCGCTCGCCGGTGCGTACTGGCGTGGCAGCGAGGCCAATCCGATGTTGCAGCGGATTTACGGGACCGCCTTTCCGAGCCAGGAGCTGCTTGACGAGTACCTGCGCCGCATCGAAGAGGCGCGCAAGCGCGATCACCGGGTGCTTGGCCCGCAGCTGGACCTTTTCTCGATGCACGACGAGGGTAGGGGATTCCCGTTCTGGCATCACAAAGGCCTCGTGCTGTGGCGTCTGCTTGAGGAGTTTTGGCGGGCAGAGCACGAAAAAGACGGCTACCAGCAGATCCGGACGCCGATCCTCCTGGCCGAGCAACTCTGGCACCAGTCCGGGCACTGGGACCATTACCGGGAGAATATGTACTTCACGACGATCGACGAGACACCGCATGCGCTCAAGCCGATGAACTGCCCGGGGGCAATGCTGCTGTACAAGATGAATTTGCACAGCTACCGGGAGTTTCCGCTCAAGGTTGCTGAGCTCGGTCTGGTCCATCGCCACGAGTTGTCGGGGACCCTGCACGGCCTGTTGCGGGTGCGGAGCTTCACCCAGGACGACGCCCACCTCTATATGATGCCGGAGCAACTCAAGGACGAGATCATCGGCGTGCTCAACCTGACGGAGCGCATTTACGCGGCGTTTGGGTTCTCGTATCACCTGGAGCTGTCGACGCGACCGGAGAATTCGATGGGCTCGGATGAGCAGTGGGAGCAGGCGACGGCGGCTTTGGCAGCGGCCCTCGCCGAAAAAGGCCTCGAATACAAGCTCAACCCGGGTGACGGCGCCTTCTACGGCCCCAAGATCGACTTCCACGTGCGCGACTCGCTCGGCCGTACCTGGCAGTGCGGTACGATCCAGGCGGACCTGCAGATGCCCGAGCGGTTTGACCTGACCTACATCGGACCAGATGGCGCCGAGCACCGCCCGGTGATGATCCACCGCACGATCTACGGTGCGATGGAGCGGTTTATCGGTATCTTGATCGAGGAATACGCCGGTGCCTTCCCGGCCTGGATGGCGCCCGTGCAGGTCCGGATCGTGCCGATCGCGGATCGCCACCAATCCGGCGCCGCGGCTGTCGCGGAGCAATTGCGGGCGGCAGGCCTGCGGGTTGAAGTGGACACGCGCAATGAAAAAGTCGGTTTCAAGATCAGGTCCGGTGAGATGGAAAAGCTGCCGTACATGGTCGTCGTTGGCGATCGCGAGCTCGAATCCGGGCAGCTCGCTGTCCGCAAGCGCGGTCAGGGCGACCTTGGCAAGATGACGATGGCGGACTTTGTAGCCATGGTCCAGGCGGAGGTCGCGAGCAAGGCGCGCTAGCGCGAGATGCTGCACCGGCGCAAAATGCCGCGTTGCGGCCTTGCGGGTCGCGTGATATATTGAAGCAGTTGAGTAAGGTCTGACATCAAGTAGGAGCAAGCCTCCTCACCCTACGGTGCCCGAGCGGGTTGCCAGTAGGGTCGGCCGGACCGATAACCTGCTTTCTAGTATGGTTAATCGTGAGCGCCGGGCTGGCTTCCTACGGCCCGGCGCTTTGCTTTTGCCCGGCGGTGGATGAGCCTGACCAGCAAATATCTGTACTAAGGGGAGGTAATGGGCGATCAGCAAGGACCTTCGGGTTAACGATGCGATCCGCGCTCGCGATGTGCGACTGATCTCGCAGACTGGCGAGCAGCTTGGCATTCTGCAACTGCGCGACGCGTTGCGTATCGCACAACAGGTCAATCTCGATCTGGTTGAGGTGGCGCCCGCCGCGCGTCCGCCGGTCTGCAAGATCATGGACTACGGCAGATATCGGTATGAGCAGGCCAAGCGTGATCGCGAGGCCCGTAAAAACCAGAAGATCGTCGAGATCAAAGAGGCCAAAATGCGGCCAACGATCGAAGAGCACGACTTCGCCGTCAAGGTGCGCCAGGCGCGCGCTTGGCTCGAGGAAGGCGACAAGGTCAAGGCAACGATCACTTTTCGTGGCCGTGAGATTGTCCACTCGGACCTCGGACGGCAGATCCTTGACCGGCTGGCCGAGGAGATTGCGGACCTGGGCGTGCCCGAGCGGGTGCCGAGGATGGAGGGGCGGTTCATGACGATGATGTTCAACCCCAAGCCGCAACCCGTCAAGGCCAAGGACAAGGAAACCGACTCCGACGAGGAGCAGCCGCAGCAGGCCGAGTAATCGGTCGCCGCGGCGACAGCGTACCTGGCAGCATTAATCAATATGCCAACTAACTGACAATAGGAAGAGGGACTCGCGCAATGCCGAAGATGAAGACCCATAGCAGCGCCTCCAAGCGCTTCCGTGTCACGGGCACCGGCAAGGTGTTCCGGCAGCACGCGTTCTTGGGGCACAACATGCGCAAAAAGACTGCTTCCCGTAAGCGCCGCCTTGAGGCGAGCGTCCAGATCAGCAGGGCTGATGAGGGGCGTATCGACCAGCTGCTGCCCTATCACAAGAGCAACTAATTCACGGCCGGGTCTGACGGCCCGGCGGGCCAGCCGGTTTGGCGGCAACTGAAAGGAGCATTCGATCGTCATGGCACGTGTCAAAAAGGGCGTAACGGCGCATCGTCGCCACAAAAAGATCCTCAAACTGGCGCGCGGCTACCGCGGCGCGCATAGCAAGCTCTACAAAGTCGCAAACGAGACCGTGATGAAGGCGCTCTGGTACTCGTACGCGCACCGCCGCAAACGCAAAGGTGACTTCCGTCGTCTGTGGATCGTCCGCATCAACGCGGCTGCCCGCCTGAGCGGCATGTCCTACAGCAGATTTATCGCCGGCCTCAAGCGCTCCGGTGTCGAGGTCAACCGCAAGATCCTGGCCGACCTCGCGGTCCGCGACAGCACCGCCTTTGGCCAGTTGGTGGCCAAGGCTCGTGAGGGCCTGGGATCGTAGCAGTGACATTTGACGCGAGGAGGAGCGCCCGGTGAAGCAGTTTGTGGTTATCGGGCTCGGCCGCTTCGGAGCTTCGGTGGCACGTTCTTTGGCCGAGGCCGGGTATGAGGTCCTCGGGATCGACATCCTCGACGACCGTGTCCGGCCTCTGGCCAATGTGCTTACACACGTGGTCCAGGCAGACGCGACGGACGAAGAAGTCCTGCGCTCGCTTGGTATTCGTAACTTCGACTGCTGTGTCGTTGCCCTGAGCTCCAACCTGCAGAGCAGCATCCTGGTGACAATGACGGCCAAGGAGCTCGGCGTGCCAATGGTGGTTGCCAAGGCACGCGATGATCAACACGGCAAAGTGCTGACCAAGATCGGCGCCGACCGGATCATCTTCCCCGAGCGTGATATGGGGCTCCGTCTGGCTCATAGCTTGATTTCTGGCAACATCCTCGACCTGATCGAGCTGTCGCCCAGTCACTCCGTGGCTGAGGTCGTCGCCAACGACCGGATGGTCGGCAAGTCGCTGCGTCAACTTGATCTGCGGGCCAAGTTTGGCGTCAACGTCCTGGCGATCAAGCGTGGCAGCAACATTCAGATCTCGCCGCGTGCCGAGGATGTTCTCAACGAGGGTGACGTGTTGGTCGTGATCGGCCACAATGACGTCATCCGTAAGCTTGAATCCTGGTAGTCAACGGATGGCCACTATAGCGCGGTCGAGAAGGATTAACCTCTCGCCGCCCCAGGTTGTCGTCCTGAGCTTTGCCCTGACCATCGCGATCGGGACAATCTTGCTCAGCCTGCCTGCCGCATCTGCGGACGGGCAGGGCATTGGCCTGCTCAACGCATATTTCACCGCCAGCTCGGCGACGTGCGTCACCGGGCTGGTTGTCATCACTACCGGCACGGCGCTGTCGCGTTTTGGCCAGATCGTCGTCTTGCTCCTGATCCAGATCGGCGGCCTGGGCTTGATGACCATGACGACGTTCTTGTACCTGTTGATCGGCCGGCGGATCGGCCTGCGCGGCCGGATGCTGATCCAGGAGTCCCTCGGTCAGGAAACCATCGCCGGCATTATCCGTCTCGTGCGCTCCATCTTTGTCTTCACCTTTGGCGCCGAGCTGCTTGGCACCTTGATCCTGACGATGCGATTCTCCGCCGACATGCCGCTCAACCAGGCGGCGTACTTTGGGCTTTTCCACGCCATCTCCGCCTTCTGCAACGCTGGCTTTGACCTCTTCGGCAACAGCATCGTGCGGTACGCCTCTGACCCCGTGGTTGTGTTGACGATCGGATCATTGCTGGTCGTCGGCGGCATGGGCTTTCTCGTCTTGCGCAACCTGTGGTTTCACCGGACGGCCAAGCAACGGTTGACCCTGCATACCCGGGTTGTGCTGCGGGCAACCGCATGGCTGATTGGGATAGGTTTTGTCACTGTGCTGGCCCTGGAATACAGCAACCCGGCCACCCTGGGCGCGCTCCCGCTGCACGGCAAGCTGTTGTCGGCCTTGTTTACCGCGATTACGCCGCGGACGGCAGGCTTCAACACGGTGCCGACCGGCCTGTTGGGCGGCTCGACGCTTATGCTGTTGATCGTCTTGATGTTCATCGGTGCGTCGCCGGGCGGTACTGGTGGCGGGATCAAGACGACCACCGCATGGGTCATCTACCGCACCGTCATCTCCACCTTGCGAGGCAAGGAAGATGTCGAGGCGGCTGGCCGGACGTTGCCGCGCATGGCTCACCGCCGTGCCATGGCGATCGCCGTCATCTCACTGTCGCTGGTGATCCTGGTCACTGCGGTGCTGCTGTCGAGCGAAAAGACAACCTTGATGGACGCCCTCTTTGAGACGATGTCGGCCTTTGGCACTGTCGGGCTCAGCACCGGACTGACGCCGAGCCTGAGCGCTCTTGGTCGCGTGCTGATCGCCCTGACCATGCTCGCCGGCAGGGTCGGCCCGTTCACCCTGGCGATCGCGTTCAACTCGCAAAAGGGCAATTCGTCGATGCACTACCCCGAGGAGCGGGTGATCGTTGGCTAGCCGCCTGCCACCATCCCTTGGGGCGAGCAACCGGCGCGTCCGTCTGTTGCGCGAGCTGGACCAGCGCAAACACCGCACGGCGAGCGGGCTGACCCTCGTCGAGGGGATTCGTCTCTGCGAAACCGCCGCGGCAGCAGGTGCGGTCTTTCGCATGTTGCTCGTCACCGAGTCGGTCTGGACGCACCTGCCCCCAGCCCTGGTGGACCGCGTCGCAGCCGGCGGCACGACTGAGCTCTGGACAGTCACGCCGGAGCTGATGGACCGCATCTCCCCAACCGAAACCCCCTCCGGCCTGCTGGCCGCCGTCGAAATCCCCAGTTACCGGTTGCCTTCCCCGCCGTACGCCGACGATTTTCTGCTGCTGGTCCTCGATGACGTCGCCGACCCCGGCAACGCCGGCACTTTGATCCGGTCCGCCGATGCGGCCGGTTCATCCGGCGTGCTTATGCTCGGCGGCGTCGATCCCTGGAACCCCAAGGTCGTGCGTTCCACCATGGGATCGTGCTTTCATCTGCCGGTTGTGGTGGCAGTTGGTGCCGGCCGCGACGATGGGGCAGGGTCCGGAGCGAAGCCAGGGGTGGTGGAGGCTCATGCGAGCATTATTGCGCTTAAGGCGGTCGGCGTCCGCATCGCCGTGGCCCATCCGCGCGCTGAGGCGGCGTTATGGGACACCGATCTCCGCGGCCCGATCGCCCTGGTCCTGGGCAATGAGGCACACGGCATCGGACCGGCAATGCTTGCTGCCGCCGACGTTCTGGTCAGCATCCCTAACTTCGGCCGGGCCGAGTCGCTCAACGTGGCGCAAGCCGGCACCGTGCTGTTGTTTGAGGCGGCCCGACAAAGGCAAATAGCGAGCTAATTGAGGGCACGGACAGACGGACGCGGGCGTTGACAGACGGACGGGGGCGGCCTTAATGGCAACAGCCAATGCAGCCGCCCCCGTCCGTCTGTCCTGTTGATTGAGGATGCAGATGTGACTGTGAGCGCTAATTGTGGCTCGGGGACTGCTCGACGGACAGAGAGGTCAGATCGCCTGACGTATCTGCTGGCAAACGCGCGACATGCCTGACATGATCGTCGGCGACAGGTCATGCAACCTGACCTGGCGGGGCAAGTTGATGGGCGGCTAACGTATCTGCCGGCGATAGGTCACGGCGCCTGCCGATAGTCGTGGCAACCAGTCAAAACGCCTAACATCAGGTCCCGGCATCGCGATCCGGGTTGTGAGTGACTGTGCACTCACAGCCCGACACACAGACCACCAGATCGCCGACGACACGCTGCCAATTCGCTTCCTTGTGCCGTCCGGCGGCCTCAGATATAATGGCGTTGGCTTACAAAGCAGGACCAAGAGGTGGGGTGAGTCAGTGCGCGTAGCCGAGTTGTTCTGGCGGCTGTTCCAAATCACCGGCTCCATCAATGCTTACCTGCTCTACCGCCGGCTGACCGACTAAGGCTCGAGCGAGCGGGGCCGCGCGCGGCGGGGTGGACTGATCCGCGAGCAAACAACCCAAAACGATACGGCAGCAATGATCTTGTCACAGGCGATGCGGGGGCAAAGTAGCCCGGCGTGGCGCCGCCCAGGGAGGCAGGGCCGCAGACTGCAAGCCCGCCCGGGGCCGCCGAGTGAAGTTCTCCCCCAAGCCGCGCCGCTGAAGGCCACGCTATTGCGAAATGTGGCTGCGTAGGTGGAGCCGGTCCGCCCGACCGTTAGCCGCGGGCAGGCATCGACCATTGCCAGAGTACGCGGGCCGGGATATATCGGCCGGCGTGGGGCGGGGTCCGTGCTGAGCGGGGCCTGGGGCCCCATTGGGGTGGTACGGCGGCGTTGCCCGTCCCGAAGGGGACGGTTTTTTTGTTGGATCCAGAGGGGGTTGATCGGGGTGCAGGACGAGTTGCGGGCCATGGCGACCGCTGCCCGCCACGATATTGCCGCGGCGGTTTCGGTGGATGAGCTGCGGGATACCGAGGTGCGGTATCTGGGGCGTAAGGGCCAGTTAACAGGTATTTTGCGGTCATTGAGCAGTCTGCCATCCGAGCTGCGGCCGGTGTTAGGTGGGGCCGCCAATGCGCTACGGGCTGAGTTGGAGGCGGCAATTGCCGATCGTCAGGCCGACCTGGCTGCGGCGGACCGCACCCGCGCCTTGCTGGTTGATCGCGTTGACGTCACGCTGCCGGGTACCGGATATGCCGTTGGGCGGCCGCACCCGCTGATGCGCGTGTGGGACGAGCTCGAGTCGATCTTTCTCGGCATGGGCTTTGACGTCGTCGAGGGCAACGAGGTGGAGACCGATTTCTTCAACTTCGAGGCGCTTAACGTGCCCAAAGATCATCCGGCGAGGGATATGCAGGATTCGTTTTACCTGGCCGAGGACATTGTGTTGCGCACCCAGACGTCGCCTGTGCAGATCCGGATGATGCGCCAGATGGCGCCCAAGCTGCCGGTGCGGCTGGTCCACCTCGGCCGCGTCTATCGTCGTGGCGATGACGATATGACGCATTCGCCGATGTTCCACCAGATGGAGGGCCTGCTCGTCGACAAGGGCATTGGGCTCAACCACCTCAAGGGCGTCCTACTGGAGTTTGCGCGACGCTTCTATGGGCCGGGCACCAACGTGCGCATGCGGCCGAGTTACTTCCCGTTTACCGAGCCGAGCGCGGAGGTCGACGTGACCTGTGCGTGGTGCCATGGTAAGGGCTGCCGCGTCTGCAAAGGCACGGGCTGGGTGGAGATCCTGGGTTCGGGCATGGTGCACCCTAACGTGCTGCGCCACGGCGGTTACGATCCCGATGTGGTCACCGGGTTTGCCTTTGGCATGGGCCTTGATCGCCAGGCACAGCTGCGCTTTGCGATCGACCACGTCCGCTTGATGTACGCCAATGACTACCGCATGCTGCGGCAGCTCTAGGGGGTTGGGGCGATGAGGGTTTCACTGGAGTGGCTTGCCGAGTACGTTGATCTCCCTGCTGCCGGGCCTGAGCGGGTGGAGTTGCTGCGGCGGATGGAGATGGCCGGTCTGGCGATCGATTCGATCACCGAACAAGGCCAAGAGGTCGCCGGTATCGTTGCCGGCAAGGTGTTGAGCATCGCAGCCCATCCCAACGCTGAGCGGCTGCTCGTAGTCGACATCGACCTGGGTACCTGCGGCGCTGTGCAATGCGTGAGCGGCGCCGACAACTTCCGGGTCGGCGATGTCGTGCCAGTCGTTGTGCCGGGCGGCGTGCTGCCGGGTGGACGCCCGATCGACGCTGCCGAGATCCGAGGTGTGCGTTCGCACGGCATGATGTGCTCGCCGGCCGAGTTGGGCCTTGGCGATGACGCTGCGGCGGCGGCCGGGATCATGATCCTTGATCCTGCGACAGAGCCCGGCACCGACTGCGTCGAGCTCCTCGGCCTGCGCGACGTGGTCATCGAGCTCGATTTGACGCCCAACTACGCTGTGTTTTGCCAGAGCATGGTCGGTGTGGCGATCGAGGTTGCCGCCCTTTCCGGTGAGATGCTTCGTCTGCCTGGCGGGCGAGCAACCTGGCGCACCGGGTATGAGCCAACGGAGGCTGGACTGCTCGGCCCCCATAGTGCGGCCGAGCTGCGGTCCGTTGCGACCGGGCCCGCCGGCCAGCTGGCGTCGGTCCGTATCGACGCGCCAAGCCTCTGCCCACGGTACTCGGGAGCCTTGTTTGAGGACCTGCGCATCGGGCCGTCACCTGCTTGGATGCAACGCCGTCTGCGCGCCGCGGGCGTCAGGCCGATCAACAACATCGTCGACGTCACCAACTACGTGATGCTCGAACTCGGCCAGCCCTTGCATGCCTTTGACTTTGACCTCGTGCAAGGTGGCTCAATCGTCGTGCGCGAGGCTCTGCCGGACGAGAAGATAACCACCCTGGATGGCGTGGAGCGAGTCTGCCCGCCGGGCAGCCTGGTGATTGCCGACGCCGGGCGCGGGATCGCCTTGGCTGGCGTCATGGGCGGTGCCAATAGCGAGATCACCGGCACAACCAGGCGGATGTTCTTGGAGTCCGCGAATTTTCTGCGGACAAGTGTCCGCCGTACGTCGCGCCGCCTTGGGCTGCGCTCCGAGGCGTCCGGCCGCTTCGAAAAAGGCGTTGATCCGGCCGGGACGGTCCGGGCGATTGAGCGGGCGGCCGAGCTCCTCGCCGAGACGGGCGCGGCACGCAGGGTCGAGGGCATCATCGACGTTGTCGCCGAAACCCACGGCCCACAATTGATTACGGCGCCGGTTTCCTATCTGCGGGATCTGATTGGAATCCCCTTGGATGGTAAGGAGATGGCTGACCTGCTTGGTCAGATCGGTATAACCGCGTGGCTGGCGGACGATCAGGATGGTTCTGATTGCTCGGCGTCGTCAATCATCGCCGAGGTGCCGACCCGGCGTCTTGACGTCGAGGGCAAGGCGGACCTGGCTGAGGAGATCGCCCGCGCCTACGGTTACGACCGGATCAAGCCGGAGTTGCCGACCCTGGCGATGCCCGCTGCTTCGCTGCCGCCGCGGCGGCTGGCAGTGCAGAGGGTGCGCCGTGCCCTGCTGGGCTGCGGCCTGGACGAGTTAGTGACCTTTGCGTACCACAGCGCCGATGAGTTTGACCGGCTGCGGCTGGCTGCCGACCATCCCTGGCGATTGGCCATGCCCGTGCTCAATCCGATGAGCGACGAGCAGGCCCTGATGCGGACCTCACTCGTTCCCAATCTACTGCGCGTTGCCGCACTTAATGCAGGGCACGGCGTCGACGGCCTGCGGGCGTTTGAGGTCGGCCGCGCCTACCTGCCCAAGGCGTTGCCGTTGACCGAGTTGCCTGACGAGCCGCTTCGGTTGGCCGTCCTGTTGACTGGCCCTACGCCGGGCCCGGACGGTTGGCGTTCACTCCGGCGCGACGCGGACTTCTTTGACCTCAAAGGCACGGTGACGACGGCACTGGACCGGTTTGGCCTCGCGGTTGCGGCGAGCTATCGGGCGGTGGAGATGCCGTTTATGCACCCGGGCCGGACGGCGGAGGTCTGGTTGGATGACACAGCTATCGGTTGGCTCGGCGAAGTGCACCCAGACGTCGCGGCGGGCTACGACCTACGCCGCCGGGTGTGCGTGGCCGAGCTCGACTTCAACGCCATCTTTGCCCGGGCCGCCGCTGAGCCGCAGTACGGCGGTTTGCCGAGGTTCCCGGGGGCCGAGCGCGATCTGGCCGTCGTGGTGCCGCTGGAACTATCGGCCGTGACGGTGATGGATGCAATCCGTGGCGCGGGCGGCACGTTACTGGAGGACCTCAGCCTGTTCGACGTCTACGAAGGCGCACAGGTGGACCAAGGGGCACGAAGCCTAGCGTTCCGCCTGCTATTCCGCGCGAGCGACCGCACGCTGACCGACGCGGAGGTCGATGCGGCGATGGCCGAGATCGTTGCCGCCGTAGCCGGCACCGGAGGACGCGTGCGAGGGTAAACTTTCGGCCACTAGCAGGCCTGTTGCCGACGGTTGACCGGAGCGGCGACGCTCTGCTAGGATTGAGGCGGCCCGCGGCGACAGATCGCTTCAGTCGGTATCGATGCAACGTTCCTTGCGGCCCGGCACCAGCCCAAGGGCTGGGTGCCACGAGCCGGTTGTGCATCAGCCAACAATGCGGCCAGCGGATATCATCCCGCTGGCCCTTTTTGTCGGCTGGCGCAGGAGGTTCCGGAGATGGCGGTAGTTGTCTTACGTGACGTTCATAAGGGGTTTTCCGGCGTGCCCGTGCTGACGGGAGTGTCGGCCGCGGTCGGCCAGCGGGACCGGATCGGTTTCGTCGGGCGCAACGGCGAAGGCAAGACGACACTGCTGCGGATGATGGCAGGTTTGCAGCAGCCCGACCAGGGCGTTGTGGATCGCTCGGGCGGGGCAGGCATTGGTCTCTTGGACCAAAACCAGCCGCTCGCCTACGACGGCACGCTGGAGGAGGCCATGCTCGAGGGCTTTGCCGAGCTCTTGGCGATGGAGAGCCAATTGCGTGAGATCGAGGAATGCATGGCCGATCCGGGCGATCCGCGGGCGCGCGGCCGTGATCTGGAGGCCTTGACCCGTGCCTACGGCCACCTGACGGAGCGGTTTGAGGCGGCGGGCGGTTACGAATTCCGGACCAAGGTCGCGCAGGCGCTGACGGGCCTTGGCTTCCGGACGACGGATTTTGCGCGACGCGTGGATGAGTTCAGCGGCGGCGAGCGAGTGCGTGGCGCGTTGGCCAGGCTGTTGCTGATTGGCCCCGCGCTGCTGCTGCTCGATGAGCCGACCAACCATCTGGACCTGGAGGCCGTGGAGTGGCTGGAGGGGTACCTGCAGACCTATCCTGGCGCGGTCGTCCTTGTGTCGCACGACCGGTTCTTTCTCGATCGCCTGGCCGGCCGGATCTGGGAGATCGAGGGCGGCATCCTGCGGACCTATGCCGGCAACTACACTGACTACGTACGCCAAAAAGAAGAGGAATTACTGCGCGATGCCGTCGCCGGCAAACAGCTCGGCGAGCGGATCGAGCAGTTGCGGTATTTCGTCGCCAAGTTCTCCGCCGGCACACGGGCGGTGCAGGCCAAATCCAAGGCCCGCATGCTGGCCCGTTACGAGCGGCAGGCCGCGGCGCTGCGCTCACGCACGGCGGCCCGGCCGCGCTTTCGCTTTGAGGTAAGTCAAACGTCGGGCCGCGACGTTCTGGCGGTCCGCGACCTGGCGATCGAAGGCGGCGGACGGAGCCTATTCGCTGGCCTCGGTTTCACCGTGCGGGCCGGAGATCGTCTGGCGATCCTGGGGCCCAACGGATCCGGCAAGACGACCCTGTTGCGAGTGTTGCTCGGGGAGTTGGACGCCACCGCCGGGACGGTCGAATGGGGGCACGGCACCGAGGCGGCCTTCCTGCGCCAGGACCTGTCGGACATCGACGACGAAGCGAGCGTGCTCGACAACGTGCTTGCCCAGAGCGACATGCTGCCGGGCGATGCCCGCAGCCTGCTGGCAAGCTTTGAGTTTAAGGGCGAAGACGTCTTCAAACCCGCGGCGGCCCTCAGCGGTGGGGAGCGGTGCCGCCTGTCGATGGCCAATCTGCTGATCTCCGGCGCCAACGTGCTCTTGCTTGACGAGCCGACCAACCATCTGGACATCGCGGCGCGCGGCTCGCTGGAGGACGCCCTGGCGGCGTACGCCGGCACGGTCATTTTTGTCTCGCACGACCGGTATTTCATCGACCGCGTCGCCAACTCGGTGCTCGCATTTGAGCGCACCGGACCGGCCTATCACCGCGGCAATTTCAGTTCTTACCGGCAGGCCCGGGCAGCCGGATTGGCGCCCTCGACCACCGAAACCGCGTTGCCACCGGCCATCCGGCAGCAGATCGAAGCACTTCTTGCCGAGCGGACCGCCCTTGAGGCGGAGATGCAACAGGCGAGTGGGCGTTCGAGTCCTCGAGAATCACGCCGGCGGGTCCAGCGCTATCGCGAAATCGAGAATGAGATCGGCCGACTGCAGAAGCGGACGGGGCGCGGTAGGTAGGCCGCCTACCGTTGCCCCAATTAGCAGGCAGGAAGCCTGTGGGTGCGAGTCAAAATTAGCGGCGGGGGCGAGGCCATGAGCGATACGCAATCACGCGCCGGCAACCGGAGCGCTGACGAAGCCAAGATCACCCGGGTCAACGTCAGAGTGTACGGCGAGGACTATCCTCTTAAGAGCTCAGCGGAGGCGGACTACCTGGTCAAGCTTGCCGCGTACGTTGACGCCGCGATGCGGCGGATCGGCAGCCAGGGGTCACGGCTCGGGACCAGCCGCGTCGCAGTGCTCGCGGCGATGCAGATCGCCGATGAGCTGTTTCGGCTGCGGCAGGAGTACGACGGCCTGAGCTCGGTCTTTGAGGACGAATGGGCCAGGCGCAACAAGAAGGATTAAGCCGGCTGACGACCAACGGCGAGATCGCCGCACGACTTTTGGAGATGGCGACTCTGCTCGAGCTCAAAGGGCTCGAGGGTTTTAAGTTGCGCGCCTACCATCGGGCCGCACAATCGATCGAAAACCATCCGATCCCGCTCGTCGACCTCCATCAGCAGGGCAAGCTTCGTGAAGTGCGTGGCGTCGGCGAGGGCCTTGCCCGTAAGATCGCGGCGATCATTGAGACCGGCACCTGTCCCCAGCTCGAAGAGCTGCGCGCCGAGGTGCCCGCTACCCTGATCGAACTGATGCGTGTGCCCGGTCTGGGTCCCAAGACGGTGGCCATGGTCTGGCGCGAGCTCGGCGTCAGTACGCTTGAGCAGTTGGAGGCGGCAGCCAGCGATGGACGGCTGGCCGGCTTGCGGGGCCTCGGTCCCAAGCGGGCCCAGTCCGTCCTGGCTGGTATTGCGTCGCTGCGCACATGGGCCGGCAGGACCCCGATTGCAGAGGCCAAGCCGATCGCCGACGCGATCGTCCGGGAGCTTGGCTCCTACCCCGAGGTCACCCAGGCCGAGGCTGCCGGCAGCCTGCGCCGCGGACGGGAGACGGTGGGCGATCTCGATATCCTTGTCGCCACTGATCAGGGACCGGCTGTGCTTGAGCGGTTTGCCGGGCTTGCCGATGTGCAGGAAGTCATCGCCCTCGGCGAGACCAAAGCGAGCGTCAGGATGCGCGGCATCGCGCAGGTTGACGTGCGTGCGGTGTCGGCCGGCGAGTACCCCGCGGCGCTGGTCTACTTCACCGGCAGCAAGGAACACAACGTCCGCCTGCGCGAGATTGCCAAAGCGCGAGGCCTCAAGCTCAACGAGTACGGTCTCTTCCCCGAGGATGGGGGAACGGCGGTTGCGGCGCCCGACGAGGCCGCGATCTACGCCGCACTCGGTATGGCATACGTGCCGCCTGAGTTGCGCGAGGACCAGGGAGAGATCGCGGCCGCTCAGTCGGGCGACCTGCCGGTGCTCGTCGCGGCATCGGACGTCCGCGGCGACCTGCACAGCCACACGACCTGGAGCGATGGCACCGACGACTTGACGACCATGGCGACCCAGGCGATGGCAGTCGGGGTGCGCTACCTGGCGGTTACTGACCACAGCCAGACCTTGGCCTTTGCCGGGGGGCTCACGCCGGCCCGGCTGCGCAAACAGGCCGGCGAGATCGCCGCCTGGAACGCCACCCACGGCGACCAGCTTCGCCTCTTGCGCGGATGCGAGGTGGAGATCTTGGCGGACGGCACGCTCGACCTGCCGGACGACGTCCTGGCCGAGCTTGAGTGGGTTGTCGCGGCGGTGCACTCGCCCAACCGGCGCGGAGGCCTCAGCCTGACCGCCAGGCTTGTCGCGGCGGCGCGGCATCCGCTGGTCGACGTCATCGCCCATCCGACCGGGCAGATCATTGGCGAGCGGGAGGCCTATGACGTCGACGTGGCCGAGTTGATTGATGCCGCGGCAGTTTCGGGGGTGGCGCTTGAGATCAACGCGTCGCCGTACCGGCTGGACCTGCCGCCTCATCTTGCGCGCCAGGCCGCACGGCAAGGGGTCAAGCTGGTCGTCAGCACGGACTCCCACGATGCGCGCAGCCTCGGCGACCTCTGGTACGGCGTCACCGCGGCGCGCCGGGGTTGGCTGACGGCCGCCGACGTCCTTAACACACTTGACCTGCAGGGACTGGCTGCCTGGCGCGACGCGCGTCGGCAACGGCACGCCACGTAAGAGGAAAGGAAACCGCATGGTCCTGGCGATCTTCGTTGATGGTTTTGGGCTGGGCCAATTGTCGAATCCAGCCAACCCTCTCGGTCACCGCGAGTGGCGCCTGCTTGGCGACTTGCTTGAACGGGCGGTTGCCCTGGACGCCTGCCTCGACACGCCGGGCCTGCCACAGAGCGCAACGGGGCAGGTAACGCTGTTCACTGGTTTTAATGCCGCCCGCCACGCCGGTCGCCACCTGCCGGGTCTGCCTGGTCCGTCGATGCGGCAGTTGCTGGGGCAGGGGACCTTCTACGATGAGGTGCGGCGACGGGGCGGCACGGCGACCTTTCTCAATGCGTTTAGCCAGCGCTACCTTGCCCGTATGAGCCACGGCACGGTGCACGGCCGGCTGCCGGTCAGCGCGACGACCCTGGCCGCAGTCCGGGCGGGACTGCCGCTGCGCGACGCGGGGCACGCCAGGCGCGGCGAAGCGATCTACCATGACCTTACCGGAGAGATGCAGGCACAGCAGGGCGAGGACGTGCCGGTGCTCGTCCCGGAGGCGGCGGCCGAGGTTGCGCTCAACGTCGCCCGGCGATACGATTTGACCCTGTTTGAGTACTTTCTGACCGACCGCGCTGGCCACTCGCAAGATCCGGCGCAGGCCCTGGATGCGCTCGATCGCCTGGATCGCTTTTTGGCCGCGCTCGCGCCGGCCTGGGGGCCGCAAGGCAGCCTCGTGGTCTTCAGTGACCACGGCAACATCGAGGACCTCAGTGTCCCGCAGCACACGTACAACCCGGTGCCGCTCGCCGTCTGGTCGGCGGATCAGGCCACCGCTGATGCCGCCGCCAGGCAGTGTACCTGGCTTGGCGATGTCGCGGGCCTGCTGGTTAGTCTTGCGACCACGCGCACGGCCCAAGACGGTCGAAGAGAGGAGGACTGAGGATGGACGAGCGCAGCCTGAGGCCGCTCGAGTACGATAAGATCCGCCAGATGTTGGCCGGACAGGCCTCGACGACCCTCGGCCAGGAGCTTGCCACTGCGATTGCTCCGAGCTCCGATCAGGCCGAGGTTAGCGCATGGCTATCCGAAACCGCTGAGGCCTACACCGTCCTGCAGTCCGGCGACCGCCCGCCGCTGGGCGGCGTGACCGATATCCGCGAACCGGTAAAGCGAGCCGAACTTGGCGGGGCACTGGCGGCTGCCGAATTGCTGGCCGTTGCCGAGTTCTTGCGCGCCGCCAGGGCGATGCGTGGCTTCCTGCGCGACCGGCAACGCGACTGTCCGGGCTTAGCGGGCCTGGCCTCGACCGTGAGCCCGCCTGACGAGGTGATCCGAGCGATTGGCGCCGCGATCACCGATGAGGGCGAGGTCGCTGATGGAGCGAGTCCCAAGCTCGCCTCGATCCGCCGCAACCTGCGCGTGCTGTCCGACCGCATCCGCGACCGGATGAATTCGTTCCTGCGCAGCCAGGAGCACGCCAAGGCGTTGCAGGAGCCGATCATCACCATTCGCGAGGGGCGGTTTGTGCTCCCGGTCCGCAACGATTCGCGCAATGTCATTCCCGGCGTCGTCCATGACGTTTCCTCGTCCGGGGCGACCGTTTACGTTGAGCCGCTGAGTTGTGTGCAGCACAACAACGATCTCCGTCGGCTGGCCGTCGAAGAGGACGATGAAGTCCGGCGCATTCTTGCTGAGCTATCCTGGTTGGTTGGTGCCCACGCCGGGGCCGTTGCGCACTGCGCGCGAGTAATGGCCCAGGTTGACTTTGCCTTTGCCAAGGCGAGGCTCGGTCTTGCGATGCGGGCAACCCGGCCTGAGGTGGCGGCAAATACTTATGTCGACTTGCCATCCGCTCGCCATCCCCTGATCCCCTCGGAGGCTGTTGTGCCGGTCGATGTGCGGATTGGCCGCGATTTTACGGTCCTGGTGATCACCGGGCCTAACACCGGTGGCAAGACTGTCACGCTCAAGACCGTAGGACTGCTCAGCCTGATGGCGCAAAGCGGGCTATTCGTCCCCGCCGGCCGCGGCGCCGTGATCACCGTCTTTGACCAGATCCTGGCCGATATCGGCGACGAGCAGAGCATCGAGCAAAACCTCTCGACCTTCTCATCGCACTTGACTGGCATCGTGCGCATCCTCGGGCTCGCCGGCCCGCGCTCGTTGGTCTTGCTGGATGAGATCGGTGCCGGGACGGACCCTACCGAGGGTGCGGCGCTGGCGACTGCGTTGCTGGAGGAGTTCCACGCGCGCGGTTGCCGGACCATCGCCACTACGCACTATGGTCAGCTCAAGGAGTTTGCCTACTCGCATAGCGGCGTCGCCAACGCTTCGGTTTCGTTTGACGCGGAGACGCTGGCACCGACCTATAAGCTCAACATCGGTGTTCCGGGGCCAAGCAACGCACTCGCCATCGCGCGCCGGCTGGGGCTGTCGCGCTCGATCGTCAACCGGGCGTCGGAGCTTGTCGGCGAGGATCAGATCAAGATCGAGGAGATGATCCAGCGCCTACTCGGCGAGAGGGATCGCCTGGCGTCTGAGCGTGACGAATTGGCGGTGCTGCGCCGCGAGGCGGCCGCCCTCAAGCTTGAGCTCCAGGTCCAGTCCCGCGAGCAGCAGGAGCGCTGGACGCAGGCGATGGCACGGGTGCGAGGCGAGCTTCGCGAGGCGGTTGTGGCGGCGCGCGACGAGTTTGACGGCCTGATCAAGGAGCTGCGCGGGCTGGCGATGGCCGGCGACCGCAAGGATCTCGAACGCGGCATCACCGAGCTGCGGGAGCGTTTTCGCTCCGTGCGACAGGCGGCGGAGGACGTTGTCGGCGATGAGCGGCCTGCCGATACTGCCACCGGAGCCGTACCAGCGGCAGCGCTCAAGCCCGGCCTCAAGGTCCGCCTTCTGCGCCTTGGGCAAACCGGGTACGTCCTGGATGGCCCAGACGCGGCGGGGCAGGTGCCGGTCCAGGTCGGCATTATGCGTGTCATGTCCAGGGTGGATGAGCTTGCTCCGGCGCCGGAGGACTCCCCAGGCGCCGGGCTGGCCACCGGCCCAGGCCAGGCGACGCAGTACCGCTCGCGCGTTCCCGGCGCAGGCAGTGAGCCCAGCGGCAGCGCGGCCCTGGCCGGCGCCAAGCTTCGGGCGTTCTCCTCGGAGATCGACCTCCGCGGTCAGACCGTCGAGGAGGCAATCCCCCAGGTCGACAAGTACATCGACGACGCGCTCCTTGCGGGAGTCAAGCAAGTGCGCCTCATCCACGGCAAGGGGACCGGGGCATTGCGTGAGGGGCTTACCGCGCATCTACGTGGCCATTCGGCGATCGCCGCTCTATCGCTCGCCCCGTTCAACGAGGGTGGAGATGGGGTAACCGTGATTGAGCTCAGATGATATTGATCTGAGATGAGCTGGGACAGATAAGAGAGGGGCCGCCCGACCGGGCGGCCCCTCCTTCATCTGTCTTTCTCTATCTACGCTACGGCCGCTTGTCACCGCGGCAGTGCTGCACCAAAAGTCACCAGCGGCGGTTTCACCCCAATCGAGGGACCAGCCTAGCCGCCACTGACGACGAGCTTGCCAACCATCTCCAGCCGGTCGTCCCCGATGTCCATGTTGCAGAAATAAGTGAACGTGCCGGCGGTGTTGGCGACAAAGTCCAGATAGACGGTTTGTCCGCCGGGGCAGATCATCGATAGGTTGTAGCCTTGGATGGCGACGCTGTAGGTCCGGTCGACCGCGGTTAAGGCCAGGCGGAGATGGGTGCCCCTGGCAACCTGGATCGTGCTCGGGTTGAACTGCGCCCCAGCCAGCTTGACCTCGATCACTCGGTCGGGCACAAAGAGGGCCGTGTCCCCGTGGATGCGGCATTCGCCTGTCGGCACTTCGTAGGCGGCGTCGGCCGGCACCAGCGTCGACCCGCCAGAAGTGATATACGGGACGTACGGCTCAGGCCGCCGGATGAATGTGCGCCACGTCAAGCGCTGTGCAGGACAATTGTCGCTCGCCAGGCGCAGCGGATCATCCAGACAGACCTGCACCGAAACGTGCGTCGTACAGACCTCCGTCGGCTCGGTGCCTTTAAGGAAGACCTCGGTGACGATATCGCTCTGCGGGCAATTGGGTCCCGGCAGCTTGCCGGACTTGCGGCAGACTTGGGCTTCGACGATATTGACCGGCCGCTCAAAGCCGACCGGGGTCAGGTCCTCGTGGACCGCAACCATAGCGGCCTTCCAGATCAGCGCGGGGTACATTCCACCAAACTGGACTCCCATTGATACGCGTTCTTTGGGATAGCCGAGCCAGACGGCGGCGGAATGCTTGGGGGTGTAGCCAGCGAACCAGGCGTCGGCGTAATCCGAGGATGTGCCTGTTTTGCCTGCGGCGACCCAGTTGTCAAGGCGCGCGCGTGTACCGGTGCCGTGGGATTGCGAGATGACACCGACCAGCATGTCTGTCACCAGCCAGGCAGTCTGCTCGCTGATGACGACTTCTTTTTTGGGGGTGTTTTCGATCAGGATGTTGCCCGCGGCGTCTTCGACCCTGAGCACGGCCAACGGGGCCACTTTGATGCCCTTGTTGCCGAGTACCGCGTAAGCACGGGTCAGTTCCAGCGGCGACACACCATAGGTGAGCGCACCGAGGGACAACGAGTGCGTTACATCGTTGGCCGTGCCGGTGGTCACAAGGTTGTCGATGCCCATGCGGATTGCGTAGTCGAGGCCCGTCCGGATGCCGATCCAGCTGAGGACCTTGGCTGCCGGCACGTTGATTGACCGCTCGAGGGCGTAGCGAAAGGTCACCAGGCCCCGGAACTGGTCGTCATAGTTAGACGGCATCCACGTCTCGCCCGTCGAGGTCACGAAGGTCACCGGCGCGTCGTCGACGACGGTGGACGGGGCGTATCCCAGGTCGATCGCTGGAGTGTAATCCACGATTGGCTTGAAAGACGAGCCCGGCTGGCGTTTGGACTCTGTCGCGAAGTTAAACTGCAACTTCTGCGTATGCTCAACCCCGCCGACGATCGCCTTGAGGTAGCCGGTCTCGTTTTCCATGACGACGATGCCGCACTCGGCCTTTTCGCCCTTGGCGTTGGTCGGGAAGTACTGCGAGTACGTCGCTACCGCCGCCTCCGCCGCCTCCTGCGTCTTGGGGTCCAACGTCGTGTATATCTTGAGCCCGCTGCCGTAGAGCATCTCGGAGTCCAGCTTGTGCACATCGAGCAGCTGCTTGAGCACGTAGTCGATAAAGAACGGATAGGGGTACATCGTCCGGTCGGTGATCCCCGGCAGGACGAGCTCGGTGGCCATAGCCGCGTCGGCCTCGGCCCGGGTCACGAACCCTTCTTCCACCATCTGGTTTAGGACGACCTTTTGCTGGGCTTTGGCGCCCTCGAGGTTGCGGTAGGGCGAGAGGGGAGTCGGGCTCTTGGCTATGCCGGCAATGATGGCGGACTCGGCCAGGTTGAGGTCTTTGGCGCTCTTGCCAAAGTAGTTGCGTGCCGCCGCCTCAACGCCGTAGGCGCCGTGCCCCAGAGTGATCTGGTTGAGGTACATCTCCAGGATCTCGTCCTTGGTGTAGATGCGCTCGAACTGGACCGCCAGGATCAGCTCTTGCACCTTGCGGGTGTAAGTCTGGTCCATAGTCAAAAACGCGCTACGCGCCAGCTGTTGGGTGATCGTGCTGCCACCTTGAAACCGGCCGCCGGTGACGTTGTAGTACGCTGCGGCGATGATCCTACGCAGCACAAATCCGTGATGATCGTAAAAGTACTTGTCCTCGTGGGCCAGGAAGGCTTTTTTGAGGGTATCGGCCATCTGGTCCAGGGTCACCGGCACGCGGTTCTCCAGGCCGGCAAGGCCTGTGACCTCCTCGCCGTAGAGGTCGTAGACAAAGGATGTGGCGAGAAACCGCGGTTGGATCGTCTCCAACGCGGGCATCTTGGCCCACGCGACGATCACGAATCCGGCCACCGCCGTGGTGCCAAGGATGCCGAGCGCGATCGCAATGATGATCGCCATGCGGATAATCCGCTGCTTGCGCGTTTGCTCCTTGGGCGCCGCCGCCTTTTTACGCTGCGGTTTGGCGCGTTTTGGTCGCTTATCGCTATCCGAATCGGATGACATGCTCCACCTGCCTGTCCGCCCTGCCATCACTTGCGCGGGGCGATACTGTTTGGCCGAATGTTATCACGCGCAAGGCGCAACGGCTATCGTTCGCGCCAGTGCAACCGGCTCCCTGCAAACCGGCCTGCGCCGGCCTGCACGCATGCCTGCATGGATACATGCGTGCTCCGGCCTTCCGCCGCTGGCCCGTCCCCGGGCACGGTGCTATAATCCTCATATATCACTCGGCCGGTGGCGCAATTGCCCCAGCCGGACACCGTTTCAGGCGATGAGCGGGCCCAGTAGGCGGCCGTGCGCCACAAAGAGAGCCGGTCCTGGTGCGAAAGGCTGGCGCCGCCGTACGAATACCCCCGTGAGCCGCAGGTCCAAAGCCCCACTTTGCTTGCGCGCAGGGGTCAGTAGGCCGAGCCGGTTGCCCACCGTTAGACGGGCTTGCCGGGCAGGAAGTTCACTGTCCGGGCTGAGATGGCGTCGCCGCCGGCGATGTCAACCAGGGTGGTACCGCGGCTTGACAGCTGCCCCTGCAGGGGTGGCTGTCTATCTTTTTTGGTCTGGGGGCAAGGGCAATGCGTGTCTCAGCGGCACCAGTGAGCGAGCAAATGCGGGTTTTGGTCCAGGGGGCAGCCGACGTAATCACCGAGGGCGATCTCCTGGCCAAGCTTGAGCGGGCGCAGGCAACGGATATCCCCCTGCGAGTCAAGCTCGGCGCGGATCCGAGCGCACCGGACATTCATCTGGGGCACGGGGTCCCGCTGCGCAAGCTGCGGCAGTTCCAGGAGTTTGGCCACGAGGTCTACTTTGTTATCGGGGATTTCACCGGCCGCATCGGCGATCCGAGCGGCAAGTCCGAGACCAGGCGCCAGCTTGGCGAGGCCGAGGTGCGTGCCAACGCCAAGACCTACGAGGACCAGATCTTCAAGATCTTGCTGCCTGAGCTGACCCATGTGGTCTTCAACAACGACTGGCTCGGCCGTCTGACCTTTGCCGACGTCATCCGCCTTGCTGCTAGCTACACCGTCGCCCGGATGTTGGAGCGCGATGAGTTCGCCGCCCGGATGCGCGACGGACGGCCGATCCACGTGCACGAATTTATGTACCCGCTTGCGCAGGCGTATGACTCCGTGCACCTCCGGGCTGACGTCGAGTTGGGCGGTACGGACCAGACGTTCAACTTCGTCGCCACCCGTGACGTCATGCGTGCGTACGATCTTGAGCCGCAGGTCGCTTTGACCGTGCCGCTGCTGGTCGGTACCGACGGCACCGAAAAGATGTCCAAGAGCCTGGGCAACTACATCGGCATCAACGATGAGCCGGCCGAGATATATGGGCGGGCGATGAGCGTGCCAGATCATCTGCTGCTGAACTACCTGACATTGACCACCGGGTGGGGACCGGATCGTGTCGAGGAGCTTGCCGCCGACCTTGCCGCCGGCGCTAACCCTCGCGACATCAAGATGATGCTGGCCCACCGACTGGTCGAGCTTTATCACGGTCTGCCCGCGGCGGACGGAGCCGAGATGCGTTTCCGGCAGGTATTCCAGCAGGGGGAATTGCCGGAGGAGATGCCTGAGCGCAAGATCGCCGCCCTGGTCGCGTCCGGCGAACGCATTTGGCCGGCACGGCTCCTGATGGCTTGCGCCGACGACATCCCGAGCTCCAGCGAAGCGCGACGTCTGCTGCGCCAGGGCGCAGTACGGCTCAATGGCGTCCCGCTGGCGGAGGACTGTCAGGTCGCTCCGGCCGATGGCGACGTTTTGCAGATCGGCAGACGGCGTTTCTTTCGCCTGCGAACCAAGTAGGCCGGCAAAGGTAAGCGCAGCCCAGACTGAGAATCACACCCGTCTGCCCATGCGGTAGGGTACACTCGGGCTGTAAGACCTAGCGGACAAGGAGGCGAGGGACATGTTGGAGGCAGGGGTTGTCACCAAGTTGGAGGGCGCCCGAGCCAAGGTGCTGATGCAGCGCAACTCGGCTTGCGCAGCCTGCGGCATGTGCCACAACCTTGCGCATGAGACGCGTGACCTGCTCCTGGACGCCGCCAATCCCGAGGGTGCGGCGGTGGGAGATGTGGTCAAGATCAGCGTTCCCGATATCGGCGTGGTCAGGGCGTCGTTCCTGGCTTACGGTGTCCCGATGCTGGCGGCTGTAGCTGCCGGCATCGTGGGTTGGTTTGCTTCCACCGGGCTTGGCGGTAGCGGAGAAGTTGGCGCGACCGTCGGTGGCCTGGCGGGGCTGGCGGTGGCTCTCTACGGCGTCAGTCGCTACGATCGGCGGATGCGGCAAACGTGGGCTGGACCCACCGTGGTCGAGATCATGCACAGGGCGGGACCGTTCGGCCAGGTGGATCACGAGGGCCGGGAGGAGCCACAATGAGCGGGCCACATGGCACGGCAGTCGACCTGACCGCGGCCGAAGGACGCCTGCGCGAGCAGATTCGCTCGTACGGCAGCCTCCTGATCGCGTTTTCCGGCGGCGTGGACTCTTCACTGGTCACGGCGATCGCGGCCCAGGAGCTTGGCGACCGTGCCGTCGCGGTCACCGCGGCGAGTGAGGTGTACCTGGCGGAGGAAGCTGCCCTGGCTGCAGACGTGGCAAGCCGGTTTGGCATCCGTCATCAGGTGGTCGAGGTCGACCTGCTGGCATTGCCCGCGTTCCAGACCAACCCGGAGGACCGTTGCTACTACTGCAAGCTACACCTTTTCCGGCAGTTTGACGTGCTACGCAAACAGCTGGGCTTGGCCTGGCTTGCCGACGGCGAAAACCTCGACGACGGCGATGACTACCGGCCCGGCCGGCGGGCCGCCCGCGAGCTTGGTGTCCGCAGCCCTTTGGTTGAGGCGGGTCTGGGCAAGCCGGCGGTGCGAGCCCTGGCCGCCAAGCTCGGCATCCCGGGCGCCGAGCGGCCGGCAATGGCCTGTTATGCGTCGCGGTTTCCGTATGGGACGCCGATCGACAGCGCAGGCCTAGGGCGGGTCAGCGCCGGCGAGACAATGCTGCGCGGCCTTGGCTTTGCCCAGGTCAGGCTGCGCCACCACGGCGATGTGGCGCGCATTGAGGTTACCGGGCCCGATCTCGCCCGGTTGATGGAGATGCGGCGATTGGTGGTTGACGGTATACGGCGGCTCGGTTACCTCTATGTATGTGTGGATTTGGACGGCTATCGTCGCGGCAGCCTCAATGAGGCACTCGCGGCACCGTCCGGGGCCCCGCGAGGCTGAGGCAGACGATGGGGCCCATTCGCAAAGGAGTGCGATCAAAGGTGGCAAATCAGGATCCGGCAACCTGGGACGCGGTCGCCGATCGCTTGGCCGGCTGGATTGCGGCACAGGTGCATGGCGCGGCGCAGCAGGGCACGGTCATCGGCCTGTCTGGTGGAGTCGATTCCGCGGTTGTTGCGGCGCTGACCAGGCGCGCGGTTGGTGATCAGGCGCTCGCAGTAATCATGCCGTGTCACAGTGCGGCGGCTGACGTCGCTGATGCGCAACTGGTCGCCAGTACGCTTGGCTTGGCGACGGTCACCGTCGACCTGGGCCCGACCTACGATTTGCTCACCGGGCAGCTGGACGGCGTGCATGCGGCGGACCGGGCGCAGCCGGATGAGGCGTCGGCCCGGCTGGCCAATGCCAACCTTAAGCCGCGTCTGCGGATGATGACCCTTTATCACTTCGCCAACCGGTACCGGCTGCTCGTGGTCGGGACCGGCAATCGGTCTGAGGTCCACGTCGGCTATTCGACCAAGTACGGGGATGCCGGCGTTGACATCCAACCGATCGCCAACTTGCTCAAACGAGAGGTGCGAGCCTTAGCCGCCGCCGTCGGCCTGCCTGAGTCGATCGTGCACCGGGTGCCGTCGGCCGGCCTCTGGCCGGGCCAGACGGACGAGGGCGAGATGGGGCTCAGCTACGATGAGCTTGATACCTACATTGCCACAGGCCAAGCCCGGCCGGCGGTGAAGTCGCAGGTTGACCGGTTGCACCGGCTGAGCGATCACAAGCGCCGCGTGCCTCCGGTCCCGCCCGAGTTCCCCCTGCCGCCCGTGTAGCGCGGCTGGCGCGGACTCACGACGACATTCTGATTACCAGTTTACCAGTCACCAGTAACCGACTCTGACGGGAGGTGCCCGGTGATGTCCGGTCACTCCAAATGGGCAACCATCAAACGACACAAGGGCAAGATTGACGAGCAGCGCGGCAAGGTCTTTACCAAGCTTGGGCGCGAGATCTTTGTCGCCGTGCGCGAGGGCGGGGCCAATCCGGACGGCAACATCCGGTTGCGGATCGCCATCCAAAAAGCGCGCGACGCCAACATGCCGATGGACCACATCCAGCGTTCGATTGCCAAGGCCGCGGGGGAGCTCGAAGGGGTCAACTACGAGGAGCTCTTCTATGAGGGATACGGTCCCGGCGGTGTCGCGATCCTGGTGGAGATCCTGACCGACAACAAAAAGCGCTCGGCGGCCGACATCCGCTTCATTTTTTCGCGCAATGGCGGCAGCCTGGGCGAGGCAGGCTGTGTTAACTGGCTATTTGACGCCAAGGGATTGGTGCTCTTTGATAAGGAAGACCCCGCGGTGGATGAGGATACCTTGACGATGATCGCCCTGGAGGCCGGCGCCGAGGATGTCCGCGATGAGGGAGATTCCTGGGCGGTGGTTACGGAGCCGGGCAGTCTTGAGGCGGTCAAGGCGGCGTTTGAGGCCCAGGGTATCCCGATGGTCCACAACGAGATGACCCGCCTGCCGCGCAACACCGTGCCGGTCACGGGTGAGGACGCCGAAACCCTGACCAGGCTGATCGAACTGCTTGAGGACAATGACGATGTGCAGAACGTCTACGCCAACAACGACCCCGGCGAATAACCCCATCTGCGTGACCGCGCCCGGCGCATGCCGCCGGGCGGGCAGGCAGGACTAACCGCCCGCATTAGGAGAACCCCTCCCGGCAGCGAGGCCCTTGCGGTTGGGAGGCGGCACGGATGATGATCCTTGGCATCGACCCCGGGACGGCGACGACCGGGTATGCCCTTGCCCGGTTGCTGCGCGACCACCGCCTGGAGGCCATTGAGTACGGGGTGATCCGGACGCCGGCCAACCTCCCGCTTTGCGAGCGGCTCGGCGCCATCTATCAGGCGATCGAGGACCTCGGGCGTACCCACCAGCCTGACGCTATGGCGGTTGAGGAGATCTTCTTTGGCCGCAGCGCGCGCAATGTTTTCGCGGTTGGGCAGGCGAGAGGCGCGGTGCTGGTGGCCGCGGCCCGGCTCGGCCTGCCGGTTTTTGAATATACCCCGATGCAGGTCAAACAAGCGGTGACCGGCTATGGGCACGCCCAGAAGCCGCAGGTACAGCAGATGATTAAGGCGCTCTTTGGGCTCAGCCAGGTGCCGCGGCCGGATGACGCCGCCGACGCCCTTGCCGTGGCCGCCTGTTGCCTGCACTCTCAGGGATTGGAGCGCGCCTTGAGCAAGATCGGAGAGGGGAGCGGTCAAGTTGATCGCGTTCGTTGAGGGACCACTGGTCGCCGCGGGCCCGGATAACGCCGTAGTCATGGCCGGCGGCGTTGGCTTCAGCCTGCAGATACCGCTTTCGACGCGCAGCCGGCTACCCGATCCCGGGCAGCCGTGCCGTCTGCTGACCCGTCTGGTCTGGCGTGAGGACGGACCGACCCTCTTTGGTTTTATGACCGCGGCCGAGGCCGAGGTGTTTGACCTGTTGATCCGCGTGACCGGCGTCGGGCCCAAGATCGCATTGGCCGTGTTGTCTGGGGCGTCGCCGCGGGCGGTCCTTGAGGCCGTCGCGCTGCAAGACGCGGATGCGCTGAGGCGGTTTCCGGGAGTGGGACGCAAGACGGCGGAGCGTATCTTGCTCGAACTCAAAGACAAGGTGTCGATCGACACCAGTGGCGTGGGATTGCGGGTTGCGGGAGGCGTTACGCCGGCGTCTGAGGCGCCGGGCAGGGTAGGGCAGTCAATGCAGGCGCTGCTTGCCCTGGGTTACAGCCGGGCCGAGGCGGCAATGGCGGTTGAAGCGGTTGCGAGTGGTCTGGCGGCCGAAGCTCCCGCCGAAGAGCTCATCCGCCGCGCCTTGCAGTACCTGGCGGCGCGATGACCGGAGCGGAGGGTAAAGGCATGGATTCGTCAGCAGAAAAGCCACAGATCGAGCGCGTGATCACCGGCCGGCGCCGCGATGAGGACCAGCCGCTCGATCAGACCCTGCGACCGCAGCGTTTTGTCGAGTTTACCGGGCAGGAGCAGATCGTCGAGCGCCTGCGGATCTTCATTGCGGCTGCGCGCGGACGCGGCGAAGCGCTCGACCACGTCCTGCTTTCGGGTCCCCCAGGGCTCGGCAAGACGACCCTGGCCCATGTTATCGCCAACGAGTTGGAGGCTGGCCTGCGGATCACATCCGGTCCGGCGATTGAGCGGCCCGGAGACCTTGCGGCACTCCTGACCAACCTTGGTGATCGCGACGTGCTGTTTATCGACGAGATCCACCGGCTCAACCGCACCGTGGAGGAGATCCTTTACCCAGCGATGGAGGATTACGCCCTGGACATCGTCCTCGGCAAGGGGCCGAGCGCCAAGTCGATCCGGCTTGACCTGCCAAGGTTTACTCTGATTGGGGCGACAACGCGGGCAGGTCTGTTGACCTCTCCCTTGCGTGACCGGTTTGGCGTGGTCAGCCGGCTCGACTTCTATAATCACGAGCAACTTGAGAGGATCGTCAACCGGGCCGCCCAGATCCTCAACGTGCGGCTTGAGGCCTCCGGCGCGCGTGAGATCGCCCGCCGGGCGCGGGGCACGCCACGCGTTGCTAACCGCCTGCTCAAGCGTATTCGCGACTACGCCGAGGTGCTGAGCGACGGCGTCGTGACCGGCGCGATCGCAGATGCCGCACTGGACATGCTCGAAGTCGACCATCTCGGCCTCGATCAAGTAGACCGCAAGATCCTGGCGACGATCGCGACCAAGTTTGGCGGCGGTCCGGTCGGACTGGACACCTTGGCTGCCGCGGTTAGCGAGGAGCCGGAGACCGTCGAGGACGTCTACGAGCCGTACCTGATGCAACTGGGCTTCCTGCAGCGCACGCCGCGTGGGCGGATGGTCCTGCCGGTGGCGTTTGCGCACCTGGGACTGGCTTTGCCGGGCCGGAGCGATCGCCTTGTCGACTGAAACCGCTCCCGCCCGACCAGGAGCAGACGAGATCCTCCTGCACATCTGCTGCGGGCCATGCGCCGTCGCCCCGGTCCAGGCCCTGCGGGCCGAAGGCCGCACGGTGACCGGTCTCTGGTTCAATCCAAACATCCACCCTGCCCAGGAATATAACCGAAGGCTCGACTCGTGCCGGGCGTTTGCCGCAGCCGAAGACCTTCCCCTGGTTGAAGAGGGTGGCTATGGTTTGCGCCAGTTCATTGCCCGTGTCTATCCACACGACGATATGGATGCCTGGGGCAAGCGTTGCCTTGAGTGCTACCGTTGGCGATTGGCGGAGACGGCGCGGATTGCGCTTGAGCGCGGTTTTGCGGCAGTGACGACCACGCTGCTCGTGTCTCCGTATCAACAGCACGATGCGATAGCAGCGATCGGCGCGGCTACCGCCGCGCAGTATGGCGTGCGCTTTGAGTACCGGGATTGGCGGCCGGGTTTTCGTCCGGCGCGCGGCCGATCGCGCCAACTCGGCCTCTACCACCAGCAGTACTGCGGTTGCTTGCTCAGCGAGGCTGAGCGCTTTGCGACCCAAGAGGACGGCCGCCGTGAGGACCATCGACCGGGCAAATAACGATTTGTGGCGGTTTGCCCCGCCAAATGCGAGTGGGGTTGCGAATACCTGTAGCAGATGGGGGACCGGTTGGCTTGATGGATGGCGATCGATACTCCACGGGAGGAGACGTCGCGAGCGTCCGGCTCGCGCGGTGCTTGGAGCGCATTGCCGCGGGTGATGCCCAGGCACGCGACGAGCTGCTCAAGGCCTATGCGCCGTACGCGATGAGCGCTGCCTCCCGGGTGGTCGGCCGGTTTGTCAGGTTAGGTCACGACGACGAGGCCAATATCGCCCTGATGGCGATGGATGAGGCAGCGCGGACGTTTGCGCCGGACAAGGGTAGCTTTCTCTCGTTTGCGGCCCAGGTGATCCGCCGCCGGATGATTGATTACCTGCGGCGCGAGGGGCGCAAGGCGCGCGAGGTTCCGGCCGGGGTGTCGTTCAGCCCGGGTGATGACGACGATGGTGGCGAGCAGGATCTGCCAGTTGCAGGTCTAGCCGGCGCAATCAACACCCTGGCGACCCAGGCGTACGAGGACGGCGTGGCCCGCCGGGACGAGCTCGCCGAGTACGCGCGTCAGTTGGGCGAGTACGGTATCCAGCTTGAGTCTTTGGCAGACGTAGCCCCGCGCCACCAGGATGCCCGGGACCACGCCAAGGAGATTGCCCGGCTGATTGCCGGCGACGAGCGGATGAGTGGCTACCTCCTGGAGCGCAAGCAGTTGCCGTTGCGCGAGCTGGAGGCCCGCGGCGATATGAAGCGCAAGACACTGGAGCGGCACCGCAAGTACATCATTGCGATCACGCTGATCTTGCTTGGCGACTACGACGAGCTGAACGGCTATGTCCACGGGTAGTGCGGCCGTCGGTGGAGGTGCGGTAAGTTGACGGAATCCGATAGGTTTGCAGCGCGCCGGCGGGTTGGTGCGCCGCGGACCGGCTTGGTGCTCTCGGTGCGGGGACGCAGGGCTGTGATTATGTTGCCCGGTGGCGAAGTGCACCGCATCAAGCTTGACACCGGTGGGACGCTGGTGGGCGACGAGATCGTCCTGCCCGCGGGCTTTGGCACGCTGCGTCCCTGGTCGCTGCGGACGAGGCCGTTCGCGCTGGTCGCTGCCGCCACGGCTGTGGCGCTGGTGATGGTCTTTGCGCTGACTGCGGTTCCGCTGCCGGCGGTCGCTCAGGTTTCCGTGGACATCAACCCTGGCATGACCCTGGCCGTCGATCGGTTGCTTCGTGTCGTCGAGGTCGTGGATTGCGATGACCTCGCCGGTCAGTTGTTGGTGGGCGTCGATGTCCGGGGCAAGGCGCTCGGTGACGTAGTGGCGCTCCTCGCCAGCAGGGCGGCGGAGGTGCTGCCCGCCGATGAGGAGTACTGGCTTGTGCTCGGCGTCTCGCCGACCGCCGCCGGTGACTCGGTTGGCGACTGGATCATGCCTCAGCTCGAAAGGGTTAAGACTCGCGCTGCAGCGGCCTGGGGACTGGCGCGCGGGCAAGGTGGCGCCTCGCTGCAGGGCGCGGTCGTCCCAATGCCCTACGATGTCGCGGATGCCGCACGTGAGGCCGGCATCGGGCCGGGACGCTATGCGTTGCTTCTGGCCGCCGAAGCAGCCGGCATCGACGTAGGTAGCCTGGATTCGTTGCAGACCGCGACTGTCGTTACGGCGATCAAGGAGTCTGGCCAGACGCCCGGCGAGGTCTTCCGGCGGGCCGACAGTGTGTCCGCCGTGGAAAAGTTGTGGCAAGAACAAGGCGAAAAGGTCAAGCAAGCCCGTGACAAACAGGAGTCCCCTGGTAAGCCAGTAGCCCCTGGATCGTCGGGCAAGGAAGGCAAATCGGGGCCGCCATAGAAAAGGGCGATGTTAACGCAACAAAACTTGGGGGTTGCGCTCATTGTCCTTTGTGGTTGACCTTGTGCGGCGGCGGTGCCTTTGTACGGCGCGCGACGCCGTTGTACTGGCGATCATCGCCATTATCTGTGTGACCTCGATTGCGGCGGCCATCATCAGTCCTCCCCGGCCTACCTCCGGCGTCGCCTACGCTGCGTCCGGCGCAGTGCGTATCGGCCTCTTGGTCGGCGGCAACACCGTCAGTGCTGGTGCCAACTGCGCCTATACCGTCGTTGACCTGCGCACCGGCGCCAAGGTCGCGGACGGCGCCGCCCGCTCGGAGATTTCCTACCGCCTGTCGGGCGCTGCCATCCAGGCCGGTAGCTATGGCAGCTACGCGGTACTCGGTATCCGGCCGTCGAGCCAGGGAGGTTTCGTCACGGTCGCCGGGGTCCCGTACCGAGGTACGCTCGAGATCCGGGTCGGCTCGGACGGCAAGCTTTTGGTCGTCAACGAAGTCGAGCTTGAGTCCTACCTGCGCGGTGTCGTGCCGCGAGAGATGATCTCTTCCTGGCCGCTCGAAGCCCTCAAAGCGCAGGCGGTTGCTGCCCGGACCTACGCGGTCGCCAAGGTTGCGGAGTGTGCCGCTAGCGGGGCCTATTACGCAATGACGGCGACGACCAACTCCCAGGTCTATGGCGGCGTTAACGCCGAAACCGCCAACTCCGACGCGGCTGTGGCTGCGACTGCCGGGTTGATCTTGACCTACGGCGGCAAGACAATCACTGCCTACTACCACGCGTCGTCAGGCGGGCACACCGAAAACAGCGAGAACGTGTGGACGGCCTCCGTGCCGTACCTCCGGGGCGTGCCGGATTTTGACCAGTTGGCGCCCAAGTACAGTTGGACGCGCTCAATGACGCCGGCGGAGGTCACCTATCGCCTTGCGGAGGCCGGATACAACATCGGTGCGGTGACCGCGATCGAGCCCGAAGGGCCCCTCGGCGTTTCGGGCCGGTGGGTGCGGGTCAAGTTTACGGGGACTTCCGGCTCTCCGATCATTCTCAAGGGCGAGCAGGCCCGCGTCATCCTGGGCCTCTATAGCACGCTGTTTGACGTGGCGTTTGCCGGCGAGGGCGTAGCTGACCTGGTGACCCACGTCAGCTACGGCAGCGAAGTCATCGTTGCCGGGGGCTCAGCCGGGCAGATCGTAACGGCGGCACGCAAGGGCGGCACCAACTACTCCATCGGAGTCGAAGGCGTGCTGTACCGCATGGATTCGCCCGCGGTGCTGTACCGCGCCGACGTCAAGGGGCGGGTTGACTTTGTCGGTCACGGTTGGGGCCACGGCGTCGGCATGTCACAGTGGGGCGCCTACCAGATGGCCAAGGACGGTAAGACCTTCAGCGAGATCCTGTTGCACTATTACCAGGGCGCCGTGCTCGAAGCGCGCTAGGTATCCGTGATAAGCTGAGCCTGATGCTCTTATCTGACTTTGAATTCCCATTGCCCGCTGAGTTGATCGCGCAGGAGGCCCTCGTCCCGCGCGACGCTTGTCGTTTGATGGTGATCGACCGCCGGAGCCGGCGCGTAAGCCATCATGTCTTCCGCGAGTTGCCGGAGCTGCTGCAGCCCGGCGACTGTGTCGTCCTCAACGAAACCCGCGTCTTGCCCGCCCGTCTGCACGGGCAGATCCTGACCGGGGCCGGTGGCCGCGCCGAACTGCTACTACTCCGTCCTGTCGACGGCGACCTGACCTGGGAGGCGCTGGTCAAGCCTGGTCGCCGCCTGCGGCCTGGGGTAGGTATTGCGCTGGCGGCAAACGCGGCTGGCGCGCAGCCGGACGGGGCAGGGGACACGTCCGCGATCCCGGTGACCGCGACCATCGTCGCACGAGGCGAAGGCGGCAAGGCAACGGTCCGGTTTGGCGGCGTCGATGCGCCAGACCTGAGGCGATACCTGTGGCAGGCCGGCGAAATGCCGACTCCCCCGTACATTAAGCAACGGCTCACCGACCAGGAGCAGTACCAGACGGTGTATTCCCGTGTGGAGGGATCTGTCGCGGCGCCCACGGCGGGCCTGCACTTTACGCCTAGCCTGCTCAACGCGTTAGTCGCCCGCGCCATCACACCGGTCAAGATCCTGCTTCATGTCGGCTATGGCACGTTTGCCCCGTTGCGTGCCGAAACCGTGGCCGCCAATCGCATGGATGCCGAATATTACGAAGTCCCGCCTGCTGCCGCAGCGACGATCAACGCCTGTCGGTCCAGGGGCGGCAGGGTCGTTGCCGTCGGCACCTCGGTCACGCGGACCCTCGAATCCGTGGTTGACGACACGGGGACCATCCATGCGCAATCCGGCTGGTCGGCGACGTTCATCTATCCCGGGTTTCGTCTGCGGGCCCTGGACGGGCTGATGACCAACTTCCACCTGCCTCGTTCATCGCCGCTCCTGCTGACCGCGGCGGTCGCGGGGTGGGACCTGCTCGAGCCTGCCTATCGGGAAGCCATCCGGCTTGGCTACCGCTTTTACAGTTTTGGCGATGGGATGCTGGTGCGATGAAGTTTAACCTGGAGCACGCCGCCGGCGACCCTGCGCGCGGGCCGCGCGCGGGGTCGGTCGTCACCCTGCATGGATCGTTTGCCACGCCCGCGTTTATGCCGGTCGGTACGCAAGCGACGGTCAAAGGGCTAACGCCGCAACAGCTTGAGTCAGTCGGCGCCGAGATCATCCTCGCCAACTCATATCATCTTTACCTGCGGCCGGGGCACGAGGTCGTCGCCGGCCTCGGCGGCCTGCACCGCTTCATGGGCTGGGACAGGCCGATCTTGACGGACAGCGGCGGTTTCCAGGTCTTTTCCCTGGGTGGTCTGCAGCAGGTGACCGAAGAAGGCGTGACCTTCCGCTCGCACATCGACGGATCGCTGCACCGCTATAGCCCCGAGCGGGCAATGGAGGTCCAGGCCGCGCTGGGGGCCGATATCATTATGCCCCTGGACGAGTGCCTGCCGTACCCGGTCGACCGGGAGTACGCGGTACGCTCGACGGACCTGACGGCGCGGTGGGCGGAGCGCTGCGCGATGGCCCAGCTTAGACCGGGAGAGCAGGCGCTGTTTGGCATTGTGCAGGGCGGCCTCTACGCCGATCTCCGCCAGCGGAGCGCGGCTCAGCTGACTGCGCTAGATCTGCCGGGATACGCGTTGGGCGGCCTCAGCGTCGGCGAGCCCAAGCCTCTGCTGCACGAGATGCTCGAGGTGACCGCCGGTCTGCTGCCGGTTGACCGGCCACGCTACTTGATGGGCGTGGGCACGCCGGATCTCCTGGTTGAGGGCGTCGCCCGTGGCATTGACATGTTTGACTGCGTGCTGCCGACCCGGACGGCAAGGTTGGGCACGGCGCTGGTGCCGTCCGGACGTCTGGTGCTGCGCAACGCCGGCTTTGCCCGTGATGAGCAGCCAATCCAGGCTGATTGTGCCTGTTATGCGTGCCGCAACTTCTCGCGCGGCTATATCCGCCACTTGTTGCGGGCACGGGAGATGCTCGGCGGCCAGCTGCTGACGATGCACAACCTGCACTACCTGGCCACACTGATGGCCGCGATGCGCAAGGCGATCGGGGCCGGGCGATTTGAGGTTTTTCGGCAGGAATTCTGGCAACGGCGCGGCGAGGCCGCGCCAGACGAGTTGGCATAACCGAAAGGTGTTGAATGCAATATGACGGAGACCCTGCAAGCGATGGCCCCGATGGTCCTGTTCCTCGTTGTGGCGTATGGGGCGATGTATTTCTTTTTAGTGCGGCCCCAACAGCAGCAACAGCGCAAGCGCAATGAGATGCTCAAGGCGTTGGCCAAGGGCGACAAGATCGTCACCGCCGGCGGCCTGATCGGCTGGGTGGCCGGGATCAAAGACAACACGATCCGGCTCAAGTTGGCGGACAAGCTCGAGGTTGAGCTCGAAAAGAGCGCAATCGTCCGCCTGGCGGGCGAGGAATAGCGGACAAGACCGGAGCCCCCGGCAAACGTGATCATCACCAGGCCACGTGCCGCAATGTTGGCCTTCGGCACAGCAGGAGATCAAGCCAATAGGAGAGAAGGCTTGGTCCATTGGTCCATTTGGTGGTGACTGCATGCAAGTAGAGATCGACCGCAAGAGTGGCATACCGATCTACCTGCAGTTGCGCAAGCATATTGAGTACCTGATCAGCACCGGCTTTTGGGAGCGCGGGCGACAGGTACCGACAGAGCGCGCACTGGCGGAGGAACTCGGCATCAGCCGCAACACGGTAAGCGTTGCCTACCGCGAGCTGGAGGCGGATGGGCTGCTTGCCTCCTATCAGGGCAAGGGTACCTTTGTCGCCGGGCGTGACAGCGTCAAGCGCCAGCGTACCCGTGAGGAGAGGCTCCTGCGGGTAATCGATGCGGCGATGGCGGACGCGCTGGAGATCGGCTTTACGATCGACGAGTTTGCCGCCTTGGTTGCCAGACGCTCCAGCGATAAAAAGGAAATGCTGGCCCACCTGGAGTTGACCTTTGTCGAGTGCAACCGTGAGCAGGTCGACTACTTTGCCAAAGAGCTTGAGCTTGGCTCGGGCGTGCACATCCGGCCGATGCTCATCGAGGATTTTGCCCAGGTTACCGGCGAGCAGATTGACCTGCTGCACGCGACGGATCTTGTCGTTACCACGTTTTTTCACCTCGAGCAATTGCGCTCACTGATCCCCGAGCGCGCCCACGAAGTCATCGGCATCGCGCTTGACCCGGACATCGCGACGATGGTCAAGGTGGCGCGACTGCCCCGTCAGCCGCTCGGCCTGGTCTGTATCTCGGACCTGTTTGCGGAGCGAGTGCAAAAGTCACTGCAGATTGCCGGCCTGGATTTCCCGGAGATACACGTGGTGACTTCGCGGCGCCGCGATGACGTCGCCAAGGTGCTCGAAAAGGTTGACGCCGTGTTGGTTTCCCCGGGACGTCGTCGGGACGTAGAGCGCCTGCTATCAAGGCAAGTTGAGATCATCGAGTTTATCTACCGCCCGGACGAGGGTTCGGTCAACATGCTTCGTTCTGCGCTGGTCGACAAGAAGGAGGCCCGCTTGGCGTGACGTCACAAACCCCACACCCAACGACTGCAGATCATTCAGGCGCCGAGGAGTTGCTGCCCGTACAGTTTCGCTACGAATGGTGCAAGAAGTGCGGCATCTGCGTCGCGTACTGCCCACGCAACGCCCTCAGCACTGGCGCCCGCGATCTGCCGATCCTGTCAAACGTAGCCGCATGCACGCAATGCAAGTTGTGTGAGTTGATGTGCCCTGACTTTGCGATCACGGTGACGCCGCGTCGCCGCGCGCAGGCGAGCAAGCAAGAAGGTGAGTCGGCATGACGACGGCCCGCCTGATCCAGGGCAATGAAGCCTGTGCCGAAGGCGCCCTCGCCGCGGGTTGCCGCTTTTTTGCCGGCTACCCGATCACCCCGTCGACCGAAGTTGCCGAGATGATGGCGGCGCGTCTGCCCCGGCTTGGCGGCAAATTCATCCAGATGGAAGACGAAATCGCCTCGATGGCCGCGATCATCGGCGCGTCCTTGACCGGGCACAAGGTCATGACGGCGACCAGCGGGCCTGGGTTTTCGCTTAAACAGGAAAACATCGGCTTTGCCTCCATGTGTGAGGTGCCCTGCGTCATCGTTAACGTGCAGCGTAGCGGCCCAAGCACCGGCGGGCCGACCACGGCCGGGCAAGGCGACATAATGCAGGCCCGTTGGGGTACGCATGGCGACCACCCGATCGTGGCGTTTGCGCCGTACTCGGTCCAGGACTCGTTTGACCTGACCGTGACGGCGTTCAACTGCGCCGAGGACCTCCGCGTGCCGGTCGTTATCTTGCTGGACGAAGTAATCGGCCACATGCGTGAGCGCGTCGAGTTGCCGGAAACCGCCTCGGTCACCGTCGTCGACCGGCGCCGGCCGGATCCGGCACTGGTTAGCCTGGAGGAGTACCTGCCGTACGACAACAGCGCCGACCCAGTGCCGCTCATGGCGGACTTCGGCTCCGGCTACCGGTACCACGTAACTGGACTTAACCATAACCAAAAAGGGATGCCGACCGGCAACCCAGCGCAAATTGACCAGTTGGTCCGCAGGCTTAACAACAAGATGGAGTTGGCCGCACAGCGGTGGCAGGTCTACGAGGAACTGATGACCGAGGATGCCGACGTGCTCGTGGTGGCGACCGGCGGTCCCGTGCGCGCCGCCCGCAGTGCGGTACGGCAGGCGCGTGCCGACGGGGTCAAGGCCGGGATGCTGATCATCCAGACCGTCTGGCCGTTCCCCGGCGCCCGGCTTGCCCAGCTGGCAGCCCGGGCCAAGCGGATCATCGTCCCCGAGCTCAATCTCGGCCAACTGGTGCTCGAGGTCGAGCGGCATGTCTGCACGCCGGCAGGCAAGGTGCCTGTGACCAGCCTGTCACGCATCGACGGCGAGCTCTTTACGCCCAATCAGATCCTTGATGCGATCAAGGGGGTGAGCTAGATGGCTGAGGTGCGCGATTACCTGCGTTCGGACGCGTTGCCGCACATCTGGTGTCCTGGCTGCGGCCACGGCATCATCCTCGGCGCCATCTTGCGCGCGCTGGCCAAGCTTGACCCGCCCAAGGATGATGTCGTCGTGGTTTCCGGGATTGGTTGCGCGGCGCGTGCGCCAGGTTACCTTGACTTCAACACCCTACACACTACGCACGGCAGGGCCCTGGCATTTGCGACTGGCATCAAGCTGGCCAAGCCGCACATGAAGGTGATTGTCCTGACGGGCGACGGCGACGCTGCCGCCATCGGTGGCAACCACCTGATCCACGCGGCACGGCGCAACATCGGCATCACGACGATTTGCTTCAATAACAGTATCTATGGGATGACGGGCGGCCAGTATTCGCCGACGACGCCCGTTGGGGCGACGGCGACCACGGCACCCTATGGGCACCTCGAGCCAGCGTTTGACCTCTGCGAGTTGGCCAAGGCGGCGGGCGCTTCACTGGTTGCCCGGGGGACCGCTTATCACACGGTGGCCCTGGCGGACCTGGTCTATCAAGGCCTGCAAAATGACGGGTTCTCGTTTATCGAGGCCATCAGCCAGTGCCCGGTGTCCTACGGCCGGCGCAACAAGATGGGTGACGCGGTGGATATGCTGCGGTGGCAAAAGGAAAACAGCGTTAATGTGCGTACCGCCGCCAAGCTTGCCCCAGAGGAGCTCCAGGGCAAGATCTTGACCGGTCTGCTGCACGTCGCTCCGCGGCCCGAGTACACCAAGGCGTACGACGAACTGATCCTGCGCCTTGCGCCAGCGAAGGGAGGAGCCCAGTGATGCGGTACGAGTACCGGCTCTCCGGCGAGGGCGGGCAAGGCGTTATCCTGGCCGCTATTATCCTTGGCGAGGCCGCGATCCTGGATGGATATAATGTCGCGCAGACCCAGTCCTATGGTCCGGAGTCCCGCGGTGGCGCGTCCAAGGCGGAAGTTGTCATCAGTGACCAGGAGATTGACTACCCCAAGGTCAATGACCCTCAGGTTGTGCTGGCGCTGACCCAAGAGTCGATGGACAAGTACGGCCGCCGGCTTAAACCGGGCACAATTCTCGTCGTTGACTCAGAAGCAGTTGACGGCCCATGGCCCGAAGGAGTAAAGCTCTATTTGGTGCCCATTGTTCACACGGCGCTGGAAGTCACGGGACGCGAGATCACGACCAACATCGTGGCGCTCGGCCTCATCGCCGGCGCGACCGATGCCATCAGTCAGGCCTCGATCGCGGCCGCAGTCAAGGCCCGGGTGCCACGGGGCACGATCGAGCTAAACCTAAAAGCGCTTGAGGCGGGGATCGCCCGGGCGCGTGAGATTGGCTAGGACGAGGCTCTGGGCGGTAAGCCGCATCGCCCGGCCCCGATAGCAGGATAGATCAGCAAACAAAATGCACAACAGGCGTGGCCAAAGCCACGCGGGGAGGAGTCGACTAAGCACATGAGTGAGCAAACCATGAACCCCTTCCTGATTTGCCAGGGGCAGATCAAGGAAGCATGCGACCAGCTCGGCCTGGAGCCGGCCGCATACGAGATTCTCAAGCAGCCCAAGCGAATTCTTGAGGTTTCCATCCCCGTCAAGATGGACGACGGCACGATCAAGGTCTTCACCGGCTGGCGTTCACAGCACAACGACGCCAACGGCCCCTTCAAGGGCGGCCTGCGGTTTCACCCCGGCACCTACGCTGATGAGGTCCGGGCCCTCTCCATGTGGATGACCTTCAAGTGCGCCACCCTTGGCCTCCCGTACGGCGGTGGCAAGGGCGCGGTCAAGGTCAACACCAAAGAGCTTTCGGCTGGCGAGCTTGAGCGGCTCAGCCGCGCCTTTATGGAGCGCATCTCGCCGATCGTCGATGAAGACATCGACATCCCGGCGCCGGACGTCTACACCAACGCCCAGATCATGGCGTGGATGACCGACGAGTACTCCAAGCTGCGCGGTCGTAACAAGTTTGGCATCGTCACCGGCAAGCCGATCATCCTCGGCGGGTCACTCGGCCGCAATGAAGCCACCGCTCGCGGTTGCGTCACCGTGGTCGCCGAAGCCTGCAAGAAGCTCGGCATCGACATCACCAAGGCCACGGCTTCGGTCCAGGGCTTTGGCAACGCCGGCTCGATCGCGGCGATCCTGCTGCACGACATGGGCGTTAAGATCGTCTGCACCGAGGATTCGCGCGGTTGTGTATACAGCGCCGATGGCTTTGATCCCAAGGCCCTCAGCGAATACAAGCGCCAGAGCGGCAGCGTCGTCGGCTTCCCCGGCACCAAGCCCATGCCGACGGGCTCCAGCCTCACGGTCGCCTGTGACATCCTGATCCCCGCCGCCCTCGAGAACTCGATCACCCTGGCCAACGTCAACGACGTCAAGGCCAAGATCATTGGTGAGGCCGCCAACGGCCCGACCACGCCTGAGGCCGACGAGATCCTCTATCAGAAGGGCGTCTTCGTCATTCCCGACATCCTCGCGAGCGCCGGCGGCGTGACCGTCAGCTACTTCGAGTGGGTGCAAAACCTCGCCAACTTCTATTGGAGCGAGGAAGAAGTCAACGAGCGCCTCGGCCGTCTGATGGTCCAGGCATTCAACGCCGTCTATGACATGCACCAGAGCAAAAACGTCAAGATGCGGAGCGCCGCGTTTATGCACGCGGTCAACCGTGTCGCGTCAGCCATGCGCGTCCGCGGGTGGCTCGGCTAACCACCACAGATGGTGACATCCGTTCGCACCGGGGGAGCGCCTGATGCCGGTGTAGAATGGTAGCGTAACCGGGGGCAGGCCCCGTCAGGTGATCCCCTCGCGGGGCGCTCCGGGCCTGTCCCCGCACTTGCTGTGTAGACGATGCCCTAAGGAGGGACACGACTTGGCCGAAGGTGACACCAAGCAATCGCCGGCACTCGGCGAAGCGCTAGCCAACTGGGAGAATGCGACCCTGAAGCGAGTGCTCTCGCGCTTTCCCGAACGTGAGCAGGAGTTTACGACTGTTTCCGGCCTGCCCACGGAGCGGCTCTACACCCCACAAGACGTTGCCGAGCTCGACTACCTGCGCGATCTGAGCTTTCCCGGCCAGTATCCCTTTACGCGGGGCGTTCAACCCACGATGTACCGCGGTCGCTTTTGGACAATGCGCCAGTACGCGGGCTTTGGTACTGCCGAGGAAACCAATGCGCGCTTCCGCTACCTGCTCGACCAAGGCCAGACCGGGCTGTCCATCGCCTTTGACCTGCCCACCCAGATGGGGTACGACTCCGACCATCCGCTTGCCGAGGGAGAAGTCGGGCGGGTCGGCGTGGCCGTCTGCTCGGTCCGCGACATGGAAACCCTTTTTGCCGGGATCCCGCTCGACAAAGTAACCACGTCGATGACGATCAATGCCCCGGCCGCTGTCTTGCTGGCGATGTACCTGGTTGTCGCCGAAAAGCAGGGTGCCACGGCCGAGAAGCTCGGCGGCACCGTGCAGAACGACGTTCTCAAAGAGTACGTCGCTCGCGGTACCTATATCTTCCCACCGCGTCCCTCGATGCGCCTTGTCACCGACCTGTTTGCGTTCTGTTCCGAGCACATGCCCAATTGGAACACGATCAGCATCAGCGGTTACCACATCCGCGAGGCCGGGTCGACGGCCGTGCAGGAGGTAGCCTTTACCCTTGCCAACGCGGTTGCCTATGTTGAGTCCGCCATTGCCGCAGGGCTTGACGTTGACTCCTTCGCACCGCGGTTGTCCTTCTTTTTCAATTCTCACATCAACTTCATCGAGGAGATTGCCAAGTTCCGCGCCGCCCGGCGCCTGTGGGCGAGGATCATGCGCGACCGGTTTGGCGCCAAGGACCCACGGTCATGGATGCTCCGCTTCCACACGCAGACCGCGGGCTCTACACTGACCGCGCAACAACCGGAGAACAACATCGTGCGCGTCACCATGCAGGCCCTGGCCGCCGTCTTGGGTGGCACCCAGTCGCTGCACACCAACTCCAAGGACGAGGCGCTGGCGCTTCCGTCTGAGGACGCAGTGCGCACCGCCCTGCGCACGCAGCAAGTCATCGCCTACGAGAGCGGCGCGGCCGACAGCGTGGACCCGTTGGCTGGGAGCTACATGGTTGAGGGCCTGACCAACCTGATCGAGTCGCAGGCCAGCGAGTACATCGATCGGATCGCGGACCTTGGTGGCGCCGTAGCGGCAATCGAGCAGGGTTACATGCAGCGCGAAATCCACGAAGCCGCTTACCGTTACCAGCGTGAGGTTGAGGCCGGCAAGCGCACCGTGGTCGGCGTTAACGCATTTTCCACCGATGAAGCCCCACCAAAGGATTTGCTGCGGGTCAACCCCGCGGTCGAGGGAGCGCAACGAGGCAAGGTGCAAGCCCTCAAGGCTGGGCGCGATACTGCCGCGGTGACTGCCGCGTTGGCCGACCTGCGGACAACCGCCGCAGGTTCCGGCAACCTGATGCCGGCGATCATCGCTGCTGTCAAAGTTGAGGCGACACTTGGCGAGGTGTGCGGCGTACTGCGCGAGATCTTCGGCGAGTACCACGCATCTTCGCTGCTTTAGACGGATAGACTTGCGCGAGAGGAGGAAACGTAATTGGGCAAATCGCTCGACCACATTGGAGTGGCTGTTCAAGACACCGAAGCCGCACTCAAGCTCTACCGCGATGCTCTGGGTCTCAAAGTTGAGCACAGTGAGATAGTGGCCGACCAGGGGGTCAAGGCAACAATGCTTGCGCTGGGCGGCACCCATATCGAGCTCCTGGAGCCGATGGGGCCGGACACGCCGGTTGGCAAGTCGATCGCCGCCCGGGGTGAGGGCATCCACCATATCAGCATCGCCGTACCAGACGTCGCCGAGGCCCTCGCGGCCGCCCAGGCTGCCGGGCTACGGCTGATCGACCAGACGCCGCGGGTCGGTGCCGGAGGCAAACTGATTGCCTTCCTGCATCCGAAGTCCTGCGGGGGCGTGTTGATCGAATTGAGCCAGAAGGGGACCGAGTCAGAATGAGCGTTGACGAAAAAATCGCAGCCCTGGAGGCTGCGAAGGCAAAAGTGATTGCTGCCGGCGGTGAGAAGAGGATCCAACGCCAGCACGATGCCGGCAAGATGACGGCGCGCGAGCGGCTGGCCACGCTATTTGATGATGGTACTTTTGTCGAGCTTGACATGTTTGCCAAACACCGGTGTACGGATTTCGGCATGGCTGAGACCGATGCCCCCGGCGAGGGAGTTGTGACCGGCTTTGGCAAGATCGAGGGCCGGCTGACTTACGCCTTTGCGCAGGACTTCACCGTTATCGGGGGCACGCTGGGCGAGGCCCACGCCAACAAGATCGTCAAGGTCATGGAGCTGGCCGCCAAGGTCGGGGCGCCCTTGATCGGCGTCAACGACTCTGGCGGTGCCCGCATCCAGGAGGGCGTCGATGCCCTCAACGGATATGGCAAGATCTTCTATCGCAACACCCTTTGCTCGGGCGTGATCCCGCAGATTTCGGTCATCGCGGGCCCGTGTGCAGGCGGCGCAGTGTACTCGCCGGCCCTGACCGACTTTGTCTTCATGGTCGCCAAATCGAGCCAGATGTTCATCACCGGCCCTCAGGTAATCAAGGCGGTCACCGGCGAAGAGGTTAGCCTGGAGGATCTGGGCGGCGCCTCAACGCACAATCAGACCAGCGGCGTGGCCCATTTCTACGCCAATAACGAGCAGGACTGCCTGGCCCAGGTCAAAAAGCTCCTGAGCTTCTTGCCCGCCAACAACCTTGAGGATCCCCCGTTGGTCGACGCGGGCGATGACCCCGAGCGGCGCGAAGCCTCCCTGGATACGATCGTGCCGGCCGATGCCAACCGTCCTTATGACGTGCGCGACGCGATCAAGATGATCGTGGACGGCGGCGATCTGTTCGAGGTGCACCAGTGGTACGCCGGCAACATGGTCACCGGTTTTGCCCGTCTTGACGGTCAGACCGTCGGCGTGATCGCTAACCAGCCCAAAGTGCTGGCAGGATGCATCGACATCAACGCTTCCGACAAGGCGGCGCGGTTTATCCGTTTCTGTGACGCCTTTAACATCCCGTTGCTGACGTTTGTCGACACTCCAGGTTACCTCCCGGGCACCGCGCAGGAGTACGGCGGGATCATCCGGCATGGCGCAAAGCTCCTCTACGCGTATTCTGAGGCGACCGTGCCCAAGTTGACCGTCGTCCTGCGCAAGGCGTACGGAGGAGCTTATCTCGCGATGTGCGCGCGTTCGCTCGGTGCGGACTTCACGGCGGCTTGGCCGACGGCGGAGATCGCTGTGATGGGCCCTGAGGGAGCGGCAAACATCATCTTCCGCAGCGAGATCGAAAAGGCCGAAAAGCCAGCCGAATTCCGCAAGCAAAAGGAAGCCGAGTACAAATCGATGTTCGCGACCCCGTACCCGGCTGCGGCGCGGGGCTTTGTTGACGTCGTCCTGACGCCGCGTGACTCGCGGCCGGTCCTGATCCAGGCTCTGCAGTCGCTGGCCAGCAAGCGTGAGTCACGGCCGGCCAAAAAGCACGGCAACCTGCCGGTATAACCGGATTGGTGGCGTTTGACCATGACTACGGCAATGCATTTCGATGAGCAGTCCAGGGTGATCGCCGCGATTGCGGGCACCCTGGCGGCTCTGGGACAGGGCGGCTCCCTGGGGCAGCCCGACGCCGGCGACGCGAGGTCTGTCACGACAGATCAGCCGGAGGACCGGTCCAGCACGAGCACCAGCGTCTGGGCCGTTGCTTCGCGGCAGATGGAGATGGCTCGCAGGCGGCGCATTCATGACAGGAGAAGGGGTCGAAACTAGTGAGGACCTTTAGAGTCACCGTAAACGGACAGATCTATGACGTGCAGGTCGAAGAACTCGGCCAGGCGCCCCGCGTCGCATCGGTAGCGGCGGTCGCCGCGCCAGCGCCGGCTCCGGCGGTTGCGCCAGCGCCGGCAGCAGCTCCCGCAGCGCCGCCGGCCGCGCCAAAGCCCATGCCCGCAGCTCCGGCTCCAGCTCCGGCGCCCGCGGCCGCACCAAAGGCCCAGGCTGCCGCGCCAGTCGCTGCCGGCGCGGGTGAGTCGGTTACCGCGCCCTTGCCAGGCACGATCCTTGATGTGCGTGTCAGTACCGGGCAATCGGTAACTGAGGGCCAGGTACTGTGCATCCTTGAGGCAATGAAGATGGAAAACGAGATCGCCTGTCCGCGGACCGGCACCGTTGCCCAGGTCGCAGTTGCGCGTGGCCAGGCCGTTAACGTCGGCGACCTCTTGTTTGTGATCAAGTAGGCTTATCTGATCGATGATCCTGGCGACGGCCGGGCTGCTCTTTCGAGGGTGGCCCGGCCAGCCATAGATGGCGGCACGCGGAGGTAATCTGCCGCCGGTTGCACCGCACAGAGGAGGGGTCCTTTGGCAGCCGATCAGTATCCGGATGTGCGCGCGGCCAAACAACATCTGCGGCGCACGGCTCAGCAGCGAAGGGGCGCCATGCCGCTTGAGCTGCGGCGGATCTGCTCCGCCGTGGCGATTGCGCGGCTGACCTTCCTCCGCTGCTATCGCCAGGCCTCGCTGGTGATGGCCTTTGCCAGTTTTGGCGATGAGATCGACACCCAGCCTCTGCTGCGCCAGATCATCGCCGACGGCAAACTGCTGATCTTGCCTGCTGTCGTCCCCAATCAGCGTGACCTGGCTCTGCGCCTCGTGCCCGACCTGGCGCTGCTTACCGCCGGCAAGTGGGGCATCATGGAGCCCCCGCGCGGCGCCGCCACCGTTGGCCCAGGCGATCTTGATCTGGTAGTCGCCCCCGGCCTTGCCTTTGACCTTCGCGGTTTCCGGGTGGGTTATGGAGGCGGCTATTACGATCGTCTCCTGCGGCGGGTACGTGGACGCCCAGGCTCGACCGCGATAGCCTGTGGCCTCGGTTTTGAGGCGCAAGTGTGGCCGGTAGTACCGACCGGTGACCGGGACGAGAGCTTGGATTGCCTGGTCACCGAGGCGGCAACCCGCCATTTTGCGTAGAGGGGGTTTGGTCGGTGCGGCAGGCGATTATCCCGCGGGACAGGCGCACCCACGCCCTGATCTACGTGGTGTTGTTCGTGGTTATCGCGCTCGGATTGCTCTTTCCCAGCTTGATCAAGAACACACCCGCCGCGGAGGCGACGGAGAGCTACTCCTTGTTGGGCCGGGCCGCGGAGGGCCGCGCCGTGCTGCTGGTCTACCACGGGGTTGCCGGGGACGCACAACGGCAGGCCACCGCGATTTTGCGCCAGGCGCTGCGACAAGGAGCGGTGGTAATGACGGCGGCTTCATCTGAAACCGCCGCTGGCGAGGTCGACCGGATCCTGCGCGCCGAGCTTGCCAGGAGTGGACTCAGCTACGGGACGGCGGCGGTCAATCTCGGCTACCGCGAGGGCGCGGCGGGTCCGGAGTTCCTGCTCGCTCTGACCCGTGATTTCTACGCCGCCGCTGGAGGACGTGACCATGGAGGCGCCGACCTCGATCTGCTGCCGCTCACGCACACGTTCCGACGCCTTGACGAAGCATCGGTGTGGAGCGTGGTCGCTGGCGAGGCCACGGACGCGGTCGCTGCCGCCGAGTCGATCAGCCGCGACTATCCGGTGCCGCTGTTGGTTGCGGCCAGCGGCGATGCTGCGGCCCTGGCCGGGCAGCTCTGGCAGGAAGGCCGCATCGCCGGCGTCCTGGCAGGCGGCAAGGTCACTACCGACTATGAAGCACTGGTTGAGGGAGATGGCACCGCCAGCCGCCGGATGACGGCTCTCAGCCTGGGTACTCTCTTTATCATCGCCCTGATTGTTTGGGCGTATCTGAGCGGTTTCATCACCAGGCGCCGTCGCGCCACTTTGGTTGGAGGGATCAGCGCATGAACCCGGTTTTTCTTGACGGTCAGTATGGCACCACGGAGGATATGAAAGTCAGCGTCCTTGATCGTGGGTACCTGTTTGGCGATGGGGTCTACGAAGTCTACCGCCTTTACGGCAACCAGGCCTTTACGCGTGAGCTGCACCTGGCCAGGCTCGAGCGTAGCCTGAAGGGCATCGAGCTGTTCATCCCCTACAGCCCCGTTGAGTTTCGCGCCATCCTGGACCGCATGGAGGCGGCGAGCCCGGCCAACTCCTACATCTACATCCACGTGACCCGGGGGGTCGCGCCCCGCTCACATGCCTTCCCGGCGGAGCCCAAGCCGAGCTTGATGGTGATGGCCGTGCCCATGGGTGGGATCCCCGCGGAGCTATTCCGGGCGGGCATCGGCCTGCGCAGCCAGTTGGACGATAGGTGGCTGCACTGCACGGTCAAGTCGCTCAACCTGCTCGCCAATTGCCGGGCGATGACCATGGCGCACCGCGACGGGGCATTTGAGGCCCTCTTGATCGGTGCCGACGGCATCGTCAACGAAAGCGCCGCCTCCAGCTTCTTTGCCGTCGTCGACGGCGTGGTGCGGACGGCGCCGCTTGACCGCAACATCTTGCCGGGGGTGACGCGGCACATCATCCTTGACCTCTGCCGCGCCAACGGGATTGCGTGCGAGGAGCGAGCCGTATCTCTCGACGAGCTTGCCGGGGCCTCCGAGGCGTTTATCTCCAACTCCGCTTACGAGATCCTGCCGGTGACCCGTATTGACGCCGCGACGGTGGGGCAGGGCGCGCCGGGCCCGGCTGCACGCCGGCTGATGGCCCTCTTTGCGGCCAAGGTCGCCGCTGAGACCGGCGGCAAGGCCGAGTGTGCCAAGGGGTTGGCTTAGGCAGCCACTGGCAGGAGGGTATAAACGCTCTGGCGCGAAGACGTTTGGGTTTGATCTAGTCGCGAGCAAGGGAGGGACGCGCACCTGCTGCAAGGCCTGGTATTGCTCGGGTTTTGGCTCCTGCTGGCGGGAGAGATCGACCTCCAGACCGTAGGGGTTGGCGTCGCCGTTGCGGTCGGCGCGGTCCTGGTCAGCCGCAATCTGCTGCCAGCGCCGGGTACGTCTAAGGATCAGCCCCGGCGCAATCCCGGCGCGCCCGCTGCCACGTGGTTGCGCGTCTTGCCGCTCGCGGTGCTCTATGTCCTCAAGATGGTCTACGCCCTGGTTCTGGCCAACATTCAGGTCGCGATGATCGTCCTCAACCCGCGTTTACCGATCAGCCCGCAGTGGTTTCACTATCAGCCGCCTGTCCACGCCGGCTGGGCCCGGACCATGCTGGCCAACTCCGTGACCCTGACGCCGGGCACCTTGACCGTCGAGCTGAGCGCGTCTGAGTTCCTCGTCCACGCACTGACTGCCGATGCCGGGCCCGGCCTGGTTGGCTGGTCCGCCGAGCGGCAGGTCATACAGATTGAGCGAGTCGTCGATGGAGAAACCGCCACATGACCAACTTGCTCTGGGCGAGCCTGTTTGCTCTGCTGATCCTGACCGGACTCTGTCTATACCGGGCGGCGATCGGTCCGACGGTCGCCGACCGGATGGTGGCGATCAACGTAATCAGCACCAAGACCGTGGTCCTCGTTGTGGGCATCTCGCTGGTCACCGGGCAGGCGCATTACGTTGACGTGGCACTGGTCTATGGCCTGATCGGCTTTTTGGCGACGATCGGCGTTGCGACTTACCTCGAGCATTCGGGCAGAGGGGGATCAGGCGATGCCGCTTGAGCTCCGTAATGGTGCGGCAGCCCTGCTGATCGGCCTTGGGACGTTCTTCTTCCTGACCGGCACGCTTGGCATCTTGCGGATGCCGGACGTTTTTACCCGGATGCACGCCGCGGCAAAGGCCGACTCGTTTGGCGCCGGTCTCTGGCTGCTTGGTGCCGCCCTGATCTGCGGATCCAACGCCGTCGCCATCAAGCTCGTCATCTTGACGCTGTTCATCTGGATCACCGGCCCCACCGCAGCGCACATCATGGCCCGCGCCGCGCACCGGGCGGCATTTGGCGTGGACGGCCGCACTGCCGATGCCTACGATCCGCGCACTCAGGACGATCAACCCGGCGGGGGTGGGTGCTGATGCGCGAGACGTTTGAGATCGGCATCATGGTGCTTCTCCTTGCCTGCGCACTGATTGTCAGCCGTACCCGTGACCTGCTGGCGGCCGTTGTCGTCTTTGCAGCCTATGGACTGCTGATGGCGATCAACTGGCAGCTGCTCGGTGCGCCAGACGTTGCCATAACCGAGGCAGCCGTCGGAGCCGGCGTCACTACCCTGCTCCTGGTTGCTGCAATCCGCCGCACCAGGCGGTACGAGCGATGACCCGCAACCTGCTCTCCGGCCTGGTTGTCGCTTTGATCGTCGTTGCCCTTGGCCTTGTCGCCGCCGACCTGCCGTCGTTTGGGGCGGCCACGGTACCGGCGCAAAACGAGATCTATGATCGTTATGTCAACAACGTGCGCGAGGACACCGGCGCCCTTAACTCGGTCGCCGCCGTAGTCTTTGACTACCGTGGCTATGACACGCTGGGCGAGGCAACCGTGCTCTTTGCCGCCGCCACTGCTGTGGCGGCCGTGCTCTTTGGCACGATGCATCGCGATGAGCACCACGGGGAGCCCGGCGCGGGCGGCGAGTCCGACGCCGAGCCGGCGCGGGACGAGGCGACAGGGGAGGGCGCCCGGCATGGGTGACCTGATCCTGATGACCATCGCCCGGCTTGTGGTGCCGTTCATCCTGGTCTTTGCGGCCCATGTGACCATGGGCGGCCACCTTTCGCCCGGCGGTGGTTTCTCCGGCGGCACGATCGCGGCTGCCGGCGTAATCCTGGCTGTTCTTGCCTGGGGACCACGCGCCACCGGCATCATCCGTGGCCACACGATCTTGCGCCGGCTCGAAGCGCTGAGCATGTTGACCTACGTCGTCTGCGGCGTTGTGGGCATCGGCGTGGGCAAGGCATTGCTGACCAACCTTGACGCCGGCTGGCCGGCCGGCAGGATTGGCGCACTCCTGTCAAGCGGCATGATCTGGGCGCTTGGTTTGGCGGTTGGGCTCAAGGTCGCGACCACGCTGATCGGCATCTACGAGCGCCTTGGCGGGGCGGAGAGCGAGCAGGGCGATGGTTGAGCGCATCTTTGGCAACCTTAACTACCTGCTGGCGATGGGTTTGTTCGCCGTCGGCATGCATACGCTCCTCACGCACAGCAACCTGATCAAGAAGATCATCGGCCTCAACATTATGGAGACTGCCGTGTTTTTGCTGATCATCTCGCTCGGCTACGTCCGCGGCGGGATGGCGCCGATTGACCTGCAGCCGGGGCAGGTGGCAGTGCATCCGCTGCCTTCGGCATTGGTCCTGACCGGTATCGTCATCGCCGTCAGCACGACCGCGTACGCGTTGTCGCTGGTGATCCGGATTCACGAGCAGTACGGTACCGTCGACGCCGACGAGCTGGCGCGGATCATGAGGGGGCAGGGGCAGTGAATCACCTGCCAGTCGCCGCCGTCCTGCTGCCGCTCGCCGCAGCGTTCTGCATAGCCTTCCTCGGGGCGATGAGCCGGCGGCTTGCCCGTGCCATCGCCCAGGTTGCCGTCATCCTCGATTTGATCGTTGCCGTGCTGATCTGGCGCACCGTGTCGACGGCCGGGCCGCTGGCCTACGCCGTCGGCGGATGGCTGCCGCCGCTCGGCATCGCGCTGCGCATTGATGCTGCCGTTGCGAGCTTTTTGGTGCTCCTGGCCATGGTGACCGGCCTCGTTGTGCTGTACGCCGCCAACGGCGGGGGTGAGGACACCTCTCCGGCCGAGGGGCACTGGTTTTGGGTCATGGCCCTGGTGGCGCTCGGCTCCATGGCCGGCGTGCTGATGGCCGGTGACCTTTTCAACCTGTTTGTCATGGTCGAGATTACGTCGATCGTTTCCTATGGGCTGGTCTCCGTGCGCCGCACCGGGGCGGCCCTGGAGGCAAGCTTCAAATACCTCGTCCTTGGTGGCGTTGCCACGGGCATGCTGCTTCTCGCCACGGCGCTCGTCTACGGCATCACCGGCTATCTGGATCTGCCGATGGCCGGCGCGGCGATGTCGCAGGCGCTTGTCGACTACCCTTACGCTGGCATGGCGGCGATTGGGCTCTTCACCATCGGTTACGGGGTCAAGGCAGGCTTGATGCCCTTTCACACCTGGTTGCCGGACGCGCACTCTTCGGCCCCGGTCGCCTCCTCCGCGCTGCTGTCGGGACTGGTGGTCAAAGTCAACGTGTTCGCGCTTTTCAAGGTCATGCTCGGCCTCTGGGGATCGTCGTTTGGCGGGGGATCGCCGCTGCGTGGCGTGGTGCTCGTGCTCTCGGTGATTGCGATGGTCGCGGGCGCCGGCCTCGCATGGCGGGAGCGTGACATCAAGCGGATGCTGGCCTACTCTACGGTAGGCCACATGGGCTACATCTTTGCCGGTTTTGCCATCGGCTCACCGTTTGCGGTGGCGGGGGCGATGTATCATATCGTTAGCCATGCGCTCATGAAATCGTGCCTGTTCCTCTCCGCCGGCCTTTGGGTCCGCCAGACAGGCTCGCGCGATGTTAACCGCATCACTGGCATCGGCAAGCAGATGCCGATTACGACTGCGGCTTTTGCTGTCGCCGCCCTGGGGATGATCGGTTTCCCCGGTACCAATGGCTTTGTCAGCAAGTACTACATCGCAGTCGGCGCTTTGGACGGCGGCATACCGATTGTGGCTATCAGCATTATCGCCAGCAGCCTGATCAACGGCATGTTTTACCTGCCGGTTGTGATCCGCGCTTACTTGGGCCGGTCGCGACGGTCCGAGATTGCCGCCGCCCGAGTGCCGTTTGGCCGCGAAACCGCCCCTGGCTCCCTCGCGGTGGTCGTGGTGCTGGCGGTGCTGATCGTGTTGACCGGTCTCTGGCCCGGCGGGGCGATGGCCGGGTTTTTGGCAGCAAGCCGGGCGCTCTTACCGCTGCCGTAACGACTGCACTTCGGCCGGCGTGCCGCTATTCTGATCTCGTGCCGGCTGCTGATTGACTTGGGAGGGTACCGAACGCTATGGAAGCTGAGCTAGTCAACTCATGGATCCCTGGTGCGATCGCGTTCTTGCCGCTCTTGGCGACGATCGGAGTGTTCGTGCTGGGTGATCAACGCGCTCAAATACGCGACGGCCTCGTCGTCATCACCTCAGCCGCGGTCGTCGCCCTGGCTGCTGCGATGTACCCCGCCATTTCCGCCGGCCACGTGCTGGTCAGCCGGATCATGGAGCTCGCGCCCTCACTGACGATGATCTTCCGCGTCGACGTGTTTGGTTTTTACGTGACGCTCGTCGCGGCGGCCGTGTGGCTCATGGTGACGATCTACAGCCTTGGCTACATGGAAGGCGAGCACGCACAGACCAGGTTCTACGCGTTTTTCTTGCTGACCCTGTCCGGCGCCCTGGGCTCGTTCATGGCGAGCGACCTCTTCACGCTGTTCATGTTCTTTGAGCTGATGTCGCTCCCGGCGTACGTCCTGGTTATCCACGAGCAGACACCGCAGGCGATGCGCGCCGGGGTCAAGTACCTGTTTATGACCATCGCCGGCAGCCTTGCGTTCTTCTTTGGCCTCGTCGCTATCCAGGGGATGACGGGCAGCCTTGACCTCAACCAGGTGGGCAAGATCACCGAGGCCGGGCCGCTGGCGACCGGCGCCTTCATCGCGTTTGTGATTGCCTTTGGCATGAAGGCCGGTATGGTCCCGCTGCACGTCTGGCTATCCGATGCTCACCCGGTCGCGCCGTCGCCCGCGAGCGCGCTCCTGTCTGGCGTTATGCTCAAGACGGGTGCCTACGGCCTCTTCCGGGTCATCTACGGCATCTATGGCGCCGAGTTCTTCCGGGCTGCGGGCTGGTCAACCTGGCTGCAGATCATAGCAGCGGTAACGATCCTGCTCGGCAGCGCGGTGGCAATCACCCAGACCGACCTCAAGCGGCGACTCGCTTACTCGAGTATTGGCCAGATGGGGTACATCCTGCTCGCGATGGGGCTGATGACCGAACGGGCGATGGTCGGCGGAGCCTACCACATCTTTGCCCACGCGGTGGTCAAGAGCTGCTTGTTCCTCTCGGCCGGCTCGATCATACGGCAGACCGGCCTGCGCGACGTACGTGACTTCGGCGGCCTTGGCTATCGTATGCCTTTGACCATGGCGTGTTTTACCATGTGTGCCCTGACCATCGCCGGCATCCCGCCGATGAACGGGTTTGTCAGCGAGTGGGCCTTGATGCAGGGTGCCTTTGACGCCGGCCTGTCCGGCTACGCGGTTGTCTTGATGCTCTCGGCGCTGATGAACGCCGTCTACTATTTCACAATTGTGATCACCGCCTACTTCGGCAAACCGCGCCACGCCGAGCACGTTGGGGAGATGCACGACGAACACGGCATCATTCCGCACGTGACCACGGAGGCGCCGCCGCAGATCATCCCGAAGAGGCATTTCCAATGGCTGCGTGAGGCACCGCCGCAGATGCTGGTGCCGATGCTCATCCTGGCCACCGCGTCGGTCATTTTCTCGCTGATCCCCAACAACTGGCCACTGGAGATGGCACAGCAGTCTGCCAAGCTACTCCTGGGCCGTTAGGAGGACCACTGGTTGCTGACGCTCGCAGCGACGACGACCACCAGCGGGGTAAGCCCGCCCGAGGTGCCGGGGCTGCCGGTCGCCGGCTCCCTGCTCTGGGTCGGCCTTGTGCTGCTGCCGGTCCTGCTGGCGGTCATCGGGCGTATCTGGGCGTCCGCGACGCGGGTTTCTGCTGCGGATGGCGCGCGATTCCACGGTCGCTGGGCGATCGGCGCGACCGGGGCGGCCGTTGCGTTGCTGCTGGGGCTGTGGCTTGGCGGCACCGCGCAGGGGCCAATCCAGATCGGTGGATTTGCTTCGTTTGGCCTCCAATTCAACGTCACCCCGGCCAGCCTGCTGTTCTCTTTGTTTGCCTGTTGGCTGTGGTTCATGGCTGCGCTCTTTGCCCAGGGCTACCTCGCGCATAGTCACGCTCACGCCCGCTTCTACCTGTATTTCCTGCTTTGCCTGACCGGGACGCTCGGCACCTTTCAGGCGGGCAACCTGCTGACCCTGTTTGTCTTCTTTGAGATGGTCTCCCTCGGCGCTTATCCGCTGGTTGTCCACGAGGAAACCGACGAGGCCCACTCCGCCGGCCGGCTCTACCTCTACATCAGCATCGCCGGCGGTCTCTGCGTCTTTTTGGGCACTGCGATGCTCTACGGCCTGCGCGGTACGACCGAGCTAAGCGTGATCACCGGTGCGGCCGCCGGCGATGCGCGTTGGCTGCTGATGGCCGGGTTGCTCCTGGTTGGCTTTGCGGTCAAGGCAGGCCTTGTGCCTTTGCACATCTGGCTGCCGCGCGCTCACCCGGTCGCCCCGGCGCCGGCCAGCGCCTTGCTTTCGGGTGTGATGATCAAGACCGGAGCCTGGGGCATCTATCAGGTGATCAGGATCTTCGGCGGTCCGGCGGGCGAGCATGCCGCCGCCGGCGAGGCGTCGCTTGCATTGACTCTATCCACCGCTGCGCCTGCCGCCGCGGCGGCCGTCGCACCGGCTGCCCCCAAGGCAGCCAGCCTGGCGACCTCGATCGGCGGCTTCCTCGTGCCTGTTGCACTGCTGACCATGTTTCTCGGCGCGAGCATGGCGCTTTTTGCGACCAACGGCAAACGCGTCCTCGCATACAGCAGCGTCAGCCAGATCGGCTATGTGATCCTTGGCGGGGCACTGGCGGGGGTCTTGGGCGCTGGCGAGGCGATGGGCAGCGCCGGTTTCGCCTTCCATGCCCTTGCGCACGCCCTGTTCAAAGCGACGATGTTCATGCTCATCGGCCTGATCTACCAAAAGACGCACGACCTCGACATCCGACGGATTGGCCCGCTGGGCAGGCGGATGCCGGTGACCGCCGCCGTCTTTGGCCTCTGCGTCCTTGGCATCATCGGCATGCCGGGATTTTCCGGCTACCCGTCCAAGACGCTGCTGCACGACGCGATCTTATTGCTGCGGCACGACGCCGGCGGCCTGGGCTGGGCGGCCGTCGAATGGGCCTTCATCCTGACCAGCGCAATGACCACCGCCTACATGGGCAAGCTATGGTACCTGCTGTTTATCCGTCGTCCGCTGGGCGTGCCCGGTGCTGCGCCGGCGATGCACGGTGAGCACGGCGAGCACGGCGATGACCAAGGGCATCCGTCCGTCGTCGGCGAAACCGCCTGGGAAAAGGCGATCGTCATCGTCGCTGCGCTGCCGCTTGTCGCGGTCGGGATCGGGTATCACCAGGTGCTGGAGCGGCTTGTGCTGCCATTTACGGCGGCAATGGGGCTTGGCCACGAGGCGGCCCACCATGTGGAGCACCTGGCCTTCTTTGGCCAGGCGGCGCTATCCGGCGCCGCACTTCCGCTGTCCCTGGGCGCTCTGCTGCTCGTCATTCTCGCCAAGTTGCGGTTTCCCGGGCCGCTGCCGGATCGCTGGCCATCCATTGAGGGCACCGTGGTCATGCCACTGGTGCGCGGTCTTTACCGGGTCATGCAGCTCGGGGCCTGGTTTGACCGTCGCGTGGACGGCGTGATCGTGGGTGCCGCGCGGGTTGCGATGCGCTTTGCTCAGGCCTCGGCGGCCATCGATGGGGCGATCGACGCGGGGACCATCGGGACTACCCGGGTGGCGATGCGCCTGGTGCAGGCCTCGACGGCGATCGATGACGCGATCGACGCCGGGACCGTGGGGACCGCCAAGGTCGGCCTGACCGTGGTCAAGCTCTCCACCGCCCTCGACAAGGCGATTGACGACGGGACGGCGGGTACTGCCCGGCTCGGCATGAGTGTGGTTAAGCTCTCCACTGCGCTGGACAAGGCAATCGATGATGGGACCGTGGGTACTGTAGAGGCCGGCGCCAAGGTGATCCGTGCTGCGGAAAGAGCCGACGGCTCGATGGATCGCGGCTTTGCCGCCCTCGCGGCCAGAGCCTGGTCAGCAATCGTCGGGACAACGACCGGCCAGCACCCGCGGCCACGGCCCAAGCAGGGGGATAACTCGCTGAGCAATCTCAATGTGGCGACGCTGGTGCTCTTTGCGATGGCGGCCCTGGTGATACTACTGATGCTGTTTTGGTCGGGCGCCCGCGTCGACGGCTAGCGACCAGTGCGACTGCGCCAGGGCGAGGTCCTCGGCTGTGTTGATGTTGAAGAATAGCTGTTCGGTCGGGCCAAAGCGGCAATACTCCTCCTCCGACACGTACCGCACCCGCAGGTCCGGCAGGATCGAAGCGACCTTGCGCGTGCCCGCAACCAGACGCTGCCTGATTACCCCCTGGCACGCGGCCGTGTAGACGGCGCACAGCGGCTCTAGCAGGCCGTCATGGGTGGGGATGACGACATCTGCCCCGGTCTCGGTCTGCAGCGCCAGCATCAAGGCCCCAAGGGCAGGGGAAAAGAACGGCAAATCACAGGCAACGGCGAGGACGGCCCCGGTTGGCGCTGCCTCGATGGCTGCCAGCAGTCCCGCCAGCGGCCCCATGCCGGCAAACTCGGCCGGATCTGTGGTCATCGGGACGCCCCAGGGGGCGTAGGTCGCCGGATCGTTGGTGACGACGAGCAGCTGGTCCGTGACGCCGGCCAGACGATCCAGAAGGTGCAGGCCGAGCGGCCGACCGGCAAACGGGAGGAGCGCTTTGGGTTGGCCGAGGCGCGAGCTGCGGCCACCTGCGAGCAACACACCAGTGGCGGTGGCGGCAGGGGCGGGGGCACAAAGAGTCATCATAGACCTAATATAGGCGCTAAGTAGCCTTGCGTGTCAAACTTCCGCCGGTGATTTGACGTAGGATAATACAATCAAGGTGCAGCCCGGGCGGCCAGCCCGCGGGAGGTGTCAGCCAATGTATTGTCCCAAATGCGGGGCGCAGAGCCCGTCCGAGGCGATCTTCTGCCATTTGTGCGGTACCAGGTTGCCGGCGCCCGCCGGCGACGCGTCCGCCTCTCCTACGCCGGCGCCGGCGGGAGAGGCCAAGGTCAAGTCACGCGTGCACCCCGCAGCTCTGGCCGCCGACCAGTACGCCCACCCACTTGATCGTCAGAGCCTGGAGGGCATGGCCCGGTTTGCGCCGGTGGTGGCGGTTACGCGGGCGATCAGCCGTTATTGGAACGAGCCGATGGTCAAGGGTCAGTTGCTGGGAGGCACGGTCAAGGTCGGCCCAGGGCAATTTGAGGAGATCCACGCGGTGGTCGCTGAGTGCGCCGCGATCCTCAACATGGAGGTCCCCGACGTCTTCATCAAGCACGACCCAACATTTAACGCGATGACGCTGGGGGTCGACCGGCCGTTGGTGATCCTGCACTCCTCGGTCGTCGAGGCGTTTTCGACCAGGGAGCTCGCCTACATCATTGGCCACGAGATGGGGCACATCAAGAGCGAGCACGTCCTTTACCTCAGTGCGGCGTATCTCTTGACCATGGGCGCTCGGGGATTGGCGGACCGCCTGTTTGGCCTCGGGTCGCTGATCCTGGTTCCGGCGATGCAGGCCCTCCAGGCATGGCAGCGCAAGGCCGAACTCACCGCCGACCGGGCAGGACTTATCTGCGTACAGGACCTTGATCTTGCGCGACGGTCGTTGATCAAGCTTGCCGTTGGATCCGGCGCTCTGTTTGAGCGACTCAACCTCGATGAGTACCTGCGCCAGGCAGACCAGGCGAGCCGCGACGAGTACGGCCGGGTCAGCGAATTCTTCCAGACCCATCCCCACATCGCCAACCGGGTGCGCGAGCTCAAGTACTTCAGCGAGTCCGCGATCTACTCTGGCATCCTGGGTGCAGAGGCAGGCGCGCTTCCCGCCGGCCAGGACGAGCGGCTTGCGCGCGAGGGACTCGAACGCGGCAAAGAACACCTCAAACGCGTCGGCGCCACGGTCGCTGGCTTTCTCACCGCGCGCAGCTCCTTTGACCGGGCTCTGGACGACTTCAGCCAGGTTATCAGCCGCTATCCCGCAACCGAGGCGGCCCGGGAAGCCCTGTACTACAAGGGTCTCGCGCACCTCAACCTGCGGCAGGGCCTCGACGCGGCAAAGACCTTCCAGTCGTTTGTCCTGCATAACCCGCTGCACGAACTGGCGCCCGATGCCTATTGGGGGCTCGGCCTCGCCTTCGAGCGCCTGCTCAACGACCCTACGGCGGCGGCGCGCGAGTACCGCCGGTTGGTCACGGACTTCCCCGAAACCGCCCGGGCAGAAGAGGCCACGCAAGCCCTGACGCGGCTTGGCCAGCCGGTCGATGCCGACTTGACCGGCGACACCGTCGTCTAGGCGCGCATCGCGCCTACCAGCACTACTCCCTTCGCACCATTTCTCCTTGAGATGTGGTTTGTTGCTTGCATCGGGTGGGGCCCGCGTGTAGAATCTGGGTAAGAAGTGGGTCCAAGTGGGGAGATGTGGGGAGCAGATGGCCACGCGGACGGGTGCGGTCTTCCTCGGTGAGTACGAGCACGCCCTGGACGATAAGGGCCGTCTGACCGTGCCCAGCAAATTCCGCGCCGGCCTCGGCGAGCCGTTTGTCGTCACCCGCGGCCTTGACGGCTGCCTTTTTGCTTACCCGATGGACACCTGGCAGTCGATCTCAAGCGACCTTGACGCCCTCCCGTTTACCTCCGCCAACGCTCGGATGTTCACCCGCATGATCTACAGCGGCGCTGTCGAGGTCACCACCGACCGCCAGGGCCGTTTTTTGGTGCCCAATAACCTGCGGCAGCACGCGGCCCTGGACAAGGATACCGTGCTGATCGGTGTCTCCAACCGCGTGGAGATCTGGAGCCGGGAGCGTTGGGATGTCTTCTGCGCTCAGGCTGAGGCGGATTACCAGGCCTCGGCCGAGCAGCTGTTCCAGGGCAAGAGCGACTAGGGCCGCCAGGCAAAGGAGACCGAGCCTTGACCGAGCGGATGCCGCATCAACCGGTGATGGTCAGCGAGATCCTCGCTCACCTGCAGGCCACCGCGGCCAGGGTCTTGGTGGATGCCACGGTCGGAGCGGCGGGCCATGCGGCAGCGATGTTGGCGGCTTTCCCAGAGGCCAAGTTGGTTGGTATCGATCAGGATCCGGATGCGCTGGTTGAGGCCGATCGGCGGCTAGCGGGCTTCCAGCCCGGGCGGGTTATCCTGCGGCAGGGCAATTTCCGCGACCTGGCACCGCTGCTCGACGGGATACCGCTGCCGGCCGGCACGGTGGACGCGATCCTGATGGACCTCGGGGTCTCATCGATGCAATTTGACCGGGCTGCACGGGGCTTCACCTATTCTGCGCCAGAAGCCCCTTTGGACATGAGGATGAACCCGGCTCAGAGCCTGACGGCGGCAGGGCTGCTCAACCAGGCCGATGAGCGGGAACTGAGCCGGATCATCCGCGACTACGGCGAGGAGCGCTGGGCAAGCAGGATTGCGGCGTTCGTCGTCACGGCCAGGGCGAGGCGGCCCCTGACAACGGCGGGCGACCTGGTCGATCTGATCCGGGCGGCAATTCCCGCCAGCGCGCGGCGCCAGGGGGGCCATCCCGCCCGACGCACTTTTCAGGCCCTGCGGATCGCGGTCAATGACGAGCTCGGGGCCTTGCAGGAGGCGCTGCCGGTCGCAGCGGCACGGCTGGCGCCAGGCGGCAGGTTGTTGGTCATCAGCTTTCATTCGTTGGAGGACCGGATCGTCAAGGACACTTTCCGGCGATTGGTCGCCGGCGGCGGTTTCACCGTCGCGACGCGCCGGCCGGTCTCGCCGGGAGAGGCCGAGCAGGATGTCAATCCGCGGTCACGCAGTGCAAAGTTGCGCGTCCTGATCAGGCCAGCGGATGCCCAGGGACCGGCAACGGCCGGCCAAGGCTACGCCGGGGGAGGAGCAGGGAGATGCTAGCACCCAAGTACGCACCCGTCCAAGAGCGCGTGACCGTGCGACCCGCACGGCGCCGGCGCGCTGACGCAGCGACCAGGCCAGTGCCGCGGCGGGCTAGCCTGCCGCTCAGCCGTCGTGCGTGCGTTGGTATGCTCGCTCTCATTGCGCTGTGTTCGGCGCTGGTCGCCTACCGGCATACCGCCCTGACCCAGATGGGGTATCAGGCAGAGCAACTGCAGGCGGACCTTGCCGTGCTGCAACGGCAAAACAGCGAGCTTGAGGTCCAGGTCGCCAGCCTTGGCTCGCTGGCCAGGGTGGAGCAGCTCGCTACGACCCGGCTTGGCATGACCAGGGCGACCAACACTGTCGCAATCGCCAGTCTGGAGCGTTCGGGTGGTACCGTGGTCGCCGCCGGCTCGACCGCAACCCTTGCGACGGCCAAGCCGGCTGTCGTCGCCGCGGCCAATCTTGAGGAGCAGGGAGGCTTCATCGGGCGCCTTTGGGACTTGCTGCGGCGCTTGGCCCGCAATACAGTCGAAGCGGCGCGGTCGGGCGACTAGACCCCACTGCCCGGGGGTAACGGATTGCAGATCTCATACGCACCACTCCAACGCAAACGGGCTGTCTGGTTGTTTGCACTCAGCGTTTTTTTGCTCAGCCTCCTCGTTTTGCGCCTTGCCTGGCTCCAGTTTGTCCGCGGCCCCGAGCTGCGCGAGCGCGCCCTCGCGGTACGGCTGCGCGATATCCCGGTGGAGGCCAAACGGGGCACGATCTACGACCGCACCGGCCGCGAGCTCGCCATCAGCATCGATGTCGACTCGGTCTATGCCATCCCCAGCCAGGTCAGGGACAAGACAGCGACTTCCGTGCTCCTGGCCGACACGCTCGGCCTTGACAAAGCATTCGTGATGGAGCGCCTGCAGAGCGATCAGTCTTTTGTCTGGATCAAGCGCAAGATCAGCAGCGACCAGGCCGCCGTCCTACGGGCCGCCGGGGTTGCCGGCGTGAGTCTCACCCAGGAGAGCAAACGCGTCTACCCCAACAACCAGCTTGCCTGCCATGTGCTTGGGTTTGCCGGCATCGATAGCCAGGGGCTGGAGGGCGTCGAGTACCAGTACGATTCGGTGCTCCGTGGGGTGCCGGGCTGGATATCCATCGAGTACGACGCGCGAGGGCAGGAGATACCTGACGCGGTCCATCGATACTTTGCCCCGACCGACGGTCTGTCGCTTGTCTTAACCATCGATCAGACGATCCAATACATCTGCGAGCGAGAGTTGGCGCTCGCCGTCGCCAACCACGGCGCCAAGGCCGGCAGTATCCTGGTCATGGACCCGCGCAACGGCGAGATCCTGGCGATGGCCAACTACCCCTACTATGACCCCAACCAATACGGGATCTACCCGTCCGAGTTCCGGCGCAACGGCATCGTCGTTGACACATATTCGCCGGGGTCGACCTTCAAGCCGGTCGTCGCCGCCGCAGCCCTCGAAGAGCACGTGGTCTCGTGGAACGATACGTTTCTCTGCGAGGGCAGCGTACTGATCGGCAACCGCCGGATTCACTGCTGGGAAACCAGGGGGCATGAGGAGCAGACGCTCCTGCAGGTGCTGGAGAACTCGTGCAACGTCGGTTTCATGGAGATAGCCGCGCGCCTCGGGATCGCCAAGTTTTATCAGTACGTAGAGGCCTTTGGGCTGACCAGCCGCACCGGCGTTGACCTGCCCGGGGAGGCCAAGGGCCTGATCATCCCCGAAAACAAGGCCAAGCCGCTTGACCTTGCGGTGATGTCCTTTGGCCAGAGCCTGACGGTGACGCCGCTACAGCTTGTCTCCGCGCTATGCGCCATCGCCAACGGAGGGACGCTCTACCAGCCTCACGTTGCCAAGGAACTGCGGACTGCCGATGGGCGTGTGGTCGAGCGCTACAGCTCTGAGATCGAGACCTCGGTGATTGCTGCGCGCACCGCCGCTGAGCTCAACGATGCCCTCGAATCGGTCGTTGAGCAGGGCACCGGCCGGCGAGCGTTTATCGACGGCTATCAGCTGGCCGGCAAGACGGGCACGGCGCAAAAGATCGTCGACGGAGCGATTGCGGCCGACCAGTACGTGTCCTCGTTTATCGGGTTTGGACCGACGCGCGACGCGCAGGTGTGTGCCCTGGTGATCCTCGATGAGCCGACCGGCGACCACTACGGCGGCCAGATCGCCGGACCTGTCTTTCGCACCATCATGCAAGAGATCTACCGCTACCTCGGCATCCCCGTGGTGACCGAGGGTTCCTAGCCAGTGGGCGCCGGCTCTTGCTTGCGCCTGAGGTATACTCGTTAATGGGGTGATCGAATGCGGCTGATGGATCTGATCAATGCACTGCCGGACGTCACCTTGGTGGCCGGTGACCCGGCGACCGAGATCACCGGCGTTACCCATGATTCCCGTACTGCTGGATCTGGCGCGATCTTTTTTGCCCTGCCTGGCCTCCGCCACGACGGGCACCAGTTTGTCGCGGGCGCAATCGCGGCAGGCGCCGCGGGTGTCTGTGTAAGTCAGCCGGTTGCGTCGCCCTTGCCACCCGGCCTTGTCGTACTGCGGGCAGAGGACACCAGGCGGACCCTTGCGGCAGCGGCGGCGGCACTCTACGGTCATCCGGCGCAGCAGCTCAAACTGGTCGGTGTAACCGGGACCAAGGGCAAGACAACGACAACCCATCTGGTGCGGGCGGTCTTTGAGGCAGCGGGCCATCATACCGGCCTGGTAGGCACGATCAACAACATCGTCGGTGGGCAAAGAGAGCCGGTCAAGCACACCACGCCAGAGGCGCCGCTGTTGCAGTCGACCTTTGCCCGCATGGTCGCCGCCGGGGACACGCATGCCGTCATGGAGGTGTCCTCGCACGCCCTGGCCCTGCACCGGGTCGGCGCGACCTCCTTTGACATCGCCGTGTTGACCAACATCGGGCACGACCACCTCGATTTCCACGCTGACCTTGACGACTACATCGCAGCCAAATGCAGCCTTTTTTCTGGGCTCGCGCCAGGCGCGGGGCGGCAGGGCAAGCCGTCGCCCGCGGCGATCATCAACGAGGATGAAACCTACGCCGGCCGGTTCCGGCTGGCGACGCCCCCTGGGGTAAAGGTCCTGACCTACGGCCTCGGCGCCGGGGCGCTCGTCAGCGCCGAGCGGGTCGCCCTGCACGCCAACGGGGCGGATTTCCTGCTGCGGTCGCCGGTCGGCACGGCGGAAGTGCATCTGGCGCTGCCGGGCAGGTTTAACGTCTATAACTCCCTGGCGGCCGCCGCCACCGGGATTGCGGCAGGTATTGACCTACCTGTGATTGCTGACGCGCTTGGCGGCGTTGCCGGGGTTGACGGCCGGTTTGAGCGGGTGGTTGCCGGGCAATCGTTTGCGGTGATCGTCGACTACGCGCACACGCCGGAGAGCCTGGCCAGCGTCCTTGACACCGCGCGTGAGTTGACGCGCGGCCGACTGATCGTCGTCTTTGGTTGCGGCGGTGATCGCGACAGGACGCGGCGGCCGACCATGGGGCGGATCGCCGCCGCCAAGGCTGATCTGGTGTTCATCACCTCGGATAACCCGCGCAGCGAGCAGCCCGAGAGGATCATCGACGACATCGTCGCTGGACTGCCCGGCGACCTGGACCCCGGCGTGTGGCAACGCAACGCGGACCGCGCCAGCGCTATCCGTGCGGCGCTCCTCGCTGCCAGGACCGGTGATGTTGTGCTGATCGCCGGCAAGGGCCACGAGACCTATCAGATCCTCGGCGAGACCACGATTCACTTTGACGACCGGGAGGTCGCGCGGGACGTGCTGCGCGAGGCAGGATTTGGGGAGGGCGCCTAGGATGACGGCACGGCCGATCGACCGTAGCCCGCATGATCCGGTGCCGCCGGCGTATACCGCCGGTGACGCTGCACGCATTATGCGGGGCCAAGTGGTCTGGGGCGATCCGGCGATTGAGTTTCGCGGCGCCTCGTTTGACAGCCGGCACGCGGGCCGCGGTGAGCTCTTCTTTGCCATCAAGGGTGAGCGCACCGACGGCCACCTCTACCTTGCCAACGCGATCGATCGCGGCGTCAGTTGTCTTCTGGTTTCCCGTTGGGATGACGCGGTACGCGCATCGTTGGCAGGGGTAGCGGACGCAGTAGGCGAGCCGGACCCGACGGTCCCGCCTGGCGCCGAGCAGGTCGCCGTGATCCTGGTCCCGGACACCGTGGCGGCAATCGGCCAGCTCGCCCGCCACCACCGGTCGCGGTATACATTGCCGGTAATCGGGGTGACCGGCAGCGTTGGCAAGACCACGGCCAAGGACATGGCGGCCCACATCCTTGAGCGGCGGCTCAACCTCCTGGCAAGTGAGGGCAATCTCAACAGCGATGTGAGTTTGCCCACGGTCATCCTGCGCCTGGATGAGCGGCACCAGGTCGCGCTGTTTGAGATGGGCACGCGTGGCCACGGGCAGCTGGAGTACCTGGCCGACCTGGCGGCACCGTCGATCGGCGTTGTGACGACGGTCGCACCGGTCCACATCGAGACGCTTGGTTCGCTCGCCGGCATCGCGCGGGCCAAGGCCGAGCTGTTGCGGGTGCTCCCGGCGAGTGGCGTCGCGATCTACAACGCGGACTCGGCGGAGCTTGGGGCCGAACTGGCGTCTGATGGCGTGGTGGCGTGGCCGGTCAGCTTTGGCTTTGGCGAGGCCGCTGACGTCCGGGCCGCGGATGCGGTGACCGTGTTTAGCCGCGCGGGTGAACGCATCGAGGCAAGCCTCAGTTTTGCCGTCGTCTGCCGCCCGGGCGCTACTGCCGAGCGGCTTGGCTTGCCAGCGGGCCAGCGCCTGACCGCAGCGATACCCTATCCAGGCATCCATAACGTGACCAATGTGCTCGCAGCGGCCCTTGCGGCAGCGGCCGTTGGCGTTCCATTTGCCGATGGCCTTGAAGCGCTCAGCCGATTCCGGCCCAAGAGCGCGATGCGGCTGGACATCACCAGCGTTGGCGGCCGTGTGCTAGTCGATGACGCCTATAACGCCAACCTCTTGTCGATGACGGCAGCGCTTGAGGTCCTGGCGGGCATGCCGGTGACTGGGCGACGGATCGCGGTCCTCGCCGATATGCTTGAGCTTGGTCCCATGGCCGCCGAAACCCATCGGGCACTCGGCCATCAGGTCGCAAAGCTTGGCATCGATATCCTGATCTGCGTTGGGCCGGACACCCGGTTGACGGCCAACAGGGCGATTCTTGACGGGATGGACCCGGCGGTCGTCCATTGGACAGCTGACCGGGAAGAAGCTGCCGCCCTGGCACTGCGGCTTGCGCAGCCCGGCGACGCAGTCCTCGTCAAGGGATCGCGCGGCATGGCGCTTGAGCACCTGGTCAAGGCGCTGCGGCAGGGGTGGCAGGCATGAGCAACCTGTTCGTGAGGTGCGTCGCCGCCGCCCTGGTGTCGTTTGGCCTGGTTGCCGCAGTCGGCCGTCCGGCGATTCGTCTGTTGCAGCAGCTCAAGGTCGGCCAGAGAGTGCGCGATGACGGTCCGCAGACGCACCTCAAAAAGATGGGCATCCCGACCATGGGCGGGCTGTTCTTTGCAGTGCCCGGCCTGTTACTGGCGCTACTATGGGCTCCGGGCGACCCGGTGGTGCTTGCCGCCGTAGCCTTTGCCCTGGTCTTTGCCGGCGTCGGCTTTGCCGATGACTACCTCAAGGTAGTCCGCAAGCGCCCGCTTGGCCTGCGGGCCCGGGCCAAGTTGGCCGTGCAGATCCCCGCGGCTCTTCTGATTGCCGGGTTTGTGCTGCGCCGGCAGGGGGCGTTTGTCGAGGTGCCGTTTGGCCTGGGCGGGTTTGACCTGGGATTGCTCTACCTGCCGCTGGCTGTGCTGGGTGCGATCTTTGTCGGCAATGCCGTCAACATCACCGACGGGGTGGATGGTCTGCTCGCCGGTGCGGCGGTGCCGTCGTTTGCCGCCCTGGGCCTTGCGGCCGCCGCGGCAACTCAGCCTGGGCTGGCAAGTCTCGCTGCCTCAATAATTGGTGCGTGCGCGGGATTCCTGATCTTCAACCATTACCCCGCCCGGGTGATTATGGGTGATACGGGTTCGCTGGCCATCGGCGGCGCGATGACGGCGCTCGCACTGCTGACCAAGACCGAGCTACTGCTGGCGATCATCGGTCTTCTTTACATAATTGAGGCACTGTCAGTCGTCTTGCAGGTGATTTCGTTTCGCACCACTGGCAAGCGGATCTTCCGCATGAGCCCGCTACACCACCACTTTGAATTGCTCGGCTGGTCGGAGCCGCGCGTCGTCCGGGCCTTCTGGCTGGTTTCGCTGGTCGCGGGAGTCGTCGGCGCGCTTGGCCTGAGCGGGATGGCGCGTTGAGCGGCGCACGCGGTCGGCGGCCCACATCGCGCCGGACCAGCCGTGAGCAGGCGCCGCCTCGACGTTTGGCGGCGGTTCCGGCCGGACGTCAGGCCGAAAGTCAAGAGCGTGGGCGGGCGCGGCGGGTGCGCGGTGCGGACTTTTGGCTGTTGCTCAGCGTAGCAGGCCTTTTGTGCATCGGGCTGGTGATGATCTACTCGGCCAGCTCCAACAAGACCTATCTGAGCTTTGGCGACCCTTATTACTACGTCAAACGCCAGGCCGTCTTTGCGGTGGTCGGCACGGTTGCGCTGCTTGTCGCGCTTAACTTTCCCTATAAGCGCCTGCGGTCTCTGGCCAAGTTGATTATGGCCGGGGCGGTGGGCCTCCTCCTGCTGGTCCTCGTGCCCGGCGTTGGCTCTGGCCCTGGCGGCACGCAGCGGTGGATCGATTTTGGCTTTGCCAACCTGCAGCCATCTGAGGTTGCCAAACTCGCGTTGGTGATTTTCCTCGCCTACCTGCTCTCTCAGCCCGGCAGGGCGCGATCGTTCATGCGCGGGGTGCTGCCTTCGCTGGTGCTCGTCGGCATGGTGTTTGGCCTGATCCTCATGCAGCCTGATCTTGGCACCGCGATTGCCTGTGCCGTCACTGGCGCTGCCATGTTGTTTGCGGCGGGGAGCAACTTGCTGCACCTGGGGCTGGTCGGGGTCGCGGCCGTCCCAGTCGTCTATTGGGCAATCTTTTCCGCCGAGTACCGCAAACAGCGGTTCCTGGCCTTCCTTGACCCCTGGGCGGACCCGCTAGATACTGGGTTTCACATCATCCAATCGCTCTACGCCCTCGGCTCGGGTGGATTGTTTGGCCTTGGCCTGGGGCAGGGGAGGCAAAAGTTTTTTTACCTGCCCGAACAGCACACCGATTTCATTTTTGCCGTGATTGGTGAGGAGCTGGGGTTTGCCGGGGCGGTGCTCGTGATCGCTCTGTTTGCTGTGGTGGCGGTGCGCGGCTACCGGATTGCGGCCACGGCGCCAGACGGATTCTCGCGCCTTCTGGCAGCCGGCGTGACCAGCATGATCGTGATGCAGGCGGCGATCAACATCGGGGTTGTGACATCATCGATTCCGGTGACGGGCATTCCGTTGCCATTCATCAGTTTCGGCGGCTCGTCCCTGATGTTCAGCCTGGCTGGGGTTGGCCTTTTGCTCAATATCTCGCGGTATGGAGTCGCTCGCAAGAAAGGCAAGGAGGTAACCGCGCATGTCGCTGCGAGTCGCCGGCGGGCCTAAGCAGGCGCCGCGGATCGTCCTCACCGGTGGCGGTACCGCCGGACACGTCGCACCGGCCCTGGCCGTCGCCGAGGAATTGCGGCGGCTGTGGCCGGAGGTTAGCCTGCTTTACGTCGGCACCGAAGCCGGAATCGAAGCGGAGCTTGTTGCCCGTGCCGGTATCCGGTTTGCCTCCGTCCGGGTGAGTGCGCTATCCGGGCGCCGGGCGTTGCAGGCAGTGAACTCACTCGCACGCGCTGCTACCGCAACGACTGCCTCGGCGGCCGTCCTGCGCCAGTTCCGGCCGCACGCCGCCCTGGGCACCGGAGGCTACGTCGCTGGGCCTGTCCTGGCTGGTGCCCGGCTCATCGGCGTCCCTGCTGCGATCCATGAGCAAAATCTACGGCCGGGCATCACCAATCGACTGCTTGGCCGCACGGTCCGGCAAGTCTATGTCTCCTTTGCTGCGAGTGCCCCGTACTTCCCGGACCCGCGCAAGGTCATTTTCACCGGCTACCCGGTTCGTCCGGCGATCCTGCGCTCGACCCGGCAAGAAGGTGCGACCGCGCTTGGGCTGGATCCGGCGCGACCGACACTGCTGATCATGAGCGGCAGCAAGGGCGCCCTGACCATCAACCAGGCGGTCAAGGACGGCCTTCCGTTGCTGCTTCGTCGCGTCCCGCTCGTCCAGGTGATCGTCTCTACCGGCGCAGCCTACCACGAAGACGTACGCGCAAGCTTGATTGCCGCTGGGCTCGACCTGTCGCCGGGGAGCGGAGTCGTCCTGGCGCCATACCTGCATGACATGCATCACGCCTACGCGGCGGCGGACCTTGCGGTCTGCCGGGCGGGTGGAACCACGCACGAGCTCACGGCAAGGGGGCTGCCGGCCATCCTCGTGCCGTCGCCCAACGTTGCCTACGACCAGCAGAGCGGCAATGCGCGCGTCCTCGCCGACGCCGGCGCGGCCCGGGTGGTGCCGGACACATCCTTTTCCGGCGCCGCGATGGTCGACGCGGCAGCCGAACTGCTGGGTGACCCTGCCGCCCTGGGCGCAATGGCGGAGCGATCCCGCTCCCTTGGCCGGCCGGAGGCCGGCCAAACCATCGCCAAGTACCTGCTCACGCTTGCCGGTTATGGGGAAAAAACGGCTTGAGCGCCATCCGGAGGCCGCGATTGACGGCAGCCGAACGGCGGGCAGCACGCTACGCCAAACGGCGGCGACGCACGGCGCGAATCCTTGCGTTGGTCGCGATCCTTGCCGTCGTGGGTGCCGCGGCCGTGGCGCTGCGTTCGCCGCTGTTCCGGGTCACCCTGGTGGAGGTGCAGGGAGCGACTTTGCTTGAGCCCAGCGAGATCATCGCCGTAGCCGGGGTCGGTGCCGGATCCAACCTTCTGCTGATCAGCCAAAGCGCCGTTGCGCAGCGCCTCCGGACGCTGCCGCGGGTGGCCTCAGTGCTTGTCCGCAAGTTTTGGCCCAATCACGTGGTCCTTGAGGTGCAAGAGCGGCGGGGAATGCTCCTGGTGCCGTGCGGCGAGGTCTGGTTTGAGGTCGCGACCGATGGTATGGTCATTGGTCTTCACCATTCGGCTGCCACCGGCAGCATGCCGCTGCTGACCGGCATGGACGCCGCGTCGCTCGCCGTCGGCGCGCCGCTGCCAGGCGTGACCGGCAGCGAAGTTGCCCAGTCGCTGGCGATGATCATCAGTCACGGAGAGTTGTTGGCGGGAGCGGACGTCTCAGCCCAGGGACTGCGGGCGGACCTTGATGATGGCACCGTCCTGCACCTCGGGCAGGCGGGCGCGGACCTTGGATCGCGGACGCGCACCGCCCTGGAGATCCTCGCCCAACTGCGCCAACGGGGCGAGACGGTTGAGTACATCGACGTGCGCGTTGCCGGTCAACCGGTGATCAAACCCCGGTAGGTCGCTTGATCCTTGCTGCTTACCCACGGACGGAGTTTGGGCAAGGGAATCCATCGCGTGATCGCGAATCTTGGCCGTGACCTGCTACCGGTGGCGGTGTCTGCCGTCCGGGGCCCAAGGGGGATGTTCGATGCTGGAGCTCGACCTGGAGATTGAGCAATTTGCCTCGCTCAAGGTAATTGGTGTGGGCGGCGGCGGCACCAACGCCGTCAACCGTATGATCGCCGCAGGCCTGCGCGGCGTGGAGTTCATCGCGATGAATACCGACGCTCAAGCCCTCGCCGGCAGCAACGCGTCCAATAAGATCCAGCTCGGCGAGCGCCTGACCAAGGGACTTGGCGCCGGCGGCAACCCCGAGATCGGGGCCAAGGCCGCCGAGGAGAGCCGCGACCTGATCACCGAAAAGCTACGGGGAGCGGATATGGTGTTTGTGACCGCGGGCATGGGTGGGGGCACGGGCACCGGCGCCGCACCGATCGTCGCCGAGTGCGCCAAAGAGGCCGGTGCGCTGACCGTCGGCGTCGTCACCAAGCCGTTTGGTTTTGAGGGGCGGCGGCGGCTCAACCAGGCCGAGCGAGGTCTTGCGGAGCTCCGCTCCAAGGTTGACACACTGATCACGATCCCCAATGACCGTCTCCTGGCGGTTGTTGACAAGACGACGCCGATCCTGGAGGCGTTCCGTGTCGCCGACGATGTGCTGCGTCAGGGCGTCCAGGGTATCTCGGACCTGATCGCCGTGCCCGGCCTGATCAACCTTGATTTTGCCGACGTTAAGGCTGTCATGCTGGACACCGGCACGGCCCTGATGGGTATCGGCGTCGGCACGGGTGAGACCCGCTGCGTTGACGCCGCAAAGGCCGCAATCGCCAGCCCACTGCTCGAGACCACCATCCAGGGCGCCAAGGGCGTGCTGCTCAACATCACGGGTGGGCCGGATCTCAGCCTGTTCGAGGTGACTGATGCCGCCGCGATTGTCGCCGAAGCGTGTGACGATGACGCCAACATCATCTTTGGCGCGGTGATCGATGAGGCCATGCAGGATCAGGTGCGGGTCACGGTGATCGCGACCGGATTTCGCTCGGGTGCGCCCCGGTCGCCAATCGATGACTTTGACTTCCGCGGGATCCCATCGCAAAATCTGGAGATCCCGACATTCTTGCGCCGCGACCGGGACGGCGATCGGGAGCCGCGGCGGTAACGCCCAAAAAAGATCCTTGCCGCCGCCGCGACGTTGCGGTCACGCGGAGCACGAATTTGTGAGATTTAGACAGTGACACGGCCTCCGCCGGATGGCGGAGGCCGTGTCACGCCCCCCGCAATTCACCTCCGACGTCGACAATTCCTGCTTGGATACGCTAGATGTGGGGCGTATAATCTCAACTGAGCCCATATATAGGGGGACACTGATGTGCGCTGTCCATACTGCGGCCAAGCTGATACGCGCGTGCTTGAGTCACGCGCCGCCGAGGACGATCAGGTCGTCCGTCGCCGGCGTGAATGTGCCTCGTGCCTGCGCCGGTTCACGACCTATGAGCGTCCTGAGGACTCGCCGCTGGTGGTCGTCAAGAAGGACGGCCGCCGCGAGGCGTTTGACCGGAGCAAGATCCTGCGCGGCTTGATCAGGTCCTGCGAAAAGCGGCCGGTTGCCACCGAGGCCCTTGAGCAGCTGGCGCAGGATGTCGAACGCTCTCTGCGCGAGGACGGTGAGCGCGAAGTGACCTCCGCGGCGATCGGCGAGATGGTCATGGATCGCCTGCGCACTTTGGACGAAGTCGCCTATGTGCGCTTTGCGTCCGTCTATCGCCAATTCCGCGATGTTCAGCACTTTCAGGACGAGCTGGAGCGGTTGCTCCGCGAACGCGGCCGGCAGGCCGGCTCGCCCGACCAGCCAGGAGGGACCCAACCGTGAAGATATCCGATAACGCAATGACCGTCCTTGAGCGCCGATACCTGCGGCGTGAGGGCGACCGCGTGCTTGAGACCCCGGAGCAGATGTTGCGGCGAGTTGCCGACAACATCGCCCAGGTCGAAGTCGACCACTACGGGGCCACCGCCAAAGAGGCTGCCGCGTGGGCCGGCCGTTACTACGATCTGATGGATAGCCTGGATTTTCTGCCCAACTCACCAACACTGATGAACGCCGGCCGCGAGTTGCAGCAGCTGGCCGCCTGTTTTGTGTTGCCGATCGAGGACTCGATGGAGAGCATCTTTGACACCCTCAAGCATGCCGCGCTGATCCATAAGAGCGGGGGCGGCACCGGCTTTTCTTTTTCCCGCTTGCGGCCCAAGAACGACCAGGTCCGGAGCACCGGTGGGGTTGCGAGCGGTCCGATCTCCTTTCTCAAGGTCTTCAACGCCGCCACCGAAGCGGTCAAGCAGGGGGGTACCCGGCGCGGCGCCAACATGGGCATCCTGCGCGTCGACCACCCGGATATCGTGGAGTTTATCTCCTGCAAGGTCGACAGCAAGGAGATCACAAACTTCAACATCAGCGTCGGCCTGACCGAGACGTTCATGGAAGCGGCGCGGGCCGATACCGAATACCCGCTGCTCAATCCACGCGACGGCACCGTCTGCGGCCACCTGCGGGCCCGCGAGGTGCTCGACCTCATCGTCGATCACGCCTGGCGCAACGGTGAGCCGGGCATCATCTTCCTTGATCGCCTTGAGCGCGACAACCCAACGCCGACCCTTGGCCGCATCGAGAGCACCAATCCTTGCGGCGAGCAGCCCTTGCTGCCCTATGAGGCCTGCAACCTCGGCTCGATCAACCTGTCCCGGATGGTGACCGGCGAGGGGCAGGGGGCGCAGGTCGACTGGGATCGCCTCCGCCAGGTGATCCACCTCAGCGTGCGTTTCCTTGACGATGTGATCGACGCGTGCGTCTATCCGTTGGACCTGATCACAGCGATGGTCAAGGGCAACCGCAAGATCGGCCTTGGCATCATGGGCTTTGCTGACCTCTTGATCCAGCTGGGCGTGGCATACAACAGCGAAGAAGCCGTGCAGACGGCGCACTCCCTGATGCGGTTTATCCAGACGGAGGCGCGCAACGCCTCGGCCAAACTGGCTGCGGAGCGCGGACCGTTCCCCAATTTTGCCGTCAGCATATACGCCGACGGTGCGCCATTGCGTCACGCGACCACCACGACGATCGCGCCCACCGGCACGATCAGCCTGATCGCGGGTGCCTCGTCAGGCATCGAGCCTCTGTTTGCCCTCTCGTTTGTCCGCAACGTGCTCGATGGGGCCAGGTTGGTCGAGGTCCACCCGCTGTTCAAGCGCATCGCAACCGAACGCGGTTTCTACTCCGCCGAGCTCGCCGAGCAAATCGCCCGCACCGGTTCCCTGGCCGGCATCGAAGGTATCCCGGTTGACGTGCAGCGTGTCTTTGTCACGGCGCACGATATCTCGCCGGAGTGGCACATTCGCATTCAGGCCGCGTTCCAGGATTACACCGACAACGCGGTGTCCAAGACGGTCAACTTCCCGCACGATGCTACCCGTGAGGATGTCGCCAAGGTCTACTCGCTCGCCTATGAGCTGGGCGCCAAGGGCGTGACGATCTATCGCGACGGCAGCCGGGATGACCAGGTCCTGCAAGTCCAGCGCGACGGTGACCAGGCTGGCCCTGCCCATGCCGAGCCAGCCAGGGCGGTCGCCACACCTACCGTCGCTGTCGCCCAACACACCGTCGGTCGCGAGCCAAAGACCAGGGCAGACCAGGCCTTGCGCGCTGCCGCTTCGTCGAGCGGGGCGATCGGTTCATCCGGCGGTGAAACCGCCGCCAGCGCGGCCTCCGCCGAGCGGGCGCTGCACCGGAGCTCGCACCATGACGGGCACTCCGACGGGAATGAGGACAGCGCCAGCGGCCTGTGGCCGAGGCCGCGTCTTGAGGAGAGCGAGACCAACGGAATCACCAAGAAGTTCCGGATCGGCGGCTGCGGCAAGCTGTTTGTCACCGTTAACGCCGATGACGAGGGAATCTGTGAGGTCTTCACGAACACCGGCGAAGAAGGCTGCCCGTCGCTCTCTGCCGCACTTAGCCGGGTGATCAGCATCTCCCTGCGGGCCGGTGTCGCGATCGACGCGATAATCGACCAGCTCAAGGGCATTAGGTGCATCGGCTGTATCATCGATCCGGATACCAAGGTCCTGTCGTGCCCGGATGCGATCGGCAAAGCGATCGAGAAATTCGTCAACGGCCACAACCGCTTCGACCTGAACGTGCTGGCGGGCCCCCGGACCGTTATGGTGTGCCCGGAGCCCGGCTGTGGCGGCCTGATGGTCCCCGACAGCGGATGCTATACCTGCACGCTGTGCGGTTACAGCAAGTGCGGCTAATCTGCCAAAGCGAGGTGCAGTGATGGACTTGCCCTTGGAGGACAGGATCGCATCGATCCGTGAGCAGTTTCCGGCGGTGACCAGCACGGGCTTCTTTAATCCCGGCACGGTCAGCCCGCCGCCCAAACACGTGCTCGAGCGCCGGCACGCCCGGGAGTCTCAGTTCTACTTTGGCGGGCCGCTCGATCCGGTGATCAAAGAGCAACTGCGGGTGGAGTTTGGCGCCGTCCGCGGCAAGTTGGGCGCGGTCATTGGCGCCGGCGCGGCGTCGATCGCCTTGGCCGAGAACACGACCGCGGGCATCAACGCGGCCCTGCTCAGCCAGGATTGGCAGAGCGGCGATGAGATTATCACGACCGATGCCGAGCATCCCGCCGTGATGGTGCCGCTGCGTTGGCTTGCGCAGACCCACGGCATCGCCATCCGGATGATTGCCGCCGCCGATCCGGCCCGCATGCCGGAGATCGCGGCTGGACTGGTTGGGCCGCGCACGCGGGCCCTGGTCATGAGCCACGTCAGCTTCTCGACCGGCGGGGCGTTTCCGGTGGACGACATCTGCGCGGCGATGGCCAGGACGCCACGGATCGTCACGATCATTGACGGGGCGCAGTCCGTTGGCGCGATCCCGGTTGACGTCAAGGCGAGCGGGGTCGACTTCTACGCCTTCCCCGGCTACAAGTACACGCTGGGCTTTGAGGGCACCGGCGCGCTATATGTGTCCGATCGTGCCATGGCGATGAGCCCTTACCGCGTGGGGTCGCATTCGGTGGCCCAAACCCTGCCCGACGGCACGCTACGGCTCCATGCGGACGCCAGGCGGTTTGAGGGGACGGCGACGACCGACGTTCAGGACTACGTTGCCTGGGGCGACTCCATCGACTACCTGACGGAGCTAGGTCTGGCCAACGTCTACGGCCGGGTTGCCGCGCTGTGCGGCCAGTTCCGGCGGGGGCTGGTCGGTCTGCCGCGGGTGAGCATGATCACGCCGTTGGCGGCAGAGCATGCCGCAGCACTGATCGCGTTCCGCGTGGCCGGCATGACGCCGCGCGAGGTCTGCGATCGCCTGCTCGAGCTTGGCATGATCATCCGGACGGTGCCGGGCGATGCCGTGCGGGCCTCCTTTCACTTTTACCACACGTCCGCCGAGGTGGCCGCGCTGCTTGACGGCCTGGCAGCAATCACCGCCCAGTAATGGCCGACCGGCGGTCAACCACCACGAGCCGGAGGGGCCGCGCAGCCGCCAGCAGGCGGCGGGCGCGGCCCCTGGCCACACGCACTCGTCGGCCGAGGCGCCGGCGACGTACCCCGACTGGGCCGTGGGCCAGGATCCGCAACACCCTCCTGACGGTCCTGGCGATCGTGGTGTTTGGCGGCGCTGCCTTTGCGCTTGCCCGCGCGGCCGGACTGATGCCGTCGGGGCTGGATCTATCGGTGCTTGCCACCTGGGGGACGATCGAGCAACAGGTCACCGGCCGCGCGTTTGTCGTCCGCCAGGAAACCCTTGCGACTGCCGCGGTGGCAGGTACCGTTAGGCCCAGGGTCGCCGAGGGAGAGCGCGTACGCCCCGGGCAGGCGTTGGTTGACCTGGTGGACCTGGCCAGCGCGCGGGACATTGAGGCCCGGCTTATCGAGCTCGACCGCCAGATCGTCGCCGCCCAGGCGGCGGCGGAGGGCGCTACGGCAGCCGACCCCCAGGCGGCCGCGCAAGCCGCCGAGGCGTACCGCCAGGCGCTGAGCGACATGGGCCAGGTTGTGGTTACGGGGCGGATCGCGGCGTTTGCGGATAGCTGGACGGTGCTGACGGCAGCCGCGCGGCAGCGGGCGATCGCCCAAGACAGGGTGGCCGACCGGGCATCCGCCCTGCAGGACCTGATCACCCAGCGGACGGAGATGCTCAACGCGCTGCAGGCAAAGAGCACCCCGTTGCTCAGCGATCGCCAGGCCATCGTCACCTTCCGGCTGGACGGGCTGGAGGACCGCGACCTCGCGACCGTTGAGGCGACCGATCCCGGCGCTTTGCTGCGCTGGCGCGAGAGCCCGGCGGCGCTAAACGCTGCAAGCCGCGTTGAGGCGGGTGACGCGGTCTGCAAATTGGTCGATCCCAGCCTTGCCTGGTTGGCGATGGTCCTGCCGGCGGACCGTTTGGCAGCGACCGAGGTTGGCGACACGGTAGCAGCGCGGTTTCCCGGTCTCGGCGAGTCGATCGTCCGTGGCCGCGTCAACAGCCTCGGCGCGCCGCAACGCAACGGGACAAGGATGGTGACGGTCGCCATCGAAAGCGTACCCACGGCGCTTGCGCGCAACCGGTGGTTTGATACCGAATTGCTCTTGCTCAGCCGCAGCGGGGTGGTGGTACCGCGGTCCGTGTTGGTGACGCGGGAGGGCCAAACCGGCATCTACGTGCTGTCCCGCACGTCGGCGTATTTTAAGCCGGTGACCGTGCTGGCAGGCGCGGGCGGCGACGTCCTGATCCAGGGCATCGCGGCAGGCACCGCGGTTGCGCGGATGCCGTGGCTGTGGAGTTTGCTTGGCAGGGTGCGTTAGCCGGCCTAATCCGTACTTGGTCGAGGAGAATGCGACGGTGGCGGTGAAAGAGTCGAACGAAGCTCAACTGCGGGATCGGATCGCAACGGTAGAGGGGCGCATCCGTGACGCTGCCCGGCAGGCGGGGCGTGACCCGGCCGAGGTCACGATCGTCGCCGTAACCAAGGGAGCGACCATCGACCAGGTCAGACTGGCGGTGGCGGCCGGCCTGCGGGACTTTGGCGAAAACCGCGTTCAGGAATGGTTGATCAAAGAAAGCGCCATCGGCCCGGGCCAACGCTGGCATCTGATCGGCCACCTGCAAACAAATAAGGTCAGGTACTTGAGCCGCGGCATCGCGGTGCTTCACTCGCTCGACCGGCCCGGGATCCTGGCGCCGGTGGATGCACGCTGGCGGGCCTGGTCGGGGGCGGCGGCGCAGCGAGGGGAGCCATTGCCCTATGCGCTACTGCAGGTCAACGTGGCCGGCGAAAGCAGCAAGGGCGGTTTCGCCCCGGCCGAGGTGCCCGCGGTTGTCGCGGGGCTCGTCGATAGGGCAGGTGCCGGCGTGCCGGTGCGCGGGCTGATGACAATCGCACCATACGTTGACGACGCCGAGCAGGTAAGATGGGTTTTTGCCGCATTACGTCAACTGCGTGATGAGGTGGAGGCATCGACCGGTGCCCGGCTTCCGCAACTGAGCATGGGCATGAGCGGCGATTATGCGGTCGCGGTCCAGGAGGGCGCCACGATGGTGCGCGTCGGGACTGCCATATTCGGCCCAAGGAGCTAGGAGGGTGTGCTTTGGCCAAAGGGTTTTTCGGTAAGGTGCTTTCGCTGATCGGCCTTGAGAGCGAGGAAGAAGCTCTCGTCGAGGAAGATCCGCCGGAGGAATACGAAGACGATCCGGAGGCGGCTGAGCCTCCGCCGGTGGAGACGTCGCGCCGCCGTGGCAGCGTCGTGGCCATCACGCCGCCAAAGGCCATGCGAGTGGTGGTCGTGGAGCCATTGGCGTTCGACGAGGTCCAGGCGATTGCCCTCAACCTGCGCAACCGGCGCCCGGTGATCGTCAACCTTGAGCGTACGGAGCGGGAGATCGCCAAGCGCATCGTCGACTTCATGTCGGGAGCGACCTATGCGCTGGGTGGATCGATGCAGCGCGTGGGCGCCGCCATCTTCCTCTTTGCCCCACAAAACGTAGACGTAGCGGCGCAGAGCCGTGAGCCGGCGGATGACGAGGACGACAATCCGATTTGGCCGCCCAGGTAGGAGGGATTACTTTGCCGCTGACCCCCCTCGACATCCAAAACAAAGAGTTTCGCCGCTCACTGCGCGGCTACAACGAGCAAGACGTCGATGAATTCCTGGACGAGATCGTCCGGGTGATGGAGTCCACCGTTCGCGAAGGCGCCGGACTCAAGGAACAGATCGCGCGCCTTGAAGAGCGGCTTGCGCAATATGTCGACATCGAGGACGTCCTCAAACGTACTCTGATCAAAGCCGAAGAGGCCGCCGGCGGCATGCGCGCCGCCGCCCAGCGCGAGGCGGAGTTGCTGCTGCGCGAAGCGCAAGAGCAGGCTCGTCAGATGATCGAGACCGCCCGGCGGGAGTGCGCCGAGGAGCGGGAAGACCTTGCGCGCGTGCGCCGCGAGTACCGCAATTTCCTTGCCCGCATCAAGGGCGAGTTGCGCGTCCAGCTCGAGGCAGTCGACGCCCTCGTTGGCAGCGTGACCGCCGCACCCCAGGCAGTACCGGAGGCCGCCGAGCCGTTCGACGAGCCGCCGGCGCCCGACGAGCCCACCATCCAAATGCACCTGCCCCGGCGGCAATCTGGCCTGGAGCCCCAGGTCAAGTGAGCGGCCAGCCGATACTACAGGTCAGAGAGCGTCCAGGGGGCATTGTCTTCGCAGTGCGGGTCCAGCCCAAGGCTTCCCGCGATGAGTTGATCGGCATTCGCGATGGTCTCCTCTGGATGCGGGTAACCGCTCCGCCGGTCGCCGGCAAAGCCAATGCGGCGGTGGTGGCGTTGCTCGCCACCAAGCTTAATATCCCGCGCGCATCCCTCGCGCTGACCGGTGGCGCGCGTTCCCACACCAAGACGATCCAGATCAGTGGCGTTGCCGCGGCGGATCTGACGGCGGCGGTCGACGCCGCCCTGGGCGGCGGTGATACAGAGTAGTGACAAGGAGCAGTGAAGACATGGACACGCGACGCAAAGTAGTCGGCATCCTGGGCGGCATGGGCCCCGAGGCCACCGGCGATCTCTTCCTCAAGATCGTGCGCGCCACCCCGGCGAGCTGTGACCAGGAGCACCTCCGGGTTATCGTAGATAGCATTCCGCAGATCCCCGATCGCACCGCGGCCATCCTTGGCCAGGGCCAGGACCCGGGACCGATCCTCGAAGCGGCCGCGCGCCGCCTGGAGAGCTGGGGCGCCGAGCTGCTGGTCATCCCCTGCAACACGGCGCACTACTACCACGGTCGGGTCGCCGCCGCCGTTTCGATACCGGTCCTCAACATCATGGACGAAACCGCCCTTGCCATCCGGCGCAACCACCCCGCGGTGACGCACGTTGGCGTGCTGGCTTCGACCGGCACCCTGAACACCGGACTTTACCGCAACGCCCTGGCGCGGCACGGCCTGACCGAGGTGCAGCCTTCGCCGGCGATGCAGGCTAAGGTGATGCAGGCGATCTACGGCGTTAAGGCGGGCGAGCACTCCGTGCCTAAGTCGCTGTTGATCGAGGCGGTGGCCGACCTGGCCGCCCTCGGCGCCCAGGCGGTCGTCGCCGGGTGCACTGAGGTTCCCATCGCGCTCGCCCCGGACGATATCGCGCTTCCCTACGTCGATGCGACCCTGGCCCTGGCTGAGGGCACGGTCCGCGCGGCATTTAGCCAACCAGCCGACAAAGCCAAAGGAGTCGATGCCTGATGCCTGCTAACCGCTTGATGGTGCGCGGGGGGCCAATTGTTACGCTCGACCCGGTGCATCCAACCCCCGAAGCGATGGTCATCGAGCGAGGCCATGTCATGGCCCTGGGCACGGTGGACCAGCTGGACGCCGAATGGGGCAGGGGCGCCGAACTGCTCGACCTCGAGGGACGGGCTGTCATCCCTGGCCTGACCGACAGCCACCTGCACCTGCTCTCCTACGGTCTGGTCTTGGAGCAGGTTGGCCTCGCCGGCGTCAGGTCCGTGGCCGACCTATGCGACAGGGTGGGCGCAGCCGCACGAGCGGCCCAGAGGTCGGACGAATGGATCCTCGGCCGTGGCTGGGACCAGGACATGCTCGACGAACACCGCTATCCCAATCGCTACGACCTCGACAGCGCAGCCGGGGGCAGGCCCGTCTTGCTCGTTCGTTCCTGCGGCCATTGCACGGTTGTTTCGTCGCGGGCCCTTGAGCTGGCTGGCATCACCGCCGCGACCGCCGATCCCCCGGGTGGACGCATCGAGCGCGACCCAGCGACCGGCGAGCCGACGGGCATCCTCCACGAAACCGCCGCCGGCCTGGTGCGAGCGATTGTGCCTCCGCCTAGCTATTCCGCCAAGCGTCGCGGCCTCGCCAAGGCCTTCCGGCTCGCCCTGTCGGCCGGCCTGACCGCGTGCCACCCGGATGACGTACGCAATGCGGGTGACTTTGCGACCGCCTGGCAGCTCTACCACGAGACGCTCTCCGAGACCGGTGGGCCGCGCATCCGGGCCGAAGTCTCCGACTTTGCGATCGACCAGGCCTTGTCGATCGGCATGCGCACCGGCAGCGGCGACAGGATGCTCTCCGTCGGCGCCATGAAGTCCTTTGTCGACGGCTCGCTGGGCGCACGCTCGGCTGCCCTCACGGAGCCATACAGCGACGGACCTGGGTGCGGCATCCTGGTCCGTGATCGGGCCGAGTTCATGGCCACTATCGCGCGCGCTCACTCCGCGGGCATGCAGGTGGCGGTCCACGCCATCGGTGATCTCGGTGTTGACTGGGCGCTCGACGCCATCGCCGCGGCGCAGGCGGCCCGGCCGGGCCTGACCCTGCGCCACCGCGTCGTCCATGCCCAGATAACGCGGCCTGACCAGTTGCCGCGGTTTGTCGAGCTCGGGGCCGTTGCCGAGATCCAGCCCAAGTTTGTCACCACCGACAAGCTCTGGGTCGAATCACGCATCGGGGCCGCGCGCGCCCGCCACTCTTACTGCTGGAAGACGATGCTCGACGCTGGGGTCAAGCTTGCCGGCGGATCGGATGGGCCGGTTGAGCCGCTGCACCCGCTGCTCGGCATCTACGCCGCCGTCACCCGCGAGGGCATGGAGGGCGGCCCAGCCAATGGCTGGCTGCCCGAGGAGCGTTTGACGGTCGACCAAGCGGTAAGGCTGTTCGCCGTGGGCGGCGCCTACGCAGCCGGGCAGGAAAGCTGGCGCGGCAGGCTGTCGCCGGGCATGGTCGCGGACTTTGTGGTGCTTGACCACTCGCCATACACGGTGGCGCCGCAGTCGATCAAGGACATCGAAGTCGAGATGACGTTCGTGGCCGGGCGGCCACTATTCGTCCGCACCTAACAGACATGCCGGCCTTGCTCGCGTGCTACCTGGGCGTCGTCATTGTCGACCGGGCGACCAAGCTTTGGGCCCTGGCGGCGCTCAGTCCTGGCCGGAGCGTGCCGTTGACGCCATTTTTGGACGCGACGCTGGTCTTTAACCGGGGAGCCGCCTTTGGCATGGGCGCGGGCCTGACCCCGGTACTGATCGGCATCCGGCTCTTGGTAGCGCTCGGCGTATTCTGGGCCGTCCGGTCCATCCCCGGCATCGGTCGGCTTGGCGCGGTCAGCCTCGGCCTGATTGGCGGCGGCGCGCTCGGCAACCTGATCGACCACTTCGCTTACGGCCATGTGGTCGATTTTCTCGATCTTGGGTGGTTTCCGGTCTTTAACATCGCTGACTGCGGCATCGTCGTCGGGGGTATCATGCTTGCGGCGGTGGTGCTGCTGGCCGAACGGGCCTCCGGCAGGGCGAATGGCTGATCTGCGGGCGGCCGTCAACAAGGGTGAGCATACTGTCGTGGCACCGTCGACGGCGTCCGGCGAGCGGGTTGATGTCTTCCTGGCAGCGGCGCTGGTCGAGCTGCTTGGCACCGCGGCAGGTGTGACCCGATCGCAGGTACAGCGGATGTTGCGCCAAGGCCTAGTGCGCGATGGGGACGGCGGTGTTGTCTCCCGCCCGTCGTCACGGGTGCGCGCAGGGCAAGTGCTCTACGTGCGACTGCCGCCGCCCGAGATTAGCGCAGCCATCCCTGAGCCCATCCAACTGGAGATCGTCTACGAAGACGCCTACCTGGTGGTCGTCAACAAGCCGCGCGGCATGGTGGTGCACCCGGCCGCCGGCCACGCCAGCGGCACCCTGGTCAACGCGCTGCTCGCCCACTGCCCAGAGCTGGCCACCGCCAGCGGCGATCTGCTGCGGCCCGGCATCGTGCACCGCCTCGACCGTGACACCACTGGCCTGATCGTCGCCGCCAAAGATGCGGCAACCCGGTTGGCGATGCAGGAGATCATCAAGAAACGGCACTTTGCCAAGACCTACCTAGCCCTGGTCCGCGGCGTGCCATCCACCGATCACGGCGAGGTCGCCGGCAACATCGGCCGCAGCGCTAAAGACCGCAAGCGCATGGCAGTGCTCGCCGATGGCGGACGCGTGGCCCTGACTCGTTGGCGCACGCTTGGCACAGGGCGCGGTTTTGCGTTGCTCGAGGTCAAACCGCACACCGGCCGTACCCACCAGATCCGCGTCCACCTGGCGCACATCGGCCACCCCGTCGCAGGCGATCCCGTCTACGGGCCGCGCAAGGCAGCAACCCCGGGCGGCCTGACAGGGCAGGCGCTGCATGCCTGGCGGCTGGAGTTTGTCCATCCCCGGACCGACGCTGCGCTGATCCTGCGGGCTCCGCTGCCGGAAGACCTGCTGCAGGCGTTGAACCAGCTTGGGATTGTGGCGCCCGGGGCCTAGGAATTGCGGGGGGCGGGCGGCAGCTTGGCCGGTTGGGTGCGGCGTGATCTGCCGGGCGTGGCGCGCGATTTGCTGGGTGCGGCGTGATCTCTTTGGCGCTGCGCAGCGGTCGAGGCGAGCGAGCGTTGCACAGCGCAAAGCCCGACGGTTTGGGTTTGTCACTATGCTAAACGTTTGGATTTGTTTGCCTTGGCGCAGCGGTCGAAGCGGCCGACCGCTGCACAGCGCCAAAGCCGGCGGTTTGAGTTTTTTACTATGAGACACGTTTGAACTGTTGGCCACTGCTGCGCAGCCATGGCCTCAGACCGCGGAACTGGTGGGCGGTCACCGCCCGCGGGTGCACGCCCACGACGAACATTTACGTTTGTTGGCCACTGCTGCGCAGCCATGGCCTCAGACCGCGGAACTGGTGGGCGGTCACCGCCCGCGGGTGCACGCCCACGACGAACATTTACGTTTGTTGGCCACTGCTGCGCAGTCATGGCGCCAGACCGCGGAACTGGTGGGCGGTCACCGCCTTGGGGTGCACGCCCGCAACGAACATTTACGTTTGTTGGCCACTGCTGCGCAGCCATAGCCTCAGACCGCGGAACTGGTGGGCGGTCACCGCCCGCGGGTGCACGCCCGCAACGAACATTTACGTTTGTTGGCCACTGCTGCGCAGCCATAGCCCCAGACTGCGGAACTGGCTATCAAGCCCCCCAACCGGATTGGACAGTAGGTGCTCGTGCGATAGATTGAGATTGAGGGGGGCACGGGTACATGCGAAGGAGTTATTCGGCTGAAGTCATGGA
>Ga0209163_1000320_pt1 | contig 103765 bp, 84 predicted proteins | sample MTBAKSrepl2MetaG_FD_187457 | JGI IMG/M metagenome (GOLD analysis project Ga0209163, IMG submission 187457) | Enrichment culture microbial communities om Arthur Kill intertidal strait, New Jersey, USA, that are MTBE-degrading - MTBE-AKS2 (Arthur... | ecosystem: Environmental > Aquatic > Marine >...
CGCCGGCCCCAGCCTCCTCACATCGTCCCTGAACACCGCCTCGAACAAGGCCACATCCAGGATGTGCTGACCCTCCGGCGCCGTCATCCCCGTGGAGGCCAGCACCGCCACGGCCCCCTTCCCCGACGCCCTCAGCAACACCTCCGCAAGGGACGGGTACGCAAACACTTCGGGATCCACAAAGTACCCATTCAGGCATGTCATGGCTACAAAGAAGGGCAGCTTCGCTCCGTTGCTCAATGCCGCCATGTCCCCCGCATCGAAGATGTTCTCGTGCGCCCACACCTGCGTGGACCCGTGCCCGCTGTAGTTCACCACCAGCGTTCCGTCCACGTTGATCCGGTTCTTGATCGCCGTGTTGAGCGCTGCCGCCGATCCATACTCGCCCAGGTACTCCCTGAACGGGCTGTTCATCCCCTGGGGGATGTTCGCGGCAGCCTCGTTGTTCATCCGCTCAAAGAGCCTCTCGTAATCCGCGGTCACATTGTCCGCCACCAGCAGCACATTCTTCTCCCAGCTCTGCGTGTTGGCGCCGCTCTCATAGCTCACGATCTTGCCAGCCATCACTTCCGCCTCTCCCACGCTCGCAGCAGGCAGCCTCCCGATGTCCATGTCCGGCACCGCGTCATTGCCGCTCACCCTCACAAACCAGTCATCCTTTGCCGTCTCCCCCATGTGCTCCGTAAAGGCGAGGTAGGCCGGGAGGTACTTCGCGCTCTCCAGCAGCATCTGGTTGTCCCTGGGGTCTGTGGTCCCATCCCCCACCAGCAGCACGTAGCGCGGCGCAGGCAAGGTCCAGTTTGCGTACGCGTAGCTCAGAAAATCCTTGATTCCATTCGGACCCGGGATCCCGTAGCTGAACTCGTCGCACACGTCCTCCACGTCCGCAACCCTCACCCTCAGCCCCTGAGCCTGCCTCAGGGACGTTAAATTACTCAGCCACGCATAGGGGACGCCGCTTCCGTCCCAACCCAGGTCCCGCCGGGTGATCAGGATCCAGTCCGCCCCGTTCGTGGTGCTCGATAGGGTGCTCCCCGTGTCCTTCACAACTCTGACCGGCGTCTTCACGCTGCTCCCGGTCACCGCCAGGTAGGTCCTTTCCCCTGTCCCGGCCGCAGGCTCCATGTCCAGGGTAAACGTCCCTGCTCCCGTGACCTGCCCATTGGCGATCCGCTTCACCTCCGTTGCCTCAGTGATGTCAAAAGCCTCCACGCTGTTCACCCCAAAACCTGTCACCTGAAAGCGGTACCCCATCTCGTGCCTGAACTTCAGGCTGTCAGCCTGGGCCGCAAACACTCTCGGGTAACCCACCTCCATATAGTCCACCGCCACCCCGTCAGGGTTCAGCGGGTCGCTCCCGCTCAGGCACGTCAAGGTCACCGTATTGTTCCCCTCCACCAGGTCCACGTTGCCCAGCACCGCGTCGTGGGGCTCAAACCCGCACCACGTGTAGGTCCCCAGCACCGCCCCGTTCAGCTTCAGCTCCACCTCGTGCTCCAGCTCCGTCAGACCCAGCATCGCCACCGTCAACTGCCCTTTCCGGCTCCCTCCTACACCCGGGAGCGTCACGTTAAAGACCGTGGGGCCTCCGCCGGCACCGGTGCCCAGGGCAAAATTGGAGGAGTACCACCGCTCCATGCCGTCCTCTCCCCGGGCCTGACTCAGGTAAAACTCGTCCGTCTCATCGTGCACCGTGTACTCGTGGGTCAAGGCCATATTCAGCGTCAAGGGAGCCCCTTCCACGCTCTCCATCCGCTTCGGGGTCCCTTCCCCTGCCGTCCCCAGCCAGTACACATTGTGCTTCGCGTACTTGCTGTACTCCGATGAGACCTCCTGGCCGTAAAACTCGATGGAATCCTCCGCGTCAAACACGTTGTCTCCGTCCAGATCATGCACAGAGATCGCCAGTTCCTGCCCCAGGTTGTACATCCTCACCTGGCCCAGGTTCATGGCCCCAACATTTACCCCTCTTCCTTCCAGCCACGCCCTCGTCAGCCGGTAGATCCCTTCCTCCAACACCTCGATCTTGTACGCTTCTCCCCCCGAAGGCGGCGACCAGGCCGCCACGGTACCGCCAGAGGAACCTTCCGTCCCGCTCATGGATACCCCACGATACAGGATCGGAGCCGGTTCCTCCACGGCAACGCTCGCAGTCTCAAAAGCCACCTTCACCCTGATCCTGGAACAAATCTCCAGCTCTCCCTTCGCCGGGTTGAACCCTATGGGGTAGAACAACACCTGCTGCTTGATCCGGCCACGGTAGTCAAAGGTCTCCCCGAGCTTCACCGCCACCCCGGGATAGAAGGCATCCTGCCGGTACGCCTCGTTGTCCATCACGAACACTTCCTGCACCCGGGCCACGCCGCCCTCTTCCACCGCAACCTTCTCGGGAACAGGGTAGATCCAGTACCCATGCTCCACGCTCTTCTCCACCGAGACCACCTGGAGAGCCGCGATCTTCCCCTCGGGAATGTCCACGATCACGCCCTTGAGCGGCATCTCGGGCTTCCCGGTCTCCTGGGTCCAGCCATGGATGTAGGACGGTATCCTCAGCCGGTCGTAGGCCTCTCCCTCATGCTCTACCACCGTGGCCTCAAACGCCTCCGTCCTCAGCTCCAGGGTCATCCCGGTCTCGTCGGAAGCGATGATCTCCACCCCGTCCCCCAGGGACTGGTTCACGCCCACCACGGACTCCACCTTCCACGTTTCTTCACCGTCCGGAATCCCGTCCCCGTCCGTGTCCGTGTTCAGAGGATCCGTGTTGCGCTCGTACTCTTCCAGGTTGCTCAACCCGTCCCCGTCGTAATCCGGAGCTCCATCATGGATCAGCGGATTGAGGCCATTGAGAATCTCCCAGTCATCCGGGATCCCGTCCCCGTCCCAGTCCACGCACACGGGCCCGTGCAGGGTGCTCTGGCCCCTCGTGTCGATGTCTTCCAGCTTGTAGTAGTAGAGGTTCCCCCGGGTCACGTCGGAGTCGACAAAGCTGTAAGCCCTCCCCTTCACCGAGAAGGTCAGCCCCCGGATGAGCGTGTCCGTGATCCTCATGTAGGGCCCGCCCTTGAGGGTCGAGCGGTAGAGGTGGAAACCCACATTGTCCACCTCCTGCGCCGTCTCCCACGAAACCACCACGTCGTCCCCCGATCCCGTCGCCTTCAAGGACAGAAGATCGATCGCCGTGGGCGGGCTGGACTCCTCGCTACCCAGGCTCTTGATGAAATAGCCGTCTCCGATCGTGGTATTACTCTGGTTGTTGAACTCGGTCTTGATCCAGTCGGCGTCGCGGTTGGTGCCGGAGACGCGGACTTCGTCGATGAGGCCTAAGAAATCGTCGTCGCCAACGTTGTTGTTGGTATCACCCCCAATATTTGACTCCAGTCCACCGCCAGTGATCGTCACGCTGGCCCCAGAACCATCGGCACTGCCATTCAAATAAAAGGTCGTATTAGTAGCATCACGAACGATAACAATGTGATTCCAGGCATTAAAGGTCGCGGGATTATCACTCCACAAGGTCGTGCTATCATTTCGCCAGTGCTCTATTAGCCCATCAGTGGTCTCTTGTACGGCGAGTCCTAGTGACGTTGCGTTGCCATATTCAAAGACCACTGGCCACTTCGTACCGACATAACTTGTGGGCTTTACCCAAGCGGACATCGTCCAATTGGTGTAAAGGGTTATATCCAGCGAGGCATGCGCTGGAATGTCTATTCTGGTACCCTGCTCATTAAGATTAAAATCCAGTGCTCCGGATATTTTGCCTGTGACTTGGGTTGGTTTGGTTGGGTTGCCTACCGGTGTACCATCATTGGGATTACTGGTTGAATCTACGTTGGTGACTCCGGTAGCTTCACTTAAATGCCACACACCCTTGAAGCTGGCATCCCACACGTTTTCCGGCTCTTCTGTGGGAGAATCGATGCAGGCGTTGCCGTAATACATGTAGATGGTCGTATCGGCCGATTTGGAAAGTGAGTCGATCCTCACCCAGGCCACCAGGGTCCCGCTGGTGCCGTTATACTCTTCGATCTCGTGGTAGAGCTGGGTCGTGCCATCCGATTCCCTGAAGATGATGTCCCAGCCGTCGGCGCTTTGGATCCGGCCGTTGGTGGGATCTGCGGCGGTTGTCTTGAGCCAGTTGCCGGACAGGCTGACAAGCACGGGAAAGCCGGTGGCCGGCAGGGTGCCCGTGTTATCCGTGCCGACCTTGGTATGATCGATGACGATCGGCCGCCGGTAGGAAAACTTGCCGGTGCCGCAGTGGGAGTGGGTGACGCTGGTGACGCTGCTGCTTCCTACCTCTCCGGTGGTGAGGGTGACGTTGTCTGCCCCCAGGTCGATCGTGAGGGTGTCATCGGCCACGAGGTTGCTTACATCGCCCACGAGGATGTAGTTGACCGTGGCACCGCTAGAGATCGTAAAGTCGGTGCCGAAGGTGATGGTGGTGACTCCCGCATCCACCGCGCCCGTCCCGCCCACCGTGGTGGTCTCGCCGGTCTCGATCTCCCCGTCGCTGTCGTCGTCCACATAGATGGCAAGGTTGGCGAAATCTCCCTGGGCAATCCCCGTGGCCGAGGAGAGCGCAAAGACGACCCGGTCCACCGTGACCGTGCCGGTTGTCGCGTTGGTGAGCTTAAAGCCGAAAAGCTGGGCGCCGGTGATCGTGCTCTCCCCCAGAAGCAGGTTGTTTCCCTGCTGCCCGGCGGCGTGGTCGGCGAGGCAGGCGTCGATGACGTGCTCTGTTTGCTCACTGCCCAGGCTCTTGATGAAATGCCCTGATCCGATGGTGGTGTCGTTCTGGTTGTTGAACTCGGTCCGGATCCAGTCCAGATTGCGGGGGGTGCTGGAGACGCGGACCTCGTCGATGATGCCGGCCATCGTCTCTGTCCCGTTGCTGAATTTAGCGTTTCCGGTGGGCGTAGACAGCGCATCGGCCTGCGTTGTGCTGGCGATTTGCTGGCCGTTTAGGTAAAGCTTCTGGGTGTTGTCCGTTCCATCCCAGGTCCCGACCACGTGGTACCAGGTGTTGTTGGACAGCGCGCCGTTTACCCGAAGGTGAAGGCTGGCTGACGGAGGGTCGCCGGTCCGGATGAAAAAATCCAATTGACCGGGGCCGTTTATGCCGTCGTGTCGAATGACAATGAAATTGTACAGGTCGACGTACCTCTCTATTGCATCGGGGAAAACATCATGTCTCACCCATGCCGATACCGTGACGGCATCGGCGGCGCCAACGGGGCTGTTCAGACCGTCACCGAGTTGCACAAAATCATCTGTCCCGTCAAAATCCTGCCCGCGGGAGATCTTTCCCGGGATATCGTCGTTTCCGACCTGGGTGCCGTCGTTGCCGTTGCCGGTGGAATCTTCGTGGACCCCGGTGGTTCCCTCATCGGTCACCTGCTCTTCCAGGTGCCACACCCCCTGGAAGCTGCTGTCCCACACGTTTGCAGGGTCCTCTGTCGGAGAAGTGATGCAGGGGCTGCCGTAGCTTATGGTGAGGGTCGTATCTTCCTCCTTGGAAAGGGAGTCGACTCTCACCCAGGCCGTCAGTTTCCCGTTGGTGCCGTCGTATTCTTCGATCTCGTGATAGAGGGTCTCCCCGCTGGGGCCCTTGAAGATGATGTCCCAGCCGTATTCACTTTCGATCCGGCCGTTGACGGGGTCCACGGTGGTGGTCTTGAGCCAGGCCCCGGACAGGCTGACCAGCACGGGAAAACCGGTCGCCGGCAGGGTGCCGGTGTCGTTCGTGCCGACGAGGGTGTGGTCGATGACGATCGGCCGCTTGTAGGTAAAGGGGCAACTAACGGTAATGCTAAAAGCGCTCGAGGTGGTGGGGCCGTTGATGGGGGTGCCGCCCGAGTTTTGAGTCTCCACGGTAAGGGTGTAGCTCGTGCCGGCGGTGGCGGTGTTGGTGATGTCGGCGATGATGATATTTTCGGCTGCCGCGGACTGGGAGGTGCCGCCGCTTCGCGTGATGGTCAGCTCCTGGCCGCTTCGGCTCACGGTAAAGCTGCCGTCCATGGTGGTGCTGGTGATATCCGTGTTGCCTACCGCGGTGAGGTCGAACCCCGCCGGGAAGGTGACCACGATCTTGCCGTCGGCCGGCAGGGCGTTCGCCGTGGTAAAGGAGACCGTGTGGGTCGAGGTTTCGCCCGCGGTGTCGGGGCTGGGGGTGTTGCTGACGTTGGTTAAAGGAACAGGAAGACTATAGGTGACGATCAGTTGCGGCTTATTGGTGTCCGAGTGCGTATCGGCATCCATGCCCGTATTATTGGGTTCGGTGGTTCCGGTCCAGCCCACTGAAAACCAATTTGCACCCAGCTGGTTCTGCAGGTCCGTGGCGGCCGCCGAGAGCAGTTCGACGGTACTCCAGCCTTCTCCATCAATCCCGCTGGAATTGGAAAGATACTGATTGCCGTCCACATCCGACCAGAAGCCAGATTTGTCGTCGTCGGTGACCCTATAGGTGTAGGCCTTCTTGGTCATGTCGCCGACGTCATTGCCAATGGGGCCGTAATCGTCAACGATATAGAGTTTGAGTTCAACCTTCGTGATCGTGGCGCTGTCCGGGATCGTTGAGGTGTCGAAGTCAATGCCGCTTCGGTAAACCCCCCACCACTCCCCTATGGAGATGGTACCGGTTTCCCAGGTGGAACCATCCGTCAATGTTATAGAGTAGCCGGCATCGATCGTCGTGCTTGGATCGATTTTGACCGGATAGACCCTTCCAGGGTCATCGAGCCAGGCATACGGGGTTTGGGTGTGGACCCGGACGCTGCCTCCCCGGGTCTGGACGGTGTAGCGGACGGGGATGGTCTGGCCGGCGGCATCGACCGCATAGGGGGCGGGCAAACTGAAAACGGTGTTGCGACCGGCCTCGTCGACAAATTCAATGGACTTTTCCGTTGTAAAATTCTCAGGCGCCGGAACGCCGTCGACATACATCCGAAGGTCGCCGGCATCGATGGTGGCGGCAAAATCGAGGGTCGGGTCGGGGAGGCGGCCGGCCGGGGCCCGGGGCCTTTTTTTCAGTACAAAGAATTCTTCGAAGCCCTGCGCCGTCAAATGGTATTCGACGTCGACATGCTCGAATGCGTCCGGGTAGATGACGGTTTCAGCACCTCTTTCTGCCGAAGCGGGTCGGGGACCGCTCAGTTGATCCTCACCGGCGTTATAGCTCATTTCCTCCAGCGAAAATTCATAGCGCTTTCCCTGCGACATCAGGTTGACCGGAGAATGAAGGGATGCGGGAAAATAAACCCGGTAGGGCGCCGCAGACACCTCATAGCGAAAATCGCCCTGACCGGATTCTCTTGCGGCAAGCGCGATCGGTTGAGACGCTTCTTCATCCTGGTCCTCGATCGCCACCGTGTAAATTCCGCCCTGCAATTCGTCCGGATGATTCATGTTTTCATCGGCATCCACGTTTCTATTGCGCCCGTAGGGGATCCCTGTGCCTACAGCGTCAGCGTCGGCTCCACCCGCCGAGCCGTTCGGATCACCATCTTCCAGGTTGGTTTCGGACTGGTTGCTCGGAGCAAACGGCTGAGCAGGTTGAGTCAGGCCAAGCAGACCGATGAGCAGAACCAGAATGCCGAAGGTGAAAAGCACGAGGTGGTTTCGTGCGGCAACCGCGATGGTCCGGCTCGTTGCTCTCATCCCAAAGTTGCTTTGAGTTTTGGGACTCATATCTTTTCGTCTCCAATCTGGAGTTTCTTGCGAAGAATTCACCGCAAAGGCGCCAAGACCGCAAAGGTTACTGCTTCTGCTTTCCGCTGTGAGGGCGGAAAGCAAAAGGAGCGGACCCTTTCCATCAAGCAAGGCGAAGGTGGGTTTCATATGCATTCAACCCACCCTACGTCTTTCGGTGATTCCTGTGTCGCATCACGCTTGATATCCATATCAGCACTAAGCCTCTTATGGATTTAAAGAGCGTTCGTTCTCCTTTCTGCCGTCTCAGCAGAAAGGAGAACATTCTGTCTGCGTTCTTTGCGTCTCTGCGGTGAGCCTGCCCTTTTCATTCGCCTCTTTTTTCTTTTGTCGTATACGGATATAGACATGGCTGTATGGTATTGTGAGCAAGGACTATGCCACGGGCGCTGGAGTAAACAGCATGACAGCCGGCAGCCTCCGGGCAATCCTTAAACCCTCAAACACAGGCACGGATCCGGGGTGGCAATGGGGACTGATGTTTCCCCAAGTCATTAAAAATATTGGCATGTCGGTTATCGAGTGAGGGTCTGGTGAGGCATGAGTTCGGAACTAGAAAAGTGACTTTTTCGCCCTTTGCGCCGGTTCATCAGATTTTCTGTGCCTATAATGTTTAGGCTGGAGGCATGGGGGCTTTGACAATTTTCGGTCAAAAGGGCCTTTTTTGAGACAATTATTGTGAGCCGGGCCAGGAAGTTGCTCGAGCGCCGAGACCGCGGAGAGAAGGCTCAATTTAGACAGGATAAACAGGATCTGCTGGGATAGGGAAAAGTGGAGCAAAGAAGGGATGATGGAATGATGGAAGATTGGAGGCTTGGAGTACCGGAAAGAGAAGTCAAAGGCCGGAGATCAGAGGTCAAAAAGATCAGGGCAAAGAAAAATCAAATGCTGACATTCGGGGCCAAAACCGTAAAACTATTTTTCAGTTGTAAAGGTTTTTTTCACCTTGAACCCACTCCGAAAGCGCTCAAAGAATCTAGGGGACATCAAAATATAAATGGAACTCGAGTACCCAGCGCGTTCTGTCCCTCCAGAAGATCTTAAAACGTTGGTTGCCCATTTCGGCCCAAGGCTTGCCCGCCTCAGGCGTGGTTTACCCGCCGTCTTTGTGGCGGGCCGTTTTCGGTAACAAGCGCGACGCTTCAGCCAGGGCGGGCTTTTCGGTGCTGCCGACTATTGGGCTTTACCTCGAAAAGCTTTCAGGGTGACGGCCTTCCTACTGTCAGATGGGGTATATTAGGATGGACTACGAAGATTACATCGGGAGAGATCCGAAAATCTGTGGAGGGGAACCTGTTATCAAGGGGACCCGCGTGACCTTACGCACGATCCTAGCGAGCCTTGCCGAGGGGGCAAGTGTTGATGAACTTTTGGAGGATTTTCCTACTCTAAAAGAACAGCATGTTCGTGCTGTCATAGATTTCGCCGCTGTCTTCACTCACCTGCAAGCTTCTTAGCCACTTCGACAACTTCGTCTGAAAGCCAGTACCCAGCTTCCCTCAGCTCCTCTATCATCAAACCGACACGATTCACCAAGCCCTTTTCCTTCGCTAAAAGCAGCAGGCCTAAAAGGCCTGTGACAGGCACGCCCAGTTTTCTGGCTGCCTGCCTTCCCGCACGATCGTCTATCAGCAACAAAACGTCTTCGCCAAGACCAAGGGCTAGGGCTACAGCCTGCCTCTCACCTTCATCGAGCTCGCTTAAAACCGGTTCCACTGATTGTTCCGTTGCCGTGACTTCCGCAACGTTGATGAAATTACTAAGACCCTCCTCGATCATGACCGCTTCAGAGCCCACCTTACCGAAAAGCTCTTTGTGGACAAAGGAAGGAATTAGAACTTCTCCGAAGAGGTCTTTTAGAAGATCCAGTCTTCCAATCTTGGCCAATCCAATAATCGGCCCCGTGTTCGAAACCAGTATCACTACTGAACCCGTTTTCTCGCTTCTTCCAGGTCTCTCTTCAACTCTCCTTCCGCCTCTTCCGGCGAATAATTATATATACTCACGCGATATCTACCGCATGTCTCTAAGAACTCAACCCGCGACATTCCGGCCAGCTCGGCTGCTTTGCCGGAAGAAACTTTTCCGAGTTCAAACATTTTCAGTGCGGCCATCAACCGGATATGCCGTTCCAGTTCATCCTTTGTCATATGAACAGCAAACTCAAACCCAGTCGGGTATTTCAACTTTAGTTCCTCTGTATCCATGGACTATCTCCTTGAAATCGAAAGGCGTTTTTCTGATTTTACCGAGAAAGCCCGGGAGATGTCCATAAAAAACAAAGTCTCCATTATTCCATTCTATGCTGTTTCTTTGCCGGCCCTTGTGTGCTCTGTGAGAGCCTGTCATGACTCTTTTCTTTCCCTCCTTGAAATCCTGGCAAAGCACGGGGCCGCAAGGCGAAGCCCTAGAAGCAAGTTCACCGCAGAGTTTACCCGCCTCGGACGGGACGGTAGAGAGCGCAGAGAGAGTATGCTCTTTTCTGCTGAGAAGGCAGAAAGGAGAACGAACGCTCTTTAAATCCATAAGAGATTTATTGCAGATATCGATACGAAGCCTGCTGCGACAGGGGATCGCGAAAAGTGGGGTCTTGATTAGTGTCGGGTTTCGTATCTCTCGCGCCTTGCGGGACGCTCCGCAGGGGCTCTGTCCAAGCGGCGAGGCGCTTGGGCTGCGTCCTGTCCGCTGAAGCCCTGTCGCAGACCCTGAGGCTCTCGAAGGGAGGCCGTCGAAGAGGCGAAAGCGCAAGCCCTTGACTCGGTTTGCGTAATTCATTGATATGTGAACATTACTATGTATTTCGGGGACAAGAAATATGAAAATTGGAGAACGTGGCCAAGTGACGATCCCGAAGGACGTTCGCGAAAAATACGGCCTTCTGCCGAATATCGAGGTGGAGTTCGTGCCTGAGGAGTCGGGAGTCTTGCTGAGGAAGAGGGCACGCCGTACCAGCCCGGTTGAAAAGGTTTACGGGATTCTCAATAAGAAATCCAAAACGGACGACATCATTGATGCCTTGAGAGGACGATGATCACCCTCGTCGATACAAACGTGCTTCTGGATGTTTTCTTACCCGATCCTCAGTGGGGTGAGAAATCAAAACAGGCTCTTGATCAAGCCTACGCCGACGAATCCCTGGTGATTAACGAAATCATCTATGCCGAGCTGGCGCCTCAATTCCCCGAAAAGCGGAAAAAGAGGTCGAGTGCTCGCCGATTTCCTGGTCGGCGCGCACGCCGAGAGGATATCCGAAAGGCTCCTGACCCGAGACAGAGGATTCTACAAAAAGTACTTCCCCGCGCTCAACATCTTCTACTAGCACCCACGGCCCAATCTATGGGGGAGTCGGCGTGATGGGTTTCGTTCCTCTCAACCCATCCTACGCTGGTGGGCCTTTGCCCGTTCGGAATACGGCACGTACATCAAAATATAAGTAACATTCGATAACCCAGCCCTGCCTTGCCTTCTGTAGAATTTTGCGGCACCAGTTACCCTTTTCGGTTCAGGCCACGCCAGAAACGACTAAAGTTTGTCCGCCTGCCATAGGCAGGTGAACCTCTGGCGTGGCTTACCGCCCGTCTTTGACACAGGCATTATTCGATAGATTTTCTGCTTCTCCATTCCGCGACCTCTATGCCCTCTGCGATAGAATATTTGACTTCTTTGCTCGGCGGTATTACATTCTAAAATTAGTAATACCGAAGGAGAGAGCGATGCCCAGAGTTACATCGAAAGGACAAATTACCATTCCTCAGGAAATAAGAAATCAATTCTCGCTTCTGCCCGGGACTGAAGTGGATGTGATCGCTGAAAATAATAAAGTGCTCATCGTAAGGTCTCGAAAAAGAAATGGTTTTCTCAAATGGGTAGGCCGAGGAACCTCGACCAAACGTGACATTGACACGGTCGTTGACCGACTCCGCGGAAGAACCGATGAGTAGCGTTATCATCGATACAAATCCACTTGCTTACATCTATGCGGGAATTCCTGATTTGGGCAAGAAATATGCCCTTCTGCTCGGGGATCTTTCTAAAAGCAAGACGCTGATCGTTCCCAAGATCGTTTACGGCGAGCTTTCCTTGATATTTCGAAGTGAAATAGAGTTGGCCCGTTTCTTGACCGATACGGGAATAGTCGTCGGCGACATGCCGCCGGAGGCATACCTCGAAGCGGCAAGACGTTGGGACACATACAACAAACGTCGTGTGCTTACATGTCACAGATGCGGCACAAAGATCCCGACAATGGTTTGTGATAAATGCGGGGCTTCCATCAAAGTCAGGCAACATATTCTTGCTGACTTCTTAATAGGTGCATATGCTTTGCATATGCAGGATCAAACCATCGTGACCCATGACGCCGGGTATTATGTCACCTATTTCCCCGAGCTGAAAATATTAACCGCCTGAAGTCGCAGCGGGAGGGCTTCCGCCTTCGCTTAAGCTAAGCCGGACAAGACGGCGGGACACGTGCTTTCGCGATTGATAGGTCTCTTGCTTCGTTTCTTTGCGCTCTCAGCGGTGAGATGATCTGCGTTGAGCAGCGGCTAGAAGAGCCTCTTGAGGCGTGAACCTATGGTGTGTACCAGGAGACGGACACGGGCTTTTCTGCTGTAAAGGTCAATCTCGCGACCGTTTCTCTCCACGCCGACGACCCTGCCCAGGATTTGTTCCCCTCTTACAAGCGCCTCCTCCTTGCCCCACGTATCATCGCGAGTAAGAAAAGAGCGACCAGGGGCAACTGACGAGAGACAAGATTCAAGCATGCACGGAGGCGGCGTTTCCAACTCAGCCGAATGAATTCGAAAAACACGATGGGCCACCACGTTTTTGTCCTGACGGTATAGGATAATGTCACCGACGTTGACCGAGGTTGGCTCGATGGGCTCAACCGTGATGGTTTCGTTCTCCTTGATGGTGGGATACATGCTCCGCCCGGGCGCGCTAAATCGCACGCTCTTGCCCTGGCGCAGCATCTCTTCGCACAGGTCTGCGAAGAGATGAACGGAGGTGAGGAAGATGGGGGGTTCGGGATTCGACATAGGGAATATTCTAAACTGAAAGAGGGAAGAAAGAAAGACTGGAGTATTGGTTAAAGAAGAATACAGGAGACAGAAGAAGAATTGCGATTTCTGGAATTGCGAATTGGGGAATTCAATTCCTCAATCCCCGGATTCGCAATCCGCAATTCTTTGGCTTGAATCAGCGGCCCCTGGTGATGTACCATATTAGGGATATGAGGAAGAGCGACGACACCTGGTTCACCTGTTTGAAGCAGGGCCTTTCGCGGCCCTTGCCTCAGGATCCCATGACCGGCCGAAGGGGCAAAAGGAGCCTTGCGGCAAGCCTTAAGAATCTCCGGCCATACTTCAGCCGGCACTGGCGCATGGGGATTTGGGGAATCTTCCTCATCCTCGCCACATCCATTCTCGCTTTCCCTCAGCCTCTGATCACTCGCTACATCGTCGATGAAGTGATCCTCAAGCGCCAGGTCGCGCTGCTCGCGGGAGCCATCGCACTCCTCGTCATCATCCTGGTGGCCGAAAAACTCATGCGCCTATTGGAGGAATTCTTCTTCGCCCGTTTCGAGCAGCGGGTGACTCTCGACGTTCAGAGCGATCTTATCGACCGCGTGCTTTCCCTGCCCAAGGCTTTTTTCGATCACGCTCAGACCGGATACCTCATGTCCCGCCTGACCGGCGACGTGGAGGGCCTGCGCTGGTTCTTCTCGAGCAGTATCGTCTATATCCTCAGCAACGCAGTTCGATTCCTTGGCGGACTGATTCTTCTTTTCTATCTGGAATGGAGACTGGCCATGATTCTGCTCCTTCTCCTTCCTGGAATTTTCTATGGCATGCACTACTTTTCCGGAAAAGTGCACGCATTGGGTCACCAAAGCATGGAACAGGACGGTCGGGTGGCGAGCCGTCTGCAGGAGTCCCTTGCCTCCACATCCCTGATCAAGTCCTTTGCCGCAGAGGCAAGAACCCTGGGCCGCATCCTGGCCGAACTCAAGTCCGCACTCCGCATTTCTCTGGAGCGGACGGCGGTCACCTCCGTCGCCGACATGGCTGTCAGCACCCTGCCCGCCCTCGGGCGAGGGATCACCCTTGCCCTGGGGGCCTACTGGGTCATTAAAGATCAGTGGTCTCTGGGCTCACTCCTGGCTTTCCAGGCTTACCTCGGCTATGTGTTTGGTCCCGCCCAGTTCCTTGCCGGCGCCAACCTCGAACTTCAACAGGCTTTGGCATCGCTGGAGCGAGTCTCCAACCTCTTCGATATCGCTCCTGAAGACAAAATTGCAAAAGGCAAAGGAGTGCAACGGCTGAAAGGAGAGATCGAGTTCCGCGATGTTTCCTTCTCCTATGACGGCACAGAACCGGTGCTTGAAAGCGTCTCTTTCCACATCCAACCTGGTCAGCACGTAGCCGTCGTGGGCCCGAGCGGTGTGGGCAAGACCACGCTTTTGAGCATCCTGCTCGGTTTCTACAAACCCACAGCAGGAGATATCTTCTTTGACGGTGAGGCCGCGTCGAGTTTGGAAATCAGGTCCCTCAGAGCCCGCATCGGGTATGTCGGCCAGAGCACGCTTCTCCTTTCAGGCACCCTCATGGACAACCTGCGTTTCGGAAACCCCGATGCGACGGACGAGGAATTCATTCAAGCGGCCAAGATAGCCGGCATCCACGACTTCATCATCAGCCTGCCTTCGGGCTACGAAACCGACATCGGCGAAAAGGGCATCCGGTTGTCCCAAGGACAGAAGCAGCGCCTCTCCATTGCAAGAGCGCTCGTGAAGAACCCGGACATTCTCGTGCTGGACGAACCCACATCCGCCCTGGACAGGAAGACGGAGGACGCTGTGCTGCTTACGCTGCCGACGGTTGCAGAAAACAAAACCCTTTTTATCGTATCGAACCATGGATCCACCCTGGCCCGCTCGGACCTTGTTCTCCTTCTCGATGAAAGTCGATTCGTTGCTGTGGGTAAGCATGACGAGCTGCTTGAAAGCCACGAGGAGTATAAGAGAAGAATGGAGTGATGGAGTGTTGGAGTACTGGAGTACTTAAAGGGAATGGTGGAATAATGGGGAGAAGAAGGGAATATCTGAATGATGGAGTGGTGGAAAGAGAAGAATACAGAAGACAGAATACAGGAGACAGGAGAAAAACAATTGCGGCTATAGAAATTCTCGCAAACCCATAATGCCTGAACTCGTAATCCCAATTCGCAATCAGCTCATCGACCTGCATGGGTTTCGCTTCACTCAACCCATCCTACGGTACCAGGCTTTTGTCCTGTGCACTCGAAAGCCACGCGAAGTTGGTGGCTCCAAATGCGAAGCACACCCTCTCCTCTCTCTGGGTCATTCGTGGGCTCTCTGAGAGACGTGTCATTCGTTTTCTCTACTCTTGCTTGAAATCAGGGCGAAGCTCTGGGCGCAAGGCGTAGGGTGGGTTGAACAACCGTGAAACCCACCGCCCCTTCCGATGGGTTTCGCTTCTCTCAACCCATCCTACGGCTGAGAGAAACAAGGTCTTTTGTTTCTCCGGCCGCAGCACAGCGTCATGCCGATTTCAAGCATTTCGCAGTGCTCTCCGTGGCTCTGTGAGAAATCTGCGCTTGTCTGCGGTTTTCTGCGGTTAGTCCCTCTTTGCGTTCTCGGCCTGCCCGCCATAGTTTTAACGAAGGCGGGCGTGCCCTGCGGTGAATCTTTCTTCATTCCGATTTTTCAGGCATGGGGCAACTGCCTTCGGGGGCAGGGGGGAAGTAGATGTTGAACACGGTGCCTCCGGACCGGAAACAGTCCGCCCTCTCTTTACAGAAATCGCACTGGCTGATTCGTCCCGGGCACTCATCCGTGTCCAAGGGGATATAGCGGCACCTGGAAGAGCTGACCTCGATCTTGAAGTTGAAGCGCTCCGAGAAGATCTTCATCCGCAAGAGATCTGCGCCCTTTCCTCCGGCATTGAAATCAAAGGGACGCTTCGACGAGTAGGCCATGGTATCCTGGGTCATGAAGAAGCCTTCAAAGATGCGCCGCTGGTTTTCATCCGTGATCCCGATCCCGCGGTCATGAACGATCAACTCCGCTCCGTCCCCCTTTTTCTGCACCGTCACCTCGATCCTCCCCTCGTCGGGGGTCGCTTCGACGGCGTTACGGATCAGGCCGTCAACCACTTTCCCCAGAACATCCTCCGGAACACAGATATGGGGGACGGGTTCGAGGCGGGCGATGATCTCCACCTCGCGGTGAGCAAAGGAAGGCTTCAGTTCCTTGAGTCTCCACTCAATGAATCGATCCAGAGAGAATTCGGATATCTTGAGTTCCTTGGGTCCATAGAGGTCGTCAATCTTCTTCCGGATCTTTTCCACGAGCGGCCCTTCGCCCATCTCTTCAGCGACCATGGATTCCAGCTCGTCGGCACACTGGTCAAGGAGAAGGTTGAGGAGCTCATAGGTCTTGTAATGCCTGGCCTCCATGATATCCTCCACCTCATACTGAATCCCCAGGATCCGGTCGAGATTCCTCACCGCCCTCTCGAAGGTGGGCTGCCATGTTTCCTCGGGTTGTTCTCGAAGCCTTTTCTGAAGAATGTTCAGACTCGCCAGAAGCACGGATGTGGGCGTCTTGAGCTCATGGGAAAGACGGTTGATCATTCGGTCCTTTGCACGGTTCAGACTGGCCACCTCGTTGTAGGCCTCAGTCGTTTCTTTCGCATACCGCGCATTCTCGATGGACAGAGCCACGGTTCCTGCAATCATGTTGAGGAGTTCCACGTCCGCCTCATCGAACATCCCCTCCCTCTTGTTGATGGCGCAAAGCACACCGATGATGCGCTCGCCGCTCCTGAGGGGGACGTCCAGCATGCTGCGGGATTGGAAGTTCATCTGACGGTCGATGAGGCCGTAATAATAAGGGTCTCTGGACGTGTCTTGCACGATCACGGGCTCGCCCGTCTTGATAACTCTTCCTGAAACCCCCTTGTCTGCAGGATAGCGGACCTCTTTCGCTCGCCTCTGCGTATCCCGGTCATCATAAGCGGCGCCCATGAAGAAAAGTTCCTGATTCTCTTCGTCCAGCAGTATGACCAGGGCGCCCTCCACATTGAGAAGTTTCTTGATTTCGCCGCTCACGTAGTCCAGCAAGTCCTCGAGGCGGGGATAGGAAGGCAGGGCCATGCTGATGCGGAAAAGGGTCTCCTTGACGGCTTCCAGCCTCTTCTCCTGGGTGATGTCCCTCAGAAGCACCACCTCGCCGGCAGCCCGGCCCTCGGATTCCGAAAAAAGGGCACCGTACATCACCACGTCGATCAGCCTTCCATCCTTGGTCATCCTGCGGCTCCGGCGCCGGTGAATGACTCTCTTTTCGAAGAGCTCCGCGATGTCCCTTTGCACCTGCTCTTCAAGACCCGGGGGAACATAGGGGATGTGCTTGTCCTTCAACTCCTCCAGGGACCATCCAAAAGTTTTCGTGAAGGCGGGATTCAGGTAGCTCACTTTTCCATCGAGAGTAAACACCACCACAGGGTAAGGAAGGAAATCAAGGAGTACTCTGTACTGCTTTTCGGCCGCGCGGCTCGCTTCATACGCGCATTGCAGACGGATTTCCGATTCTTTCAGGGCTGCCTGAGCCTTGATCCTCTGCGTCACGTCCCTCGCGATGCCGCGAAAACCTGTCTTTTCGCCCGTTGCCGTCACAATCAGATTGGCTGAAAGCTCGATGTTCCTTCTCTTCCCCTCCCCGTCAATGATTTCCCACATGAGGTCCGCAATCCCTTTGCCCGTCTTGTAGATGTTGTTGAAGATATCGAAGGCGGCACGAGCATGTCCATCGTCCATAAACTTGCTGAAGCTGGCTCCCTCGATTTCTTCCCTGGGAAAGCCGAATGCATGACACAGAGCATTGTTGACGTACGTGAAGTTGCCCTGAAGGTCGACCTCATAGACGCCGTCATCGATGTTCTCAATGAAGACACGGTATCTCTCGTCCGACAGAGTGTCTTTCGAAGCGCGAGGTTTCCGCTTGTCCGGAGGCCTCGGCTTCCCCTTTGCCGCAGCAATGGTTTTCTTGCTACTCGTGCTCATGCCTGTTTTCTCGTCCGTTTGCGCTCCACCGGCGCGAATTCTAATAGATCATGTCAAGCCTTGTCATTACAAATCGCTTGTCATTTTTCCGATGTTTATGATATTCTTTTCATTTGTCCGCGGCGTTCGTGTTCCGCAGATTTTGGTCTCGAACAGGGCCCCCGGAGGAGGAACCAATGAAGAAAGCCTCTATGCTAGCACTTTTTTGTCTTATGATCTTCTTTTTTTTAGGCTCACCAGCATCCGCGCAAAAAGGGACAGGCCCCCAAATGGTCATCACAGAGACCTCTCATGACTTCAAAGAAGTGAAAGAAGGCGCTATCCTTGAGCACTCCTTCACGGTGATGAATCGCGGCGCTCAAGTCTTGGAGATCAAGAACGTCAATCCCGGCTGAGGATGCGCCGTGGCCCACTTCGATCGGGCCATACCCCCCGGAGGGGAGGGAAAAATCACCTTGAAACTCAACACGCGAGGTTATGAAGGCAAGGTTCGCAAGACAGCCAGGGTCTACACGAACGACCCAAATAGGCAAACTGACACCATTACCATCGAAGCCTTTGTCAGAACGCCTATCCTGGTTTCTCCCAGGTCCGTGTTCCTTCAAGGAAAAATGACCGAGACCGTGACCAAGTCGGTGGACATCAAGGGAGATCCTGCCAAAACGCTGAAAATCGAACCTGTCGATTTCTCGTTGAACCACAGGGTGAAATACACCATCGAGGAGATTTCGGAGGGCAAGCACTACCGCATCAGCTTCACAAGCATTCCGAACGTGAGCGACCACTACCAGGGCACGCTGCGATTGAAAACCAATTATCCTGAAAAGCCCGTGCTCATGATATTCGTGAGGGGGCGGTTTATTAACTAGCGGATCTCCCCCTCAAAGAGACCAGGGCCTGGCGGGGACGGCCATTTCGAACGAAGTGAGAAATCTCCTCCGAGACAGTTCAAAGATTTCTCAGTCGCTTCGCTCCTTCGAAATGACACACGCACCAATGCAAGCACGCGTCATGATGGAAAAGAAAAAAGAACGCATGGTAGAGCTTTTTGCCGACGGGGCGTGCAGCGGCAATCCCGGACCGGGAGGCTACGGAACCATCTTGCGATACGGTGAAACCACCCGGGAGATTTCCGGATGTGAACGCAGGACCACAAACAATCGAATGGAATTAAGAGGCATCATCGAGGGTCTCCGCGCCCTGAAAAGACCTTGCAGGGTCAAGGTGGTCACCGACTCCAACTACGTCGTCAAAGGAATGACCCAGTGGGTCAGGGGGTGGGTTGCGAGGAACTGGATCAACAGCGAGAAGAAGCCTGTCATCAATCGAGACCTCTGGGAGGAGCTTCTGGCTCTGAGCAAAAAGCACCGCATCGAGTGGCAGTGGGTCCCAGGCCACAAGGGCCACAAGGAAAACGAGCGCTGCGATGAGCTGGCGAGAATGGCCATTAGAGAGTGTAAAGGCGGACAAAAGGAGGGAACAGGCCGGCATGGATAAGCTTTGGATAGAGGCATTAGGCCTGATGGTCCACGGCATTTACGTGCTGACAACCGCTCATGAAGATGAGTTCAACGGCATGATCGCTTCGTGGGTGTCTCAAATTTCCTTCAAACCGCCCCTGGTTGCGGTCGCCGTGCACCCCCGCCGGTACTCACACCGTTTAATCGAGAAGAGCGGGGCTTTTGCCCTTCATGCCATCTCCAGGGATCAGAGAGATCTTCTGAAGCTATTCAAGGGACCTGACCCTGCCGGCAAGTTTGCCCCTATCCGCTGGTCCAAAGGAATGACAGGGTCGCCTTTGCTGAGCGATTGCCTTGCCTATGTGGACTGCAGAGTGAAATCAGCCTCGAACCCCGGAAACCATACGCTCTTCATTGGTGAGGTTGTGGACGGAAGGCTCATTTCTCGAGGGGTTCCCCTGAGCACGCTGGACTATGAAGGGGTGTATACAGGGGAGAAATGAAAAAGATCGAATAAATATTGAATGCTTGACCAATATGAAAAATTATGATATTTATTTATGCACCAATTTTACATAATAAGAATATACGTTCTTAACCAAGCTTGGCGGTCTTATTCTGAGATTAACGAAAATTTAGGAGTTCAGCATGAAATGCCCCAAGTGCAGTTACGTCAGTTTCGACTATAACTTGACCTGCCCGAAATGTGACAAGGACATTTCCTCTGAGCAAGAAAAGCTGCATCTTCCTGCTTTCAGGCCTGATCCCCCTTTTATGTTGGGCGCCCTCACAGGGGAAGTCAATGACACCCACGGAGCATCGACCAGAGGCTCCAGCGAAATTGCCATGGACCGCGAAGTGGAGGTTGGTTTCGATGATGAATCTCGCCATTTCGATTCCGGTGAGGTGTCCCTTCCGGAGTCCGGTGACTTCGAGCTGGGATCGGAGGAGATTACCCTTGATGATACATCGGGCCTCGGCCTGGATACCGGCAAAACTGCCGGCCGAGGGAAAAGCGCAGCCGAAGATGTTTTAGGCTCGGACCTGGACATGGACACGGAAGATGCTATCGCGGAGCTTGACCTTGGAAGCCCTGGAGATGACGATCTGGGCCCCGACACAGGGGAATTGGAGCTTGGGAAATCTACCGGAGCGACCTCCACGGAGGACGAGCTCTCCCTGGATTTGGGCGAAGCCCCGGGGGGAGATGAGGATTCCCTGGACTTGGGGTCCCTGGACCTTGAAGGCGGTGCGGGAGAAGGCCCTGCACCAGCAGAAATTGGGCCAAGCGACCTGCAGCTCGATGGAGAATCCAACGAGGATCTGGATAAGCTGCTGGACCTGGATGAGATCAAGCTGGACGAAATTCCCCTTGAGGCAAAGCAGGGGTCGGGAAAGGGCAAAGGGAAAAAAGCGAGCAAGACCCAGGAGAGCGATCTTTCTTTGGACCTCGGAGAGCTTGACCTGGAACTCGACCTGGAGGACAACGAGGCTCGCTGATCACATTTCATCTTGACATCACGCCTTTAGCGGTATAATCTCCACGCCATGCCGAGATAGCTCAGTCGGTAGAGCAGGGGACTGAAAATCCCCGTGTCCACAGTTCGATTCTGTGTCTCGGCACCTGAAAAGGCTACTCATTGAAGGAGCCGTCGCGCCTCCGCAACGGCTCCTTTTCTTCCTACAGGGTGTCTTATAGAGGTTGAAGGGGAAAGTTCGGTTGTCAGGCCGCCTCATGCGCTCAGCAGCCGTAAGAGGATTCCCGAGAAAAGGGCCCACGCCAGAATCGCCGCGGTGATCATCATGCATCCGACACCGAGCACCCTGTGAAAGAGATTCTCTCTCACCTTCTCTTGATAACCCAGCAAAGCCCCGAGACCCGCTCCGGCGAGGATGCCTCCTCCGTGCGCCCAGTTGTTGATCCCCGGCACAAGGAGGCCGAAGAGAAAAATGCCCAAAGCCCATCCACCCACCTGCTTGTAGAGCGTCTGACCATGGAGTCCTCCCCGGCTCTTCCCATAATACAGGATCGCACCGATGAGGCTGCATACGGATGCCGAAGCGCCGATGGTCAGCCTCACGCCTGCCAGCACGGAAACCAGGTAACCCGCGACACCGCCCAGGGCATAAATCGCAAACATCCGGGTGACTCCGTACTCTTCGCGGACCACCGTTGCCAACTGCCTGAAGGCCAGCATGTTGAAAAGGATGTGAAGCACACCCCCGTGCAGGTAGCCGGCGGACACAAGCGTCCACCAGCGATCCATTTGAAGCACCGGAATTGCGCCCGTGGCTCCCAAAAGAAGGAGACTCTCGCTGGAAGGGGACAGCATGGAAAAGGGGCTCATGGTCAGGTGAATCGAAGAGGGTCTCAAGACAAGCGAGAGGATGTACATGCCCACGTTGATGAAAATGATCCATTGGACCGCTTGATCCGTATCTCTCATCGTTCGAAAATTCAAGGCTCTCTTCCACAAAGACCCCGGTCGAGATGTGCCGCAATAAGGGCAACGCGCCTCATCGACGTTGATGAGCTTTCTGCATTTGGGGCAGAGGATGGATTTTCGCTGTTGGCTGGACATGGCTCTCGGGCAATTTAATCATTCTTTTAAAATAAGGCGTACTTCTCGACCGTGCAAATCTTTCAATCGCACAGGACAACATGGTCCTGGGCGTCTGCTCGTCGCGCACCTTCAAGAAGAAGCCTTTTCCGGAATCCGGATCCCCAATGCAAAACATGACCTGTCCGGAATGACGTTTGAGTTGCTCCGCAAAATCGCTTCTTTGCAGGGACGGTCCGGGAGGGACTTTCGTCGCTTTGTTGGATTCAGGAAGTCAAAGATGGTTCTGGTCTGCACACGTTCAAGGGGGAGCCATTGTTTCAAAGGACGATCAGACTTGGGTAACAGCGATGAGCCCGAGGCACGAAGTCGAATCACTGGATGATTTTCTCGAAATCCCCATCACCCCGGTATTTCTTGAAAGCGCTGTGGGTCCTGGCTTTTTCCCTGTAATCCGGCTCGGCTTCCACGGCTTTGGCCAAGAGGGAGAGGGCTTCGCTTTTTTCGCCTTTCAGGGAACCAACACAGGCCAGCAGGAACCAGGCATCGGCGAGATCCGGCCTGATCTCAACCGCTTTCTTTAAGGCCTTTTTTGCATCCTCATATTTGTGCTTGTCGAAAAGGTCTTTTCCCTTTCCGTGCCATACTTCCCCCAGATGGGCGGTCATTTCCGCCGCTCTTTCCAGATCCTCCTCGTATTCGTCTCTCTCTTCTCCATCCCGGGGCTGTCTCCTGTCCAACTGTCTCCGATCCGAGCCGGAACGCCTATCGCGACCGCTTCGTCGCTCATAAGGGAAAGAAACCATCTTCTGAAAACCTCCCGGTCCCGCCTGAGTCAAGGGACCGCCAAAAGAGAAAAATCTTGAAGAGTTACCCCTCAATCGCTTCACGATACGTAGCTGTTAATGGTAACTTTTCAAGATCTGTAAATCAACTAAATATTGGCCTTTCAGTCGTCCTCGCCCGTTTTTCTTAATATTGAGCACCTCGGTTTCCAGCTTCTCGGAAGGACGCTCCAGATCCACGGCGTAGTAGTCCATTCTGACCGTTCCTCCCACTCTGAAGTGCGGCAGGACCGTGGTCAAATCTTCGCGGACGACAAGAGACATGGATTCCGGAGACTTGTGCCAAACCTTCAATTCAAAGGAGGCGGCCGATCCATCGACTGGAAAGGCTACACTGTAACGTTCTTTCACCGTCTTCTGATTTTCCGCGTTTGTGTTTAAATAAGGCAGGCTCATGATTCTCACCCTTTCCGCTTCCTTAACATGTAATCTTTTTCATAATGCATCATTCATGCCACAAGATTTACATGGGGAAGCGTAATATTTTGTTTCCCTTTCCCGCACTTGCAAATCCAGAAAATCTCGTTTGTGCAACCTTCAATTAAAACTCTTGCCCTTATTGTTCATATAAATTATACCTAATTATACTTATATATTTTTATGTGTCAACTATATTTTTATCAATAAGTTTAACTGCATCATTGCATAAAAACATACATGCACTCATATGCCTGCAGCAAAACATTCACACAGTATCCGGAACGGCTCAATGAAATAAAGGGAGAGTCAGTTGCCATTTTGTGCAGGAAGAGCTTACGCCACAGAGAAAACAGCCGAAAAAGGATTCGGATTGACGCTTTTTGTCACATCTTTCCCGGTTGTGGATGCACAAAAAAGCCGTATCCGGCCTGACCTGCCGGATACGGCTGAAGCTACCAGTGTTACATCGCTTTGGATTACATCATGCCGCCCATTCCCCCTCCCGGCGGCATGTGGGGCATTTCTTCCTTTTCCTTCGGCTTCTCAGCCACCATGGCTTCCGTGGTGAGCAGCAAGGCGGCAACCGAAGCGGCGTTCTGAAGGGCAAACCGCGTTACCTTTGTCGGGTCAATGATTCCCGCCTTCATCAAATCCTCGAAAGCTCCGGTTTCGGCATTGTAGCCAAGGGACGCTTTGCCCGATCTCACCTTCTCAACCACCACAGACCCTTCCGCGCCTGCATTGTTGGCGATCTGGCGAAGAGGTTCTTCAAGTGCCCTGGCTACGATATTGATCCCGCTCTGCTCCTCACCCTCAAGCTTTGTCTTGGCAAGAACGGAGCCGGCACGCAGAAGGGCGACGCCTCCTCCGGGAACAATTCCTTCCTCCACAGCCGCCCTGGTGGCGTTGAGTGCATCTTCCACCCTGGCTTTCTTCTCTTTCATCTCCGTTTCCGTGGCAGCGCCCACGTTGATCACGGCCACTCCGCCGATGAGCTTTGCCAGTCTTTCCTGGAGCTTCTCTCGATCATAGTCGGAAGTCGTCTCCTCAATTTGAGCCCGAATCTGCTTTACACGGCCTTCCAAATCCTTTCGGCTTCCGCCGCCGTCCACGATCGTCGTGTTGTCCTTGTCGATGGAAACGGTCTTTGCCGTGCCCAGGTCATTCAGCGTGATGTTCTCAAGCTTCAGGCCCAGGTCTTCGGAGATCACATTTCCGCCTGTAAGGATGGCGATGTCCTCAAGCATGGCCTTTCTTCTGTCCCCGAAACCGGGCGCCTTCACAGCCGAGCACTGGAGCGTGCCTCTCAACTTGTTCACCACAAGCGTGGCCAGAGCTTCCCCTTCAACATCCTCGGCGATGATGAGCAACGGTCTGCCCATTTTGGCGATCTGCTCGAGAACGGGAATCAGGTCCTTCATGCTGCTGATTTTCTTCTCATTGAGCAGGATGTAAGGGTTGCTCAGGGTGACCTGCATTTTCTCGGGGTCTGTAACAAAATAGGGAGACAGATATCCGCGATCGAACTGCATGCCCTCCACGATTTCCAAAGTGGTCTCCATGCTCTTAGCTTCTTCTACAGTAATGACCCCCTCTTTTCCTACCTTGTTCATGGCTTCCGCGATGATGTTGCCGATGGTCGAATCATTGTTGGCTGAAATGGTTCCCACCTGGGCGATTTCTTCCTGATCCTTTGTCGGCTTGGAAAGCTTCTTCAGTTCCTCAATCACCGCTTCCACGGCCTTCTCAATCCCTCTCTTGAGGGACATGGGATTGACACCCGCGGCCACGAGCTTGGAGCCTTCCTTATAAATGCTTTGGGCCAGCACGGTCGCGGTGGTCGTGCCGTCTCCAGCCACATCGGACGTCTTCGAGGCGACTTCCTTGACCATCTGTGCGCCCATATTCTCGAATTTGTCCTCCAGTTCAATCTCTTTGGCCACCGTGACTCCGTCTTTGGTGATTGTCGGAGATCCAAAAGTTTTTTCCAAAACCACGTTCCTGCCTCTGGGGCCAAGCGTCACCTTCACGGCATCAGCAAGGGTATCCACGCCCTTGAGGATGGCCTCCCTGGCCTTCTGGCTGTACTTAATGTCCTTTGCCATGTCACATATCCTCCTTTAATTGGCTTCACATAATTTCATATAGCGGAAAAATTACTCCACAATAGCGATGATGTCATCTTCACGCATGATCAGGTGTTCCTCACCCTCCAGCTTGATCTCCGTGCCCGAATATTTACCGAACAGAACACGGTCCCCGGCTTTGACCTGAAGGGGCTGTCTTTTCCCATCATCGAGGACCTTCCCCGCGCCTACGGCGATCACCTTTCCCTCCACGGGTTTCTCCTTGGCCGTATCGGGAATGATGATTCCGCCCTTGGTTTTTTCCTCTTCCTTCACTCTTTTGACAATGACACGATCATGCAACGGTCTCACTTTCATCTTGCAATTCTCCTCCCATGATCAAGATTTATTGTTTCAAAATACAATTGAGATTGCCACGGCGCTTCGCGCCTCGCAATGACGCCCTGGGACTTTTTACCGTGAAAATCCCCCCTGGCCCCCCTTTTTCAAAGGGGGGGAAGCTTCCTCCTACCCTTCGTCATCCCCCTTTGGTAAAGGGGGATCGAGGGGGATTTTCATGCGCGGAAGCGGCCAATACGGCGGCCATGAGCGTTTACGAATCCATCAATGTTGATGAACTCGAAAAAAGTCCGAAACCGCCGGCTTGGTCATTGTGAGCCTTTCGACAGGCTCACGGCCCCGATCTTTCCAGCCTCCCTAGCCGAACTGCTGATGAAGACGGACAGCGGGACGGCGACCCTTTAAAAATTCGTCAATCTCGACTTTTATTAACGAAATAACCTAATTATCGAGATTGAACTGTCAAGGCCGAACATAAAAATTTGAGAGAAAAATCTCAGGCATTCAGGCGCCACTCCAGGGTTCGACCAATCCCTTCGGCCAGGGATGTGCGCGGAGACCACCCCAACCCCTTCATTGCCTTGTCGATGACCAGGCAACTTTGCTTCAGATCGCCGGGTCTAGCCTCTTTTCGCAAGGGTTCCGCCAGGGCCTGCGGAATATCCGGCTTGATTTCCCTGACTGCGTCATAGATCGTCCGGAAGAGTTCCCCGGTCCTGGTGCCCCTGCCCGTGCCGATGTTGAAATAATCGTTGCCCCCCCTGCTCAGGGCCAGGATATTGGCCTCCACCACGTCGCCCACATAGCAGTAGTCGCGCACCATGCCTCCGGGCTCATCAGGGAAATGGTTCAGCGTGGACGGCCTTTCGGCCAGGAGATTGTTCATGAATATCGCCACCACTCCCGCTTCCCCGTGGGGGACCTGACGGGGCCCGTACACGTTGGCGTAGCGCAGCACGGTGTAATCAAGACCATGCTGATGCCGGTAGTAAGCAAGATAGTGCTCAGAGCAGAACTTGGTGACCGCATAGGGCGAGAGGGGCCGCGGAGGATAGGCCTCGGTGGTGGGATACTCGGTCGCTTCCCCGTAAATCGCTCCCCCCGAAGAGATGAAAATCACCTTTTTCACACCCTGTTTCACAGCCGCTTCCAGCAGATTCAGCAGGCCTTTGATATTGACGTCCGCGTCGAACAGAGGATCTTCCACTGATGCGGGGACACTGATTTGCGCGGCATGGTGGTTGATGACATCCGGCTTTTCCGCCTCGACGATTTTTCGCAGTTCATCGGACCGGACATCCGCCTGATAGAACCTCGCCTCGGGGTTCAGGTTGCCGAGCTTGCCCGTGAACAGGTTATCCACCACCAGGACCCGGTGCCCTGCCGCAATGTATCCGTCCACCACATTGGACCCGATAAAACCGGCACCGCCCGTGACCAGGATTTTCATGGTCTCTCTCCTTGCCTCATGAGCCCCGCTCCAGTTCATGAGAAGGGGACGCCTCGGAAATCTGCTCACTTATCATGGATAAAATCTCCCGTCAAGGCGTTCTTTCAAATTCCTTGTTGCAAAGAGCGCCGCGATAGAATAAATTTTAAGGTTTGTTTCAAGGAGGGTTCTAAAAACCTTTGAAAATAGCCAGATACGACAACATTCTCGGCCAGATCGGGAGAACACCGCTCGTCCCTATCAGGAATCTGAGCACCAACAAAAGGGTGGAGATCCTGGCCAAACTGGAGTCCTTCAATCCGGGGGGTTCCATCAAGGACCGGCCCGCCTTTTACATGATCGAGGATGCGGAGACAAAGAGAGAGTTGTCTAAGGGAAAAATCATCCTCGAGGCCACGAGCGGCAACACCGGCATCGGGCTCTCCCTGGTGGCGGCCGTAAAAGGATATCGCATCCTGCTGGTCATGTCCGAAGCCGTCAGCGAAGAGAGGAAGAAAATCTTGAGGGCCATGGGTGCGGATCTTCATTTCACACCCGCCCACATGGGAACGGACGGGTCCATCGAGTTTGTCTACAACCTGGCCAGAGAAGAACCGGCCAAATACTGGCTTGCCGACCAGTTCAACAACGACGCCAACTGGATGGCCCATTACGACGGCACAGCCATGGAAATCTGGGAGCAGACGGGCGGAAACCTCGACGCCCTGGTGGCGACCATGGGGACGACAGGAACCCTCATGGGCCTGGCTCGAAGGTTCAAGGAAATCAAGCCGGCCGTCCAGATCATCGGCGTGGAGCCTTACATGGGCCACAAGATCCAGGGACTGAAAAACATGAAGGAGTCCTACCCTCCCGGGATCTTCAAGCGTCACCTCCCGGACCGCATTGTCAATGTCGAGGATGAAGAGGCCTTTGAAACAACCCGGCTGCTCGCGAAAAAAGAAGGCCTTTTCGTGGGCATGAGCTCAGGCGCGGCCATGGCCGTCGCCCTCAAGGCGGCCAGGGAAATGAAGGAGGGCCGAATCGTGGTCCTCCTGCCGGACGGAGGGGAGAGGTACTTGAGCACTTCCCTTTTTGCGGACAAGAAGGTCTCCGGCCTGGCCATGTACAACACCCTGACCCGCAGAAAAGAGACCTTTGTCCCGATCCACGAACACCGCGTTTCCCTGTACAGTTGCGGCCCCACACTCTGCGGCTTTATTCATGTGGGCCAGGCCCGGCAACTGGTTTTCTCCGACCTGCTCAGGCGTTATCTGGAGTACAAGGGATACGAGGTGAACCATGTCGTAAACCTCACGGACCTCGATGACCGCACCATTCAGGGATCGGAGAAGGAGGGTGTCCCCCTCAAGGCGTACACAGAGCGGTATTACCTTGAATTTCTCAAGGATCTCGATGCGCTGCTGATCAAGAGAGCGACCGCCTTTCCCAGAGCAAGCGAGCATGTGGATGACATGATCGAGCTTGCAGGCAAGCTCGTACAAAAAGGCTATGCCTACGAGAAGTTCCGATCCCTCTACTTCGACATCTCCAGGTTCAGAGACTACGGCAAACTCTCAAGAATCGACCTCGACAAGATGCACCTTGGAAAGACCGTGGATCTGGATCGCTATGAAAAAGGAAATCCCCGGGACTTCACTCTGCTGAAGCGCTCAACCCTGAGTGAGCTCAAGAAGGGTGTTTTCTTCCAGACGCCGTGGGGCAATGTGAGGCCGAGCTGGCATCTGGAGTGCCCGGCCATGGCCCTGAGGTTTTTCGGCGACACCCACGACATCCAGACAGGAGGTGCCGATCTTGTCTTCCCCCATCACGAAAACGCCATTGCCATAAGCCGAGCCGTCACCGGAAAGCCCCTCGCCAACGTGTGGATCCATCACGAGCTTGTGATGGTAGAAGGCAAGAAACCTGTGGAAGGCAAAGAAGCGGAACCATACACCGTCAAGGCCCTGATGAAAAAGGGTTACACGGGCAGGGAGATGCGCTACTGGCTTATCAGTCATCACCACAACAAGCCCCTTACCTTTTCCACCCGGAAACTGGACATGGCCAAAAAGACCCTCGCCAATCTGGACACCTTTATCCAGAAGCTTCACCTCTGCCCTGCCGGCCCATCAAAATCGAGCACGGACCAGGTCGTTTATGATCTCAAGCACAAGTTTATCGAGGCCATGGACGACGACCTCAACATCGCAAAAGCCCTGGCCGCCCTCTTTGAATTCACCCGGGAAATCAACAGGCGGATGGACGGTGGAAGCCTTTCTCATGAGGACCGGGACAAAGTGCTGGAAGCCCTGAAAGCGGTCGACAATGTCTTGGGCGTCATGAATCTGGAAGGAGATGCCAAGGATCAAGAGATCGAGGCGCTCATCGAAAAGAGAGAGGAGGCCAGGAATCAAAAGGACTGGGCTAAAGCGGATAAAATCAGAGACGAGCTCATGAGCATGGGGATCGAACTGACGGACACCAAGGAAGGAACCATATGGCGGAGAGATCGGGATTCGAACCCGAGGTAGAGGTTTAAGCCCCTACACTCGCTTAGCAGGCGAGCGCCTTCAGCCAACTCGGCCATCTCTCCGCACAAGGAGCGATCAGCTCTCGGCAGTCAGCTTTTCAGCTTTAAGCAATCGCGCCGACCCTTCGGCTGACCGCGCTGTGCGCTGATCGCTGAATGCTTTCCTCTGGCGGAGGGAGCAGGATTCGAACCCGCGATCCCTTTCGGGACAACGGTTTTCAAGACCGCCGCCTTCAACCACTCGGCCATCCCTCCGGCATCGGCACGTCAATATAACATCTACCTTACAGAGAGTCAAAGCCTTTTGAACCAAGCGGGAGATTTGCGAATTCTGGATTTGCGAATTGAACCCCCAATTCCAGAATCCCCTAATCCCCCAATTCCAGAATCCTCTCCCGCATGGTCCGGATCGTCTCCCCGTAATCCTTGCTGTAAAAAATCGCCGATCCTGCAACAAACACGTTCGCCCCCGCGGAGGAAACCTGGGCCATGGTTTCGGGACTGATCCCGCCGTCGACTTCAATGTCCGTGCTCAGGCCTTTCTCATCGATCATTTTTCTCAGCCGCGCTATTTTCGGCACCATACCGGGGATGAATGCCTGCCCCTCAAAACCGGGATTCACGGTCATCACCAGGACCATGTCCACATCTCCGAGAACGTATTCGATCTGCTCGGGGGGCGTGGAAGGATTCAGGGACACGGAGGGCCTGGCGCCCGCTTTGCGTATGTGCTGGAGGGAACGGTGCAAGTGGGTCGCCGCCTCCGCATGGATGGTCAGAATATCGGCCCCTGCCTTCACGAAGGCCTCGATGTATTGGTCGGGGTTGGAGATCATGAGGTGCACATCCAGGGGCAGCCGGGTCGTGGCCCGAACCGCCTTGACCACCAGGGGCCCTATGGTGATGTTGGGAACAAAGTGGCCGTCCATGACATCCACGTGAATGTAGTCCGCGCCGGCTTCTTCCGCGGATTTGACCTCTTCTCCGAGGCGCGTGAAGTCCGCCGAGAGGATGGATGGCGCGATCTTGCCGATCTTGTTTTCCATGTCGTCTTCTCTCCTGATCGCTTATCAAAATTACGGGCACAAGATATTGATGCATTCGTAAACACTCATGCCCTGGGCGCAGGCCACCCCCGCCCATGAAAATGTGGGGGCGGGCTTCAAGTAGGGAACGGGTTCTCCTTCGACTTGCTCAGGACCCTGAGGTTCTCGAAGGGCATCCCGTTCCGTGGATCGGCACGGAGGCCGATCCCTACAAGGCCGTTCGCCCGGCCGGTGCATTTCCACGGTAAAAAGTCCGAAAACAACGTTTTTCGTCATTCCGGCGAAAGCCGGAATCCAGTGTTTTTAGAGACTTACAAAATACCTGGACCCCGTTTTTCAACGGGGTGACGACTTTTTACGGCTTCATCAAGATTAAGTCCTTGCAAAAAGGGCGGCGAAAAAGCCGTCCGTTCCGTGGGAGTGGGGCATAGCCCTGAGAAAACCCCTTTCGTCGATCAGGTCCATGGCCCAGGGCGGCGCCTCAACCCTGAGATCCGCGAGGTTAAAATCCCTGTTCTTTTTCAGAAATTCTTCCACGACCCCCTCGTTTTCCAGCATCGAAACGGTACAGGTGACGTAAAGCATTCTCCCGCCCCTTTCCAGTGCCCCGGCGGCCCGGCTGAGAATGGCAGACTGCAGCCCGGCCAGCCGCTCGATATCTTCCTCCTTCCGGTTCCATTTTCCGTCGGGGTGGCGGGAAAGCACACCCAAGCCTGAGCATGGGGCGTCCACCATGACCCGGTCGAAGGGCGATCGAAAAAGGGCCGAAACCTGTCTTGCTGCATCCGCGACAACAGGATGCATGATGCCAATGCCGAGGCGCTTGGCATTTTCCGCCAGACTTATCAGCCGTGCCCTGTTCGTGTCAAGGGCAACCACCTTGCCCCGGTTGTCCATCAAATCGGCCAGGTGACTCGTCTTTCCGCCGTAACCCGCACAGACGTCCAGAACCCTGCTTCCGGCCGGAGGCGCGAGGAGAAAGGACGCCACCTGGGCGGCCTCGTCCTGAACCTGGAAAAGACCTTCCCGAAAGGCTTGGAGTTGATCCACCCTGCCTCTCAACCTTTCGACAACCACGCCGGCCGGTGAGTAGCGCGTTGGTCTCGCCTCGAGCCCTTCCGATTCCAGTCGCATGATCAAATTGGATCGGCTGGTTTTCAGCCCATTCACCCGCACGGTCAGGAACGGAGTCCGGTTTCCAGCCCCGAGGAGGGCATCGGTTTTCTCCTCGCCCAGTTCGCGAAACCACTTCTCTACCAGCCACGCGGGGTACGAGTGGTAGACCGAAAGATAAAGGACGGGATCCGCGCTCCGATCCGGGAAGGTGATGCGGTCCTTGCGCCGGCAGACATTTCGCAGCAAGCCGTTTACGAAGGACACCACGTGGCGGGGATACCTCGATTTGGCCTGCTTCACAGCCTCGTCGACGGCCGCGGATTCCGGAATGCGACTCAGGAAAAAGATCTGATAGAGCGCGAGACGAAGGATGTCGAGGACAGGAGGATCGATCTTTTGGAGAGGGAAACGGGAGGCTTGCCCGATGATCCAATCCAGGCGAAGGCGCCATCGAACCACTCCCTGAACGAGCTGGCTCACAAAGGCCCGGTCCCGATCGTCTAAATGGGGATTGTCCCGAAAGAGGCGGTCCAGGATGCCCGATGAAAACCCGGGATCACGAGTCAGCCTGATCAGCGCTCCGAGGGCGAGATCCCTGGGTGTGTCCGTCTTCATGCTTCAGGAACGCCTCGATTCCCATTTTCACCAGGTCCAAGTCCACATCCGTGTCGAAGCAGGGTCCGTGGGGCCTTATGTTCAGGATTCCATAGACCGGTATCGGATAGGTGTCTTGGATTCCGCTCGTGAGATCTCTCTCACAGGCTACGCCGATGATCATCTCCGGCTTTTTGTCCACCACGATTTTCCTGGCCAGAGTGCCGCCGGTGGCCACCGAGATGGATATGCCGTATTTCTCCGAGAGCTCGACGAAGTTCTTGATCTTGCACTTGCCGCAGGCTTTGCAGTTCTTCACGTTGCCTGTGATTCGAACGATGCACTCATGATTCTGCAGGCACTGGGGGAGCAGGATGAGAATTTTCTGTGGCGGAACTTTTCTGGCTTCCCCGATGACCAGTTGGTTGTTGATGGCAATGAAGGCTCTCCTCACTTCGTCTTTGCCGATGCCTATGAACTTGCCCACCACGACGAGGAGAGGGAAGAGAAAACGAATGACCACTCCCCGGATTTTTCGGTTGAAGAAGAGATTCTTTCCGCGGATGATGGTGAAAACGAGGGTCAGGCCCCCACCGATGAGAAACATGACGATCAGGCCGAAAAGCACGGCCATGATCATAGGAAGGCTGTGGTGTATGGCCGTAAAACCCACGTAAGGGACCAGCCACAGGGCCACCGCGACCACGACCAGGGCCACGCAGGTGAGAAGAAGGAGGAGAATAAACGTCCTTTTCTCCGCACCGCGGTCAGCCGACCGGTTCTTCAAGTTCTTGATGGGATCACGGTCGATCATGTTCAATGTTCACTGCCCAACACGGTTCCTTCGGGAATGGAAACGCCTCTCAGAAAATCAGGGGCCTGGAGCTTCTTTTTACCGGGAAACTGCAATTCCCGAATGCCCACAGTTCCCCGGCCCGTGTCGACCACCAGGCATCCGTCCTTTTGGCCTCTCACCAGTCCAGGTATGGTGCCTGCCTGATTCCCGTCCACCACGGTGGAGGAAAATAGCTTGAGAACCTGGTTCTTCAACAGGGTGTAAGCACCGGGTTTCGGATCAAGGGCGCGAATAAAAGCAGACACCTTGTCCCCAGGCCGGGACCAATCCACAAGACCGACGTCCTTATCGATTTTTGGGGCGTACGTCGCTTCGGCGCTGTTCTGAGGATTTTCCTGCACCTTCCCTTCCGCCATAGCCCCTAGCGCTCGCACCATGAGGTCGCCCGCCAGGATGGACAACCTGTCGTGGAGACGGCCGGCTGTTTCGTCATCGATCACAGGCACGGCTTCCTGGAGCAGGATAGGCCCCGTATCCATGCCTTCGTCCATCCGCATGACCGTCAGACCCGTGAGGGTCTCGTTGTTCATGACGGCCCACTGAATCGGTGCGGCGCCTCTCAGCCTGGGCAAAAGGGACGCATGGATGTTGACCACGCCCCACCTGGGAATGTCCAGGAGTCTTTTTCTCAGGATCTGGCCGAAAGCCACGACGATGATGAGGTCCGGCGACAGGGTCTGGATTTGATCACAGAACTCGGGTGCGGACGCTTTTTCCGGCTGCAAAACCGGGACCTGCCGCTCCAGGGCCAGCCGTTTAACCGGCGAGGCAACCACCCTCTTTCCTCTCCCCTGAGGTTTATCAGGCTGGCTCACCACCGCCATGACAGGGTACCCGTGATCCAGAAGCGCTCTCAGGGTAGGCACGGCAAACTCGGGTGTCCCCATGAAGACGAGCTTGGGCCGAGCCGGGAAGTTCTCAAAAGGAAGACCCGCCATGAATCAGTCATTTCCTTTTTTGAGCAATTTCTGGAGCCTTTTCTTGTAAAGCGCCCTCTTCAGGCTGCTGATATGATCAATGAAGAGCTTGCCGTTCAAGTGATCGATCTCGTGCTGGAGGCATATGGCCAAAAGGCCTTCCGCTTCGATGTCCACGGGCTTCTCATCCCGGTCGTATCCGCGGACTTTGACCCTGGCGCTCCTTTTCACCTCTGCGGAGTAGTCGATGACGCTGAGACACGCTTCGTCGTAAACGATTTCCCCCTCGCTCTGGATGATTTCCGGATTGATGAGGACGCACAGACGCCTTCCGTCAGCCCGCGGCGACAGGTCATACACAATGACCCTTTGCAGAGAACCCACCTGGTTGGCGGCCAGACCGATTCCCGGCGCTCCATACATGGTCTCGGCCATTCCGTCGACGAGGGCCAGGAGTTCGTCATCGACGTTCTCCACCGGTTCCGCCTTCTCTCTCAAAACGGCATCGGGGTACGTGTGGATTTTCATCAATTCCGTCATCGACATCATTCACCGCACAGAGCGCAAAGACCGCAGAGAATTCATGGCATCATAAAATCTTTGCTTTCGCAATGTATTTGGCATTTGGTTCTTGTCATCCGCACATCTTCCGCCTTTGCGCCCACGAAAGACTTAACCTTACTGCCGAATTCCATCTGCGCTATACTATATCCTTTGAGAGGATAAATCAAGACAACCAAAACCCTCTTGACTTTTTCAAGGCTTCTCCCTATTCAGGACGGATGATGAAAAACCTGGTGAATTTTCTTTTTGAAGTTGGGATGCTGAAAAAGACGCCCCGCACGGGATATCAATTCCTCGGGTCAGGCAAAGAAACCGTGGCAGAGCACTCTTTTCGCACGGCCGTCATCGGATACATGCTCTGCCTCCGGGAACCGGGTGCAGACCCCATGAAAACCCTTCTCATGTGCCTTTTCCACGATCTCCACGAAGCAAGGACGGGCGATCACAACTATGTGAACAAGCGCTACGTCCACGTTGACGAAGAGAAAGCCGTCAGGGACATGACCAGGGATCTTCCTTTCGGCGAAACCATCGTCGCCCTTGCCCGGGACTTCCTTGACGGCCGTTCCCCGGAAGCCGCCGTTTCCCGGGACGCGGATCAGATCGACCTGATCCTGGCGTTGAAGGAGCAGCTCGACCTCGGCAACCCATACGCCCAAGACTGGCTAACCTATGCGCTCAAGAGACTTCAGACCAAGGGCGCAAGAACACTGGCCGAAGAGATCATGAATACGGACAGCACGGACTGGTGGTTCGAGAAGAAGACGGAGTGGTGGGTTAATGGCCCCCAGAATACCGGCAACCTGGAGAAGTAAAACCTCCTCAGGCATGATCATGCGGATATGCCTGATGATTTCCGTTCTTTTCCACATGGTCCTTGTCCTGTCCTTCCAGGATGCCTTCCCTCTCTACACGGATCCCGAAGATCTGCGCACCTATGAGGTCGAATTGCTCAGGCCCCCTGTGGAGGATATGGACCGGAAAGAAAAGGCCGACGCCGACATTGAAAAACTCAAGCCAGAACCGAAACCCGCCCCCGAAGAGACCGAAGAGACCATTTCCCTCGACACGGACGACAAGCGGTACGTGACCTATGCCCGGGTCATCAAGGAAAGGATCATGGCCAACTGGTCCTACCCGCAAGAGGCGCGGAACAACCTTCTGGAGGGGCGTCTTCTGGTCGTCTTCGGCCTCGACAAAGAAGGATCACTCACTCGCCTTGATATCAGGCAGTCTTCGGGCTACGACATCCTTGATCAAGAAGCCGCCGGGGCCATCCGGACTGCTTCGCCCTTTCCCCCCTTCCCTGCGCAGATCACCGTGAGCCGGCTCAATGTGGAGGCCACTTTCGATTACCGGATCGCGAGCAAAAGAGTCGAGAAAAAGACGGAGGACAAGAAGAATCCAGAAGACAGAAGACAGAATAGGGTAAGGAATAGTGGAATGGTGGAATAATGAAATAATGAAAGGACCCAAACACGAAATCACGAAATTATAAAAACACGAAGGAAATGCTCTTCCCTTTTGTGCTTTCTTTTTTTCGTGCTTTCGTGATTGCTTTTCTGCTTTTGTTTTTTTCTTTGCGGGCTCGGCGTTCTCTGCGGTGAGATTGTTCCTATTTTTTCAAAATCACCGGCTCGTGTTCGAAACGGCCGGATTCCACGGTTTCCCAGAATTCTTTCTCCTTCTTCCGCCACCCGGGGCCGAACTTGGCGTTGAAGAATCCGCCCAGGTTTTCGAAAACACGCTTCCACCCGGGCCGGTAAGACAGGGAAAGGACATCTTCGAGAAAAGGGACGATCTCCCCCATTTTCTCTTTGGGGATGTAAGAGCGGGCTCCCATCTCAATCGACTTTTTGAGAGCCTCCTGGGTGAAGGCATGGGCGGTGAGCATGACGGTGGGAAACCCCAGGCTCACCGACGCGTTCAGAAGGTCGAACCCGCGAACACCCATGATGTCCAGGATCACGAGATCGTAAGTCCAGGACCGGAGCAGGTGATAGCCCTGTTCGTAATCCACGGCCGCATCGAACACGAGTCCGGGAAACTCCTCCAGTTGCTCTCTCAGCGTGTCCAGGACATCGGGCTCGTCATCCACGGCCAGGACGCGCTTGTTGTTGAGTGGGCTTTCCTTCATGAGGCCTCTCCCCGTTTGTCCTTGGTCATTTTCCGTCGCTCTTCATCGCGGATCTCCCGCCTCAGGAGCTTTCCCACCTTGGACTTGGGAAGCATGTCGCGGAATTCAATGTAGCTCGGCACCTTGTAGGAGGCCAGTCTCTCACGGCACCAATTGAGCAGCTCGGCGCCTCCGACTCCCCTGGCGTCCTCCTTCAGCACCACGATGGCCTTGATGCGCTCTCCCACCTTGGGGTCGGGGACACCCACCACGCAGGCGCCGATCACGGTGGGATGGTTCTGCAACACCGCCTCCACTTCCGAGGCCGAGACCCGGTACGCTTTGTGTTTGATGATGTCCGCCGAGCGCTCCACGTAGATCAGGTCGCCGTCTGCATCCTGCCGGACAAAGTCACCCATCCGGTAATAGATGTCCCCGTTGATGCTCACATAGGAGTAGCTCGTCTCCTCAGGCTTGTTCAAGTATTCTTTGAGCGTGTAAGGCGACGTGACCAGGAGTTCACCCGTTTCACCTTGCGGCACAGGCTCCAGGGTATCCGGATCGACCACAAGGCAGCGCCGGCTCTTCAGGGGCTCGCCGATGGTATTGGGTTTCGGTTCTCTGCCGATGCGGCTGTAGGTGACGTGCCCGGCCTCGGTCGAGCCGTAGACCTGGTAGATCGCCACACCCGTGTGTTCCCTCCACCGGTGAAACACCTCCAGGGGCAACACATCTCCGCCGCAATAGCAGTAGGTGAGGGAACCCAGATCATACCGCTCAAGCCGGTCGTTTTCAAGGATCATCCGGTAAAGCGCCGGGACCCCCAGCATCCACCGGGACCTGTAGCGCTGAATGCATTCCAGGATCGCGTCCACCTGCGGCACGGGCATGAGCAAGGTGAGGTTGCCCTTGTTAAGCCCCACGGCCATGAAAAGGCCGAGAGCCATGATGTGGAACAGGGGATTGACGGCCAGGTACACGTCTTCCCCTTCCTTGAGGTACTGTCCTGCCACGTCTTCCGTCACGTCGTTCACATAGGAGGTCATCCCGATGTGGTTGCCCGGCACCCCCTTGGGAAAGCCCGTGGTTCCCCCGGTGTAAAGGATGTAGGAAAGGTCTTTCCGGGGATCCATCTCCACCTTTTCTCTCAAGGGGGAACGGTCGAGAAGGCTTTTGAACCCGAGAACCTGCGCGTCCCGTTCCACCTTGCCGTGAGGGATCCTGTCGAAAAGAACACCCAGATACCTTTTCCACGGGGGAAGGAGGTCCGCGAGGTTCGTCACGATGATCCGCCTGATGCCGGTCTTGGGCAGGACCTCCTTGACGTAGCAGAAATTCGTGTCCTGGCAGATGACCGTCTCGACCCCGGAGTCCTTGATCATGTATTCGATCTCAAAGGACGTGTAGATCGGCGAAATGGGGACAAGGACGGCCCCGATTTTCTGTATGCCCAGAAAGCCGATGAGCCACTGGATGCAGTTGGGGATGTAGATCATGACCCGGTCGCCTTTTTTGACGCCCAGATCCCGCAGGGCCCCGGCAAAGCGCTCGCTCAGGTCCCTGAGCTTGCGATAGGAGAAGGTCTCTCCGAGGTACATGACCGCGGGCCTGTCAGGATAGGCTTCGCTCATCCGGTCGAACCGGGTGAAGGTCAGTTCCTTTTCCAATGAGGACGTGTTTGAATTCATGGCCGATAATCAGTTGTCATTGGTCAGTCGTCCGTCGTCCATTGTCGGTTGTCAATGGTCGGTTGTCCATGGTCAATTGTCCGTCGTCAGTTGTCCGTGGTGAGTTGTCATTGGTCCTTCGAGGTCGCCGCCGTACTGTCAGCTTCAGGCTCAGGTTCCTTTCAACGGACAAAGGACTACGGACAAAGGACACATTCATACTCCGAAATAGGCGGCTCTCACATCCGGGTTGTCCAACATCTCCTGTCGGGTTCCCTCCATGACCGCAGCCCCGTTTTCCAGGATGAAGGCGTAATCCACAATGGGGAGCACGGGCCGGGCATACTGCTCCGTCACGATGACGGAGATCTTCTTCTCGTCCCGGATGACCTTGGTGGCGCGGATCAGGATGGCCTGCATGAGCGGGCTCAATCCGAGCAGGGGCTCGTCCAGGAGCAGAAGGGCCGGTTGCGCCATGAGAGCCCGGCCGATGGCCAGCATCTGCTGCTCCCCGCCGCTCAAGAAGCCTCCCACTCTCTTCTTGAGCTTCACCAGCGCTGGAAACAGCTTGAATACATAGTCCATGGTCTCCCTGGCCTGGGCCGGGGTGGCCAGGTAACCGCCGATTTTGAGATTCTCGAGAACACTGCTCTCCTTGAAGATGCGCCGTCTTTCAGGGCAGAGGATGAGTCCTTTCCTGGCCCGCCGGCTCGGCTTCCATCCCGAAATGTCTTCCCCGTTATAGTGGATGCGTCCTACCACCGTGATGCGCTCGCCGCCCGCCATTTCTTCCTTCTTCCTGATGTCCTCCATGATTCCGGAGAGCGTGTACATGAGGGTCGACTTGCCGGCGCTGTTGGCGCCGAAAACCCCCACGATCCTGTTTGCCTCGCAACGGATGGTCACGTTGTTGAGCGCCAGCATGTTCTCGTAGAAGACCATCAGGCTGGTGGCTTCAAGCATAGGTCATGACCTCCTCCACCTCCTCGGACCCGAAGTAGGCCTCCTTCACCTTCGCGTTGGCCATGACCTCTTCGGGCGTCCCTTCCACGAGCTTTTCTCCAAAGTTCAACACCATCACCCTGCCGGCCACCCGGAACAGCTCTCGAAGACGGTGCTCGATCATGATCAGGGTGATGCCGTCCATCTGCAACCGTTCAATGAGGGGGACCATGCTCGCGATCTCGCTCATGCTCAGGCCGGAGAACACCTCATCGCAAAGGATGATCTCGGGTTTCAGGGCAAGGCACCGGGCAAGTTCGAGCCTTTTGAGATAACCGGTCGGCAGGGACGAAGCCAGCTTGTACGGCACAAACGAATCTCTCTCAAATCCGATCTCTTCAAGGATATCAATCCCCACGGTGTTCCTGTCTCCCAGCTTTCCTCCCCCTCGCCACCCTCCTGTTCTCTTGGCCCTGGGCGAGAAAAGGGGGATGACCAGGTTTTTGTAGGCCGGAAGGCTGAAGTAGGGGCGCATGATTTGAAAAGTCCTGGTCACACCGAGGTCGGCGATTTTGTGCGCCGGCTTTCCTGTGATGTTTTTGCCTTTGAAAAAAACCTTTCCCGACGTCATCGTCACGAAACCGGTGATGCAGTTCACCAGGGTGGTCTTCCCCGAACCGTTGGGTCCGATGATGCCCAGGATCTCTCCCGGGTGCACGTCGAAACTGACCCGGTTCAGGGCCAGGATGCCGCCGAAAGCCTTGGTCGCCTCTTCGACGTGGAGCATGGGCTGATTGTCCGCTTTCATTCGTCGTCGCCTTTAACCTTGAACCCTGAACGTTGAACCTTTTCCTATATCTTCACCCACCGCTCGAATTGATGGTATTTGCGCTGGCCGTAGACCATGAGCCCCTCGCTCTTGAATACGATGAAGGCCATGAGGATAATGGCGTAAAAGGCGGTGCGCAGGGTTCCGAACTCCCTCAACAACTCGGAGATGGGCACCAGAATGAAACAGCCGATGACCGGGCCCGCGAGCGTTCCGCCGCCTCCGATCACGGTGGCGGCAATGGGAAGAATAGAGAAATCCAAGCCGAAAAGCGAAATCCCTGAAAACATGTAAATGTGGGTCAGGCACGCGCCGGCCAGGCATCCCATGGTAGAAGCGATGAAAACCGCCACCGCCTTGTAGTAGGTGATGCTCATGCCGGAAGCGCGCACGGCCTGGTCATTGTCTTTGACCCCCCGGAAGACCAGGCCGATATCGAGGTTCACGAGTCTTCGCAATCCGAAAAGGGACAAAAGCACTATCGTGATGACGAAATAGCGTTCTACCCACGGGTTCGGGAAACTGTCGACTCCCATGATGCCGTCTGTCCCGCCGAAGATATTCAGCGCTTCGATAATCCCTTTGATGGCAAGAGGATACATAAGACTGACAATGGCGAAATAGACCCCTCGCAGAGGGAGGCACGGCAGAAGGAGGAGAGTACAGATCGCCGCCCCCGATACCGAAGCGATGGGGATCGTCAGGATGATGGACAGGCCCAGTTGCTTGTTCAGGAGCGCGGCGATGTATGCGCCGGTGCCGATGAAAAGCGCGCCTCCCAGGGAGACGAGCCCCACGTAGTGGGCCAGGAAATCGAAGCTCAGGGCGAGAAGGGCATAGAGGCACACATTGGAAATCACCCGCTGCCAGTAAAGACTCTGCACCACGATAGGCAACAGGAGCAACCCTGCGATGAGCACGAATCTGGGCAAGACGAGGTAGCCCAGCTCCCTCCAGGACAGGAGCGCATAGATCCCGTCCGAACGCACCTTGATGCCCCGGTCCAGTCTCTCCTTTCGACGTTCTCCACCGGTCTTATTCATCAGACCCTTTCTTCAAGCTCTTTCTGGCGCCCGAAAAGCCCTGAAGGCCGCATGATGAGGGTAAAGATGATGGCCAGCAGAGCCACGACCATCTGGTAGTGACTTCCCAGATAGACTACCGTCGCAATTTGTACAAAGCCGATGAGGAATGCCGCGAGCACGGCGCCCATCCAACTCCCCAAACCCCCAACGATACAAACGGCAATGGCCAGGATCAGAACGTTGTATCCGGCTTCCACCACGATGTTTCCGAGGGGTAGGAGCACGATCGCGGCCAGACCTGCGAGCATGGATCCGAAGGCGGTAGCCAGGAGCGCCATCATGTCCGAGTCAATGCCCAGCATGAGAGCCGCCCGCTCATCCTGGGCCATGCCCCGGAGCGCCAGCCCGATGCGCGTATAATGGGTGAAGAGCCAGAGCAGGGCGATGACGGCGACGCCGATTCCGATGAGAAGAAGGCGGTGAATATCGACCGGAACGCCCCACAGAGTCACACTCCCCGGAATAAAAAGGGGCAGCGTGTAGGTCATCCCCTTGAACCCGCCCCAGCGCAACCCCTCCAGGATCGCGAGGCCGATGGCATAGGAGGCGATGATCTCCGAGATGGCCATGCCCCTCACCCGGATCAGCATGAACCGGTAGATCAAGGCTCCGAGGATGCCCGTGATGAGAATGGCTATGAAAGCGCTCAGGAAATAGCTCAGACCCACGGCTTTCAGAAAGGTCCAGGTGATGAACCCTGCAACCACGTAGATGGCGCCGTGGGCAAAGTTGGGAATCCGGCTGATGCCGTAGACAAGGGCAAAGCCCAGGGCCATCAGAGCCAGGGCAATGCTGTTGATCGTGCCATAGATCAGGATTTGGATCAGGATTTCCATGGGCCTTGCATCGAACCAGGTTTTTCCTTGATGTATCCTGAAATCCCCCCTACCCGCCTTTCACAAAGGGGGAGAGGGAGGATTTTGAAAACCTACTTCTTCATCCAAGGCGGAAGCTTGATCTCGCCCGTGGCGATGCTCTTGGGATAGACCACGATCCTTTTCCCGGCCTGCCATTGAAGAACGGTGCCCACAGCCCCCTCCTTGGGATCCGCGGCAGGGATCACCTGGTGGTTCTTGGGATCGAACCTTATCCTGCCGTAGACACCCATGAGGTCCGTCTGTTCGAGGGCCGTCACCACCTTGCCGGAATCCACGCTGTTGGCCCGCTCGATGGCATCCTTCAGGACATAGACCGCCATGTAGCTGCTCGAGCTGCCCAGACCTTCGGGTTCGATGTTCCACTTTTTGGTGTAGGCATCGTAGAACTTCATGGTCCAATCCGTGGCTTTGGAAGGAGCGTTCCCTGCATTCACGACATTGCAGAGCGTGTACTCGCCCTTGCCTTCGGTGGCTTTCCAGAAACCCGGCTGCTCGGCCGCGGCCAGGGTGGAGCCGAAAGGAAGGGCAGGGATCTGAAGCTCATACCACTGTTTCAGAAGGATGGAGCTTTCCGGCATGTCCATCCAGATGTTGAGAATCTGGGATTCCGCCTTCCTGGCCTTAAGGAGTCCCATGGAGAAGTCCGTGGTTCCCGTGGGGTAGACTTCCGTCCCGTCAATGGTCCAGCCTGCCTTGGCCGCCACTTTTCCGAGAACATCTCCGCCTCCTCTGGCATGGGCCACGTCCTGAACCATGATGAAGACCTTGGTCAGCCCGTATTTTTCCTTGAGTTCCGTGAAGCATGCCATGATCTCCTTCACGAGCTGGACCGCTTCCCCGTGAATTCGAAAACAGTACTTCAGCTTGTCATACTCCTTTGCAACCCTTGCATGGTACGCAGGGGTCAGGACGCCTGTTGTCAGAATGGAAACTTTCTTGTATTTGCCGAGGAGGTCCATGGCGGCCAAGGCCGCTTCGGATCGGACAGGCCCACCAATCAGGAAGTCCGCCTTTTTTTCCAGGATGAGCTTTTCCACGGCCATCAGGGCGTCGCTCACCGGAACCCCCGGTTCAAGGTCCCTTGTGTCGATTACTTCCACGCGAAAGGGCCTTTTCTTGCCGCCCACATTGACGCCGCCCTGAGCATTGATCTCTTCAACGGCCAGCTTGATGCCCCGTTCCGCATCCCACCCGTAGAGGAAGGCGGTGGAAAGCGGCGCGCCGATGGTGATCGGCTTTTCACTGAATGCGCCGGGAACGGCGAAAAACAGGAAGGCCAGCAAAACGACGGGGGTTAACAGCAGAAGCGATTTTCTCATGGTTCTCCCTCCTTCGAGCTAAAGGTTGCGAAGCATGTTCGGAACACTTCCCAGTGTTGTGTCTCAAAAGTTCTGCACTTGAAAATGGCAATCCTAGCTCCTTGAATTGAGCTTCCTATTTAACCCACTTCCTGAAGACACGCAAATTCGAAGCACGAAATCCGAAATCCGAAACAATCTCAAAACGACAAAGTCCAAAATAAACGGCAACTAAACCAGGTTCTCTTTTGTTTTGGTCGTTCCTATTTTGATCATTCGAATTTGTTTCGAGTTTCGATATTCGAATTTCGAATTTAGAGAATCCATCAGATTTTAAATTTTCGCATGGATTGATTTGCCAAAAAACGACACACAATTTATGCGACATGATACTAGATGATCATCAACCGCATTCGGTTCCTGACTGTAAGGAACCGTCTAGGTCAAAGAGAGAACGGGTATGCAGGTGATATTGATGATAAATAAAAGAAACCGCCGTAGAGGTTTGAGTACAACAAAAGTCCGGCTAAATCAACGGAAAAATTGCGATCCTTGACTTGGCCCTACCCGGTGATTACTCTACCCCTGTAAATCATCAAATCAAACTTTGCACACCCATGGAGCCTCATGTCCGGTAAAGACTATTATCAAATCCTTCAAGTTCCTCGAACCGCCTCCCAGGAAGAGATCAAGAAGTCCTATCGCAAGCTGGCCATGAAATACCACCCTGACCATAACAAAGACGACAAATCGGCGGAGACTAAATTCAAGGAAATCAACGAGGCCTATGCCGTCCTCAGCAACCCTGAAAAGAGAAAGCAGTACGATACGTTTGGGGCAGACCACTTCGGCCGGCAATACACGCAGGAAGATATTTTCCGCGATTTCGACTTCTCCAGCATCTTCAGCGAATTCGGGTTCAGCGGCGGAACCCGGAACATGTTCAATCAGATGTTCGGCGGCCGGGCTTATACCTCGAGAGGCAGGAGGTCTCCTTTCGGCTTTGACGGGTATGGACCCGGACCTCGCGCCGCCAAGGGGCAAGATCTCGTTTATGAACTCTCGGTCAACCTGGAAGAAGCGGCAACGGCAACGAGCAAAGTCATCACCTACCGCGAAGGGGAAACGCAGCAGACCCTTTCGGTGAAAATTCCTGCGGGGATCTCCTCGGGAAAGAAACTTCGCGTCCAAGGCAAAGGGGGTCCGGGCCTTCATGGAGGGCCCCGGGGAGACCTGTTCGTCCAGATCAAGGTCCTCGACCACCCCCTGTTCAGGAGAGAAGGGGACGATCTCATCATGACCCGGGAGATCCGTTTCACGGAAGCCCTGTCAGGAACGGAGATCGACGTCCCCACCATCGATCAGAAGACCTTGCGGCTTAAAATTCCCCCGGGATGCCAGGTGAATTCCAGATTTCGCCTCAAGGGCTACGGCATGCCGATCATGGGTGGGAGCGGCCGCGGTGATGCCTATGTCCAGGTGACCGTTGCGGTCCCTCAAAAGATGAACAAAAGACAAAAGGCCCTGCTCAAAGAGATGGAGGAAGCAGGGTTTTAGCGATGAAAGCGCTGGCCGTCTTCTCAGGCGGGCTGGACAGCATGCTCGCCGCACTACTCATCAGGTCCCAGGGCATTGACGTGCTGGGCCTTTTTTTCGAGACGCCCTTTTTTACCTCGGCCAGGGCCGAAAAATCCGCAGAGGTCATCCGCCTTCCCCTCAAGGTCATTGATCTAACCGAACCCCACCTGGAAGTGGTCAGGAATCCGCGTCACGGCCACGGCGAAAACATGAACCCCTGCATCGATTGCCACGCCCTCATGCTGGCTAAAGCAGGGGATCGCCTCGTTGAGGAAGGGGCGAGTTTCATCATTACCGGCGAAGTGCTGGGGCAGAGACCCATGTCGCAGAATTTGAGGGCACTGTCTACCGTGGCCGCTCAGAGCGGCTACCGTGGCCTCGTTCTCAGGCCCCTTTCTGCAAAGCTCCTGCCCCCCACGGTGCCCGAAGAAAAGGGATGGGTGGCGAGGGAAGCGCTGATGGGGTTATCCGGCAGGGGCCGCAAACCCCAGATAGAACTGGCCAGGACCTTCAACATCACCGAATATCCCTCTCCGGCCGGCGGTTGCCTCCTCACCGACCCCATCTTTTCCCGGCGCCTGAAAGATCTTTTTTCTTCACGCCCCCGGTGCGAGGTGAGGGAAATCGAACTTCTCAAGGTAGGCCGCCATTTTCGTTTTGGGGAAAAGACCAAGGCTGTGGTGGGGCGAAACAAGATGGAAAACGAGGAGATTCTCACCCTGGCCGGCAAATCGGATCTCGTGATCAAGGTGGATTCGGTGCCCGGTCCCGTGGTGCTGGTTATCGGAGAGATTTCCCGTGAGGTGGAAGCGTTGGCCGTTGCCCTGGCCATTTCTTACAGCGACGCGAAAGATGGGGAAGTCGCCGAGGTAAAGATCCTGGAGGCAGGATTCGAACGGAGGGAGTCCGGGTCGGCGCGGCCCAAATCCGGGTTCCGGGCCTTCATGATATGAAATCTGCTGCCCCAGATTTCATAAAAAGCCCCTTCGGGGCCTGTGCCTATCGTCTCAAGAGTCGATCCAGAAAGGGCTTTTCCCGGACTTCCTGGACCCGCCCTTTCCATTCCTTTATTTTGCTCTCGTGATCGGTGATTTCCGCTTCAGCCTTGTGCCTCGCCTGGTCCAGGCTGTGGAGTTTGACGTTCATCTCCATGATTTCCAGCTTGGTCTCCCGAGGCAAATCATCGGCCTGCATGGATTGGATTTTCTGGTAAAGGATCTCTCTTTCTTGCTCCGCCGAAGCGATGAACTCCTTCTGGGTCTGGATATATGCCTCCCTCTTCCTGATCTCTTTGAGAAGCGCGCCTTCCCTGTCCATGGTCAAAGCCAGGTACGCCAGAGGGCCGAGCGAGAGAAGCAGGAGGATGAAGGCCGTCTTCACGGCCGCGGAGATCAGCCGGGTCGCCATGGAGGCGGGGGTCTTGGCCTTGCCCAGAACGCCGAGGACCGAGTCTTTTGCCGTGTAGGCGGGCCTCTCTCCTTCGACTTTTCTTTTGATCTTTCTGACGGCCGCGGTCAGGGCGTTAAGGGTCTCCTCCAGCTCACGGCCCAAAGCGCCTATGGTGCACTTGTCCGTCAATCCCTTGTTCGGATTTTGCAGGCGCTGAGCGTGGGCATGCATGTCTTCAATAATGGACTCTGTTTCGATTTCAGTACTGAACTTGCCCGGGAATCTCATCTTGAGAGCCTGAATCTCTTGTCTGAGATTCTCCAACTGCGATTCAATGGCATTTCCCGACTTCTTGAGAAAGACTTCTTCGCACAAAAAGGCATTGCCCAGACTCAGAATCAGGGCTCTGTCCCTGATCTCGTGGAGGGCGGGGAATTCCTTGCCAAGATAAGCCAGATTGACTTCGGCCGCCTCCGGAGCCACTTCCTCCGCCGCCTTGCTCTTCATCTCAGCCATCTCCTCATTCTCTCCCGCCATTTGTAGCCGGGAACCGGTGTCGCGTGCCAGAAATAACTTCGCCTCGGCGAATGCCGCTCTGGGGCATTCGTCCTTGCGGGACTCGACACTAGAATGGTAATGATATCATACTGATTGGGCCTTTGCTACCCTTTTTTCTCTGTCCTGTTGAAGCGGCACGTCGGATCGCGGAAATCATGCAATTTGCAGTGGTAAATTAGGAAGGAGGAGGTTATTCTTAAGATTAGAACGAACGAGACTTCAATAGTCGTTTGCCAATTTTGATGAAGTCGTAAGAAGTCCCGTTCGCCCTTCTATACATCAGGGCGAACGCTTCCTTGTTTGGCTAAGTGACTGAATTTCCGTTCATGGTGATGTATAGAACCATGAACGGAAACGCGGTTTCTGGCTTTTTACCGTGAAAATCCCCCCTGCCCCCCTTTTCGAAAGGGGGCGACTTTGTCGCCGCTCCTTAAACCTCCCCCTTTGTCAAAGGGGGATTGAGGGGGATTTTCATGGGTGGGGGTGACCGAGACCCATGTCATGAGCGTTTACGAGACCGCAAGTTTGGAAATACCGAAAGCTCGGAGAGGAGACTTCCATGTTGAGAGAACGGGGCGTTGTGGAGAAGAGTTCTCCTCAGAAGGCGGTTGTTCGCATCGAGCAGTCCTCTGCCTGCGCCACCTGTCAGTCGCGGGGCGCCTGCCAGGTGCAGAACGATAAGATATTTCTCGTCGAAGTGGTGAACGATCTGGGCGCCAAGGTGGGTGATGTGGTTGAAATCAGCATGCCTTCGGGATCCGTCATCAAGGCTTCCCTAGCCGTCTACGCCTTGCCGGTTTTAGGTCTCATCCTCGGGGCCCTGTCAGGGGGGGCTTTGGCCGGAGCCTTGCGCGTTCAGCCCACGGCTGCCTCCCTTGCCGGCGGGGGTGCAGGCCTGGCGGTCAGCATAGGGATCCTGAAGTGGCTGGATCGCTCCGTTCGCTCCAGGCCTGATTACTCCCCACGGATGACCAAGGTGTTTACGACGCCGGGATCTCCCCTTTCATGCGGCGATAACAGATGAGCCCGCACTGAAGGCACCGCTTGGCCTCCTCGACGGCTTGATCCTCCGAGTATCCCAGGACAATCTCCGCATTGGGGTCTACGATGCGTGCCTCCTGCCCGACTTCGGGCATGGGCACACGGGACGCCGGGGTCACCGGTTCGATCTCCCGGACATTCAGCACGTCCGTATATTTCCTGATCATGAGCGCAGGGGCTTCCACCTCCCGGCCCGTGAGGAAACGGTGAGCGGAGTTGGCTGTTCTGCGGCCTGCGCCAATGGCCTCCACCACGGCCTTGTAGTCGCCCACGGCTTCACCGGGCCGGAAAATACCCATGTCCTGTTCTGCGAAGGGGCTCGCATAGGGCACCAGGGTCTCCCAGGGAACGGGCTCTCCCTGGACCGCCTCGCTCACTTCTTCGTCGCTCTTGGACGGCACATAAACCAATTCCGGGAAGCGGCCGGCGCCTGTGAGAAGAAGGTCCACCGGGATAAGGTCTCCCGGTTCCTGAGCACGCCCCTGGCCGGATATTGAAGCGATTTCCACTTGGCTCAAGGCGGGCCCCAAGCCCATCATCCTCGTGACCGCCTTCCCGAAGTGGAATTGGACGCCCAACCCCTCAGCCTTCTTGAGCCGGTCTTCCGGATAGGAGACTTGATCCCGCCTTTTCCTCAGCACGATGTGCACACGCTCGGCGCCCCCTTCAACACAGCCTATGGCCGCCTCAAGGGCCGCCTGCCCGCCTCCGAGAATCATGATCTTCTTGCCCGAGGCGCCGGTTTTTTCATCTCTTTGTTTGAGCATAAAATCGATGAGAAGGCCGACGCCCGGGAGCACCTGGCCCCGGTCTTTATCGGCCATTTGGCCGTCCCAGCCGCCCACGGTCGCCACGACGGCCTGGAAGCCCTCTCTGAGGAGGGAGTCGACGGTGACATCGCGGCCGAGCTTCTGGTTCGTCTTTGCTTCCACGCCCGCATCCAGGATTCCTTCGATTTCATAGTCGAGAACCTTTTGGGGAAGGCGATTGGCCGCGATCCCGGTGCGAAGAAGCCCACCCAGCATCGAGGATCCTTCATAGACCACCACGTCATGGCCGAAACGGTTGAGGAAGTAAGCCGCCGTCAGGCCTTCGGCTCCTCCTCCCACCACGGCCACCCGCTTTCCCGAAGCCGGCGCCCTCGGGATCTGCACCCGCTGGCCCGAGCTCATTTCATAGTCGGCCGCAAAACGCTTCAGGGGGTTGATGGCCACGGGTTCATCCACCAGGTTTCTGCGGCACTCGAACTCGCAGGGATGGACACAGATGCGGCCGCAGACCAGAGGGAAAGGATTCGTCTCCTTGATCACGCGCACCGCTCCAAGGTAGTCGCCTTCTTTGATCTTCCGGATGTAGACGGGAATTTCGATACCGGCCGGACAGGCTCTCTGGCAGGGTGCCGTGCACTCCTCGGTGGTGTACTCCCGTTCGATTCGCCGTGTGTTGGAGGTCAGGGTGATGATGTGCTTGGGGCAGATTCTTTCGCAGGTGCCGCAGCCGGTGCACTTCTCCAGGTTCACCACCGGAAGGTTGTCGGGCCCCATGGATAGAGCGTCAAAAGGGCAGGCCCTGGCGCAGGTCCCCAGACCGATGCACCCGATGGGGCAAACTTTGGACCCCCCGTGAAGCAGGAGGGCGGCCCGGCAATCCCTGATGCCTTCGTACAGGAACTTCAGGTCCGCATCCTGGTAACCGTAAGTGCAACCGGGCCTCGCCAGGTCAGGCTCCCTGGCCTCGAGTTTCACGCCCAGAATCTCGGCGATCTGGGCCGCCAGGTCCGAGCCGCCGGCCACACAGGAGGACGGGGAAGACCTTCCGGCCACAATGGCTTCGGCATTCGCCGCGCAACCCGGCAATCCGCATCCGCCGCAGTTGGCGCCCGGCAAGGCACTGGTGACGGCTTCCACCTTGGGATCCACATACACGTAGAATACCTTGGAGGCCAGAGCGAGTCCCACCCCGCACAAGACCCCCAGGCCTCCCATGACAAGCAATCCACTGATCATTCATTGCCTCCTAGTGCCGTGTCTCAGAAGTTTTGCACCTAAATATGGCCAGTTGAAATCTTGCAATCAGGTCCATATTTAACCCACTTCGCGCAGACACGGAAATTCGAAGTACGAAATTCGAAACCCGAAACAATGCCAAAACGACAATGTCCAAAATCTAGAACAAACAGGAACCAAGCCCGCTTCCATCGTTTTGGTCATTCGTATTTTAATCATTCGAATTTGTTTCGAATTTCGATATTCGAGTTTCGAATTTTGAGAATCCATCTGATTTTCGCATAGGTTGAATGGCCCAAAAACGACACAGAACCTATGAGACGTGATACTAGCTACATGAATAATGTAACCTGCACCCTTGCGGTTTCAAGCGCCTCTCCCTCTCCCCGGTCCGCATCACGCCATGCCCTTGAACCCGAAGAAGGCCAGGGAAAACATGCCTGCCGTCACGAGGCCGATGGAGGTATCCCTGAGGGGCCCGGGAACCCTGGCCAGCATGATGCGCTCCCGGATGCCGGCAAAAAGGATCAATGCCAGGCCGAAGCCCGCAGCATACCCGAACGAGGAAATAAGGGTTTGGACGAAGCTGTACTCCTCCTTCACGTTGATGAAGCAGGCGCCGAGCACCGCGCAGTTCGTGGTGATCAGGGGAAGATAGATCCCGAGTCCCGCGTACAGGGCCGGAATGTTTTTCTTGAGAAACATCTCGACAAACTGAACCAGCGTGGCGATGACCAGGATGAAAGCCATGGTTCTCAGATATTCCAGGCCGAAGGTTTTGAGGAGAAGCTCCTCGGTAATCCAGGTGATGGCGCCGGCCAGGACGAGCACAAAGATGACCGCCATGGCCATGCCCAGAGCCGTATCGAGTTTCTTGGAGGTTCCAAGAAAAGGGCAGTTGCCGAGATACTTCATCAAGAGGATGTTGTTGACGAAAATGGTGCTGACGATGAGAAGCATATAATCGCTCATAGACGCTCTCCTTGTCCTATTTCTTCCCGAGAAGGTTCATGATGCACAACATGAGTCCGAGACATACAAAGGCCCCCGGCGCCGTGACCATGAAGCCGAAAGGCTCGAAGGTGGGCCCGAATACGGGGATTTTGTAAAACGTGCCGTTCCCGAGCACTTCCCTGATCGCTGCAAGGATCACCAGGGAAATGGTGAACCCGATGCCCATGCCCAGGCCGTCCGCACAGGAGGCCACGACCCCGTTCTTTGACGCAAAGGCCTCGGCCCGTCCCAGCAGGATGCAGTTGACCACGATGAGGGGGATAAAGATCCCCATCTGCTCGAACAGGGCATACGCGTAGGCCTGCATCATCAACTCCACCACGATCACGAACGTGGCGATGACGATGATGAAGCAGGCGATCCTCACATCCTTGGGGATCACCTTCCTGAGAAGGGAAATGAGCGCATTGGAGCAGATGAGCACGAAGGTGACCGCCAGCCCCATGCCCAGCCCGTTGTCCACGCCCGTAGTCATGGCCAGCGTCGGGCAAAGCCCGAGCACCAGGCGGTAGGGCGGCACTTCAGCCCACAGACCCTTGCTGAATTCCTGACCTAAACTCTTAGCCATATCCGTCTCCCTAACTAAGTGCTTTGATTCGCAACTACGATGTCGTATCCGCTGGTTTCAAAAGTGACGAATTGCTCCCTCAGCACTTAGTCCTGAGGAAATAAATTCGTCGATAAATTTATGCCTCGATGGACTAAGCCTTCTTGATGTTTTTCGCTTTGTCTACAATGGTGCTCTTGAGCCTGCCGTAAATCTCCAGCGCTTCGGCCACCCCGCCGCACACCCCTCGGGAGGTCACGGTGGCCCCGCTGAGGGCGTCGATTTTCCCTCCCTCGGCCTTGACCTTCGGGGGTTCTTTCACCGCCAAGCCCTTGAACTGCTGCACAAAGGAGGGGTCGGTCTTTGCCCTGGCCCCCAGACCCGGCGTCTCGCTGTGGGTGGTCACGCTGACTCCGACAACCTGATCGCTTTCCAGGTTCACAGCCACCACGACTCCGATGTTGCCTCCGTACCCTTTGCCGGAAGCTTCCATCACCACCGTGTTCGGCTTGCCGTCGAAGACGCCCACAAAGAAACTCCTCTCCACCTTGCCGTCTTTGATCTTGAAGCGGTCCGTGAGCGGGTCATTGGAGGCCCCTTTGAGAATCTCCTGGATGGCAGGGCCCTTCACATTCACGAGCTGCTGGTATTCGATCTTCTCCTGGGTGGCCCCTTTCAGCCCGGAAAGCAACCCCCCCGAAACGGCACTGAAAATGACGACAGATAAAAAAAGCCTGAGCATATCACGCATAATCGATTCTCCTCCCGAGAGCTTTCGGTCTGATCTTGTCAAGCAGTGGATTGGTGAGATTCATCATGAGCACCGCAAAAACGACCCCGTCCATGAAAAAGCCCACGTTCCTGATCAGCACGGTGAGAAATCCCGCCCCCGCCCCGTAGATGAGCATGGGAAGGAAATTCACGGGAGACGAGGAGTCCTCGGTCACGAGAAAGAAAGCGCCGATCAGCGTATACCCCGACAGAAGGTGAAACAGGGGGCTGCCGTACTTGGCGGGGTTGGCCGCGTTGAAAAGAAGAGCCGTGACAAAGACGCCTGCAAGAAAGGAAAGCGCGATCTCCCAGCGGATGGTGCCGCGGACGATGAGATAGAGCCCGCCGAGGATCAGGCCGAGGCCGAAGGTGGCCCCGACAGCGCCGGCCTGCCGGCCCATCAGAAGGTCGGTCAGGCGGTATTCCTCGATCACCTTGGGGCCGAAGTGCTTGAGAGCGCCGATGGGATAGACCATGTTGACGCCGAAATCATAGTTCACCAGCATGACGTCGAAGTCCAGAAGCGCCTTCCAGGAAAGAAGCAGCATGGCGTAGGCCACAAGGGTTGGATTGAAGGGGTTGCAGCCGATGCCGCCGTAAATCTGCTTTCCCACCACAATGGCGAGGAAGGTCCCCAGGATCACGGTGTACCAGGGCATGGTCGCGGGGAAAAGCATCCCCAGCAACAGGCCGATCACGGCTGCGTTGCCGTCGCCGATCGTGGTCGGCCGTCTCATAACCCGATTGATGATCCACTCCCAGATCATGGCGCTGGACGTGGCAAGAGCCAAAACGCCCAGGGCAGGAACCCCGTAAAGATAGATTCCCATGAGCGCCGCGGGGAGAGCGGCCGCGATGGTGTGGTAGCTCTTGGCCCTGATGCTGCTCCCGTTGTGCCAGAACGGAGCGTGTGCGCCCGCATAGAGTTTTTCGTTAGTCATTGGAAGCCTCCGCTTGCTTCATGCGATCGTATTCGTATTTCCCGAGCATCACGTAGTGAAAGATGGGGATTCGGGCAATGCAAACAAAGCTGCACAGCCCGCACTCGACGCAGGAAAGAAGGTCGTAGGTCCGAACCGCTTCCTCGTACATCCCGTTCTCGAGCACCCGGATGAGCATGTTGACAGGCATGTTCGCAGGGCAGACTCTCACGCACTCGCCGCAGTTCACACAGTGTGTGTCGGAAAATCGCGCCGCCTGGCTGCCGTCCTGGATCATCAGGGCTTCCGTGTCCGCCAGCACCGGCGTTTCCTCGGAATAGACGGAGAGCCCGGTCATGGGACCGCCGAGAATCAGCCTGTCGCCCCTCCTGGTTTCGATCTGGAGCGTGTTCAGGATCTCCTGCACAGGGGTTCCGATTCTCGCTTTCACGTTCGCGACCGACCCGTCCTGCTTGATCACGCTGAGCATCTTGTGGACCGGGATCCGGCCCCCCTCAAAGGCGATCCCCAGGTTGGCCACGGCTTCGGCGGTCAGGAAGCCCACACCCGATTCCTCGCACCGGCCCCCGGCAGGCACTTCTTCGCCCAGGAAGCGGCGCATGAACACCTTGGGCAACAGATCGGGGTAAGCGGGGGTCAGGGCCCTCACCTCCACGCCGGTCCTTTCGGCCTGGAGGCCCAACCCTGCGGGAACGAGGAGAACCATGCGGCATTCCCTGCAAACCCGTTTCAGGACATCCATTCCCTTTCTCAGGTCATCGAGACGGGTCTCAACGACACACGCGTTGGTCGAAACAAGCAGATCCTTGTCGATCCCGCAGATCACGATCGTCTTGAGGGGCGGCTGAAAACCCACAATGGAAGCAAAATCCGGCTCCCCGGGAAGGGCGCCGAGGAAACGCCCGATTCTCTCCATGGCCGCCATATCCCCTGAGGCCCCGAACTCATCGTCCCACACATCCTCTTTTGCCACGTCGAAGGTGATCGACGTCAGTTTCCGCCCCAAGTATCCCGTGATGGGAGAAATGTGAGCAACAACCCCTGTGACGGGAGAAACGACATAGTCCTCGCCGTCCCCCGGGAGCCCGATTCGCTGCCCCGTCTTCACCTTGTCTCCCGGCCGGATCGGCAGCCCGTTCGACCCGGCGAATGACGGGCCGAGAAAGACGTGGGCCTTGCCGGGCAGCGGGATTTCGACCACGTCACGCCGATCGGGCTTCAAAACCGGATAGGTCAGTCTGGGCTTTGCCAAACTGAAGAACGATCGCTTGAACATTTGCACCTCCTGATGCCGTGTCTCAGAGTTTGTTTACAAAAGAATTATTTTTCCACCGCTACAGCACGTGACATCCCGAGCAGTCCACAGGACCCAGTCCGAGCTCGTCATGGCAGCCCTGGCACTGGTTGTGAAAGGCGTCGGACCGCTTGGGGCCGTCCTCGCCTTCCTGCATGTGACACTCGCCGCACGCCGAGGGCTTCTCCCCTTCCGCTTCGATATCGTGATGGCAGTCCTCGCATTTGAACCCGTAGTCCAAGTGCTCTTTGTGATCGAACAGCACGTTGCCCGCCGTGTTCTTGAACACGATCCTGATGGGCTGATCAGGAGCCTTGAGCGGCAGGGCTGCGTAAGCCACCACGCCGATCAGCAAGAGAACCACGGCAAGGGTATAGGCAAATTTAAGCTCGTTTTTTCCTTCCATCGTTTCCATCTCCCAAGGTCGTCAATCGTAGCGTTCAGCAAAATCCCACCCCCTCACTGCCTCCCCTTTGAAAAAGGGGGATCGAGGGGGATTTTCCACACAGCCCCGATGATTGCCGGGGCGATCAAGAAATCGCGTCCACGGGACAATTGGTAATGCAGCTCAAGCACTTGATGCATTGGTCCTTCATGATGAAGGCCGGCTCCTTTTTCTGCCACCGGATGGCCCCTGCAGGACACTTCTTGAAACAAATTCCGCACTGGATGCACTGGTCCACATCCACTTCGAAATCCAGGAGAGCGGCACAGCGTTTGGCCGGGCACCGCTTCTCGTAGATGTGGGCTTCGTACTCGTCCCTGAAATACTGGAGCGTGGACAGAACCGGGTTCGGGCCTGTCTGGCCGAGCCCGCACAGGGCCGAGTTCTTGATCATGTCGCTCAACTCTTCCAGGAGCTCGATGTCACCGTCGTCCCCCCGGCCGTGGGTGATCCGCTCCAGGATCTGGAGCATTCGCAGGGTTCCCTCGCGGCAGGGCGTGCATTTTCCGCACGATTCGTCATGGATGAAATCCATGAAGAACCGGGCCATGTCCACCATACAGGTCTGATCGTTCATCACGATCATCCCGCCCGACCCCATGATGGCTCCCACCTTGACAATGGATTCATAGTCCACCGGCGTGTCCAAATGCCGCTCGGGCACGCATCCTCCGGAAGGACCCCCGAGCTGCACGGCTTTGAATTTTCGTTTTTTGGGAATGCCACCCCCGATGTCGTAGATGATCTCCCTGAGGGGAATCCCCATGGGCACTTCCACAAGGCCGATGTTGTTCACCGCGCCGGTGAGGGCGAAAACCTTGGTCCCCTTGCTCGATTCCGTGCCGATGCCGGCGTACCAGGCTCCTCCGTTTTGAATGATCTGGGCCACATTGGCGTAGGTCTCCACGTTGTTGAGGACCGTGGGTTTTTTCCACAGTCCCTGTTGGGCCGGAAAGGGGGGCCGGGGTCTGGGCATGCCCCGCTTTCCTTCAATGGAATGCATGAGAGCCGTCTCCTCGCCGCAAACAAAAGCCCCTGCGCCCTGGTAGATCTCGACGTCGAAGTCATGGCCGCTGCCGAGGATGTCTTTCCCCAGGAGGCCGTACTCCCTTGCCTGGGCAATAGCGATGTTGAGCCGCTTGATCGCGAGAGGGTATTCCGCCCTGCAGTAGATGTAGCCCTGGTGGGCGCCGATGGCCTTGCCGGCAATGATCATGCCTTCCAGGACCGCATGAGGATCGGCTTCCAGGACGCTCCGGTCCATGAAGGCCCCCGGGTCTCCTTCGTCGGCATTGCACAGGGCGTACTTTACGTCTCCCTCGGCCTTGTGGGCAAACTCCCATTTCAGGCCGGTGGGGAACCCTGCTCCGCCGCGGCCTCTCAGGCCGGAGGTTTTCACCTCCTGGATGATCTGTTCGGGGGTCATCTCCAGGAGCGCCTTTCCAAGGCCTATGTAACCGTCCCTGGCGATGTATTCGTCGATGTTCTCCGGATCGATGACGCCCCGGTTCTTCAAAACGATGAGCTTCTGCTTGGCATAGAAAGGGATGTCGTCCATGCTGGGAATGGTTTCTGCGGAGGCCGGTTCCTTGTAGAAAAGCTTTTTTACGGGCCGCCCTTTGAGGAAGTGCTCCTCCACGAGGTGGGGGATGTCTTCCTCGGTCAGCTTCTGATAGAAGATGTCCTCGGGCTGGACGATCATGACCGGCCCCTGGGCGCAAAACCCGTTACAGCCCGTTTCAATGATCCGAATCTCGTTCTCCAGCTTATGCCGGGCCAATTCTCTCTTGAGGGCGTCCCGCACTTGCAGGCTTCCCGATGCTTGGCAGCCTGTGCCGCTGCAGAGAAGCAAATCCATCCTGACGGTCATTCGCAAGCCTCCTCATCCATCCTTGCACCGTGTCTCAGACTATCCGGGCTACTTCACTCTTGCGAGGGCGAAGCCGGTTTGAACCTCGCCCTTCAGGACATGGCGTTTGAAAACCTGGCGCATCTTGTTCTTGTCCATGTGCTGATAAATCACCGGCTCCTTCCCCTGCATTTCCACGGTCACGTTGGGTTCGCTGCTGCACATGCCCATGCATCCGGAGGTGACCACCCTGATGTCCTGCCGGTCCGCCTCGGCCATTTCCTCCAGAAGCGCATCCATGACCTCTCTGGCTCCTGCCGCAATCCCGCAGGTTCCCATGTGAACCGTGATCTTCACATTGGTTTCGCCCTCGCGCAGGGCCGTGGACTTTTTTGCACTTTCCCGGATTTTTTTCAAATCTTCAATGGTCAGTTTTGCCATCGCATGCCTCCAAGGCTGTCACCGTAAAGATGCCCGAAATGCCCTCAAAAAACGGTCCGACAACGCTCTTTCCCCGTCCACCTTAAGCCCAACCAGGTAGGGGAGGGGTTCCACCCCCTCCTGCCGAAGACCGGCTATGAAAACAGGATGTGCTCCTCAAGCCTTCCGGATGTCCGCCAGCGATTCCCGGATGAGGTCCCCGAGGAACTTGATCACTCGAGGATGGGTGATCTCCACCCCGTCCAGTTCCTGCTTCACGTCTCGCGTGTCCAGCTTGAACACCTGGCCGTCCACCTCGTGGATATATACGAAATCGACCTGGGGATTTCCCACGATCAGGCCGGTCAGAGAACCGACCATGTCTCCCATCGGAGCCAGATCGATGTGGTCGAGCCGGAAGGATGCGGAAACCTCGGTGCCTTCCCCTTCCCTGGACCTGATTGCAAACTCGCCTTCACACCGCCTGCTCGCCTCCCTGAACAGGGACAAGCCCAGCCCCACCCTCCTCGTTGTCCGGGTGGTATAAAACGGATCCGTCACTTTGTCCAGGATATCGGCCGGAATCCCGCGACCGTTGTCCCTGATCGTGACGGTCAGACGGTTCGCTTTTCCGTCCTCCCTCACGCTGATCTCGATAAGGCTCGCGCCGGCGCCGATGCCGTTTTCTGCAACATCCATGATGTGCAGCGACATCTCGCGCACCTAAACGACCACCTTTCGACCGCCCTCTTCTCTCAAAGCCAGGCGGATTTCTTCCACGCTCGGCGCTTCCATAAAAAAGCGCGTGTAGGCCTTCCCGATGTCTTCAGGAAAATGGGCATCCGAAAAGGAAACCACCGTGAACCTTTCCAGACCCGGTATTTCAGCCCTGGCTTTCTCCGGGGTCGTGCGCCCCGACACCTCCACCCCGTCCAGCGCCACGTCGTCGGGGAAAAACCCGAGCTGGCTCAGGATACTGAAACTCGGCCGGTCCACGTGAGAGGCGATGCTCAGCCCGCCGAAGCGGTGCACGGCTTTGACGATTTCCTGCAAATCCAGTTGCACCGCCCCGATGAGCAGGCGATCATTGAAGCCTTCCACCTCATCGAATTCGTTGACCACCACCTGGTCCCCGAACAGTTCGGAACGGTTGGTGCCCCGCAAGTGCTGATAAATGAGATCCTGCATCTGCAGGGCTTGCGCCTCTGTATCGAATACGGCCAGGCTGTGCACTTCCTCCCTGGAGGAGATCTCCAGGCTTGCGAGCACTGCGAGGCCCCTTTGCCTTCCCGCCCTGATCACCGCGCCTGCGTTTTCCGCGGAGTTGTGATCGCTCACGGCGATCAGGTCCAACCCCCTCTCCAGGCTTTTCTCCACGATGGCCTTCGGGCTCATTTCGAGCTCCCCGCACGGGGAAAGGCAAGAGTGGATGTGCAAGTCGACCTTGAAGAACCTCAACCCCGTATCCTGCCGATGCCCATTTCGTAGAGCCTTCCTGCCAGCTCGTAGGCCGGCAGGGGGGAAAGGAGAATCGGGATGCCCTCTGCCTCGGCTTTGGTCCTGGTCTCTTCGTCGGGAGCCCGTCCGTTGACGAGGATGATCGCCGCCAATTCTCTGAGGACCGCCACGGCCACGATGTTCTGGTGAGACTGGATGGTGAGCCAAAGGGCGCCCTTCTTGGAATTGGCCATGACATCGCTCAGCAAATCTCCGCAGTATCCGGCGTCGGCTTCGCGATCCAAACCCTTCTCACCGGTCGCCGCCGAAAGCTCCAACCGTTTAAGAATTTCTCCGACCCTCACGTTTTCCTTCCCCTCTATTTTTCAGGTTCAAAAGAACGCAATGGTCCAGGCTGACCATGGCGTCCGCCACGTCCTCTGCAAAGCTCCGGCAGTCCGGCGACCCGCAAAGCCCGCATTCCTTTCCAGGAAGCATGCGAAAAACCTCTTCGATTCGCTCCTGCCTTTCGATCGCCTCGGAAAGGGGTAGGCGATTCTTCGCATCCGCCGGGGTTATCTTGATCTCACTGTGAAACCATCCCTCCTGGTAAGCTTTCTGAGCCTGGGCGTATTTCAATCTTTTCTCCTGCCCGAACATGCGCACGAACTTGGCCACCGTTCGCTTGGCCTCGTAGCGGTCGGCCACCGTGAGGGGACCGCCGATGCAGCCTTCCAGGCACGCGCGAAATTCGAAGTATTCGATGTTGTTGAAGAGGCCCATTTCAATTTTCTCGAGATACCGGATGGTCTCCTCAAGCCCGGAAACGGCCAGGTAGTTTCCCTCTTCGATGCCGGCAATCTCACCCCCTGAAACCCCCCATCCGATTCCCACACCGCTGGAGCGGTGAAGCATCATATCCTCTTCAAGGTCCCGCAGGTTTTTCTTGATCAATTCGTACACTTCGTTGATCCCCAGGGCTCCGTCGAGATAGGAGGACTTGAGAAACATGGGATCCTTGATGGACACCATTTTTGCAGAGCACGGCGTGATGTGATAGACGCCGAATTCACTCGTGTCGAACACCTTGTCGCAGTAAAGACGCCGCTTCAGCTCCCTGGCCGCAATCTCCCTCGGCGTCACGATGGGGATGATGTTTTTCAACAGGGAGGGGAAGCGATAACCGATGAGCCGGTTTACCACGGGGCAGACCGGAGAAATCAAAGGCCGGACCACTCCCTCTTTTCCGCGGTTCTCCTTGATCTGCAACCCCACCGCCACGTTGTAAAGCTCGTGAATGTGAGCCTGGTCATACACGTATTTGAAACTCCTCCGCAGAGCGAGGAGCACTTCGTTGGGCATCACCTCTTCACCGAATTGGGCATAGAGCACCGGAGAGGCGCTGATGATGGTGTAGCGGCTCAACGTGGACGGATCACTGCCCGTCGTGATGGCCTTGACGGCCCCCCGGGGGCAAACCCGGATGCACTCCCCGCAATCGATGCACGTTCCCACAATCTCCGCCACCTTGAGATCTCGAACCCGGATCGCCTTGCTGGGGCATGCTTTCATGCACAGGACACACCCGATGCATCGCTTCTCGTCGATTTGAACATAGTGAAGGGGAGAACGCTCTTGATCCATCCGACTCCCCTATGCTTTGAACCCGATCTTCACTTCGGTCCCCTTTCCCTTTTCCGAAAGAATTCCCAGGGAATCACTGTTCTTCTGAATATTGGGAAGCCCCATCCCTGCACCGAAGCCCATCTCCCTCGCTTCGTCCGAAGCGGTGCTGTACCCCTCCTGAAGTGCGAGGCTGACGTCTTCGATACCCGGACCGCTGTCCTTGACGTTCAAGATGATCCCGTCCGTGTTGATCGCCACGGTCATCTGGCCGTCCCCTCCGTGCATGACCACATTCATTTCCGCTTCGTAGGCACAAATGGAAACCCGCCTGATCAACTCCTGGGTGAATCCGATGCTCTTCAAAAGCCCCTGGACCTGCATGGATACTTCACCCGCCCGCAAATAGTCCCTGGCCTTAATCGGATAGTTTTTCGTCAGTTGGGCCATGACCTAGTCATTGATCATTCGTCATTTGTCCGTCGTCAATGCTGATGAATTCGTAAACACTCATAACCTGGAGGCGGTCACCCCCACCCATGAATGCGCCCGAGGCGCATAAAAATCCCCCTCGATCCCCCTTTAATAAAGGGGGAGGACAAAAAGGAGAGGAGCCAGTTCCCCCCTTTGAAAAAGGGGGGCCAGGGGGAATTTTCACGGTAAAAGTCCAAAACCGCTCTTTCTTGTCATTCCCGCGAAGGCGGGAATCCAGTCTTTTCAAGCGCTTCTGGACTCCCGCTCCCCGACTACTACTCTCGGGGACAGGCTTCGCGGGAGTGACGGCCTGGAGGACTTTTTACGAAGCCATCAATGCGCAATGTCCAATGCGCAATGCTCAACTGGTTTTCTTCGGGTCAACCCCCCTGAGTCCGGCTTTGAACAACCTCCCGCAGGCCGTGAACATGGTAAAAGGGGTGGAGAGGACCGGCAGACCGTGTTCACTCGCCTGCGCTTTCATGTCCTCGTCGGGTTCCTTGCCTCGGACCAAAACCAGGGCGGACACACCGGCAATGACGGCCGTTCTGATCACCTGGATATTGTTGAGACCTGAAAGGACCACCACGCCCTCTTTGGACCCCCGGAGCAGGTCACTCATCAGGTCGCTGCCGGCTCCCGCGTTGAGGACCATATCAATCTTGTCTTCTCCGGTTGCGATCTTGGCCTTCAGGATGTCCTTGACTTCAGAAAGCTTCATAGTCATTTCCAGTTGGTCATTGGTCAGTCGTCAGTGGTCATTTGTCATTGCTTAATGTCCAATGTCTACTGGTACCGGTCCAGAATTTTCACGATTCTGTCCGGAGTCACCCCACCGTGGGTGTCGCTGCCCACAACCACGACAGGGGCCAGCCCGCAAGCTCCAAGGCACCTCACCAATTCCAGAGAAAAACGCTTGTCCTCCGAAACCTTCCCCACTGCCAACTTGAGTTCGGACTGGATTCTGTTCAGCACCTCGCCGACGCCTCTCACGTAACAGGCCGTCCCCATGCACACTTTGATATTGTGCCTGCCCTTGGGTACCATGGAGAAAAAGGAATAGAACGTGACCACCCCATAGACCGTGCTGGCAGGAACATTGAGACCCCGGGCGATGTATTCCTGGAGCTCCACAGGAAGGTAGCCCGTGACCCCCTGGACTTCTTCCAGAACAGGGATGAGGCTTCCGGGCTTTCCCTTATGGCTCGCAATAATCCCATCCACCGTCGACATGATTTCCGGCGTGAGGTCCGCGTTGATTTCTGCCAGGTTCTGTCCAAGAAACATATTTCCACCTTCCTCCGCTTAGGCCTTCTCGATTCGCACCGCACACACCTTGAACTCCGGAATCAAGGCCACAGGGTCGAGGGCCGTGTTGGTCAGTTCATTGGCCGCCGCCTCCGCATAGTGAAAGGGAACAAACACGGTCCCGTCCACCGCCTTTTCCGAAATTTTAGCCTTGGCCTTGATCTCCCCGCGCCGGGATGTCACCTTGACCATCTCGCCCTCCCCGAGTCCGTACTTGCCGGCGTCCCCAAGGGATATTTCCACGAAAGACTCGGGAGCCAGGTCGTTCAACCCCTCGCTCTTCATGGTCATGGTGCCTGTGTGGTATTGGTAAAGCACGCGGCCCGTGGTCAGGTACAAAGGATAGTCCTGGTCCGGCACTTCCGCAGGCGGGACCCACTCCACCCCATGAAAGACCCCCAGGCCGCACGTGAATTGATCCATGTGCAGGCAGGGCGTTCCGGGATGGTCGGTGCCGGTGCACGGCCAGTGAATCCCGTCCCTTTCCAGCCTCTGATAGTTGATTCCGCAATACGATGGGGTCACCTGGCCGATCTCCGCCATGATGGCCTGCGCACTCTCATACTGCATGGGATAACCCATGGCGGTGGACAGATCACAAATGATCTTCCAATCCTCCTTGGCCTGACCGGGAGGTTCTACGGCCTTTCTGATCCGCTGCACCTTCCTTTCCGTATTCGTGAAAGTCCCCTCTTTTTCGGCAAAGGACGCGGAAGGCAGGACTACGTGGGCCAGTTTCGCCGTCTCGGTCAGGAAGATGTCCTGGACCACCAGGAAATCGAGTTTTTTGAGGCTTTCCCTGGCATGGTTGAGATCGGGGTCGGAGAGGAGAGGATTTTCCCCGATGATGTAGAGCCCCTTGAATTTTCCCTCGTGGGCCAGATCCATCATTTGCATGACCGTCAGCCCCGGCTTATCCGGAAGCTTCCCCACACCCCATGCCTTGGCTGTGCGGTCCCGAACTGCCAGGTCCGCCACTCTCTGATATCCGGTGTAAACATTGGGCAGCGCCCCCATGTCGCAGGCGCCCTGCACGTTGTTCTGTCCCCGGAGAGGGTTGACGCCTCCCCCTTCGATGCCCACATTGCCACACAGCATGGCCAGATTGGCCAGGCTTTTCACGTTGTCCGTTCCTGAAATGTGCTGGGTGATGCCCATGGCATAGAGGATTGAGGCTGACCTGGCGCTTGCATACAACCGCGCGGCGGCAGCCAGGTCCTCCTTCGGAATACCCGTCAGTTTTTCCACATACTCGGGCGTGTATTTTTCGACGACCTTCTTCACATCGTCCAGCCCGACGGTACGGGACGTCACATAGGCTTCGTCGTAAAGCCGTTCCTTGATCATGACATGCATCATGCCGTTGATCCATGCCACGTCGGTCCCGAGATTCGGCCTCAGCCAGTGGGTGGCGAAATTGACGATGGGAACCCTGCGGGGATCCACGACAATCAGCTTCGCACCTTTCTGGGTCACCGCCCTTTTGACGTAGCTTGAAAGGACGGGATGGTTCTCCGTGGTATTCGAGCCTGTAATGAGGATCACGTTGGCTCTTTCAATGTCCACGATGGGGTTCGTCATGGAACCGCTTCCGAAGGCTGCAGCCAGACCGGCTACGGTGGAAGAGTGTCAGAGCCGCGCGCAGTGATCGACATTGTTGGTTCCGATCACCGCTCTCGCAAACTTCTGGGCCAGGTAGTTCTCCTCGTTCGTGATCCGGGCGCTCGCCAGCACACCCAGGGCATCCGCCCCGCTTTCCTTCCTGATCTGAGCGAACTTCTCCGCGACCACCTGGTAGGCTTCTTCCCAGGTGGCCTCCCGGAACGCTCCGTTTTCCCTGATGAGCGGCGTCTTCAGCCTCTCAGGATCATGAACGAAATGGTATCCGAATCGCCCCTTGACGCAGAGGCTGCCGTAGTTCGGGCCGACATCTTCGACCCCGGTCACCCTCACAATCCGGTTGTTTCGCACGTGGAGGTACATCTGGCACCCGACCCCGCAATAAGCACAGGTCGTACGCACGAGCCGGGTGTCGCCCTTGTAGCGCTGGTTGGTTTCCAGATCCTGGGTGAGCACGAGGGCTCCCACAGGGCATGCCTGAACGCATTCGCCGCAGAACACGCAGTCAGAGTCCCTGAGGGCTCGATCTCCTTTGGCCACGATTTTCGACCGTGTCCCGCGGTACCCGAAGCTGATGGCGTTGTTCACCTGGATTTCGTTGCATGCCTGCACGCACCGGCCGCAAAGAATGCACCGTGAGAGGTCGCGGACAATGAAGGGATTGACGGTTTCGATTTTGTGCATCGGCTCGGCGGGCAAAAAACGGCACCCCCTGACCTGGTACTTGATGGCCAGTTCCTGGAGGCGGCAATCGCCGTAAACGGGACAGAGGTCTTTGTGCTCCTCGGGGGCCATGGCCTTCAACTGGAAGTCGGTCCAGGAGTCCATGTCCAGATCCTGGACAAGGCAGTTGTGCTGCCCGGAGGAAAGGAGCAGCTCGATGTTCAAGCGCCGCGCCTTCATCACCTGGGGGGTCTCCGTCCGGACGACCATCTTCGGAGCCGCAGGCGTGGCGCAGGATGCGACCAAGCTCCTTGCCCCTTCCACCTCGACAACGCAGACACGGCAGGCGCCGGTGGGAGCCGCTCTTTTCATCCAGCACAGGGTCGGAATGTCGATCCCGTTCCGCCTTGCGACCTCCAAGATCGTTTCGCCGGGCGAAAAGCTGTATTCATTCCCGTTGATGACAAGGATGTTTTGAGATTCCATGACGATTTCATTCCTCTCGATCAAGAAACGGCCTGTTCTCCATCCAGATCATGGGGGAGACGAAAAAGGGCTGAAAACTCAGCCAAGTACCGAAAAACTTTGCGAGTATATCAAAAAAGAAATCTTTTTCAATAAAGAAAATTGATTTCTCGGCTCCGATCCCCGGTCGCCCGTGGCGCCGCCTAAGGCGGGTTCACTCGCACCGGGCGGGTAACCCTTTTTCTGAGGGAGATGGCTGAAAACGCTCCGCTTCTCCGAGCCAGTGACCCGATCATCGCGAAAAATTTGGTTGACAAACGGGGTTCCAGAAAATATGAGATACCTTTTCGGTTTTTTTGTGCACACTTTTTTCGTTGAAAAGGCTTCACCATGGCGGCTGAGAAAAAAGCAAAAGGAAAAATCAAGATCGACAGGGAGCGGTGCAAGGGTTGTCGGCTTTGCATCGAAGTGTGTCCGAACCTTCGAATCGAGGTGGATGATACCCTGAACAAGAAGGGCTATCTGCCTGCCCGTTTCAGGGAAGAGGTCAAGGAAGACGAAAAGGGATGCACCGGCTGCGCCCAGTGCGCCACGGTGTGCCCGGAAGTAGCCATCGAGGTGTACCGTGCCAAGTGAGAAAATGTTGATGCGTGGATCCCATGTGGTGGGCGAAGCCGCTGTGCGTGCCGGCTGCCGCTTCTATGCGGGCTATCCCATCACCCCTCAGAACGAACTTCCCGAATACCTTTCAGGGCGGATGCTGGAGGTGGGCGGCACCTTCATCCAGGGGGAGAGTGAAATTGCCTCAATCAACATGGTGTTGGGTGCAGCGTCCGCCGGGATAAGGGCCATGACCTCCTCGTCCTCGCCCGGAATTGCCCTCAAGCAGGAAGGCATTTCCTACATGGCAGGACAGGAACTCCCCGGCGTCGTCATCAACATGATGCGCGGGGGACCCGGTCTGGGCAACATCGCTCCTTCGGGAGCGGACTATTTCCAGGCCACACGGGGAGGCGGAAACGGGGATTATCGAACGCCTGTGCTGGCTCCTGCAGGATGCCAGGAGCTCGCGGACATGACCTTCGTCGCCTTTGATCTGGCGGACAAGTACAGAACGCCGGTCATGATCCTGGGCGACGGCCTGATGGGCCAGGTCATGGAGCCCGTTGTGTTTCCCGATCCGCTCGACGTCGAGTCTCTCCCCAAAAAGGAATGGGCTCTGACCGGGTGCAAGGGCAGGGAACCCAGAGCGATTTTTTCCATGCTCCTGAACGTGAACATCCTTTACCAACACAACCTCCACCTCCAGGAAAAGTACGACGAAATCGCCGCAAAAGAGCAGAGGTGGGAAACCGCCACGGCGGACGAGGCCGATCTCCTCGTGGTGGCCTACGGCACGCCGGCCCGCATCGCGGAAAGCGCCATTGAAGAACTGCGGGAAGAGGGCATCTCTGCGGGACTCTTCCGTCCCATCACGCTCTGGCCCTACCCCACGATCCCCCTCCGTCACCTGGCCGCGAAGATCGGCAAAGTGGCGGTGTTCGAGTTCTCCATGGGACAAATGCTTGAAGACGTCATTCTGGCCGTCGGGGACCGGGCCGAGATTTTCTTCCACGGGGTCCCGGGCGGCGTGGTTCCCACACCCAGCGATGTGGCCCAATTCCTTCGCTCCGCTTTGAAAGGCGACGGAAAAGTGGGCCGGAGGATAGAAACATGAGCGCAGAAGCAGCATACAAGAAGGTTTTTGGCAGGCCTGAATCCCTGAAAGACACCTACACCCACTATTGCCCGGGCTGCGGTCACTCCATCGCCCACAGGCTTGTGGCGGAGTGTCTGGATGAGTTGGGGCTCAGAGAAGAAACGATCGGGGTGCCGCCCGTGGGCTGCGCGGTGCTGGCGTACAACTACTTCAACTTCGACATGGTGGAAGCCCCCCACGGCCGCGCCCTTGCCGTGGCCACGGGAATCAAACGCGCCAAGCCGGAAAAATTTGTGCTGACCTACCAGGGGGACGGGGACCTGGCGGCCATCGGCACGGCCGAGACCATTCACGCCGCCAACCGGGGCGAAGAGATCAGCACCATCTTCATCAACAATGCCATCTACGGAATGACAGGCGGTCAAATGGCGCCCACCACGATTCTCGGGCAGGAAGCCACCACCGCCCCTGGAGGAAGAGATCCCAAGCTCCACGGCCGGCCCATCGACATTTCCCTCATGATTTCGCATTGTGAGGGGGTGGTCTACATCGAACGGTGTTCCCTGGCTTCCCTGAAACACATTCGCCAGGCCAAGAAGGCCGTCAAGAAGTGTTTCCAGGTTCAGATCGATCGTCTGGGGTTTGCCATGGTGGAAATGCTTTCCCCTTGTCCGACAAACTGGAAACTCTCCCCCAAGGACGCATGGACCTGGGTGAATGAGGTCATGGTGAAGACCTATCCTCTCGGGGTCATCAAGGACACGACAGGCTACAAATAACCGCTGAAATATAACGCCTATTCCAAAGGCCGGGTTCTCCGGGACCCGGCCTATTTTTTGGTCCTTTTTTTTGAAACCTGCACGTTCGCGCTCACGGCGCGAAAGCTCCTGCTGAATTTGGCTGCCCGGCAAAGCTTGCAGTCGGCAGATCCTCGGCCCGATTCCTGCCTCGGCAATGAAGTTCAGGTTGCCCTCGGTCGTGACGGCAAAGCCGGGCGGGATCGGGATAACGCGAGAAATACCCTAGATATGGGCCAGCGTTCTGATCCGCATCACCACACCAAACGGTTTTATCCACCCAACCTCATCATGAACTTACGAAACTTCACAAGGGGAACAGCAAGACGTGGTGCCGTGTAACGGACAGGCTTCTTGCGGATACAGGTTTCCAGGTGGTCAACGGCCTTCTCAACACTCATCATGAATGGTTTCACGTCGCCTTTCGCCATCTTGGTGTCCACAAACCCAAACCGAACATTCGTCACATGCACCCCCTTAGGCTTCAGGGCCAGCGCCAGGCCGCCGAGATAATTTGAAAAGCCGGCCTTTGAAGCATGGTAAGACGGCGCCTCGGCTGAGAGCAACTCATCGGCCAAACTTGAAATACCGATGAAGTGGCCTTGCCCTCTCTGAACCATACGGGGAATCACCGCTGCCGCGGTTCTCACCATTCCGGTAAGATTGACGTCGATGATCCTGGCTTCGCCGCTCATATCCAAGGGATTGAGCGGTTCACCGATTCCGGCGAAATAAATGCACAGATCCGTCGGCCCTTTCGACGCGAGCTGATCCATCAAGTCGGGATACGTGCTATCCCCGACATCCGCAACCCGGTGGTGATAGGACGGACTTGTAATCTCCGACTGGCTTTTTGAAACGCCGATGATATCCCACCCGGATGCAAGGAGCCTTTTCGTCGTCGCCAAACCGATGCCGTCAGAATTGCCGATCAGCATGGCCTCAGGTTGCACTGAAAGCCCTCCATACATCAATGGGAGTTAAGGTCGCAGCATGGACCCACCACCTCGCACCCTCACAATAATAGCCGGCGGGCAATAGGCTTCACTCAGCCTCAACCCCTGCGCCGCGCCGGCTCATTTTGACAATTTCACGGCTGACGGCATATTTGTAGAATTGCCCGATCGCTGCGGCACACAGCCCTGCCAGCGTAACCAGCAACAACTCCGGATTGCTGATGTTACGCCAGCCGTTCAACTGCACGGCACAAACTGCGATCCAGATCCAGTAAATCAACCCGGGCATAGTCATTTGCAACAGATTGGATGAAGAGGCCGGTCCTGTTTTCTCGGAATCTTTTGGCTGCAGATTTCCCTTTTGTCCCGTTGGGAAAATAATTGACGTGGGGATTCTTCCCGTTAGCCAGTCCAGGGAAACGGAAGGACCACTTTTACCAGTCAGCAGGTAAAAGGGGCCGGCCATTTCCCGCAGCCTGAAGGCAGGCCAAATCGTGACGGCCGCCAGGGCGATACCCAGCATCAAAGGGAATCTGGCGATCAGCGTGTTGATGTCAAACGTGACCAGTCCGAATGGTTTGCTCAGATCAGCCAGGGCGGCTTTCTGCTGTTCGAAATCCGCTTCGATTTTTTTCATCTTGGTTTCGATCTCGGTCTGCAATCTCTTCTGGTTCTCCAGGGAAGCTTGCAGCTCCCGGCTCAGTTTCGAGACTGCGGCCATATTGGCGAATTGGCGTTGAAACTCACCTTCAATCGTTCGCTGGATTTCCGCCAGTCGGGTCTGCTTGGCGCTAACCGAATTCCACCAGTCCGCATCTCCGGGAGTTTGAAACCTGATGTCGCCCGCCAGCTTTTCGATATTCTGGAGATCCGTTGCAACCCGCTCCCAGAGCGGCTTGTTCTCAGGAAAGCTTTGCGAATTTTTTCCCAGAAGCTCGCGCGCCTCCACTATTCTTTTTTCTATGTCCGGCAGATCTTGTTTTTGCCAGCGCACATTGAGCCCGTCGAAACGCTCCCCGATAATTTGTGTCTGAATAACCGGCAAAAGGATCGTGCGCAGTTCCCCCACGTCGGTCGTGTTGAGGATCCTTGCTTTGATATCATCACTGAGTTGAAACTCTTTCACCAGCGGTTTGACGGCCTGCACCTGCATTTGCAGGGCCATACTGGGCCGCGGCTGCTCCTCCGGCAACAGATCCGCGCTGGTCGACGCAAATTGGGCTGTCGTTCTAGTTCGAAGCCTGGCGATGGCGCGATCGAGCGCTGTGAAGTCCTCCTTCAAGTCAGCCAACATCCCGCTGGTCAGCCTCTTGATAGAATCGGAAATGGAAGCTTCCAGATCTTCCAACCTGGTTTTGGTTTCCCCAAGAGCCGGGTTAAGCTTTTCAAGCTGGGCTTTTTCAGTCTTCACGAGCGCAAGCTCTTTTTCCAGACTGATGAACTGGCTGAACGTGATGATATGAAACAACAGGCAAACGACCACGATGATGAATGACCATCGCACGGCAGATTCATAATTGTCTTTCCCTTTCAGAAACAACGACTTTAAAATCTCCGGGTCCATCACCATCTCCTCTTGTCAGCGCCATATATTAATACAAATATCGCTGCCACAACCCTCATGAAGATCCGTCCGATTGGGGAGTTTGCTAATGTTTCCGTATCCATTTTTGTGCCCCGAATGGTTAAGTGATCCCGCAATTTTTCGCGAGGTAGTTAAAACAGAAATCATAAGCCGCATTTTCTAGTCCGTCAGCTGCATTGACTTGATGACCAGAACTTATTCAATTCGGTCTCGCTTCTGTATGTTATGCCGTGCGCACAACAACTGGATATTGTCAGCGAGTAGGGAGGTGCCGCCTTTTGAGTATGGAACAATATGGTCGAAGTGCAATTCATCGGAGGCGCCACAGATTACGCACTTCCCTCCATCTCGCCGCCACACCTCTAGTTTTACGTGCGTTGGAATGACTCGGCGCCGGGTAGCGTCAGCACGGACAGGTGCACTTAGATCCTCTTCACCTTCCACAGCAACAAGCTTGAATTTGAATACGGATCTCTCGTTGCTTTCTTGCCGCCAGGAATCGACAAGGTGGAAAACCCCGTTGTAAGACCAGACGCCTTGCCGAATCTTCTCATAGACCCGGACCCGCTCTGGCGGTCGTTTACCCTTCTTGGCTTCTTGTGCTGCACGAAAGAAAAGTCCATTTTGTGTCAGATTACCGGATGAAGTCTTTTCTGGCTGATCCACACGCTTGGGATCGGGGACACCTGAACCCCTTGGTTCATCGTGACCCTCGTAAATTAAGACCGTGCCTCCGTCCTGCAGCTCGTCTTCGTACGGAGCGTTAGGCCGCACCGACATCAGAACGACCGAATGATTTCCCGCGAGCCCGAAGTTCATGCCACGTTGTAGGCTAACGGCTTCTCTCCGACACATTTCAAGATAAGAAATGATCTCATTCGCCACGGTGTTTTCCTGTTCTATGAAACGACCAAGCTCCCAGGAGCACCGCCTCTTAGCGGCAAAAATATTACTCTAAGCACCAAAATAAGGCGACTTTCGCACCGTTACTTTATCATTTCAAGGCGTCGTCTTGGTCCGACCCGCCTCCGTACCGCCTCCGGCCTCCGCGCCTCCGCCGGCCTCCGCCCGAACTCATTGAACCGTACCCCTATTCGTGGTGAGCCAGGTTGGCGGCAGTTGTGCTATGACACAGACAAGCCGATATTTTTCAGAATCGAGGCGAGGGTACTGCTGATGCCATACTTGACCTCCTCTTTGATCTCGACGACCGTTTTTCCATTCTCTTCTCGAATTTTGGTCACTTTTCCTTCATAAGTTTTGCCTTTGGTGAGGACCACATGCAGTGCGCCCAGGGCTATAACTGCCAAGGCGACAACCTCCGCTCCACCCAAGATCACTTGTTTTTTCCCCGCGCCTTCGATCGCCGACCTCACATAGGATTGGTACTCCTCAATCGTGGCTGTTTCCATCAGCAGCAGGCGAGCTATTTGCTCGATCTCTTGGAGATGCTGGTAGGGCTGATTGGTAATACCTTCTAATCCGCTTTCAGCGTCGATCTCCGGTTGACTCTCCTCAGTGATCATTTCGGCGACAAATCCCGCGGCTTCCAATGCCCGCTCACGCGATAGTTGCTGGATCTGCTGGATCAATGATCTATCTTCCATGATGTCTCTCCTCTTTTCTTTGAAGGTTTACAATGCGCCGTTCATCATAAACGGCCCCCAGAAATAGTAGTGCGGGTAGAGCCGCTTTGTTTCCAGGCAGGCGTGCTGGTAGGCATGTTCAATGGATCTTGACACCTCGGTTTGTTTAGCTCGGTAGAAAGCCAGCACCCAGCACAAGGAAGATTCTTGATTCACGTCCCACAAGGGGCTGATGATGTGGGTGGTTCCGCCGCTGAACAGGGTCTGCTCTAAACCGAAACGCACGCCCCCCCTCGCCAGCTCGGTGATGCCGGAACAGCAAGCGATCGAAACTAAGGTGGACGGCGATTGTTCAATATCTTCCCAGGTCAGAATAAAGCGCAGGTGCTCAGGAACCTCGCGCACGCTGAGGATAGTTGGGGGCAACAGGCCTCCAGCCGCGATACAGATTCCGTAGCCTTTACCTTGCCCAGCGGTCGTGCCATGGCAGAGGAAAATCACTTCGCTGGAATTGCCCAGCACTTTCTTCACAGCGACAAGGTCGGCCTGCTGTTCCTGCAGCAAAATGACCGGTGTGTGAGGCTCCAATAAGGCCGCGAGCTCTCGACTGGCACTTAGCGCATTTTGCTTGAACTCCAGGCTATCGGCTGCTTTCGGCACGGTCACAATGGCCAGGTCGTCCCTGACTTCGCGTGCTTGGCGGATATCGGCTTCCAGCAAGACAGTGAAATTAGGTGCGATGCTAACTGTGTTCCATTCCACAAGACGGCGGCCATCAGTCATGGCCAGTAGGTGTAGCGGCAAGCCTGAAAAAGCGCGGCCCGGCAAGAAGCAAATGTGCGCGCCGGGCTGGACGTGTTGGGCAACCGCCGCGCCCATTCGGCGAGACAGATCTTCCCACCCAGACAGTTTCTTATCCAAGCGTGACAAGTCGGCCGGGTTGGCTTTTTTGAAAGCCTCCCTGAGTTTAAACTTGAGCGCTGCCAACTCGGAGAGATTGAGCTCCGGTAGGTCCGTCAGGCGTACCATCCCGTCCCGAACGTCCAGACAGGCCAACCGCGCCACGCTATTGGTTTCGATAAAGAAGAACACTTTGAGGTTTAGTTCCAGCGCCCTCGGATGGCTCGCGCAACGAAGGAGGATCGCTGAACCAGCGTTCATCCTCGCTGCCTCCTCGCCCAAAATACGTGAACTGATCTCCCGGCCGTTCATAAACTCGTACACGCCCAACAGTTCCTCGCTGGGGATTAGGCCGCGCGCGACTAAATCGAGCGCGACAGCAGCTAGCAACTCCTGGAACTGGAATACGTCCTTGCCTTGCAGCCAGAACGGCGCGAACTGGACGTTGCTATCTGTCGGGACCGCCAAGTCAATTTTCTCCTCCGCATTCAAGAGAAAAGGCCAGCAGCGTTCGTCGCGATACTGTGCGTACTGAAGCCAGCCCTGGATATATGCTAGCTTCCAATCGTAGCTCGCTTCCTCCGCCTCGATCCGCTGCCATCGTGGAGCAAAGATCTCCTTAGCCGCTTCCACGTCCCCATCCTGCAGCAGCCGGATGCACAGAGAACCGTAGAGGAGGGGGTCCTCCAATGCTTTCTCTGTGTTGTCCCCCTCCGAAATCAGCCGCTTGACAAGCTCTTGGCATTCCGCCACAAACCGTTTCCCCTCTAGAGACTTCGGATAAAACGACAGCGCCGTTGCCGCCAGCACGCCGAGGAAGGAAAGGTTGTCAGCAGGGGTATACTGATAAGCCTTACTGAGATCGCTTAGCCCGGCCTCCGCATCTCCCATCGCGAGCCTGACTTGGCTGCGAGAAAAGAGGTAACGGGAGCGCTCTGTTACTCGCACCGCCCCCCAAGCCATTTCAACCGCTTTATCCAGGTAGCGGATTGCATCTTCAAAACGATTGAGATCAAGACAGAGAATTGCTAGGTTATGTAGGAGGCTGGCATCTTCAGGCTCTTCTTCAGAGGCCGATTTGAACATTTCTAAGGCTTTGCGGTAATCTCCCATCTCACGGTAAATAATCCCGATGTTACGTTTGACCGTCAGGCGGTTCTTCTTCCGCTTTTCTTCTTCAATCGGAGCGACTTCGTTCATCTGTTCGACGAAGTGGTAAGCCTTCAACGCCTCTTTTCGGTGGCGGAGATACCGTGCAACATTCCCTACTTCATTCCAGATTTGGATCAGAAGGGAGGGGCGTTCATGTACCCGGTCATCGTTCAAAAACTGCAGCACCTCTCCAGCCAGCACGGAGGCCTGCTGATAGAGCAGGTTTTTGCACAGAACCTCAATTGTATTGGCGCAGATTGAAACGATGGCAACCGGGTCATCTGCCTGTTTCCCTTTTTGAAGAGCTTCGTCAACTATGAAAAGGGCCTGTTCTTGAAGCTGGTTGCGCAGCAGGGTGGTTACTGTATAGGCTACAGCCGTCCCAACCCCTTCACTCTCTTCGGATGAGTAGTTGAAGGGAAATTCTTCAAACATGTTCTCCAGCAAGAGATACCTCAGTCGCTCCTTAGTCTCTGGGGTCAGCTGGCCATCGGTGCCGGTAATATATAAATGACCAGCCTCCATCACTTGGGAGACCTCTTTTTTATAGCCAAAATCCGCAAGCAGGTCGAAAACCAGGTTTAAAACCTCTTTCCTCACCTCAGGAGACATCATTCGGCCATCGGATGGTCGGTTTTGCAGGACGTCCCATAGGTCCTCAAAGCGGATCACGCGGTGGATCACTTCGTTAGAGAGCAGCATCCGGTCGTCAAAGACGACTTCTTCACGTCGGCTTAGGAACCAGCAGGTTGCCAGGTAACTGGCGAAGTTATGCCCGCGCGGGTTGGGAACCCCAACGCTGGCGTGAACCGCTGCACATAGATATTCATCCAGGTAGGCGTGGATAAAACCTTGGGGATCTGCCATAGGATCGACCATCGAACCGCACCGGTTCGCCAGGCCTTCCAAGACCGGCGCTGTTAGGCAAACCCACGGAATATTCTCATCAATCATGGTTGGCAGGTCAGCAAGCCGACTCTGCGCAACAATTAGCATACGCAGTCGAATTAGGTGATCGAGCAGAATCTGGCGAAATAAATCTTCTGCGATCTGGCGGGTTTTTTCCGGCGTGCCGCCGGAGAATTTCCACACCGGCGGAACGTAACCCTCAAGGCTTGCCTTTAAAACCCGCAAGAAGAAGGGCGTGATCAGGGTGACCTTTTGCTCAAGTGGCAACTGATCGATTTCACCCGACAATAGTTTTGAACCGATGGGGACAATATAGCGATCAATCCAGCCAAGGGCAGCCCGGTGCAGATCGTTGTAATCGCGACAGATTTTCAGACTAAACCCTTTTTCCTCCGCTAGGGTGTAGAGTTCCACTTCCTCCGACTCTTCCGTACCATCCGGCATCATTGCAAGGATGGCATCTTCATCATAATTCCAGATTAGCACCGGGGCCAAGAAGCTGATCTTGTGTTTACACAGAGGACAAATGGCTGAATTTAAGCGACCCTCGAATAGGTCCATGGTGGCGTCGAGGTCTTCGGCAAAAACGAAGTCTTGCAACAACTCCTGTCTAGCAAGAGGATTTCCGCACTCTGGGCAAGGGACTTGGTTCTGCATAATTCGCCAACCTCGTGTAAAAGGTTAAAAGGTTCAGGCCGTCCCAGGCCCAGACCGCGTCGGACGATGCAGGCCAGGCCGCCTCGGACCAAGCTGCTTCATCGATATTCAAAGATTATCTTCCCAGAAGTATGTGTTTTCAGACCTTAGAACCTCATTTTCATGGCCCAAAATGCCATCCTAAGCCCCCAAATAAACCGACTCTTTCAGCATTACCGTATCATTCTAACCAGTTGTCTTGGTCCGACCCAATGCCCCATGCCGGTGGAGCTACCCATCATTAATAAACTTGAACAATCTCACATTTGCTTGGATCAATCCTCTCTTTGCATGAAGAGCATTTACGTATTCTGCCAACTTCATCAGAAAAGACTTCGGTTTCTTGCCCGCACAGGTAGCATATCAATCGGAATAAGTGTAATTCCTTTTTCGGCGTCATCTCCATCCAGCTTTTCGAAATTGCCATGGAGTGAGTAAAGCGGGACGCTGTTAGGTTTTTAAGTTTATGCCGTTCACCGTTTTATTATACCTCCGGATTTAAACATAAAACTTAAAAACTTAACAGCGTGCCCTGCTTTAGGCCCCAAAAAGTGCACTATAGGCCCATATAACATGGTTTACCAGCACTATTGGTCCCGATCTCAGTCAGTTGCCGCGACCCCATTATAAACGCCCAACACCGTGATTAGCCACGATTGTAGGGAGTCGCTTCCATCAAGTTATGCGGCCCCGACACCATGATCAGAGTTTCTCCAGGTCGACGCCCATCCTATCCATGAGCGCGAGGAAGCGACGCCATCCGGCAGCGTTGACGATGAGTTTCTCGACCCGTATTCGTTTGTTTCTCTCTATGTTTGATACTCTGTATCGATAAATCTCCTTGAATGTCCTCTCATCGAGCAATTTCTGGTCAAGCATTATTTCACAATGTTCGAAAAGGCCCATATACGATTCAACGTTAGCCCAATCCTCGACACTCTCGGGACCCGGACCCCCGACACTACTGGGTTGGAACTCGTCAGCAGACCACTTGCCGCCAGGCCTCAGGTTCCTGTGGACTTCATCATGTCTGGCGAATTGGCTCCGAAGGTCCAGCCAGAAGCGCGCGCGATTCGTCAGAAAGGTCTTCCATGTGCTCCAGGCTGTAACCAAGAGCGAAATCGCGCCGACTCCCACACCGATCATGGTAACGATGTCCTTGTATCTTACGATCTCCTCTGGATTCATGACGAGGCTCCTGTTCCAGTCATGATGCTGCGGATTAGGAGCAAAACCGGAGGCAAGCTTGCTCGCCGACGGGATTGGCTGCTGCATCCGCTGGTTGTGAGGCGCAAGGCCCCGAGCAGCCTGCAGACGATGCTCCGCAGCATTGTCGAGGGCAGGGAGCGTCCTCGACAACAAGTAGGCAGATGGTTCCCGGGCTTTACTGGATATCTGCAGGATTGCTTGCATGCAGCATTCAAGGGCTAAGAAGCCCTTCACTGGATGACCTGCGCAATCTGACCATGAAGAGAAACAGGATAAGGTGAATTGTAAAGCCCATTCAGGTTGAGCTCTTGGTGGACATTGTAACGGATTGGTTTGTTGGTGAATTTACACGGAAAGCGGGCGGGAGGTCAAGAGGAAAGAGGAGGAGAGAATACAGAAGACAGAAGATAGGAGAAGAGAGAAGGCAGGTGGAATAGTGGAATAATGGGGAAATCCCTCCTAGCCTCCACATTCGGCAGGCTCATGTCGGGCCGCTTTTGAATAGGGAAGAAGAGATTTGTGCGACTCTTTCAGGTTGCTTAGGGCAGGCACAGTGGCCTGCCCTACGTCAAAAGAAGATGGTTTGCGGGAGAGGGGAATGGGAAAAAGGTCAGAAAATTCTTGACGATTCCGGAACAACGGGCTATTTTTGTCAGTCTTTCGGCGGAGGCCGTCCATGGCTGCTTTGCCAAGCAGATCACGGTCCCGAAGGACAAAAACAGGAAAATCTCCCCTCGCCCCTCTTTTTCAAAGAGGGGAAATCCAGCCTTTCGATAGAGGTGGGCTGGGAGGGATTAAGAGACACACAAATAAGGGATACGAGGAAGAGAGATGATTAAGCGAACGATCTTTGCGGGATTCGGCGGACAGGGCGTTTTGCTCATGGGGTATGTGTTGAGCCACGGGGCCATGCACAAGGGGCTCAATGTGACGTATTTCCCGTCTTACGGGGCTGAAATGCGGGGCGGCACCGCCAACTGCACGGTCACCCTCTCGGACAAGAAGATTGCTTCTCCGGTGGCTTCCAACCCAGACATCCTCGTGGCCATGAACTACCCTTCCCTCGAAAAATTCGAGTCTACGGTGGCGGCAAAGGGCGTCATTTTTCTCAACACCTCTCTTATCACCCAGAGCCCATCCCGATCGGACGTGGAAGTGGTTCGAGTGCCCACCCTCGACCTTGCCAAGGAGGTCGGTTCGGATCGTGCCATCAACATGGTCATGATCGGTGCCGTGTGCGCAAAGAGCGGGCTTCTGCCTCTCGGAGACACGGTGAAGGGCATGGAGGCGGCACTCAAAGGCAAGGAGAAGTTCTTCCCGCTGAACCGGAAGGGAATCGAGAGGGGCTTTCAGTTCATCGCGGAAAATCAGTGATCAGTAATCAGTAACCAGTAATCAGCCGAAGGCCCTGAGTGAAGTCGAAGGGTGATCAGTGATCAGAAAAACCAGTGAGCAGCGGGAGCATCACTCCCGATGTGCGATCTGCGATGCGGGATGTGCGAAAGAAATCAGTGAGCAGTAACTCAGTGGGCGGCAGTCAGGCTTCGCAGCCGTACCGCCCATTTGAATTTTAGGCACTTTAGCGCACTTCAGACGAAGTCCCTGAGCCTGTCGAAGGGGCACTTCTGTACTTCTGAAACCTCTCCGCCTCCTTTTTCAGCCAATCCGGCCAGAAAGCCTCGTCGATGGGGTAGCTGGCGTCCAGGGCCTGAAAAGAGCCCGGCCCAGTCACCTTGGCGATCTTTTCCTGGTTATTGAACTTCACCGCATCCACCCCGATCAGCTCGGCAACCCTTCGATTGATCTCATCCTCGCTCTTGTCATAGGGATTGCTCCCCTGGAAGGCCCTCTGGATAGCCAGTTCGTAAAGGCATTCCCTTCCCCTGTGCCACTCCTTGAAGGAGGGAAAGAACATGGGCCCGTAAGAGACCCAGAACTCGATGAACCGGGCCCCGGCATTGTAGACCACCCACACCGAGCCTCCTTCACTGACGCTTCCCCGCACGATGCTGTCGTCTCCCATGGCGACGTTTTTGCCTTTCAGCAGGGAGTCAATGCCGCCGAATTTGAGCCCCACTTCCTGATACCGGGTTCGCCGCTCTCCTTCCTGAAAGGTCCGCACCGCCTGGGGAAGTTTAATCAATGCGGGGAGAAGAGGCTTGGCCAGTCCTTCGGCGATGCCCACCGTAACGCCCCATCCCGATTCGGGGTTGGGGATCACGATGTCGGCCTTCGAACACCGGTAGTGCTCCACCAGCTCCAGTCCCAGCTCTCTACGGATCTGGAAGACCTCTTTGCCCCTGAACAGGGAGCCCACATTCCCGAAGTACACGCCCTGGAAGATATCGGGCATGGCCGGTTCCTCGCGGAGTCTTCTCGTCTCCACGCCGTTTGGCGAGCACAAGGTCATCTCGGCCCCTTCGTATTCCCTTTCGGTCACGCCGTGGAGTCTTCGGTGGGAACAGGATTCCGAGCTGACCACGAAGGCGCCGTCGATTTGAGCAAAGCAGAAGGGCTCAAAGGCCCGATCATCGTTGAGGGCCACCAGGTATCCTTCTTTTCCGTCGTATACCAGCGCAACAAGGGCGAACGTGGCCCGGCCGTGCAGCTTGTTCACCAGTTTTCTTCCTGCTTCGAAGCTCACCCCTTCCTCGGTCATGTACTTGTGAAGAAGGGCGCCCACCACCTCGGTTTTGTTTTCCGTTTCCAGGGAGTAACCCTCTTCAAGCTCCGCGATCAGATCCCCCTCGTTGAGGAGATAGCCGTCCATGGTCAGAACGATCCTCAGGGAAGTCTCTTCCTTGGGACGGACTTCTATTGGCTCTGCATTGATTTTTTCCGGGATCTTTCTCTTGGTGTAACCGATGTTGCCGATGGCGCCGAAGGGTTCCAGGTCCTGGAAAATCTTGACGAGATTGTAATCGATGATATCCGCGATTCGGCCGAGCCCTTTGTGGATGTAAATGTCCTTGCTGTTTACCACGGCGATGCCCGTGCTCGCCTTGCCCCGGTGCTGACACGCCCCGGTCGCCAGGAACGCCTTGTTGACCAGTTCCCGGTCTCCTATGCCATAAACCCCGACAATCCCGTCCATGCTCCGACTCCTTTTGCCTTTCCCTGATCTGACGCCGCAGGGGAAAATCACTCATACAAAAGGAAAGCACGCTCTGTCAAGGCTGGTCTTGGATTCCGTTTGGATGGGAGGAAAACGTCCTTCATGCGGCTGCCTCAGCGGCGTTGGTGGAGGGTTTCCTCGTGCTTCGAGTCACAACTATGGTGTCGTATCCGACGAGCTTAAACCTGCTCAAAAGCTCCCTCAGCACTAAGCCCTGAAGGAAGGAATTCATCATCGAGGTTATGACTGGACGGACTTAGCGCCGGCCTTCGAGGCGAGCCAGGCAATAGGCCAGGAAAACGCCCACCATGGCCACACCCCCAAGGAACCACGTCGCTCCTTCCCACGCTCCGGTGGCAGACACGATGAGAGCCAACGCGGGTGGGCCGATGACCTGCCCGAGGTTCGAGCCCTGCACGATCAGGCCGTTTGTCGTACCCACGAGCCTCGGTTCAGGTGCGTGCACAGGCACGCCGCTCATGAGCGAAGCCGGCAGCACCCCTCCGAACCCGGAAAAGGCCAGGCACGCCAGGTAGCGGACCAGGAAAGGCAGGGAGGGCGAGTAGATGGTCAGGCAACAGAGCCCCATGATAACAATACCCGAGACGATGAGCCGGGAGCGCCGCAACCCTCTTTGAAGCAGCCAGCCCCCGGTCAGGTTTCCGGGCACGTTCATGGCCACCATGAGGGCAGTCAGGAAAGCGGCGTGATCCGCCTTGACCCCGTACTTTTCGATGAGCAACGTCGGCAAAAAGCCCATGACAGCCAGCCACATCAGGGCATAGGTAGAAAAGTTGGCGGCAAGGAGGAGCGGTCCGGCCGACGTGCAAGTCTTTTTCATGTCTTCCCAAAGCTGCTTGGGCCGAGACGCTCGCCGGCCCGACCGCCCGGTTAGACGCCTTGTCGCGAAGGCGACGAAAAACGCATAGGCGGTCAAGATGGCGGCGTTCACCTGCCACAGCCCTCTCCATCCGAAGAGGCCGGTCAGAAAAGGGGTGAGCACCATCATCACGGCTATTCCGGCGGGAACATAGCAGCTCCACATGGAAAGGGCGATGCGGATATCCCTGGGCCGGGTGACGCGAAAGATCAGGGCCGGCGTCGCCACACCCACGCTCACGAAGCCCAGGCCCTCCAGGATGCGCGTAGCCAGGAGGAGGGACGAGCCCTCCGACCATGAACCCGTGAGGCTTCCTGCGGCCTGACAGAGGAGGCCTGCGACGAGAACGCGGCGATACCCGAAGCCGTCAGCCATGGCGCCTGCCACGGAGCCCAGCACGAGTCCGACGATATTCAGAGCGGACAACACCCAGCCCGCCAGGAAAAGGCTCATGGCCAGTTCAGCGCGAATCGCCGGGAGAACGGGCGGCGCCTTGCCCATCTGGAAAGCCCCGACCATCCCGGCACCCACGAGAAGCAGCAACAAGGCCCAGGGGGTTTTATCGGTGGTGGAGATCGATTCGCCAGAGTTCATAAGCACCTGACGATTATCGCTACGCGGCGCAGGAGATCCGGGCACGCCGTCTTGGGGAGGGAGATTTCTGCCTTTGGAAGAAATCCCGGATGGCCCGGACGTATTCCTCGGGCCGCTCCTCATAGGTGTTGTGCCCGCAATCGGGGAGCACCATGAGTTCTCCGAACATAAGATGCCGGTAGAATTCCACCCCTTGCTCGACATCAAAAATGAAGCTCCTGTCCGGGTAGATGACCAGGGCCGGGCACGCCACGGCCCGCAACGTGTTTCGCAGATCAAAATAATCCTTCCCATAGGCCCCCCCGAAAAGCCGAAACTGGTTGAAAGAGGCTTCCGCTTCCTTGCCGTGCCAGTCGATAAATTTCTCCTTGAGCTCGGGACTGATCTCTGCAAAGGTTTTTGGGAACTTCATGGCGTTCAGTTCGGTCATGGGAATCTTGCTGAAGCACTGGGTACTGGATGTGACGAGGCTCCTGACCAGGTGAGGATGACGGGCCGCGTAATCCGCGGCAACAACACCCCCTTCACACTGACCCACGAGATGGCAGGGCCCGATGCCGAGTTGAGCCTTCAACGCCACGAGATCCTCCACGCTTTCGGCCCGAAACCTGTCGCTCACGTAGAACTCCAAATAGCCGTTGCCCTTGTCCGACTTTCCGTACCCCCTCCTGTCATACATGACAACCCGGAAACCCGCCTCGACGAGGACCGGGTAAACGTCTTTCCACATCTTGGTGCAGCCGAAACCATGGTGGAGAAGCATGACGGTTTCTCCTTGTCCATGGATTTCGTAGTAAAGGCTCGTATTGCGTGTGGTCGCGTAGGGCATGTCATCCTCGAAGTCTAGGAAGTGAATGGTCTCTGCGTTCCCGGGCCGCCTTTCCTGCCGGGTGTTCAGCACCGGCAAAGACCGTCCGGCCTTTGTACTATGTTGCCGGATAAAACACAAGCTTAACGGGGGCTGAGCTTTTCGAGAGAATGAGGCGATGCAATATTGATCGCAAGCGGGAGCTTGCTCCTGCAGGAAAAGGACCAGCGAGCTTTATCAGAGCCCGCTATCGATACTGCTTGGGCTGGATGTCGTACTTCTTGATCTTGTAGCCGAATATTCTCTCCGTGCTCTTCAGGGCGGCGGCGGCCTGCCTCACGTTCCCCCGGCTCGTTTTCAGGGCGTCGATGAGGAGTTCTCTCTCGAACCGCTCGACCGCTTCTTCAAAAGACTGGGATTGCTGGGTTCCCGTATCTTCAGCGGTTTGCAGGGTGGGAGGGAGGTGATAGCCGTGCATGACCTGGTCGTCGCAAAGGAGCACCGCCCTTTCAATACAGTTTTCAAGCTCCCTCACGTTTCCCGGCCAGTGGTATCGCATCAGGGCGTCGATGGCCGGAGTGGAAATCCGCTTGATGTCCTTGTTGTACTCTCCGGCGTATTTTTCGAGAAAGTAATCGGACAGGAGAAGGATGTCCGCCTCCCTTTCACGAAGGGCCGGCATGTAGATGGGATAGACGTTGAGGCGGTAGAACAGGTCTTCCCTGAACGCCCCTCTTTCGACGGCGCTTGCCAGGTCCCTGTTGGTCGCAGCGATGACCCGCACACTGACCTTGATGGTTCTCGTGCCTCCGAGCCTTTCCAGTTCTCTTTCCTGGAGAACCCTGAGGAGTTTTCCCTGGCTCTCCTGAGCCAGGGACCCGATCTCGTCTAAAAAGATCGTCCCGCCGTTGGCCAGCTCGAATTTTCCCTCCTTCTGGCGGCTGGCCCCGGTGAAAGCGCCCTTCTCGTAGCCGAAGAGTTCCGCCTCCACCAGGTTGGCCGGAAGCGCGGCACAGTTGATTTTGACAAAGGGTTTGCTCGCTCTCAGGCTGTTGTAGTGGATGGCATTGGCCACGAGTTCCTTGCCTGTTCCGCTTTCGCCCAGCAGAAGGACATTGGCGTTGCTCTTGGCCACCTGCGTGATCAGGTAGAAAACTTCCTGCATCTTGCGGCTGTTTCCGACAATGTTGCTGAAGCTGTACTTCCTGCCCAGTTCTCGCCGCAGCCTCAGATTCTCCTCGTTCAACTCCTCCTTCTCCCGTTCGATTTTTTCCAGAAGAGATACTTTTTGGGCGATGAGGCTGCTGATGATGGTCAGAAACCTCTCCTCTTCTTTCGGATCCAGGGGCTGGTTTTCCTTGTGGATGCAGTCCACGCTCAGGGCGCCGACGACGCGGGGGCCTTCCGTGATGGGAACACACACGAAAGAAATTTTCCCGTCCTGAGGCCGCATCCTGGTTCCGGTGCGGGCCAGGAACAGGGGCTCCGCCTCGATGTCCGGCACCGTGATGGGCCGGCCGGATTCGATGACCCTGCCGGTGATGCCCTCTCCCAGACGGTACCGTCCCTTTGTCTTGGCCGCGGGAGTGATGCCGTGGGCCACTTCAATGCGGATCTCCGATGTCTCCGGGTTGAGGAGCGTGATGGAGCCCCGATTCATGCCCAGGTGGTCGGAGAGGATGTCGAGCACTTTGTACAGCGATTTCCTCATGTCGAGGGTGGAGTGAATGGCCGTCGTGACCTCGTAGAGGCAGGCGATGCGGTCCGGTCGATCGGGAAGCGTTTTTTTGTTCATAGAAAGAGACTCCCACAGGATGTGATAAAAATACAAAAATGTAGGATGACAGGCAAGCCTTTTCGCGATAAAATCTGGATGACCGTGTGAAGATTTTTACCACCCTCCAATCTACCACGGAGCCCCGATGAAGCAAATTTGTGCACTGAAGGACGCTTACCTTGATGACATTAAGCATAATGAGCGCTCTGTTCCCTATAAAAAGAAAATGGCACACTTTTCGCAATCGTATAGGTTCACAAACTCAAGAAAGAGGAACCGCCATGAAGAAGATGCTTCTGATTTTTCTCATCGTCCTGCCGGCCCTGACCTTTTCATCCGGGGCAGGGGCTTATACTTTAGTTCATAGCGGCACCATCTACTGGCTCGACGGGAATCCCCCGGGTGCATTTTCGGGCTATGACTTTGCCAGTGGTACCGTTTTGACCACGGTCACCACGGTTGACTACATCTCTTTCAGAATAGGAACTCTCAGCAACGTGGAAATCGATCTCCTCTCCGCAGAGGTCTCGGAAGACGGAGACAATAATGAGGATGTCAACGGAGATGGAGAGATCGCATACATCGATCCCACGATTTACCTCTTTCGCGCCGGGGGTGTTCTTGACGAGTCAGATCTCATCGCCTTCAACGACGACAACTTTGTGGAGGGTTCCGAAGACGGCAGCATATCCGGTCTTGATCCTTATTGGGCCGGCTCCCTCCAGGCCGGGAGGTATGTCCTCACTGTAGGGGATTACGACCTGAGCCTCGCTGCAGCCGTGGCCGGGATCAATGCAAACAGTCTCGGACCTTACGGCCCTCTGGTGGGTCGCGAGTGGCCGGTCAGCGACCATGGGGACTACCAGGTGACCATCCGAACGCAGCCCGTGCCCGAACCGGCGACCTTGCTCCTCTTGGGTTCGGGTCTGACGGGTTTGCTGGGACTCGGGGGAGCCATTCGCAGGAAAAGAGGCGTTCACGCTTCCAGGCAGAACTTGTGGAAATGCTCGTCGATGGGGACGGGGTAATTCCCGTCAAAGCACGCCATGCAGAGGTCCTTTTTTTCGATGTGCGTGGCTTTGGCCAGGTTATCCATGGACAGGTACCCCAGGCCGTTCAGGCCGATGAAGTCCCGGATCTCTTCCACGGATTTTTGCGCTGCAATGAGCTCACCGCGGGATGAGAAATCGATCCCGTAGTAACAGGGGAACCGGTGGGGCGGACAGCTCACCAGGAGGTGCACCTCTTTTGCGCCGATCTTCCGCAGAGCCTTAATCCTCGTCCGGGCCGTCGTCCCCCGGATGATGGAATCCTCGATGATCACGATCCGCCTGTCTTTCAGCAGATCTTTCACGGGATTGAGCTTCACCTTCACGCCGAAATCCCGCATGCTCTGAGAGGGCTGGATGAACGTCCTGCCCACGTAGTGATTCCGGATCACCCCCATCTCCAGGGGGATGCCGGATCTCTGCGCATACCCGATGGCGGCATAGTTTCCCGAGTCGGGAAAAGGCATGACCAGTTCCCCATCCACCTTGAACTCCTCGGCCAGCAACTCACCCTGTTTCTTGCGAAAGAGATAGACGTTCTGACCAAACACCGTGCTGTCCGGCCTGGCGAAATAGATGAGCTCGAAGATACACTGCGCTTTTCGACTTTCCTTTTCGGGCCGGATGCTTCGCAGTCCCCTGCCGTTGATGATCAGGATTTCGCCCGGCTCGATGTCCCGGATGAACTCCGCTTCCACGAGATCGAGGGCGCATGTCTCAGAGCTCACCACGTAGCTCGAGTTGAGGCGGCCGAGGCAAAGGGGGCGAAACCCATGAGGATCTCTCATGGCAATCAGCGTATCCTGGGTCATGATCACCATGGAATAGGCGCCTTTGACCTGTCGCATGGTATCGAGCATGGCCTCTTCAAGGCCTTTTTTCATTGACCTGGCCGCCAGGTGAAGAACCACCTCGCTGTCCGTGGTGGTCTGGAAAAGAGAGCCCTGGCTTTCCAGGGCGTCGCGGATCTGACGGGCATTGACGAGGTTGCCGTTGTGGGCGATCGCCAGGGTCTTTCCCAGGTGCTGAACCCGGAAGGGCTGGGCATTGACCAGGAGGGAAGATCCGGTGGTGGAATATCTCACATGGCCCAAGGCCATGTTGCCCTTGAGTTTTGTCAGGATCTCTTCCCTGAAAATGTCCGGGACCAGGCCCATGGCCTTGTGCTCCATGACCTGACGGCCGTCGGACACCACGATGCCGGCACTCTCCTGGCCTCGGTGCTGGAGCGCGTAGAGCCCGAAGTAGGTCAGCTTCGGCGCATCCTCATGGCCGTACACGGCGAAAATGCCGCACGCCTCCCGCGGCCGGTCGGGTAAAGAAAGGGGGGTGTTCATGTCGTGCATATCAAATTTGCCTCAATAGAAACCTAAGACCCAATTATGGCGTTTGCAACTGTCGAAGGATTGGAGTGTTGGAGTGATGGAGTAATGGTAAAGACTGGAATGACGGTGCCTTTCAGTACTCCAATACTCCAACACTCCAATCTTTGAACACTCCATTACTCCGTCACTCCAATACTCCGCTCTTCATGATACTCCTGAATCGTCCTCACCCCCAGTTTCCCCTGGATCAGGGACTTGACGGCAAGGGCCGTGGCCCGGGCTCCCGCAATCGTCGTGGTGTAGGGAACGTCGAAGGTGAGCGCCGTGCGCCGGATGGAAAGAGATTCCGCGATGGCCTTCTTGCCGCTCGTGGTGTTGATGACAAGATCGATCTCCCGGTTCTTGATCATGTCCACCACATGGGGTCTGCCCTCCCGGACCTTCTTGACCACCTGATTCTCGATTCCATACCTCCTGAGCAATGCCGAGGTCCCCTTCGTGGCCACGATGCGAAATCCCATTTGGGAGAATAGCGCGGCCGAGTCCACAATGGAAGCCTTGTCTTCATTCTTGACGCTGATGAACACCGTTCCGGAAAGCGGAAGCCTCTGGCCGGCCGCGAGCTGGGATTTCGCAAAGGCCACGCCGAAACTGCGATCGATTCCCATGACTTCGCCGGTGGATTTCATTTCAGGCCCCAGGAGCGTATCGACGCCGGGAAACCGGGAAAAGGGAAAGACCGCTTCTTTCACGGACACGTGAGAGGGGAAAACCTCGCTCGTGAAACCGAGCTCCTTGAGCGTTTTTCCCAAAATGACCTTGGTAGCCAGTTTTGCAAGGGGGATTCCGGTTGCCTTGCTCACAAAGGGGACGGTTCTCGAAGCTCTCGGGTTGACTTCAAGGACGTAGATGACGTCATCTTTGACCGCATATTGAATGTTCATCAATCCGACGACCTGGAGTTCTGCGGCCAGGGCCCTGGTCTGTTCCTTGATCCGCTCCACCACCTCGCCGGTCAACGAGATGGGAGGCAGGATGCAGGCGCTGTCCCCGCTGTGGATGCCCGCTTCCTCGATGTGCTCCATGATGCCTGCCACGATGGTCTCAAGACCGTCCGAGACGGCATCGACGTCGATCTCGATGGCATGGCTGAGGAACCGATCGATGAGCACCGGCTTTCCCGGAAAGACGTCCACAGCCCGGCTGATGTAGCGTTCCAGATCGCCTCGATCATAGACGATTTCCATGGCCCGGCCGCCCAGAACAAAGGAGGGCCTGACCAGCGCCGGGTATCCCATCCGCTCGGCCACGGCCACGGCTTCCTCTGGGTCCGCGGCGATCCCGTTTTCAGGCTGCCGGAGTTCCAGCTTGTTCAGAAGTTCCTGAAATCTTTTTCTGTCCTCAGCCCTGTCGATGCTGTCCGGAGCGGTGCCCAGGATCTTCACCCCCGCTTCGGCCAGAGGAACGGAAAGGTTGAGCGGCGTCTGGCCTCCGAACTGAACGATCACGCCCTCCGGCTCTTCCTGTTCGATGATGCTCAGCACGTCCTCCCTGGTGAGGGGCTCGAAATAGAGTTTGTCCGAGGTGTCGTAGTCCGTGCTCACCGTCTCTGGGTTGCTGTTGACCATGATGCTCTCGATCCCCATCTCCCTGAGGGCAAAGGAAGCCTGAACACAGCAGTAGTCGAATTCTATGCCCTGCCCGATGCGATTGGGTCCTCCTCCCAGGATGACCACTTTCCTCTTCCCTGAAGACCGGATTTCATTCTCGTGTTCGTAGGTAGAATAGTAGTAGGGCGTGTAGGCTTCGAACTCGGCCGCGCAGGTGTCAACCAGTTTATAAACCGGTTTCACATCCTTGCTTCGCCTGGCCTGCCTGATGCCCTCCTCCTCAACATGAAAGAGCCGGGCGAGATGAACGTCCGAGAATCCCCACACCTTGAGGATCTTCAGAAAATCCGCATCCCACCGCTCAGGGGAAAGCCCCTCCCCTGCCATGGCTTCCAAGCGCTGCTCCACCTCCACGAGCTGACGGAGGTGGTGAAGGAACCATGGATCGATCCGGGTCAGTTCATGGACTCGTTCCAGGGACAGCTCCCTTCGGAACGCCTCGGCAATGAAAAAGAGCCTTCTCGAATTGGGATTGATAAGACCCTGCTCGATGCACGTGAGACCAAGGGAGGCTTCCGGGCTTCCGGGAGCGTCGCCGAGGAGACCGAACCTTCCGATCTCGAGGGACCTCACCGCTTTTTGCAGGGCCTCTTTGAAGGTCCGGCCGATGGCCATGGTTTCGCCCACGGATTTCATGGAGGTAGAGAGGCGGTCCTCGGCGCCGGGAAATTTTTCGAACCCCCAGCGGGGGATCTTGACCACGCAGTAATCGATGGTCGGCTCAAAGGAAGCGCGGGTCTCCCTGGTAATGTCATTGGCGAGCTCATCCAGGGTGTAGCCCACAGCCAGCTTTGCCGCGATCTTGGCAATGGGAAATCCGGTGGCTTTCGAGGCAAGGGCCGAGCTCCTGGAAACCCTCGGATTCATCTCGATGACCACCCTTTCCCCGGTTTCGGGGTGGACGGCGAACTGGATGTTGGAGCCCCCGGTCTCAACGCCGATTTCCCTGATCACGGCGATGGCGGCATCGCGCATGTCCTGGTATTCGCGATCCGTCAGGGTTTGAGCGGGTGCCACCGTAATGCTGTCCCCTGTGTGGATGCCCATGGGATCGAAATTCTCGATGGAACAGACGATGACCACGTTGTCCTTGAAATCCCTCATCACTTCGAGTTCGAACTCCTTCCAACCGATGAGGGACTCTTCCATGATAATCTCGGAGATCATGCTGGCATCCAGGCCGTCCCTTGCAAGCGACTCCATCTCTTCGCGGTTGTATGCGACGCCGCTGCCGATCCCTCCCAGGGTGAAACTGGCCCGGATCATCAAGGGATAGCCGATGTTGTCCGCCACCACCCTGGCTTCGTCCATATTTCTCGCGATCCCGCTCCTGGGCACGCGCTGCCCGATGCCCTCCATGGCGTTTCGGAACTTCTCCCTGTCCTCGGCTTTGAGGATGACGGGAATCGAGGCTCCGATCATTTCCACGCCGAACCGGTCTAGGACCCCGGCCTCCGCAGCTTTGACCGCCGTGTTCAGACCCGTCTGCCCGCCCAGGGTGGGCAGGAGAGCCTGGGGTCTCTCGCGCTCGATCACCATGCCCAGAATCTCCGGGGTGACGGGCTCGATGTAGGTCCGGTGGGCCGTCTCGGGGTCCGTCATGATGGTGGCCGGGTTGCTGTTGATGAGCACCACCTCGTAGCCCTCTTCCTTGAGGGCTTTGCAGGCCTGGGTCCCCGAATAGTCGAACTCGCAGGCCTGGCCGATCACGATCGGGCCTGAACCGATGAGGAGGATCTTGTGGATGTCTGTCCGTTTGGGCATAGCAATAAAATCGTTCCACGATTTTATAAAGGGCGGCTCCGCCGCCCGCTCATCATCTCGACGAAGCGGTCGAAAAGGTATGTCGCATCGTGGGGGCCGGGAGAGGCTTCCGGGTGGTACTGAACCGAGAAGAGAGGAAGTTTCTTGTGCACGAGGCCTTCCAGCGTGCCGTCGTTCAGGTTCATATGGCTCAGGATAATGTCAGGATCCTTCAGGGATTGAATGTCCACACAAAAGCCATGGTTCTGCGACGTGATCGCCACCTTCCCGGTCTCGAGATCCTTTACCGGCTGGTTTCCTCCCCGGTGTCCGAACTTGAGTTTAAACGTTTTCCCGCCCAGGGCCAGGCCGATCAACTGGTGGCCGAGACAGATGCCGAACACAGGCCTCCGGCCCAACTGGTCCCGGATGGTCTCCACCGCATAAGTGACCGCTGCCGGATCGCCCGGGCCGTTGCTCAGGAAAAGACCTTGAGGGTCGAGTCTCTCGATGGTGCGTGAATCCGTCCCCGCCGGGAGGAGAAGGACGTTGCATCCCTTTTTCTCCAGGGACCTCAGGATGTTGAACTTGATGCCGTAGTCCATGGCGACGACGCGGCATTTCTGAGGCTCGCCAGGCCACTCGAAACAGCGGAGCCCACCTTTGATCCGCCGCGGTTTCCCGTCTTTCCACATGGCGGGCTCGTTGCTTGTAACGATCCTCACCAGGTCGGCCCCCACCATGGGCGGAGATCTCCTGGCTCTCTCCACCAGGGAGTCAGGATCGAGGTCGAGGGTCGAAATGGCGGCTCTCATGGCCCCCTTCTCCCGGATGTGCCTGGTCAGTGCCCTTGTGTCAATGCCCTCGATCCCGGGCACCGTCGCTTCTTGGAGATATTGGGCCAGAGGCTTCTGCGACCTCCAGTTGCTCGGCAGATCCTGGTATTCTCTCACCAGAAAGGCTCTCACCTGAATCCTCTCGGACTCCACATCCTCGTCATTGATGCCGTAGTTGCCGATGAGGGGGTAGGTCATGGCGACCATCTGGCCGCAATAGGAGGGATCCGTGAGGATTTCCTGGTAGCCCGACATGCTGGTGTTGAAAACCACTTCTCCGACCGCTTCCCCATCTCCGGTGAAGGATCGTCCTCCGAAGACGGTCCCGTCTTCCAGCGCAAGCAATGCCTTCTTGTACTCCCATGGTGCTGGCATAAAGCGGCGAGGATTTCCCCCTTCGATCCACAGATGAAATCTGCCGAGGCAGATTTCATATTTATACTTTCCTCTCGCGATGGGCAACGGAACTTTTTATGCTTCCCACTCCTCGAGGCCGTCCCTGGAAAGGGCTTTCGTGGATCCGGGCTTCACCTTGCGGTAGACGCAGAGAGGACTGCTTCTGGCCCCGTCCACCTTCAAGAGATCATCCTCGATGGAAATCCCGAAGAGCCGTTCATTCTCCCTGAGATAGGGGAGAATCAAATCCCAGTCTTTTTCCTCCATGGAAACGATCTCGCCGCCGTTGAGCTGCTCCTCATCAATCGTTTTCAGGGGATCGCGCACGTAAATAGCCCCGCCCGAGGCGAGAGAGAAAAGGTTGGAACCGGGATAGGGGGTGGGCTGGGGCGTAACAGCGCCGTCGCTGTTGAACTGAATCCCGTTGAGGACCACAAAGCCCCCGCCGCCCAGGGGGTCGCCGGCCATGAAGGATTCGGCCAGGTAATCCAGGCACGTACCGTTGATCACCACCCTCGGCTTTCCCACCGCATTGATCAGAGGGCGGCCTGCCGCGTTGCCCATGACATAGACTTCTCCGCCCTTGGCGCCGTACAGGAACGTCTGGCCCACGTCGCCCCAGATGACCAGCTTTCCCGACTTCATGATCTGCCCCACCTGATCCTGGGCATTGCCGTGGACATAGATTGACATGCCGTCGATGCCTGATGCGATGTAGTCCCCGGAACTGCCGTACAGGTCGATCCTGACGCCCCCGGTTTCCGGCCCGAACCCGCAGCCGTGGAAGCGCTGTCCTCTCAGTCCGAACACGATAAAACGTCTCCAGCCCCGGAAAAAAGCCTCGGCCATGAGGCGGCTGTCGCAGGAGTCGCCCTCGGGAGGGAAAAGAGAGGCATCGATGACAAGGACCTTCTCGTCGTAATCAGGGCCCCTGAAAAACCCCCGTGTTTCCCAGTCGATGAAGCGGTATGCGCTCTTGATCTCTTCGGAGCTGATCCTCCCTCCTCTTCCTGCGGGAGGACCGGGTTCCAGGGAAGGCAGGTGGCGAAAAATGGTTTCCAGGGTCTTGTTTACGATCTGGACAAGGGAACGCCTTTTTTTGTCATAGGTGGGGTAGAAGCGATCGAGGAGAACCGTCAAAGCCTCCAGGGCGATCTCAAGATGGGCGTTACCCCTGAGGGCCCAGGTCCGGATTTCCTTCAGGCAATCCATGAAATCCGAGTAATCCCATGACCTGATGCCTTCTTTCAGATAGTCGAAGAGCAGATCGGGCCGCTGGAGCTCGAAGAAGGTCCTGATCTGGAATTTCTGTTCATCGCCTTCATCGACCACGTAATAGACACGGCCGGGCAGGTAGGGCGTTTGCCCGGACTCCACCCTGACGTCCTGACCGAATTTGTCCACGCAGCGCAGCGTTCGCTCCAGGGATTCCCCGGGCTTTTTCTCCAGGCTGAAAGTGAAGGAGCCGCCGTCCGTGTGGCTCCCGCCCCGCGCGTTCCAGTAGCGGTCCGCCACGGTCCCGACCCTGGGATCCTCGTCGGAGAGGCTCCGGAGCGTGGCGTCAATGGCCTGTTTCTCGGAACAGATGAGCCCGACCTGCACCTGTCCGTCATGGAGAGCAAAGACCTGGGGTCTGAGCATGGCCGTGTCCGTGATGCCGATGAGCTGAAGATGGTTGGTCTTCGTGTCGTTGCGGGCAATGATGAAAAACCACGGCCCGTCAGGGGAGCCGTGAATGTGGGTGGCCTGGATGGCCCGGTAGACCTTCTGCTTTTCCAGGGCCAGTTGATCAAAGTCCCTTTCCATGGTGGGGGCCAGGGCTTCGATCACGTACTCCAGGGGATAGCCGTAGGTGCGGCTGTAAAGGTCAAAGAGCAGAGCCGAGACTTCCGTGTCGGTCAGGAAAAGAGGGTGGATGTTTCTCTGCCTCAGGTATTCCACCACGGAATGGTAATTGGCAAAGTCACCGTTGTGCACCAGAGCCTCGTTCAGCCCGATAAAGGGATGGGCGCCGGCAGGATGCCAAACTCTTCCCTTCGTCGGGTAGCGCTGGTGGGCGATCCAGATGTGGGCTTTGAAGTCGTCCAGCTTGTAGTACTGCACGACCTGCTCCGCATAACCCACGATTTTCAGGATGAAGAAGTTCCTCCCGTGGGACAGGACAAAAGCCTGCTGTTTGCCGTAAGCGTCGTAGAAGGTCTTGTTGAGTTTGAAGCTGTTCTGGTAGACAAACTCGTCTTCCGCCTCCCTCCGGTCCAACCCCTGGAGCCCGTTTCCGGTCGCGAAGTTCGCCAGGACTTCAGGTTTGACCCTCACGAAGTACCGCCACACGTCAGGGGGACGGACCTCGAGACCCGTGATGTCCCGGTAATCGTCGATGCGCGGGATCCGCTCGGAGAAATCCACGGTGTAACAGGGCTCGATGAAACGCCTCTCCACCTCGTCCATCACGCCCTCTTCCAGGACCGCCACCTGAAGGATGTAGTCCTCCTCCAGAATCTCCTGAGAAACACCGAGCATCCGGTGATCAAATCCCATGGCTGCGATCCCGCCGCCCCGGCCGTTTCCCCGGTTGTGCATCTGCCTGGACGGCTCAAAGATGTGTTTGCCCCTCACCGGAACCGAGCAGGCGAATCCGGTCACGCCGCAGCCGCCCTCGGCTTCTGTTTCAAAACGGTCCCTGTAAGGCAGGTCCTCCACCAGGGGCCCCCGCGATCGGATGATCCGGGAAATCAAATGCCTTTTCTTCATAAGCATAATCCGACATCTCTAAATCGTCTTCGTCAACGATGGGTTTCGCTCCGCTCAACCCATCCTACACAGCCTTCACAGCGTAGGGTGGGTTGAACCTAAGTGAAACCCACCTTTCCCAATGGGTTTCGCTCCGTTCAATCCGTCCTACCCGGCTCACAGCGTAGGGTGGGTTGAACCTAAGTGAAACCCACCTTTCCCAATGGGTTTCGCTCCGTTCAATCCGTCCTACCCGGCTCACAGCGTAGGGTGGGTTGAACCTAAGTGAAACCCACCAACCTTCACTCGAGCTCAAGATCCCGAATCGAGGTTGGGATATTTGCACCCCAATCTTCAGGGTATATTCCTTTTTCTACAAAACTTCTGAAGCTACTATGCTTCCAATCCACCGGTCTCTCGACCAGTCCATGTTTCACTGGGTTGTAATGAATGTAATCCACATGTCTGTTGAAATCCTCCTGGTCTCTGATCAAGTGCTCCCAGAATCTTCTTTGCCAGAGGCCCTTTTCATTTTTCTTCAACATTGAAAACGATCTCTCGGGGTTCTCTTCAAGACCGAGAGAAAACCGGTACTTGATTTGTTTCCACCTGCTGGAAAAATCGCTGTCACTCCGTGGAAGAGACCACATACAGTGCAGATGATCCGGTAAGACGGTCATCGCCTCAACAGTAAAAGGGTGCTTTTTCGCCACGGCTTTCATGACCTCCTGCAACCTCTGCACTTTCTGGGGGTCCGAAAAGATCGGCCTTCTACCTTGCGTCACCACCGTGAAGAAATAAGTCCCACCCTCGACGTAGATTCTTCTGTAATTGGCCATCGCGCCACCCCGATCCACAGGTTTCATGGAATGATGGGTTTCGCTCCGCTCAACCCATCCTACACAGCCTTCACACCGTAGGGTGGGTTGAACCCATGTGAAACCCACCTTTCCCAATGGGTTTCGCTCCGCTCGACCCATCCTACACAGCCTTCACACCGTAGGGTGGGTTGAACCCATGTGAAACCCACCACCCGGCAATATGGTGGAACATAGGAATGATGGAATCCTGGAATATTGGATCAAGAGAATGGCTGTAGCAAGATGCCCATTATTCCATTCTTCCAATATTCCATTATTCCTTTCCCACATAATCCAAATGCACCAGGCAGTCCGTGCGGCCTACCAGCTCCGAGATGCTCTTCATCTTCAGCCGCTTCAGAATTCCGATCAGTTCCGCCCGCCACGCCAGGAACATGTTGACGATCCTCCTGGTTCCCCATTCCAGGTCGATCAGGCCCATGAGTTCCGAATCCGTGGTGGCGATGCCTCGGGCGCACCCTCGGCCGCTTTCGCAGTTGTGGCACCGGATGCACTCCAGGGCCACGAGGTCCGCCGTGCCCGTGCAGACGCCGTCCGCGCCGAGGGCAATGACTTTGGCGACATCGTGGGGAGTGCGGATGCCCCCGCTGGCGATGACCGTGACCTTGTCCCTGACCCCTTCCTGTTGAAGGAACCGGTGCACCTTGGGCACGGCGTACTCAATAGGCATGGCAATGTTCTTCTTGGCGATGTCCGGGGCCGCGCCGGTGCCCCCGTAGCTTCCGTCCAGGTGGATGATGTGAGCTCCGGCGTAGTAGCTTCCCACCGCCACCATGTCCACGTCCGTGGGGGTCGAAACCTTGACCGAGACCAGGGCCTGCGAATTGACGGCCTTGATCCAGTCCACGTGCTTTTTGTGATCCTCCACCGAATAAACGCTGTGAAAGGGAAAGGGCGAAAACAGAGGATATCCCACCACCGCCTCTCTCATGCGGGCCACCCCGGGCGTGACCTTGTCTCCGAGGAGATGGCCGCCCAGCCCGGGCTTGGCGCCCTGGGCATACTTGAACTCGACGATTTTCACCCTTTGGATCGTTTCCTCCCGCACCCCGAAGAGTCCGGTGGCGACCTGGGTGATCACGTGGTCGTCGTAAGGCTTCAATTCATCCGGATATCCCCCTTCTCCCGTGCAGCAGAAGGTGTTGAGAGCCGCCGCGGCCTTTATCCGGCTGAGCATGGTGGTGATGCTCACGGACCCATAGGACATGCCGCCGCCGTAAAAAGGAACACTGATCTTGATCCTGTGTGCGTTGTCCCCGCGCCTGTTCAGCTCCACGCCCACGTCCACGCCGTCGTCCCCGATCCGGTCCTGAATCCGGTCTTGGCTCCGGGCCTCCATGGGCGGCACCTGGAGCCTCAGCTTGTCGAACCCTCCGGCCGACGACCCGACCCGGTACTCCAGGCCGCGGGCCGGAACGGTTCCCGTCTCGGCCATGTGCCAGGTGCTCGCCAGCAGGTCGGGAGGCCACCTGAAATCTCCGAGGGTGTCGAACGTGGGGTTTCTGCTCAGGGAAAGGGCGTTCACCGGGCATTGCAGGTGGCAGGGCGTCGGGCAATCCGTTCCCACGCAACGATAGGCGTGTTTCGTGAGAACCCGGCCCCGCTTCACCTCGTGGACCTGGTAGGGACACCCCTCCACGCACCGGCCGCAGGCAATGCAGGCCTTGCTCCGGTGCAGGCGGTATTTGCCGATGGGGTTCCTGAACCGGGAGGGCGCGGGAACCACACGGGGAAGATCATTCTCAGACCAGCTCATAGCCCTCTTTCACCTCACCCATGGATCCAAAAGTGGCCTCGTCCAGCTCTTCGAAAAACATGGCGCGGCCTGTTTCTCCCCTCAGTCTCCGGGCATCCCGGATTCCCATGGCGCCCATCACCTCGAGAAGCTGGTTGTGCCACGCGCCGAGGAGATTGAACACCCTGGCTGCAACCCACGCGGGACGGGCCTTTTCGATTTCCACAGGACAGGAAAGCCCCCGGGTGCAGCGGCGGCACATGCGGCACTCCAGGGCGATGAGGATGGGAAAATCGATCACCACGGCGTCGGCGCCGCAAATGACGGCCTTGGCCACGTGCTCGGCCATGGCGATTCCCCCGCCTGCCAGGAGCACCACCTCGTCGCGAACGCCTCCCTCCACAAGGGTCCGGTGAACGGAGCGGATCACGTCTTTCATGGAAAGGCCGGGGTCATCCATGGCCTTTCCGTCGTAGCTCGCTTCCAGATGAAGCGCGGCCGCGCCTGAGCGGGCCAGGACAAGGGCACGCTCTTCGACCCCCTTCACCATAGGGAGGTGCACGGCCACGAGCGCCGAAGGAAATGCCTCGGCGGCTCGTTCCCACCCTTGTTCCTTCCAGGGAACCTCGACCATCCGCACGGTCTTGCGTCTCTTCCCCGCCGCATCTCCTTGAGGGGCCAAAACGGGCATGAGGTGGGAAACAAATTTTTCCATCTTTCTCGTCAGCCCCTCCACAGGGAGAGCGAGAAACGTTCCCAGGCGACGGGCTGCCATGGCCCACCCTCTGAGGACCTCTTCTCCATAAGACCCGAAGGACGGCACTCTCAGAATGATCGGGAGTGGAATATCCAGGAGGGGAGGAAAGCCCCCAGCGAGGCCCCCTCTTTCATCAAAGGAAAGGTGCCGCGGTTTTCGGCCCAAATCGACCGCCGTGCTGATATATTCCCGGCCGTGGATGCCGTCCCTTGTGGGCCGGACGATTTCAGACATATCCGTCCACATGCTGTCGAAACCCGCGCCGCTGAAGGGGCCGGGATATCCTGCGCCCGAGACGGGGATCTTCCCGGTCTCCGCCTGATACCACAGACGGGCCACGATGTCCGGGGTCCAGTAGGGATCCCCGAGGGCCTTGTATTCCGGATTGAGTCCCTTCTGGATCAGTTCCTTGGGACAGTTCTGCACGCACCTCAAGCAGTTCATGCACTCGTTGTCCACCGAATCCACCATCTGCCTGGCGTCAAGACCCCGGTGCTCATAGACTTTGTACACACACTGTTTCTTCACGCACACAGGGCACTTCAGGCACCCCTCCTCCCAGGCGATGACGCCCGACTTGGTGATCGCCTTGAAGCGATGGGCAACCGCCTGGGTGTGGATCATGTATTTTTTCGGCATGTCGAAAACCTCAATAACGGTGCACGGTGCACCGTCGTTACTTGGGCCTTGGAAGCAGCCCGGCCCGTTCAACGATCTCGCCCACCTTTTCCTCCCACTCGATGGCCATGATGTGGACACCTCGTACCCCGGGCACTTCTCTCAGCCGCTGGATGGTTTCAACGCAGATCTTGAGCCCTTCCTCGGCCTGCTTCTTTGAAGGCACGCCTTCCATCCTCCGGATGACCTCCTCCGGCACGTCCATGCCGGCCACCTTGTTCTTCATGTACTTCGCCATACCCGCAGACTTCAGCGGCGTCACGCCTCCCAGGATGTGCACCTTGTCCGTGAGTCCCCTGTCCGCGGCCATGGCCATCCATTTCTCGAATCTTTGAAGGTTGTAGACGCACTGGGTCTGGATGAACTCGGCCCCTGCAGCGACCTTCTTGGCCAGGCGCACAACCCTGAAGTTGAAAGGATCTCCGAAGGGGTTGGCCGCGGCACCGATGAAGATATCGGGCGGCCTGCTCAGGGCTTCCCCTCCCAGGATGACTCCCTGCTCGCGCATGTTTCGAACCGCCTGGACGAACTGGATGGAGTCGAGGTCAAAGACGCCTGCGGCCTGGGGCTGGTTGCCGAAGCGCTGGTGGTCCCCGGAAAGGCAGAGGATATTCCTGATGCCGAGGGCCGAGGCACCCAGGATGTCGGATTGCAGGGCAATCCTGTTCCGGTCCCTCACCACCGCCTGAAGAACGGGGTCCAGGCCCTGGTTTTTCAGCAGCACGCAAGCGGCAAGGCTGGACATGCGCACGATGGCGGTCTGGTTGTCCGTCACGTTGACGGCATCCACCCTGCCCTTCAAGAGCTCCGCCTTTTTCATGATGACCTCGGGATCCGCCCCTTTGGGCGGGCCGCATTCCGCGGTCACCGCAAACGCCCCTCGATCCAGAATTTCTTTTAACCGGCTCACCGCTGTTGATCCTCCCTGATAATCTTCCTCGGCCCGCCCCCCTGTTTTTTGGACCAGTCCTTGGGGGGATAGATGTGCTCCAGCCTGTCAAGGGCATGATGCTGTTCAAGCCTGTCGATAATGAGCTGCCAACCGCATGGGACCTCCGGGTTGATTTCACACTTCCCATCCACCGATCCCCCGCAGGGGCCGTTCAGGAGATGCTTCGAACACCGGGCAAGGGGGCAGATACCGCCGAAGTGGTAGAGCATGCAGTCACCGCAGCCCAGGCAATTTTCCACCCACAACCCCTGGTCTTTTGTCTCACCGAGGAATTCGGTGTTCAAGGCCGGGATGATCGGAACTTCCGGAAACATGTCGGCCACGGCCTGGACCCCGGCACCACACCCCAGAGACAGGACGGCGTCGTATTCGTGGATCACGTCATCGAGAAGAATGACAAAGTCTTTGACGCACTGGCGCTCCAGGGTCTTTTCCCTGATGAGCACCTCCCGCCCTTCCATCTTTGCCGCCATGCGAAGGGTGGAGGCAAGCATCCCCGTCTCTTTCTCCCCGCCCGCGGCGCATTCCGCCACACAGGAGCCGCAGCCCAGCACAAGGATGCGCTGGTAGGATGCAATCGTTCCCCGGATCTCGTCCAGGGGCTTCTGTTCCGCCGTGATCATGAGTCTTTCTCCTTTGAGGCCTTTCTTTTCGCGAATACCGGTGACGGAGGGAAAGCGCTTATTCCGTCCAGGATTTCACTTGCGATAACACCGAGCGCCTTGGGCTTCTCCCTGGTGTTCATGACCATGCCCAGCCTTTCCCGCTCGAGACCGATCTGGGCGATCGTATCCCTGGTCCTCTCAATCCGCTTTTTCGCTCGCATGTTGCCCTCGAAGTAGCGGCACGCCCCCTCGGGGCAGGTGATGACATAGGCGGCGTCGGCAAATTCCTCCAGGGCCTTGAGGAGGTGAATGGGGTCGAGCCTTCCGCTGCAGGGGATGGGAAAGAGCCTCAGAGAAGAGCCGTATTTCCCCTCAAGGGCTTGCCGCTCAGCCTCACCGCTTTCCGGAGTGTTCTGGCAGTAGAAAAGCGCAAGGGTCAGGTGCCTTTTCCCGGCTCCGGTCCGGCTTCTCGATTTCAACTGTGCCATGGTATTCTTGCCTTCCATGAAATCTGCCTTGACAGATCTCATACGAAGCCCCAAAGGGGCGTTCTATGAAATCCGCGCCAGCGGATTTCATTGCGGACAAAAAAAGGCGTCATCCTCAAGCAAGAGGATCAGACGCCTTTGTCATGATGAATTGAGTGATTTCCGAACGCCTTTGTGCGGGATCACCCGTTAACGTATTCTATTTGGAAATTTTGTCAAGCCATTTTTCACTCTCCTAAAAGATACTCCGTGTACCGGGCCCTGACCCTGGAAAGACAGGCCTTGAGGGCCGCCATGAATGGGTCTTTGCCGCTCTCCGTGCCCATGACTCTTTTCGCAAGAGCCGTCACTTCCTCCTCATCCCGGGGGATGGCGTGGATCTGCTGATCCTCCATGATCTGAAGATAGTGCTCCACGCGGCGGAGAAAAAGGTAGTCTTTTTTCAATTCCTCCACCACCTGCTCGGGAAGGATGTCCGCCTCGCCCAGCAGGTCGAGGCCGATCAGCGTATTCCCCTCCAGGATGTGGGGCTTGCTCCGGCTGTGCATGAGCTGAAGCCCTTGAACCAGGAATTCCACATCCCTCAACCCGCCGGCCCCGCTCTTCACGTCCAAGGTGACGCCGCAGGACGCTTTCATGGCCGCCTCTCGCATCCTGTCGATGGATTTCCCGATGCTCTCGCGACTTCTTTCCCTGAGCCAAAGGGGACGCATGTTCTCCAAAAAGGCGTAGCCGACCCTCGTGTTGCCTGCCACAGGACGAACCTTGAGACCGGCTTGGATCTCCCACAGCGAGGCCTTTTTTTCATAGTACTCCACGAGGGTTGAAAAAGCGGGCACCAGCTCGCCCTCCCGGCCGAAGGGTCTCAACCTCAAGTCCACGCGGTAGGCGTAGCCTTCTTCCGTGTGGCAGGAAAGATCCGAGCGGACCTCCTCCATCAGCCGGGCGTACACGGCTTTGTCCTGCTCTTTGCCCGGGGCGCTTCGGTCATCCCGGAGGCCGAGGAGATCGATGTCGGAACTGTAGTTGAGCTCCATGCCTCCCAGCTTTCCCAGAGCAAGAATACAAAAACGATCCTTCCCATCCTCGGAGACTCCGAGTCTTCTCATGGCCTGTTCCAGAACCCCCCGCACAAAAGCTTCCGCGAGCCGCGAGAGTTCCGCCACCACGTCCCGGGTAGAGACTCCCAGGCACATGTCCCGGGTGCCGATGCGAAGCATTTCCCTTCGTCTCAGGCGCCGCACCTTGTTGAGCCATTCCCTGTGGCCTGCGCAACCCTCTGCAGCCTGCCTCATCTCCTCTTCAATGTCCTTTGACTCCCGCATTCGGTGGAGGATCTCCGGGATGGCGACCCAGTCGAGAAAGCCCGGGTTTCTTACCAGGGTGTCGGCCAGGAACTGGCTTCCTGAAAAAATGCCCAGGAGGATTTCCAGCCGCATGGGCTGGGAAAGGAGAAGGTTGAAGTGAAACTCCGGGCTCACCAGGGAGCGAATGAAGCGCTCCCAGTTGTTGAGGGCCATGTCCGGGTCCGGTTTTCTGGACAGGATCTCGACCGCGAGGAGAGCGAGTTTCGAAAAGGTCTCCCTTCGCACCCCTTCACCGGCCAGGCTTCGAAGGTTCACGAAAGCCCGATCGGTGTTCCTGAATCCCGCCTTCTCAAGAACCCCCTTTCTGAGTTCCTGAGGGGTTTTGTCTGAAAGGACAAGGTCGGCCACGGTTCCCATGCCCGGGCCGGGCAGGGAATCTCTTCCGAAATGTCGCTCCACGAACACGCGCACCGCGGCCGTGAAGTTCTCGAAATCGATGCGCAACTGTTCCCCCGGATCCAGGGCCCCTCCCCTGCTGTATCCCATGCGCCTTGCAAGGTGAGCGTACTCATGGGACTCCGGTGCAGGGAGAAAGAGGTCCTGGGCCGAACCGCGAAGCATGCGCATGCTGTTGATGAGCCTTCTCAGAAATCCGTAGGCTCCCACGAGACGGCCTGTCTCCTCCGCGGACAGAACTCCCGCGTCGGAAAGAGCGCTCAGGGCTTCATGGATGAGCGGCGTTCTCAACTCCGGCCGGTCTTTCCCGCAGGTCACCTGGAGAATCTGAACGCCGTATTCAAGATCCACAAGCCCGCCCGGGCTGAACTTGGCATTCAACCGGCCGCCTTTTGTTTTTTCGGAGAACTGCTTTTCCCTCAATTCCTGGAGGTCCTGAAGGCGGATGTCTCCGGAAAAATAGACCATCTCGTCTCTCAGCCGTTCCAGTTGCTTTCCCAAACCCGGGTCTCCGCCGATGGCACGCATTCGCACCAGGGCGATTCGCTCATAGGAATGGGCCGGGCCTCCGGGCTCGTAATAGCGGCAGAAGCTTTCCAGGCTGCACGCGACAGGTCCTGCGCTCCCATATGGCCGGAGCCTGAGATCAAGCTGGAAGATCCCTTCTCTTTTTGCGTGAATCAGGCTTGTCACACCCTGGACCAGGCGGGCAAAGAACTCGGAGTTGTCGAGAGGCTTGTTCCCGTCCGTCCGGCCGCTGTCGCTGTAAACGAAGAGCAGTTCCAGGTCCGAGGCGTAGCCGAGCGCCGCGCCTCCCAGTTTACCCAGCCCGAGAACGGCGTACTTCGCTTCAAGGCCGGCCACGGTCCTCGGCCTTCCGAACCGCCCGGTCAAATCCTCGTAGACGATTCGTGCCGCCTTGTTGACCACGGTTTCCGCAAGCCTCGTCAGTCCCAAGGCAAGCGTCCTGAAATCCACCCCCGGATCCAGGATGTGATCCAGATCGATGAGAAAGATCTCCCGGTCTTTGAAATCATTCAACCTCTTCCCTTTTTCCTCGGTGGATCGGGCCCCCTGAAGAGCGCGATCCAGCCTTGCCTGCAGCGTTTCCGGCGTTGCGGCGCGCCGCCTGCCCTCCTCGTCCGGACCCAGCATGGGAAGCAGGGTCTCATACTGGAGACGAATGAAATCTTCCCAGAGGAAATCGCTGGCCCCGAGCAGCCTGGCCAAATCCTGGAGTAGTTTCGGATTTCGGAGCCACTCCCGCCAACGACCCTCCCTGTCCTTCCCGGCCAAATCGGTCAAGAGCTGCTCGAAGCGGGAAAAAGCGGCATAAGGGTCAGGCGCCGCTTCCAGGAAATAGGTGAACTGCTTGGACAAGAGCACGGAGAGTGTGATGCGCTTCAAGAGCTCCGGATCATGAATCTTGCGACCCCGAAGATCGACGAGGTCGATCACATCTTCCACGCGGCCATGGATGGTGCGGATCCTCACGTGCTCGATGGACACGTCGTGCACGGAGAGGGCATTGGACAGCGCATACAGAAAAGCGGGCGTGTCCTGAGCCACCACCTTGAGCCGCGTGAACGACTCGCCCTCATGGTCGATCTCCACGTCCACAGGGTAGAGAACAGGCTCCCTTTGCCTGTGGAAAAGAGCCAGCCTCTGCACCACCATTTCATAGACCCTTCGCTTGGCTTCGAGCAGGCAAGCCTCATCCCCCCGCTCCAGGAGAAGGATGACGGAGGCCATTTTATCCCGAAGCTCCCCTGACCATGCATCGAAGGGCAGAGGGCTTTCAAAGACACCGGAAAAATGGTCGATGATCCGCCGGCGCTTGAAGATCTCCGCCTTTTCCCGAACCGTTTCAAGAATCCGCGGACGGCCCGCCTTTTGCCTGGGAACCCCTTCGTAGGTGAAAACATCCCCTGAAAGAATATCGAAGCCCATGCCGGCGAGCACGCCGGTGATCACGGAAAACTCGCCGGGGTAATCGAAAGCGAGAACCGTGCAATCCAGGGTTCCGTCCCTCTTCGGATCCAGAAGGACCTCGACGGGCCGCTCGGGAGAAAGATCGGCAAGGGCATGGAGGTGCCGCTCAAGATCCTTCTCGCTGAAGATCTTGAAATACCTTTCCCCGAGTCGGGCCCGGTGCTCCGCCTGCACCGCCTCATAGGCGCTCGGCAGGGCCTGACCCGTAGTCCTTTCCGAGTCGGAGGTCATGATGGATTCCGGCTCCTCTTTCTTTGTTGTCATGGGCGTCATTGTATATGACCCTGCCCGAAGATACAAATTTCACCGCAGAGGCCGCCGAGACCGCAGAGCTTATTCCTTGCAGAAATCAAAAGGGGTTCTCGGCCGCCGTCGCCGTTGAACCCCCTTGAGCCCATTTTCAGAACGTCTACCAATCTTTACAGTTTCCCTTCCTGCCATTTGCATCAAGTGATTGCGAGCAGAGACGGCCGTTCTCCGAAAGGCGATATGTAAGAATCCGGGTCCAGAGGGCCCGGCTTTGGTCTAAGCCCAGAGGGCATGATTTGCTGGTATAGCCCTCGCCAAAATCCGAAATCCGAATATCGAAATACGAAACAAATTCGAATACCAAATATCCTAATGACAAAAACAAAACGAAATCGCGGTACCAAATACGCTCATTGCTTGGGTCATTGG
>Ga0209163_1000321_pt1 | contig 103414 bp, 90 predicted proteins | sample MTBAKSrepl2MetaG_FD_187457 | JGI IMG/M metagenome (GOLD analysis project Ga0209163, IMG submission 187457) | Enrichment culture microbial communities om Arthur Kill intertidal strait, New Jersey, USA, that are MTBE-degrading - MTBE-AKS2 (Arthur... | ecosystem: Environmental > Aquatic > Marine >...
ACCGCCCAAAGCCGCCTTGCCGCCACAGGCCGTCTGGATCAATCCCCCGCGCGAACATGGAAATCCAAGCAACGAATTAGAGCGTAATTCCGAAAAGGAACTGTCTCATTCGACTTGACAACTACCGTGGCATCAAAAGAACCGCGTGGGCATGGCCCACCCTGTCCGGCCAAGCTGGCAGGCTTTTTTGAATAGCGAAGGGGCATAAGTATGCAGCCGGTGCTTGTCTATGTGTACTTGGCTGAGTTCGGGCTTGCCGTGATCCTTATGATCAGGGCCGTCTACCTTTCCTGGGATTTCCTCACGAGGTTGTGGGCCAAGGAACCCCAGACGGCAAGAAGAATGGGGATGCCACCGGACGGGTTTTGGGGGTCGGCTGATAGATTGTGGGCTTGGCTCCAGGCTCGCCGCGACGGCTCCGCCGTGTGGTGCGAAGATCCGGTCCTGGAAGCCCGGCGAATACGGGTGAATCAGGCGAGCAGACAAATGTTTCTGGCAGTGGTCATCTTGTTGGGAACTATGCTGATTCACTTTGGCACCCTTCTCTCTCGATCGCCTGGAGGGGCTGTCGCCATGCTCAAGGCAACCGCGACGGACTGGCGGTTCTGGGTAGCGTCGGCCTGGATCCTCTGCTGTGCGATTCTCGTGCTGGTGATCTCGCGGGCCCGTTACCGCAGAAGGATGAAAACGCTTAAGGAGAAGCATCAAGATAATCTCTGAGCCGTGTGATTATCAGGAAACAGGTGGGTATAGTCTGGCCTGCCTGGACACGTATTAGATGACGTATGTGGCCGATTTGTTTGATCCTGTTTTCGGTGTTACTTTATGTGGGACAGGTATATCTGGCTGGCCGGTATTTGATCGTCGCGGAGAAGCCTCCGAAATCGGTTCGGGCGGCGGGAATAGCCGAGGGCATCTTTGGCGTTCTGATCTGGGGTGCGGTGCCGTTCATTCAGAGCAACGGATTGTTGCGGCTACTCCCGTTTGTAGTGAGTATATTCTGGATTTGTGTGGCGGTGAGCCTGTACAGGGCAAGCAAGGCCGGGAGGCTGATTTGTGGAGTGCTATCCATAGTGCGCATCCTGACAGTCATAGGCATTCCTTTCTCGCTATTCAGCCTGTACATGCTCTTTTTCAGTAAGGAATCCCAAGCTTTCTTCAGTCGTGGCGCCCGGCAGTAGCATCGGCCCGGATGGGCAGACGGTGAGCGTGGCCAACGGCTACACGTATCGGCCGTTCGGGGCGTTTTACGAGGGCGAATGCGTCGAGACGGTGGATAACCCCTTCTGCTTCACGGGCCAGTGGCGGGATGCGGAGATCGACCAGTACGACCTCCGCGCCCGGCAGTACGACCCGGCCATGATGCGCTTCATGGCCCGCGACCGAGCCACCGGCTGGCAGAGCTATGAATGCGGCCTGGCCAGGCGTCCATCGAAGGTGGAATCTTCCGGTTCGGGGCTCAGGGGAAAGCGGACGGGGCGTCCATCCCGCTGGGAGCGGTAGATCGCCGTGAACAGCTCCACGGTCCTGCGGCCCTCGGCGCCGGTGATCAGCGGCTCGCGGCCCTCCAGCACCGCCCGCAGGAAGTCCTCGACCTGCAAACGATGGAAATACTTCATCGCGTTGATCCGCGCGAACAGGTCGCGGTCGGCCTGCTGCCACTCGGCCAGCCGGTGCTCCTCGCCCGGGACCGTCCAGTGGTCGTTGATCGGCGCTTCCTCGATGTCGGACATGCCCGCGACGAACATCGCCCCGCCATCGGTCTGCACGCCCACCGACGCCCCGTTGCGGCCATGGATGAGCACCTTGCCGTATAGGGCGGGGTTCTGCGAATTGCTCACCACGATCGACCCCAGCCCGCCGCCGGCGAATCGCAGCGTCGCGATGGCCGTGTCCTCGACCTCGATGTACGGATGGTTCAGGTTGTCCCAATAGCCGAACAATTCCGCCACGGGGCCCATGAACCACAGCAGCAGGTCGAGCTGGTGCGGCGCCTGGTTGACGAGCACGCCGCCGCCCTCGTCCTTCCACGTGCCCCGCCAGGGATCGCTGCGGTAATAGGCCTCGTCCCGCCAGCCGAGCATCGTGACCGTGCCCAGGATCGGCGTATCGAGTTTGCCGGCGTCGATGGCCCGGCGGATGCGTTGGCACGGCGGGTAAAAGCGTCGTTGGCACACCGTCCCCAGGGTCACCCCGGCGGTGCGGGCGGCCTCGATCATCGCATCGCAGTCGGCCAGGTTGGCCGCCAGCGGCTTTTCCACGAGCACGTGGCAGCCCCTCCGCACCGCGGCGATGGCCGGGCCGGCATGGAACGGGTGCGGCGTGCAGATGACGACCGCATCCAGCCGCGCATCGGCGATCATCTCGTCGACATTATCGTACCCCTTCACCCCGTAGCGCTGCGCGTATGCGCGGGCCTTGTCGCCGCTGCGGCTGCACACGGCCGCGAAGTCCGACTGGGGCGCATCCCGCAGCGCCGCGGCGTGCAGGTCCGTGACCTTGCCGCACCCGATGATCCCCATTCGAAGCGTTTGTGTCATGGCGTGGCCCTCCGTAGCGGCCGAAGAATCCCAGTCCTGTGCTCTAGCCGTCCGTTGAAAAACGTACGGGCCACAGAAACGGGCCCTTTTTGTCATTCCCACGAAAGTCGACGACGCGCCTTGGCGGACGGGAATCCACGCTTTGCGTGCAGAGAACACACCACACGTCGAGCGTGGACCCCGGATCAAGTCCGGGGTGACACTCTTTCAACGGACTGCTAGGGTACGAGCATCACCTTGATGAGCCCCGGCTCGCCCCGGCGGAGCCGTTCGAACGCCTCCGCCCCTTGGCTCACCGGCACAACCTCGCTGATCAAAGGCTCGACGTTCACCGCCCCATCGGCCAGCAGGTCGAGACACGCCGGGTACTCGCCCGCCGAGGCGCACGACCCATAGACGGACAGTTCCCGCGTCACGATGGCCTGCAGCGGCCAGTCCACCTGCGGCGCGACGTTGCCCACCAGGGCCAGCGCCCCGCCCTTACGCACGGCCGAGACGGCGAGATTCACCGTGGGGCTCAGGCCGACGGCCTCGACGGCGACGTCGACCCCGCCATCGCTCCATTCGTGTATCCGCTCCCGCACGCCGGCCTCGCCCGCGTTGAGCCCCACCTCGGCCCCAAGCCGCTCGGCCATACGCAGCCGCGAGTCGTCCACGTCCACCGCGAGCACTCGCGGACAGCCGGCCGCCTGCAACGCCTGCACCGCCAGCAGACCGATCACCCCGGCCCCGACCACCACCGCCGTCTCGCCCAGATGCGGGCGGAGGCGCTCCACCGCGTGCACCGCGACCGACAGCGGCTCGACCATCGCCGCCGCCTCGAAGCTCAGGCCCTCAGGCAGCCGGTACAGAATCCGCTGCGGCACGACGACGTATTCGGCCATCGCCCCGTCACGGCGGTACTCCTCGCACGAGACGCCCAGCACCCGCCGATTCTCACACAGGTTCACCCGCCCCTGCCGACAGAAATCGCACCGCCCGCACGAGATCGTCGAATCGAACGTCACACGATCGCCGGTGTGCCAGTCGCTCACATCGTCGCCAACTGCGGCGATCGTGCCCGCTGCCTCGTGCCCCATGATCACGGGCGGACGGCGACGCCCCGTGCTGCCATCCATGCCGTGCACGTCACTGCCGCAGATCCCACACGCCGCGACACGGACCAGTACCTCGGTCGGGCCCGGGGCCGGGTCCGGCACGTCCGTGCATCGCAACCGGTTGTACGCCTCCAACACCAAAGCCTTCATGCAAACCTCCCAATGCACCTCTAACCGACGGCTCAGTCCTGCAGCCAGATGTGCAGACCCGGCGCGCCGTAGCTGTAGGGCTTGCCGAGAATGTCCACGTCGCCGTCGCCGTCCAAGTCGCCCAGGCGCGACTCGTGATTGGCCTTGCCGACGGCCACGATCTCGCGGGCGAACCGGCCCTGTCCAAGGCTGCGAAAGACAATCGTGCGGGCCTTGGCTCCGGCGCCGGGGCTGCCCATCTCGGCAACGAACACATCCGGCCGGCCGTCACCGTCGATATCGCGCAGCACCAGGCTGTGGGCGTGGATCGCGCGCCGCAGCAACGTGTGCCCCACCCAGGCGCCGTCCTTCCATTCATACCACTCCACGGGCCCATCGCTGTCGCCCGGACTGAGCACGATCTCCGGCCGGCCGCCGGGGATGATCTGTCCCACGGCACACCGCGTGGAGGGCCGCGGGGCGATCAGATGGGCCTGGAACCGGCCATCCGCGTACTTGAACCAGTAGCCGGCGCCAACAATGTCCACCGTGCCGTCGCCGTCGACGTCGGCGACGTCCATGCCCTCGTGGCCGGGCCCCTCGGTGTAGGACCAGATCTCGCGGTAGTCCCAGGCCTTTGCCCGTCGCGGATCGTCCGGTATCTCGGCCAGGAAGAGCTTCTTGGCCGTCTGGCTCCACCACGCCAGCTCGGCCCGGCCATCGCCGTCAAAATCACCGAAACGGCAGTCGTGCTGGTAGCGGGCGCCATCGCCGGACTTGATCGTGCGCCGGACCCAACCGGTGGGGCTGTCATGGTTGGGGTGTGGGTTCTCCCACCACCACACGCCGTCGTCCTTCCAGTCGCCGCAAAAGACGATGTCCAGGTCGCCGTCGCCGTCGATGTCAAAAACGTCCCCGCCAGCCTCGATATGCAGCGGCATCGTCTCGATCACCCGCCGCTTCCACGTTCCATCGCCCTGCCGGGCGTACCATACGACCGACGGGCTCTGCGTGCGCTCGGCAATCACGAAGTCATCCGTACCGTTCCGGTCAACATCCAGGACCAGGCAGGCCGTCTGCTGATTGCCGGCGTTCGGCGGTTCCATCGCCCCGTCGGCGCTGGACCGATACGCCCAGCCGGCTTGGCCGGCAGCGGCCAGCCCCCACAGGAGTACCCAAACCAGCCACACACTCGCTTGCCACCTTCTCGTTTTCGCCATTGTGTCACCTTTTTATTTCATGGCTCTCTGCCGCTCTCCCATCCAACCCCGCCCTTGTGCCGGCCGCTTTGCCAGATTGTTGAAAGAGGACCTCCCCTCTAGCAGTGTCATTCCGGACTTGATCCGGAATCCACGCTTTGCGCTCAAGGCGTTCTCCACCCTTGGGGCGTGGATTCCAGCCCGCCGAGGCGTGTCGTCGACTTCCACTGGAATGACAACAACGGCCTGCTGTCGCGGCTCGGCGGTCTTCAACGAACTGTCAGGATACACTCTTTCTGGAGAGTTGTCCACGCTCCCCGGCGGGGTCTTTCGCCTGTCCTAAACCACTCCGCTGGGGCGGATTCCGTTGATTTCCGCACACCAGGAGGGTATACTTGGGGTGGTTGCCGAGGCGATCTGGGCGCGTTTTCGCCCCATCCGAACCCGGAAACGCGCTGCGGACGGCGACTTGGGTGCCGCCTGCGGGGAGAAGGCTCTAAGGGGTCCTCTGGTTCTCCGTTCTCCTTTCGAACAATCGGCGGCACCCGTCCTTCTGCAAGCAGGTCGGGTCTGGGGATCAGCGTACGGCCGTCTGTTCGGTCGGGTCAGCCGTCGCGGCCATCAGGGCTTGTCGCATCCGGTCGAGCGTGGCGGCGGCCGTTTCGGGGGCTACCTGCCCGGCGGGCCCGGCGAGCCGTGCAAAGGCCTGTCCCGTAAGCCACTTTTGCCCGAAGTACAGCATATCCTTCACCTTGCGGACCTCCAGGGCCGGATTGGCGCGTCTGCTGGACATGCCCTGCTCGTGAACCCCCCGCGCCGCGGCCACGATCCACACCTGCCAGCCCCGCAGCCGCGCGGTAAAGCAGTAATCGCTGTCGCTGCCGATAAACACGTAATTCTCGTCGAGCATCCCGATCCGGCGGATCATCTCCCGCCGCAGCATCAGGCACGCCCCGTCGGCCCAGGGCACCTCGGCATCCTGACTGAACCGCGCCAGCGGGCCGTGTCGCCAGGCCCCGGCCGGGAAAGCCTCCAGGCCCCCGCCGCTGACGACGTAACGTGGATTCGACCGATGCAGGTGCAGCGGCGCGGCGATGCCGCAGCGTGGCCGACGGTCCATGCACTGCACCAGATGCTCAACCGCGTCCGGCTGCAAGTACATGTCCTGGTTGAGCACGACTACGTAAGGTGCCGCGTCGGCACGATCCAGGTAGCGGCAAAGCCCTTCGTTGACCGCGGCCGTGAAGAAGACGTTGTCGTGGGTGTTGTCGCGAACGAAGGCCTCCACCTCCACGGTCTGGCGACGCAGATGGGCCAGGCACCGATCCAACTGATCCCGCCGCTTGTAGAAGGGGATGATGACCGGGATTTTCATGAGTCGGACCCTTCCGCTGCTGCGCGTTGCTCTGAAACGGCCTGTTGGAGTCGCCGTGCCATCGCCGAGAAGACCTCCGGCCAGCGGCCGCGCTCAGGCTGTCGAAACAGTCGCATCGTCGGGTACCAGGGGCTGTTATCGCGATTCAGCATCCACCGCCAATCCGGCGCGAAGGGCAGCGCCAACCAAACGGACCGGCCTAACGCCCCAGCCAGGTGTGCCGCCGCCGTGTCCACGCTGATCACCAGGTCCAGATGCATCATTACCGCGGCCGTCTCGGCGAAGTCAGTCAGGGACTCGGACACGTCCTCCACCGGCAGATGACCTCGAAGCCGCTCAAGCTGCGCCGCGGCCGGGCCCTTTTGCAGGCTCCAGAAGCAGACCCCGTCGACAGGGCCGAGCATTGCCATGAGCTCGGCGTCGCATGAGCGATTGTGGTCGTTGCCGTGCTTGGGATTGCCCGCCCAGATGAGCCCGACGTGGAATCGCTGCGGATCGAAACGGTCCTGCCATCGACGCACAAGAGGCTCGGGGGCTCGCAGATAGGGGATGCCTTGCGGAATTGTTGCCTCGGTCGTCCCCAGCAGTGCGGGCAGGTCCATCACGGAGGCATGGAGATCGTATGGCTCATCCGGCGGATGATCTTCGGCGAATGGCACACAGCGATCGGGCCCCTCCAAACCGGTCGCCAAGCGAAGTAATCCGGCCGGTACTTCCAGCACGACCTGTCCCCCCAGAGCCTTGACCTGTGGCAGAAAGCGGAGGAATTGGATAGCATCGCCGAAACCCTGCTCGCAGTGCAGCAGCAGCGTCTTGCCGTCGAACGGTGTGCCGTCCCACCGCGGGCCGCGCAGGGGATGTGGATACGTGTCGATGGGCACCTGCGGGTGACGCCTCCAATGATGCAGCGCGAAGCCCTCGCGCAGGCGCCCGGCCAGAAGCATCGCCAGCGACAGGTTCCACCAGGTGGTGTAGTAGTCCGGCCGCAACAGCAGGGCTCGGCGGTAGTGCGCCAGCGCCGCCGGCAGATCACCTTCCTCCTTCAGGGCATCGGCCATGTTGCGGTGCGCTTCGGGCAACCGGTCGTTGAGTCGCAGGGCCTGCCCGTAGGCCTCGAGCGCCTCGGCATGGCGGCCGGCCTGTTGCAGAGCCAACCCAAGATTGTTGAAATACTCCGCTCCTTGCGGGTCGCACTGCGTGGCTTTGCGGTAGGCCTCGATCGCCTCGTCGGTCTGCCCGGCGTCCTGCAGCGCGATGGCCATGTTATTCCAACACTCGGCCCAGTCCGGCCGAAGGCTCAGGGCCTTTTGATACCGCGCCACCGCCTCGGCCGTGCGGCCGGCTCGCCGCAGGGCGTTGGCTAGGTGAAGCCAGGTCCGGCTCGCGCCGTCGTCTAGCAACAGGGCCTTGCGATAGGCCTCAATCGCTTCTTCGTGTCGATTCAGGGCCTCCAGCGAAATGCCCAGGTGGTCGTAGGTGTGAGAATCATCGGGCGCCAATTCCAGAGCCCGCCGGTAGTGTTCGATGGCGCGGCCGTGGTCGCCCTTCTCGGCCCAGAGTAACCCGAGGCTTTGATGGGCCAGAGGCGTGTGTGGTTCGTGCGCCAACGCCCGCTCGTGCCACTGGATCGCCTCGTCCGCGCGACCCTGGCATTGAAGCATGAACGCTTTAGCCAGCATCGCCCGCACGTCGCCCGCATCCTGTTGCAGGGCCCGCTCGCAGGCGGCCATCGCCTCTCGCGAATGGCCCTGCCTCTGCAAGGCCAACGCCCGGTCCACCCAACCGATTTGCCCCGCAACAGCCGGGCGTGATTCCACGTATCCCGGTCCGGCAGCCATTTCAACGGATGAAGACTCCTGCATGGACCGGGTCCCTACACGCCTGACACGACAACGGGCTGTGCCTTGGCCGACGCCGCTGCGCTCGGCTGAGGCACCCCGCTGTCGACGGGTCTTATCAGATGGGCAAAACGCCCTGCGTTTTCCCGGAGGTATCGCGGAAAGCGCTCATCCAGGGGAACGACGCGGTACTCGCAGCCGATGCGGAAGAACAGATCGCGGGCCTCGGCCAGGCAGGTGGCCAAGTGCTCGGGGTCGTTGAACATGGGCTGGTTGCACTCGGTATGGGCGAAGGCCGCCAGCTTGTCCTGGATGGCCTTGACGCCGCCGGTATAGCTGAAATGCCATCCGCCGCGGCTGACCATGTGACGGCGGATGCCGCGGTAGTACTGCAAATCGCGTGTCACGTGCCGCAAGAACCGCCCGGGGAACATCGTCGTGCCCACGATGTAGCTGCCCAGACAGTTGACGAAATAGTAGCTTTCCTGCTGAACGAAGCTCTTGATGCCCGGGGTGTGGGCCTGTTCGGCCACGACCGAGGCCCGGGGGATCTCGTCCGCATCCGACAGGAGAATCGCGTCGTCGTCGCGGCACTCAGCCAGACCAAGGACCAACCGCTGCCGCAGGTACCGCTCCATAGCCCACGGGTTACCCGTGTCCACGTCGTCGTAACCGCGCATCTCAATATGAATGATGCGGTCCAGGAACGGGGCGAATCGGCGGCGATTTTCGCGGAAGAACAGGGGCTTGGGCCGATTGGTGAAGGTGCGGTCGGCCTCGAGCAGGACGAACCGATCAACCACGTCGGCCAGCTCGGCCAGCCGTATCTCCAGCAACTCCAACTCGTTATAGAACAAGAAGGTATCGTAAATCATGGCTCAGTCCCTTCTAAAGGCATCGGTTATCGGCCCGAAGGAGCTTCAAAAAGGGACCAAGAACAGGATGGTAAGCCCGTGGGGCGAGAAGTGTATCCTGCATCCCGTGCTACTGACCGGAGACCGGAGCCGGAGGTGGGCTCTGATCGTCTTGGGTCCGACGCTGCGGAACATCGCCGGCACGCTGGTTTTTGCGGCGGATCCGACGGGTCAGGGGGAGCAATCCGAACAGGACGAACAGCGCCAGACCCGTCACGCTGGCGGCGGTAACGTACATCTGAACCCCGCAGGCGACGCCGATGCTGGTGACCAGCCAGATGCTGGCCGCCGTCGTCATGCCGTGCACGCCGCTGCCTGCCTGGATCAGGGCGCCGGCGCCAAGGAACCCGACGCCTGTGACGATACCCGCGGCGATGCGCGTGGCGGCATCCGGGTTGCCCTCGGCCAGGTGCTGCGAGATGATCGTGAAGGCACACGCGCCCAGACAGATAATGATGTTCGTCCGCAGACCCGCGGGCTTGCCGCCAAGCTCTCGCTCGAAGCCGATCGCCCCGCCCAGAACCACGGCGACGACCAGGGAGAGGATCTCGTCGAACCCGACCACGTCAGTGACCGCCAGCATGTTGACCGAGTGCACCATATTGCGTTTCCGCTCATTATCTGCGAATCATCGGATGGAACAAACCCGTACCGCAATCTTATCGGCCAGATCGGCCCAGGACTTGTCCTGCGACCATCCCCAGGCGTGCGCCGAGCCGACCGCCACGGCCTGGGCCAGGGCCTGCTCTATCGCCTTGCCCGCCGCGAGGGCATCCAACAACCCCGCCAGCAGGAAATCCCCGCAGCCGACGGTGCCAGCCGTGGGCCGGTCGGTTTGCGCGGGCTCGGCGGACCAGGCGCCGGCCGGCGTGACGGCGACGGCCCCACGGGCCCCACGGCTGACGACGATGACCGCGGCGCGATGCGTCAGCGGGCCCGCGGCGGCGGCGATCGACGCCGCTTGGTCCTCGATGGATTGACGAAGCAGCTCCTCCAACTCGGCCAGGTTGGGCTTGAGGATCCACACGGGTCCGGCGGCCAGGATCCGCTCCAGGGCGGCGCCGGAGGTGTCCACCACCAGCCACGCCCCGGCCTGGCGACAGGCATCCAGGCACGCCAGGCAAACATCCAAACGCTGATCGGTGGGCATGGACCCGGCGAAGACGCACGCGCACCGGTTATCAACAAGCCCGGCCAAATCATCGCGAAGGCGCCGCAGGCTCGCCGCCGTGGCCAGTTCGTTTCGCGCCCGCAGGTGCATCTCACGACCCCTTTTGGCGTCGATGACGGTCACATTCTGCCGCGTAGCCCCAGGCGTCACCGTCATCCGCACATCGATCGGGCCGGGCCAGCCCGCGACGCTCTGGGTCATTTGCCGGTAGTCATCCGAACCCCACAGGCCCGCGGCCACACTCGGCCGACCCAGGCAACCCAGTGCACGGCAGATGTTCAGGGCCTTACCCGCGGGCAGCACGGTTTGACCGCGCAACGTGGCGTGTCGGCCCCAGTCCAGGTCCTCGCCGAAACAGCGAATGTCCCACGCGGGGGCGATCCCCACCGTGATGATCCGGTCGATTTGCATGCTTCGATCCCATTGCCGCCGCCGCCCATCGTACGGCTGACACCCTTCAAGTCTCCACAAACCCTTTTTTCATAAAGCCTTGCGTGAAACTACAGAGCGAATGTGACCATTCATCATATCGGTCGCACGGCGGGGAGGAAGATTTTTTCGTGTTTTCTTGAGAAACCTCTGGACAACACGAGGACGCGCCTATATCATTATTCCGATTGGTTCAATGAGGTATTCACAGGATGTCATCTGACGGGTCATTCTGGAAGCTGTCACGAAAGTGCCGTTACGCCCTGCGGGCCCTGTTCGAGCTTGCCTGGCGTGGCAGCGATGAGCCGGTTTCCGTCCAGACAATCGCCGCGGCCCAGAACGTGCCGGCGCGGTTTCTGGAGGTCATCCTCAATGAGCTCAAGCGCTCCGGCCTGGTCGAATCGCGTCGCGGCAGCGATGGTGGATACCGCCTGATTGGCCGGCCGGATGATGTAACCGTGGGGCAGGTCTTGCGTGTGCTGGGCGCGGTGGCTGGCACGCAGCCCCCCCGCCGTGTGGGACGCACGGGTTACGTGCGTGGGGATGAAGCGCTGGGCCTTCTGCAAGCACGGGTGGATCGGGCGATTTCCGAGGTCTGCGACGGCACGAGCTTCTTGGAACTTGTCGCTGAGGAACGGCGGTTGGCCGGACAGTACGTGCCGGAATACGTGATATAGGAAGCGGCTCTTTTTTTTGGCCATATACACTAGTCAACGAATGGGAATAGAAGGATAACATGGAGTCGCATTGGCGCAGCGTGGCGAAGGCGGTGACCTGGCGGGCAGGCGGGACGGTGGTGACGTTTCTATCGGCTTGGGTGATTCTGGGCACGCCCGGGACGGCGGCGAAGATCGGCATCTTCGACACGTGCCTGAAGATCGCGGCCTTCTACTTCCACGAACGGGTGTGGAATCGCCTGCGGTTCGGCAAGATCGAGCCGCCGGAATATCAGATTTGATCGGATGTGACGTGTGTGAGCAGGAAGGAGAATCGAATGTTGCAGGATTATCGTCAGGAAGAGGTGCGGTCGCTGGTGGAGGGTCTGAACTACGCCCAGAAGGTGCAGCGGTCGCTGGACTTGATCGCCGAGGCGTGGAAGGAGTACGGCGACCGGCTGGTGGTGGCCAACAGCCTGGGCAAGGACTCGGTCGTGGTCTGGCATCTGGTCAAGCGCGTGAGCCCGCAGATACGCGGGTTCATCGTGACCACGCGGTTCAAGCCGCGGGAGACCGTCGAGTTCATGCATCAGCAGGTCGCGCAGTACCCCGAGCTGCGGGTGTTCCGAAACGATGAGCCGATCCCGGATGGGCTCTGGCGAACGGATCCGGACCGTTGCTGCGAACGGCTCAAGGTCGAGCCGACCCGCCGCGCCATTGAGGAGATGAACGTGGGGTGCTGGGTGACGGGCCTGCGGTGCACCGAGGGACGAACGCGGACGGACTTCCAGGAGGTCGAGGAGCGCGACGCCGGCCTGGTCAAGCTCAATCCAATTCTCATCTGGTACGAGCGGGAGGTGTGGCAGTATCTGGCGCTGAATCAAGTGCCGGTCAATCCGCTGTACGCCCAGGGCTATCGGTCGCTGGGTTGCGGCCCGTGCTCGCGGATCGCCGTGGGCGCCGACGAGCGGGCCGGGCGGTGGATCGGCACGAGCAAATGCGGCGGCGAATGCGGCATCCACACGCGGCCGCTGCGCACCGCGACGGCTTCGGTCGAGGGAACGTGAGGGATGGAAAGTTCGCCGGGAGAGTCATCGTGTCCGAGGCCATCGACAAACGCAACGGAACCTATCCACAGAAGCAACCGGGGCTGTATATGCAACGCATTCGCATTCCGGGCGGGCGGATTACAGCCGCCCAGTGGCGCGTGCTCGCGGCGGTGACGGAGGCGTATTGCGAGGGGGCGCCGTTGCACCTGACGACGCGGCAGGATGTGGAGTTGCACGATGTGCCGGGCGGCTCCGTGGCGGCGGTGCGTGCGCAACTGGAAGAGGCCGACCTGCACACGGTGGGCGCATGCGGCGACACGATCCGTAACATCACGCTGTGTCCCACCTGCGACCTCAAGCCGGCCGGTGTGGACCTGGCCGTGGGCGTGGGGGCATTGCACGCGTATCTGATTTCGCTGCCGTTTTATGGCGATCTGCCGCGGAAGTTCAAGATCAGCTTCTCAGTCTGCCGGCAGGCCTGTGCGCAGCCTTACGTCAACGACTTGGGCTTCGTGCTCCGGGCGGATGGGCGGTTCACCGTGATCGGCGCCGGCTCGCTGGGGCCGCGACCAAATCTGGGCATCGTCCTGCGGCAGCGGATCGAACTGGACGAGGTGGCCGCGTATTGCGCCGCGGTGCTCGAGTTTTTCGCCGAGCACGGCGACCGGAACAATCGCCGCAAGGCACGGCTGCGGCACGTGCGGGAGCGCATGGGCGATGAGGCGTTCGTGTCGGCGATCGAACAGCGCTTCGCCTCGTGGAGAAACGGTGGGCCGTTTCCGGTCTTGGTGATGCGCCGCACGGAGCGGGTCCTGCCCTTTGCCGAACGGCTGTGCCCGCCGTTGGGAGACCTGACGGTGGCACAGGCTCGCGATCTGGCGGACGTGATGGACGGCCAGGGGTTGGCCTGTCGGATCGGATTGCACCAGGAGATCTTCCTGCGTGGCGCGCAGCCGATCCGGCCGGCTCCATCCCTGGCCGATCTGTCCGGGCGTCCCGCGGTCGTATGCTGCCCCGGCTCGCGGTCATGCCCGCAAGGGCTCGTGGATACGCAGGGATTGGCCCGCCGGATCCTGTCGTCGGACTGGGCCGAGGGGCTTGCGGATCGGTGCGTCCACATCAGCGGCTGTCCCAACCACTGTGCGCACACGGCCGTGGCGCGCATGGGCGTCAGTGGGCGACGGCGAACCATCGAAGGGGCAACCCAGGAGGCGTTTGAGCTGTTTCTGGAAGGAGGAGAGGGATGCTCGCAGGTCTTGTCACAGAAGGGAAGGATCGTTGACGCCGATCAGTTCCTCGAACGGCTGAAGCAATGGGCCGATTCGCCAAACGCAGCCCCGCGGGTGCCTGCACAAAGCACGTCCGCCCAGGAAGAACGAACATGATCTGACGGATGGCGCAGCACTTTCAGCCGCCTACCGAGCGCTACAACCGTCCGTACTGTGCCACGGGTATCCTGCACGCCGTGCCCGTGTCCACGGCGCACGCGGGCATGCCGGCCATTCCCCGCGCTGGCCGGAAATGACCCATTGCAGGATCTCTCCACGCGTTCCCGTGCCTTTGCACCGGATACTTCGCCTTTGCGAAAAAGGAGATTGACTCTCTTATGCCGGCAGGGTATAGTCTGAACCGGCGCGATGGTGTGGCAAGCTCGCGCGGCCCGTAAACGCGGTTCGACGGGGTGTGAAGGATGTTTTGAGGGAGAGGCGGCCCAGGCCGGTGACAAGGCCAATGGCGAGGAAGAGGGACAGAACGCAGTTCTCCCGCGATATCGGCCTGGAGATCGGGTCCATCTGCGGAAGGCACTTTCTCAAGCTCAGGCACCTTCATTACGGGTACTGGCCCGCCGACCTACCGGTGGACATTGTCAACCTGCATACCGCCCAGGATAACTACGCGCGGTTCCTGATGGCTCACATCCCTCACGGGGTGCGAACGATCCTGGATGTGGGGTGCGGAACGGGCGAGTTGGCCAGGGACCTGAAAGAAGCGGGATACCACGTCGACTGCGTTAGCCCGAACTCGTTTTTCGCCGCACGGACCCGCGCGCTTCTCGGCCCGGACAGCCACGTCTTCGAGTGTCGCTATGAGCAGCTTCAAACCTCGGATCGGTACGACCTGGTGCTTTTCAGCGAGAGCTTTCAGTATATCAAGCTCGCGACGGTGTTTGAGATCACCCTGGGGCTACTGGAGGAGAATGGCTCTATCCTGATCTGCGACTTTTTTGACCGGCAGATCGCCGCCAAGGGCCCGTTGGCGGGCGGTTGTCCGTGGCGCAAGTTCTCCGAGGCCGTGTCGCGGTATCCCCTGGCGCTGGTCGAGGACCTGGATATCACCGATGCGACGGCGCCAACGATGGACGTGTTGAACGACGCCTTTGAGCAGGCGGTCAGGCCGACGGTGGTCCTGACCTCTCAGTTGTTGGAGAACCGGTATCCGTGGGCGTACAAGCTGGTGACACGGTTGTATCGTCGCCGGATCGACAAGCTCACGCGCAAGTACTTCGGCGGCGAACAGACCTCGGAGAACTTCAAGAAGTATAAATCCTACAAGCTTCTTCTGTACCGCAAGCTCGCCGCTGGTGACAATGCCCGCGTCGCGGCTGTTGAAGCCGTCGCGCCGAAGAATGTGGGCGCGTGAACGGTCGGCCGTGCCGAGCGGGCGTTGCGGCCGAGAATGGGCGGGGAGTTATAAGGGATCGACGGGGTGGCTTGTGCAACCGGGCCCCACCCGCGTGCGGATGGGTTCGTGAGAAAGGAGGTATTCACCACGGCGGATAGGCTGGGCTCGTAGACGCGGGACGTGTGTGTACCCCCTACATCGACACGCGGATGACGTGTGGGGCGGCATGGTGTGAGAACGAAGCGTGTGGCGGTCTGTTTGGACGGGAACCGTGGCAGGTTTCATATCGGAAAGGATGGACCATGAGTCTGGCGAGTGAGTTCAAGGCGTTTGTCATGCGGGGCAACGTGGTGGATATGGCCGTAGGTATCATTATCGGGGGGGCCTTCGGCAAGATTGTCGCCTCCCTGGTCAACGATGTGATCATGCCGCCCATCGGGCTGCTGCTCGGCGGGGTGGATTTTTCGCAGATGGCGATTGTGCTGAAGAAGGAAACGGTGGATGCAGCGGGCAACGCGGTTCCGGCGGTGACGTTGGGGTACGGCCTGTTCATCAATGCGGTCGTCAATTTCCTGATCGTGGCCGCGGCGATTTTCGCCATGATCAAAGTGATGAACTCGCTGAAACGCAAGGAAGAGGCGGCCCCCGCCGCACCGCCGGCGCCGTCCGCGGAAGAGAAGCTCCTGACCGAGATTCGAGATATCCTGCAAGGTCAAGGGCAGTGATGCACAGGCTCCGGGGACGCCAAGGCACTGTGCAGGACGAGAAGTACGCCACGTGGACGGCGACCGGGCCGAAGGCTGAAGGCATGGAACGGAAAACCGTGGCATCGGGAAGGGAGTTTGGCATGAAAAGAGGCATTCTCATCGTGGCGTGTGGGCTCGCGGCCCTGTGGGGCTGTGGCGGCTGTCAGACGCTGGAGGCCCTGGGCCTGGCCAAGCCGACGGCCTACCTGCGGGGCGTGTCGTTTGGCAAGATCGACCTGGAGGCGGCCACGTTGCTCTTTGACGTGGAGGTGGAGAACCCCTACGGCGTGCCACTGCCGCTGTTGAACATGGACTACGCCTTGAGCTCCAGCGACAAGCCGTTGTTTTCAGGGGCCGCGGACGTGGCGACGACGATCCCGGCCCGAAGCCGCAAGACCGTGTCGCTGCCGGCGACGGTGCGCTACCTTGACCTGTGGAACGCGCTGCGGGAGGTGCGGCCGGGGGCCCAGATCGACTACCGGGCGGACGTCGATCTGTCGGTGGAGGCGCCGGTGGCGGGGCCCATCACCTTGCCCCTGACAAAAGAAGGGCAATTGACCGTCCCGACGCTGCCCACGCCCGACTCGGTGGACTGGAAGTCACGGGTCCTGGACGCGATCCGCGGCGAAAGCCCCTGAGCGGTCCGGCAACAACTCCGGGTGATCGACCTGGGCCAGGACCTGGTCGATGAACTGCCGCCAGTGGGGCAGGCGATGAGTGCGTCGCTGCAGGATGATGTTGCGCAGCGTGCGGTAGCTCATGCACCACAGGCGCTTTTGGAGGAAGCCTTCGGGCAGGCGTTTCTTGATCTCGACCAGATCATCGACGTCCAAGGCCGCGAAAAGCGGCTCCAGCGTCTGCGGGGTACAGGAACCGGGCTCAAAGGCGGCGTCAATGAACCGTTGGACGGCGTCGGGATCGGTGCGGTCGACGCCCGTCAATTCGCGGCGGAGAGTGTGCATCGTGCTTTCGCTTTGCTTGGTCGACAGGCGAAACGTGTCGGCCTCCTGCCACCAGTATCGCGGCGCCTGGACGTCAAGCCAGACGATGATACTTTCGAGAAATTTGTTGTGGCCGCCGTCCTGGGCGCATAGCCGACGAGCGACGGTGGGCATGTCGTCGGGGGATTGCTTTTTGTTGTGGGCCAGGCCGCGCATGGCCGCGGCGTAGCCGGCCTCCTCGACCTTTTCGACGTGCATCACAAACGTGTTCATCTCGGATCCCTCCGACATTGTGTGACTTATCCTCTGGAGGGCACTTTAGCCGGATCGGCGCAGGCCCGCAAGCCGGCGGTGCAAGATTGAGGCGGCCCGGTGATAGGAGCTGCGTAAGCCTCCCTCCCCGCGTCGGACCGAGTGGCACATCTACTGTATGGGTCGCCGGGCGCTATGCGTCCTCGTGGTCGGCGTCCTCGGCACCGTCTTCCTCGTCCAAGTCCTCGTCGGTCGGCTCGTCATCCTCGAGGTCGTCATCCTGGGCGGTGAGGTCTTCGTAGGTGTGGACCTCGGCCTCGAGCTGCTCGCGTTTGAGCTGTTCGTACTCGTCCAGAGTCATCGTGACCTCGCGGGCCTGGCTGCCCTTGTATTCACCGAGGAGCCCGGCCGCGGCCATCATCTCGATGATGCGGGAGGCGCGGGCATAGCCGATGCTGAGGCGCCGCTGCAGCAGCGAAACGCTGCCCCGCTTGGTCTCGAGCACGATCTTGACGGCCTCATCGTACAGGTCATCCCCCTGGGCGGCGTCCACGTCAATGCGGTTGAGCTGCATCAGCTCGGGATGGTATTGGGCCTGGGCCATGCTGGTCAGATGCGTGACGACGTCCCGGATCTCATCGTCGTCGACGTAGGCCCCCTGGGCACGGGCCAGGTCGCTGGTGCCGGGCTTGAGGAAGAGCATGTCCCCCTGACCCAGGAGGGTCTCGGCGCCGTTCTGGTCGAGGATGATGCGGCTATCCATGCGGGCCGCGACGCGAAAGCCGATGCGGCAGGGCATGTTGGACTTGATCAGGCCGGTGACGACGGTCGCCTGGGGCCGCTGCGTGGCGACGATGAGGTGGATGCCGACGGCGCGGCTCTTTTGGGCGATGCGCACGATGTAGGCCTCGATCTCCTTGGCGGCGGTCATCATCAGGTCGGCCAGCTCGTCGATGATGATGACGATGTGCGGCAGACGCTTGGGGATCTTGGCCTCCTCATCGGGCGTGGAGGGGTTGAACCGCTCGTTGATCTCCTCGGGCGTCAGTTTGTTGAACGAGGCGATGTTACGGACCTTGGCCTCGGCCAGCAGCTCGTAGCGCTCGTCCATCTTGGTCATCGCCCACTCAAGGATCTGCTCGGCCCGCTTGGTCTCGGTGACCACGGGACACATCAGGTGCGGCAGGGACTCGAACATGCTCATCTCGACCATCTTGGGATCGATGAGAATCAGCTTGGTCTCATCGGGCCGCCGGGTCATGAGGATACTCGTGATGATGCTGTTGATGCAGACGCTCTTGCCCGAACCGGTGGTGCCGGCGATGAGCAGGTGGGGCATGGCGCCCAGGTCGGTCACGAGCACCTCGCCGGCCGAGTCCTTGCCGAGGAACAGCGGGATCTGCATGCGGCTGCCCTTGGCGCCGGCGCGTTGGATGAGCTCCTTGAGCCGGACGATCTCCCGCTGGGTATTGGGCACCTCGATGCCGATGGTGTGTCGGCCCGGCAGCGGCGCCACGACGCGCACGGAGCCGGCGCCCAGGGCCCGGGCCATGTCGTTGGCCAGGTTGGAGATCTGGCTGACCTTGACGCCCGGCGCCAGCTCGAGCTCGTACATGGTGATCGCCGGGCCGGGCTCGGCGTTGACCACGTGGGCGTCGATGCCGAACTCGCCGAGCAGGTTCTCGAGCGTGTGGGCCTTGGATTCGACCATTCGCTCCTGCACCGCCGCGAAGCCGTGTTCAGGCTCCTTGAGCAAATCCAGCGGCGGGAGCTGGTAATCCTCGTAGGTTTCGGGCTTGTAGGGCTTGGGCTTTTCACGCGAGGCACGGGCCTTGGCCGTGGGTCGCTTGGCGGCGGGAGCGGCCGGAGGCTCGCTCGGTGTCGCAACAGCGACCTCCGGCGCAGGAGTGTCAGCAGCGGCCGGCGCCTCGTCTACGGGCGGGGTCTGGGCCGAGCGGTGCATCGCCTCTTCCAGGTCCAGGTCAGGCCGCTCGTGCATCGCGGCGGTCTGGATTCGGCTCTGGCGCTGGCGATCGTTGAGGCGTTTCCAGATCGTGCCCATGGACGATGCGCTATGGCGGCGGGCGGCAGACCAGGCAGGCACGACCCGACCAATGACGCCGATCAGGGAATGCCCGATGCCACGCAGCGCGGCCAGGACGAGAGTGTCGGCGAGAAGGACCGCCCCCACCAGCCAAGTACTGGCCAGGATGATGGTGGTACCCAAGAGGGCGAAGCGCTGCCAGAGGAAATGACCGACCGCGACGCCCAGAATACCGCCGTTGCCGTAGGGAAACCCTCCGGCAGAAAAGGGCCAGACCATGCGGTGCGGCCAGACGAGATACCACGTGGCCGAGGCGGCCGCGACCATCAAGAGCAGACCGATGCCCCGCAGAATCGGCTGGGTCAACGGCTTGCCCGAAAGGCTGCCGAGCAGGCCCCACATCAAGGCGAGCAGCACCAGGAACACACCCGGCCCCACGTAATAGAACAGATAATAGGCGAAAAAGGCCCCCACCGCTCCGCACCAGTTGGCCGGCGGATCGTTGTGCGGCCAGGTGTAGGGACTGGGGGTGTCCCAGATGCTGAAACTGACGCAACTGAACAGGAGCAACACCAAGCCGCCCAGGAGAAGCCCCTCGACGGCGACCTTGTACACGGATGCGTTCTTCACACAACCCTCATCTTCGCTGATTAACCGCCCTGCCAGCACTGTCCGGGCCGATCGGCGCAGACCCTCGCTGCACTCTCTATCGGCGGGCCCGGCGCCTGCTCTGCACAAATGGACGGGTGGTGGTCTCGTACACGGCTGAGAGGACCGCCGTTATCGGACGGTCCCTCTCCCGCCATTGGCATACTACCATGTAGCCCAGGACCCTAGAAGCCCCTACCACAAGTCCCGAGGGCGAAACGGCCTGGCTTCATCCCCGGGAAGGTGCTTATGATGTGTCTGCTCGGGGAACGGACTGCCGGCGATGTGACGGCGATACAGGAAGGTCCCGGCGGGCGGGGATAACATGGAAAAAGGGCGTCTGCTCTTCATCGACAATTTGCGGATCGTGCTGGTTACCTTGGTGATCCTGGTGCACCTGTCGATCACCTATGGCGGCGCGGGAGGATGGTATTTGCAGGGGCAGGCCGATCCGTTCTCGTCGGCGGTGCTGACGCTTTTCAATGCCTCCAGCCAAGCGTTCTTCATGGGGCTGTTGTTCCTCATCTCGGGTTACTTCACGCCCGGTTCTTACGCACGGAAGGGCCCCCGCCTCTTCCTGAAGGATCGACTTCTGCGGCTGGGCATCCCCCTGGTGTGCTACGACACCGTGGTCCACCCGCTTCTGTGCGTGTTTCTCAAGGCCGTCGGAGTGTATGGGGGCGAACAGACGATCGGTCGGTACCTGCTTAGTTACTATACCTCGTTTCACATGGGGCGCGGCCCGCTGTGGTTCGTCGAAGCGTTATTGTTCTTTGCCGGCGGCTATGTACTGTGGCGCAGGGTCAGAGGTCCGTGCCACAGGCCGCGCCCCGCGCGGACGGTTCGGGACAGACATCTTGTGATCTTGGCTGTCCTTCTCGGGTTAGCCACATTCATGGTGCGGCTGTGGCGTCCCATCGGTTGGGCATTCGAGCCGTTGAACTTACAGGTGCCGTTCTTCGTCCAATACATCACGCTGTTCATCCTGGGGATCCTCGCCTGGCATCATGGCTGGTTGAGCGGGATTCCTGCCCGTATGGGTCGGCGCTGGCTGGCGGTGGGTCTGATCGCCATCGTGGTCGTGCTGCCGGCCTTGTTTGTCCTCGGCGGCGGCCCCCGGGGCAAGATCGAGGCATTTCGTGGAGGACCGCACTGGCAGTCTTTTGCCCTCTCTCTCTGGGAGCAGACGGTGTGCGTGTCCTTGATGGTGGGTCTGCCTATCTGGTTTCGTGAACGGTTCAACCGCCAATCGCGGCCGGCCCGGGCCGCTTCGGACAGTGCCTACACGGCCTACATTATTCACGCCCCGGTGATTGTCGTCTTCGCTGTCGCTTTGCGGGCGGTACCGCTGCCTGCCTTGCCGGGTTTCATCCTGGCCGCCCTGGTGACCGTGCCGCTGTGTTTCAGCCTGGCCCACGTGATCCGCAACCTGCCGGGGGCACGGCGGATTCTGTAGATCGGGCAATCCGTCCGGAGTCGGGCCTGGTGGGGTGGAGCATTCGGGCCTCCGGCGTTCACCGCGGCCGTCAGACGTACTCGATCGTGGCCGGGGGCTTGGGGGTCAGGTCGTACAGGCAGCGGTTGACGCCCCGGACCTCGTTGACGATCCGCTCGCAGAGGCGGTGCAGCGCGGGCCATGGCAGCTCGGTCACGGTCGCGGTGCGGGCATCGACGCTCTCCACGCACCGGACGACGATGATCTGGCCGAATTCGCGGCGCTTGTTGCGGATGCCCGTGGCGTAGTCGTTAAGCAGGACCGCCATATACTGAAATGCGCCGCTGTCGGCGAGTTCTTCTTCGACGATGGCGGTGGCCGCTCGGACGGTGTCTAGCCGCTCGGCGGTCACCTCGCCGACGATCCGTGTGGCCAGCGCCGGACCGGGGAAGGGCATGCGATGCGTCATCTCGGCGGGCAGGCCCAGGTGCGCGCACACCAGACGGACCCCATCCTTGCGCAGGGTCTTGAGCGGCTCCAGGACCGCGTAGCCGTATTCCTTCTCCGGATCGATGCCGAGCTGGGACAGGATGTTGTGCTGTCGCTTGATGCCGTCGACAGTCTCCTCCACGTCGGTCAGGATCGTGCCGTGCAGCAGGAACCGGGCACCCGATTCGCGGACGAGCCGGCCGAAGACCTTCGCGTAGAAGGTGTCGGTGATGGCCTGACGCTTCTCCTCGGGATCGGTCAGGCCGGCCAGCGCCGACAGGAACGCCTCGCGGGCATCGATGCGTTCGACGGGGATGTCCAGGGCGGCGAAACTGTCGATCACCTGCTCGGGTTCGCCCTGACGCATGAGGCCGTTGTCCACAAACACCGTCCGCAGGCGTTCGCCGAGGGCCCGGTGACCCAGAACCGTCACCAGGGAGCTGTCGACCCCTCCGCTGAGGGCATTGATCGCCGTGCCGTCGCCGACCGCGCTGCGGATCGCCGCCACCTGTTCATCCACAAACCCCTTGCAGTCCATGCCGGTCTCTCCCTGTGTGCCTCATTGCCATTGACGGACCTCGATGTCCGTGGGCCGCACGGTAGCCCCAAGCCCCGCGCGTGTCAAGCATGGCGTCAAAAGGGACGGGCAAACCGGACAAATCGACCCCGAGACGAATCCCTGCTTGTGCGGACCGTTCCGCCTTGCGGGCTGGGGAGCGTTTTTCGGAAATTTACTATTGCCTTTTGCGTGCCGGTCGATATACTGTGGGCGTATGAAGCAGGATCGGGTGTCAATTCGTTCGGTCGGAACCGCGTTGATCGGGCGGCTTCTGCTGCGCCGCTAAGGCGCACGATACCCCACACCACATATCCCTAACAGTCTCTTCCCGGTTTTTACGTGGAATTTCCGCGCCCTTCGGGCGATAATCACCGCCCGTGCGTGGGGGCGGCAAGGAGAACCATCATGGCACAGGACAAGGTGTTGATTTTCGATACGACGTTGCGGGACGGCGAGCAGTCGCCGGGGGCGGCGATGTCGATCAGTGAGAAGCTGGAGATCGCCCACCAGTTGGCGCGACTCGGCGTGGACGTGATCGAGGCGGGGTTTCCGGTGTCCTCACCGGCCCAGTTCGAGGCGACGCGGCTGTGCGCCGAGCAGGTCAGCGGGCCGGTGATCTGCGGCCTGGCACGCGCCAGGGCCGAGGACATCGAGGCCGCCGGCAAGGCGCTGCAGGCGGCGAAGAAGCGGCGGATTCACACGTTCATCGCCACCAGCCCGATCCACATGCAGCACAAACTGCGCAAGACGCCCGACGAGGTCGTGACGATGGCCGTCGAGGCCGTTCGGCTGGCCAAGAGCATCGCCGACGACGTGGAGTTCTCGCCGGAGGACGCCTGCCGCAGTGAGATTCCGTTCCTGATCGAGGTGCTCACGGCCGTGATCGAGGCCGGCGCCACGACGTTGAACATCCCGGATACGGTCGGTTACGTGCTGCCCTACGAGTACGGGCAGATCATCAAGCAGCTCAAGGAAGGCGTGCCGAATATCGACGGCGTGGTCATCAGCACGCACTGCCACAACGACCTGGGCATGGCGGTGGCCAACAGTCTGGCCGGCGTGCGCAACGGCGCCCGCCAGGTGGAGTGCACGATCAACGGCCTCGGCGAGCGGGCGGGCAACGCCGCGATGGAAGAGGTGGTCATGGCGATCCACACGCGGCCGGACTTCTTCGGGCAGGTGACGACGAACATCCGCACGACGGAGATCCACCGCACGAGCCAGTTGGTCTCGCAGGTCACCGGGTTCGTGATCCAGCCGAACAAGGCAATCGTCGGGGCCAATGCCTTTGCACACGAGTCGGGCATCCACGTGGACGGGATTCTCAAGCAGCGGCAGACCTACGAGATCATGACGCCGGAGACCATCGGACTGAGCGGCTCGCGGATGGTGCTCGGGCGGCATTCGGGCCGGGCGGGGTTCGCCGATCGGTGTCGTCAGCTCGGTTATCATTTGCAGCCCGAGGAGTTGAATGCGGCGTACCAGCGCTTTTTGGAGATCGCCGACAAGAAGAAGGAGGTCTTCGACGAGGATATCGCGGCGATCATCAACGATGAAATCCGCGTCGTGGAGCACGTGTACGAGCTGGAGTATCTGCACGTGGCCTGCGGGACGGGGACCCTGCCGACGGCGAGCGTGAAGATCCGTCGGGAAGGCCAAGTGCACCTGGCGGCGGCGTTCGGGGACGGCCCGGTGGATGCCGCGTATGAGGCGATCCGCCAGGCCACGGGCCTGGCGCCGGGGATCGAGCACTACTCGATTCGCGCGATCACCGGCGGCAAGGAGGCGATGGGCGAGGCGACGGTGCGGATTCGCAACGGCGAGCGGGTCTACGTGGGCCGCGGCGTGTCCACCGACATCATCGAGGCCAGCGCCAAGGCGTACGTCGACGCGATCAACCGCATGGTTTCGCTTGAGAGCGCCGGCCGGACCGCGGAAGAGAAGGCCGGTTTGTAGACACCATTGAGTCGGCCGCAGCGGAGCCGTCGGGGCGGGGCCGACGAACGATCCAGGAGCACGGAATGGGCCAGACAATAACGGAAAAGATACTGGCGCGAGCGGCGGGCCACGAGACGGTCGCGCCCGGCCAGATCATCAACGCGCGGATCGACATGATCATGTGTCACGATGTGACGACACCGCCGGCGATCTCGATGCTGCAAGAGCATGGAATCGAGGGCGTGTTCGATCCGGAGAAGATCGCGGTGACACCGGACCACTTCCAGCCGGCCAAGGACATCGCCAGCGCCGAACTGCACAAGCGGCTGGACACGTGGGCGCGGGCGAAGGGGATTCGCCACTATTACCCCGTGGGCCGGGCGGGCGTGTGCCATGCGCTGCTGCCCGAACAGGGGCACATTCGGCCGGGCGAGGTGATCGTCGGCGGCGACTCGCACACCTGCACGTATGGGGCGTTCGCCGCGTTCAGCACGGGGATCGGCTCGACCGACCTGGCGGCGGCGATCGCCACGGGACAGCTCTGGTTCAAGGTGCCGGCGTCGATGAAGTTCATCCTGCAGGGGCATCTGCCGCACGGCGTCTACAGCAAGGACGTAATCCTGGAGGTGATCCGTCGGATCGGGACGGATGGGGCACTCTATCGCGCCATGGAGTTTGTCGGCCCGGCGCTGCGGGACATGAGCATGGAGGCCCGCATGACGATCACGAATATGGCGATCGAGGCCGGCGGCAAGAGCGGCATCATCGGCTTCGATGAGACCACGCGGGCGTATCTCGACGAGCACCTGAAGGACAGGACCGAGTACACGGTGTTCGAATCGGATCCGGATGCCACGTATCACAGCACGCTGGAGATCGATTGCGGGGCGCTCGAGCCGATGGTGGCGTTTCCACATCTGCCCAGCCATGGCCGTCCCATTGGGGACTGTGCGGGTCTGGCCATGGACCAAGCGTACATCGGCAGTTGCACGAACGGGCGGATCGAGGATTTGCGGATCGCCGCGGCGATTCTCCAGGGCCGACGGGTGAAGATCCGCACGATCATCGTGCCGGCGACGCCGACGATCTGGCGGCAGTGCGTGGACGAGGGCCTGGCGGCGATCTTCGACGACGCCGGTTGCGTGGTCAGCGCGCCGACGTGCGGGGCGTGCCTGGGCGGGTTCATGGGCATCCTCGCGGCCGGGGAGCGGTGCGTCAGTACGACCAACCGTAACTTCGTCGGCCGCATGGGCCACCCTAAGAGCGAGGTCTACCTGGCCAGCCCGGCGACGGCGGCAGCCAGTGCAGTGGAAGGGAAGCTGGCGGACCCTCGACAATACATCTGAGAAACCCTAAATCCTAAGCACTAAATCCTAAACAAATTCAAAGGGCGAAAACCCCAAAACTCCAATCCTGTGGGCGTCGGGTGAAGCGATGGGCGGAGGCGAAAAGAAGTACGATTTGGAGGAACGGACATTGGCGTTTGCCCAGCAGGTCCGTCGGTTCATCCGACGAGTTCCGAAGGGCCTGGCGAATACAGAGGATTTAAGGCAATTGGCTCGTTCTTCGGGATCCATCGGGGCCAACTACATCGAGGCAAATGAGGCTCTGGGGAAGAAGGATTTCCTAATGCGCGTGAGGATTTGCCGCAAGGAAGCCAAGGAGACCCGGTATTGGTTGAATTTGCTTGATCTAGGTGGAGACGGACTTATCGAACTTGAGCAAAAGGGTCTCCTGGCCGAAGCAACGGAACTGATGCATATTTTCGGAGCCATCATAACCAAGGTCGAAAAAGGTGATTGAAGGGGTTCGCGCAGGCCATCCCGAACCAAAGGGCGGCTATCGGACAAGGTTGGAATTTTGGTATTTTGTATTTGTTTAGGATTTAGAAATTAGGATTTAGGATTTCCTCATGGCCAAAGCACACGTTTACCCGCGCGATCACGTGAACACCGATGAGATCATCCCAGCGCGGTATCTGAATACGGATGACCGGGCGGTATTGGCGGCGCACTGTATGGAAGACCTGGACCCGGAGTTTGTCGGCAAGTGTCGGCCGGGGGACGTGATCGTCACCGGCGAGGACTTCGGCTGCGGGTCCAGTCGCGAGCACGCTGTCTGGGCGATGCAGGGAGCGAAGGTCGCCGCCGTGATCGCCCCCTCGTTTGCGCGCATCTTCTATCGCAACAGCATCAACGGCGGATTCCCGCTTGTCGAACTGCCCGATGCGCCCGACCACATCAACGACGGCGACGAGATTGAGATCGACTTCCAGAAGGGCCGGATTCACAATCGGACACAGGGTACGGAGCTGACGTTCGAACCGCTGCCGGATTTCGCGATGGCGATCATCCGCGACGGCGGTCTGCTGGAACACATCAAGAAACAACAGGAAAGGCGTTAGGTTCTTCCCCGCCCCGTGGCGGGTTGCGGACCATCGAACCACGCGTTACCCTGCCAGCGGGTGACGCTCTTTCTGGAACGAGCGACTGGAAAATGGATCACGGAGGATGGCCATGGGACATCTAAGATCAATCAAGCGATCACTGGACAGGGCACGTGGTGGGATCGAGTTCGTTCGCCGAAGGGGCCGAAACCGTGAAGGGAAGCACGCCGACGTGGGCGAGATAGACCCGAAAATGTCGGAGATTCTGCTCGCTTACGCCGCCGAGTTCTTGGATCTCTCCGAGAGTCTGGAGATGGACCACGATGTCCTTCAGATGGCCGCTTTCTCCTGGAATCTGTCCTATATGCCCGACGCCGAAGCGGCGGCGTTCCTGGAAAAGGAACTTCTCAGCAAGCTGGGGTCGGGTCGGCGAGCACAACAGTACCGCGAGTTTATCAACGCCATGGTGGTCCGACGGTGGAAGATGTACCCGCACGTCCGGCGAATCATTGTGGACTGGGAGCTTGCTGATGAAGGGGATGGTCAGGCGCGATTGCTGGTCACCTCCATGCCCATCGAAGGGGAGGGGGTGTCATTCCTGGACCCCGAGCGTTCGCAAAGAGGTGACGGATAAACGCAAAATGGCGTAGGTGGGATGCGCCGCGTACATACAATTGAGAATCTGAAAGGACAGGGTGCTAATGACCACGTACAGGATTGCAGTGATCGGCGGCGACGGGACGGGCCCGGAGGTGACCGCCGAGGCGGTCAAGGTGATGAACGCCGCGGCCGCGAAGTTCGGCTTCAAGACGGACCAGGTGACGTTCGACTTCGGCGGTGAGCGGTATCTGCGCACGGGCGAAACGTTGCCCGACAGCGCCGTCGAGGAACTCCGGGCGTTTGACGCGATCCTCCTGGGCGCGATCGGGCATCCGGACGTCAAGCCCGGCATCCTGGAAAAGGGCATCCTGCTCAAGGCCCGCTTCGAGCTGGATCAGTACATCAACTTGCGGCCGGTCAAGCTGTATCCGGGCGTGGCGACGCCGCTGAAGGACAAGGGGCCGGAGGAGATCGATTACGTGGTCGTGCGGGAGAACACCGGCGACCTGTATACGGGCGCGGGCGGCTTCACGATGAAGGGCACGCCGAACGAGACGGCGATCCAGACGGCCATGTACACGCGGTTTCAGGTGGATCGCTGCCTGCGGTACGCCTTCGAATACGCCCGTAAGTACGGCAAGAAGGCCCGCGGCCGGGGCAAAGAGAACACCCTGGGCCTCGTGGGCAAGACGAACGTGCTGACGTACGTGTATGACCTGTGGGAGCGGGCGTTTCACGAGATGGGCCAGACGAACTACCCGGACGTCCGCCGCGATTATTACCACGTGGACGCCTGTTGTATGTGGATGGTCAAGAACCCGGAGTGGTTTGACGTGCTGGTGACGGGCAACATGTTCGGCGACATCATCACGGACCTGGGCGCGATCACCCAGGGCGGGATGGGCATCGCCGCCGGCGGAAACATCAACCCGGAGGGCGTCAGCATGTTCGAGCCCATCGGCGGCAGCGCCCCCAAGTACACCGGCCAGGGCGTGATCAATCCCCTGGCGGCGATCTGCGCGATGCAGATGATGTTGCAGACGCTCGGCCAGGAGGTCGCGGCCAGGAAGATCGAGGATGCCGTCAAGACCGTGACGAGCACGAAGCTCAAGAGTCTGGCCGCCGGGCGCATGGGTTACTCGACCAGCCAGGTTGGGGACATGGTGGCCGAGCTGGTGGCGCAATAGTCGCCAATGATGCCCGCGGTGGGGATGGGCGTTCATCAACAAGTGCAGATGGGGCGGGCTTGGGGCCCGCCTCTTTTTTGAGTCGCATGATGTGGGAGGTGCGCATGAAAGCCGGAATTACGAGTATCTTGGTGGTGGCGTGTCTGTGTCTGGGGGTCGCGCCGGCGTCGGCCGCGGAGAATATCCTCCGCAACGGCTCCTTCGAAGAGGCGCGGGGCGAACGCCCCGTGGGTTGGCGGCCACAGACGTACAGCGGCACGGGATCGTTCGGCTATGAGCCGTCCGGACGCACGGGCGAGCGCTGCGTGCGGATCAGCTCGACGACGGGGGCGGACGTCGGCTGGCTGACCCGTGTGCCGGTCAAGACTACGACCGACTACGTACTGAGCGGGTGGGTGAAGACCGAGGATGTGAAGGGCGCCCAGGGCGCCCTGCTGAACGTGCACAACATCCAGTCGGCCCGGACGAACGCGGTGAGCGGCACGAAGGACTGGACGAAGGTGGAGTGCCGCTTCAATACCGGCGCCAATGACCAGGTCGAGATCAACTGCCTGTTCGGGGGCTGGGGTCAATCCACGGGCACGGCGTGGTACGATGACATCTCGCTGGTGGAGGTCCCCACGCTGCCGTGGCGCCAGACGCACCCCGGCCAGAAACGCCAGGGGCGGGTGCAGATCGATGCGGGCAAGACGGCCCATCCGGTCTCGGAGTACATCTATGGACAGTTCATCGAGCACCTGGGTCGGTGCATCTACGGCGGCATCTGGGCCGAGATGCTCGAGGATCGCAAGTTCTTCTACGCCGTCCCGGCCAGGCGAGAGGCCTGGCAGCGGACGGGCGCCGGGGCGCGGGTGCTGCGGGATTCGCCGTGGAAGGTGGTGGGCCCGGAGGACGCCGTTCGCATGGCCAAGGATAATCCGTGGGTCGGCGAGCACACGCCCGAGATTACCGTAGCGGGGGAGCCGGCGGGAATCGCCCAAGGCGATTTGGGCGTGGTCGCCGGCAAGGGTTATGTCGGCCGCGTGATTCTGGCCGGCGAGGCCAAGGCCGCCCCCATCGAGGTGCGCCTGGTCTGGGGCGATGGATCGGAGGATTGCGACGTGGTTCGCATCGAGCGGATCAGCAAGGACTACGTCAAGTACCCCGTCTCGTTCCGCGCGGCCGACAGCAGCGACACCGCACGGCTCGAAATTGTCGGCCGGGGTCAGGGTACGTTTCGGGTCGGGGCCGCTTCGTTGATGCCCGCGGACCACGTGCAGGGCTTCCGCGCCGATACCCTCGGCCTGCTCAGACAGCTTGATTCGCCGGTGTACCGGTGGCCGGGCGGCAACTTCGTAAGCGGCTATGATTGGCGGGACGGGCTGGGCGATCCGGACAAGCGGCCCACGCGCACGAATCCGGCCTGGACGGGCCTTGAGACCAACGACGTGGGGCTGCATGAGTTCATCACGTTCTGTCGCCTGCTGGATGCGGAGCCCTATATCGCCGTCAACACCGGCCTGGGCAAGGTCGATGACGCCGGCCTGGAGGTGCAATACTGCAACGGTTCGGTGGACACGCCGATGGGCAAGTGGCGGGCCAAGAACGGCCACCCGGAGCCGTTCGGCGTCAAGTTCTGGGCCGTCGGCAACGAGATGTACGGCGGCTGGCAGCTTGGGCACATGCCCCTGGAGGAGTACGTCAAGAAGCACAACGCCGTCGCCGAGGCGATGTGGAAAGCCGACCGGGACATCGTGCTGGTCGCGGTCGGAGCCGTTGGGCGATGGAGCGAGGAAACGCTCAAGAACTGCGCCGATCACATGACGCACATCAGTGAGCATTTCTACTGCCAGGAGCGCCCGGACGTCGCCGCACACGTGGCACAGATCCCCGACAACGTGCGGCGGATCGCCGAGGCGCATCGGCGGTACCGTAAGGAGATTTCCGGGCTGGAGCACCGCGACATTCGGATCGCCCTGGATGAGTGGAACTACTGGTACGGCCCGCACGTCTTCGGCGAGCTGGGCACGCGGTACTTCCTCAAGGATGCGCTGGGCATCGCGGCCGGCCTGCACGAGTACATCCGCCACAGCGACCTGTACTGGATGGCCAATTATGCCCAGACGGTCAACGTGATCGGGTGCATCAAAACGACCAAGACGAGCGCGGCGTTTGAGACGACCGCCCTGCCGCTGATGCTCTATCGCAAGGAGTTCGGTGTCGCGCCCGTGGCGGTGAAGCACGAGCTGGCGCCGCTGGACGTGGTGGCGGCCTGGACGGCCGACCAGTCGGCCCTGACGGTGGCGGTGGTCAACCCGACGCCCGACACGGTGGACCTGACGCTGGACGTCGAGGGCGCGGTCCTCGCGGGACCGGGCACGGTGTGGACCATCGCCGGGGACGATCCGATGCTCTTCAACGATCCCGGCCAGGCGCCCGTGGTCAAGATCCGCACCCAGGGACTCGATGCGGCGCGGACGTTGACCAGCGAGCCGTTGAGCATCTCGCTCTATCGCCTGACCGTCCGCTGAGCCCGCGGCATTGACGCACGACGGCGTCCCGGTATGATAGGCGGACCGGGGCGCCGTTTTTGTGCGCCGCGTAGCATGGAAAGGCTTGCCGATGCCGGCCAACCTGACGCCCGAATACAAAAAGGCCGAAGATTGGTATCGCAACGCCGGTACCGATTCCGAGCGGCTGCTGGCGCTGGAGGAGATGCTGCGCACGATCCCCAAGCACAAGGGCACGGAGCACATGCGCGCCGATATCAAGCGGCGGATGAGCAAGCTGCGGGCCACGCTGGAATCGGGCGCCAAGAAGGGCGGCGCCAAGCACGTGGACGTCTTTCACGTGCCCAAGACCGGGGCCGGGCAGGTCGCGCTGATCGGCCTGCCCAACTGCGGCAAGAGCGCGCTGCTGGCGGCGCTGTCCAATGCGAAGGTACAGGTGGCCGATTACCCCTTCGCCAGCGACAAGCCCGTGCCGGGCATGATCCGTCACGAGGACGTGCAGATCGAGATGGTGGATATGCCGCCGATCACGGCCGACTACGCCGCGCCGGGGCAGGTCAACACCTACCGCCACTGCGACCTGATCGCGATCGTCGTGGACCTGGCGGGCGACGTGCTCGAACAGCTTCAGGTGTGCCTGGACTATCTCGATGCGCACCGATTGCTTCTGGAAGAGCCCTGCGAAGCCCAGGATGAGGCGGGCCAGCCTGTGGGCCACAAGGCATTTGTGATCTGCACCAAGGTCGACGCGGCGCCACCCCAAACGACCGAGACGCTCCGCGAGCTATGTGATCGCGACCTGGAGTTCATTGAGGTCAGCGCCACGACCGGCCAGGGCCTGGAGCACCTGACCCGGCGGATATTTGAGATGCTCGACATTGTGCGGGTGTACGCCAAGAAGCCGGGCGAGGAGGCGGATATGAAGGAACCGTTCACCCTGCCACGGGGGGCAACGGTGATGGACCTGGCGGTCAAAATCCACCGTGAGCTGGCCCAGAAGCTCAAGAGCGCCCGTGCGTGGAACAGCCCGACGGCCCACGATGGCCAAAACATCCCCCGGGACCACGTTGTGACCGACAAGGAGATCATTGAATTGCATTTTGCCTGAGCCGAGGTTACAATCCAGTCGTCGCGGGACACGGAAACCATCTTTGCAGCGGGAGAGGCGACTGATGGAATGCAAGAAGGAACGGAACCTGGACTTCTGTAATTGCACCTATCCGGGATGCAGTCGCAAGGGCGTGTGCTGCGACTGTCTGCAATACCATCTCAAGAACCGTGAGCTGCCGGGTTGCTGCTTCCCGGCGGACGCCGAGAGGACCTATGATCGCAGCTTCCGGGCCTTCGCCAAGGCGTGGAAGCTGTAGAGGATACGCATGATCCGTCCTCTTGGGCGGTTTGACGGTTCATGGGACGGCGAGGACAAGAGTGACCGACGGGTCCGGCGGTAAGGCCGGGTCGGTGGAGGAGCGGGCGTTGGCTCGTGCGTGGGATGATCGGCCGTTTGCGAAGGGCTGGTTTGAAGATCGCGCCCGTGCGGTGCACAGGGCGATGGGTCGGCCATCCTACAGGGCCTTGCTACAGTCTTACCGTGTGTGTTTCCCTGACGTGTGGGCATTCATTTCAAGTGGAGGAAGGTCTACCATGAACAAGGCATGTCAACCTGTGGTCCTGTTGTGCGCGGCGGCCCTTTGTGTAGGGGGCGGGCCGGCGGCGGCGAATCGGATTGCAAACCCCGGATTCGAGCAGCGCGGCGGCGACGCCGTGCCCGTGGGCTGGGGGGCGTGGGCCAGCGTCGGCTACATCTTCCCCTGGCAGGACGACGCGGCCAATGCCTTCGAGGGCAACAGCTACGTCGAGTTGCAGGATGTCTCCTGGGCCGTGGCGTTCTACCACAACGTCCCCGTCACGCCGGGAGAGACGATCTACTTCAGTGCGATGATTCGTAAGGCCCCGACGAGCACGGCCGCCACGGCGTCCGCGGAGTTGAAGTTCGAGTTCTACGGCGGCCTGGACAAGGCCGATCCGAGGGGCGAATCGCCGACGTATCCCGTGGTGACCGATCAATGGCAGGAATATACGCATCAGGCCGTCATCCCTGACGGGGTGAACTACATGACGGCCACGCTGGCGACCGGGGGAGCCGGGCAGGTCAACTGGTTCGACAGCATCTGGGTCGAGGCGTATCCGCGCAACTGGCACCAGGCCTCCTCGCCGCAGCCGGCCGATGGGGCCAAGGTGCCCGTCGCTCTGGACACCCTGCAATGGGTCAACCCCGACCCGAACGATCCGGCCCAGCCGGTGACGTGCACCGTGTACTTCACCGACCACTATCCCGAATACGGCCTGTATCCGGGCGATCCGAACTTCCTGAACTACGCCGCCGCCATCGTGACGGATGAAGCGGTCGACTCGGTGAACCTGCTGGAACTGCCTGAGCCCATTATCCTGGAGTTCGGGCGGGACTACTTCTGGCGGGTGGACTGCACGGACCCGACGATGGGTGCAACGACGATCGGACGCGTATGGCGGTTCACGGCGGACAACACCCCGCCGGAGGTGGACGCCGGGGCGGATGTCTTCACGTGGCTGACCGAGGGATCGGTGAGCGTCCAGATGCTGCCTGCGGTCAGCGACGATGGGCGACCGGACCCGCCCGGCGAACTGAGCTTGACGTGGGCCACCGTCCCCCCTGACGCGGCCAACATCGAAATCACGGGCGAGAACGACGAGCAGGCATGGGCGACGATGACGGCCTTGGGTTCCTACGTGATGCAGCTTACGGCCGACGATTCCGAGTTGACGGCGTCGGACACGATGACGATTCACGTGCTGGCGACGGCGTGCGAGGCGGCCAAGGCCTCCGGGATTCCGCTCTCGCCCGCGGACCTGAACGAGGACTGCCACGTGAACGTCCTTGATCTGGCGGAGATGGCGGCCCAGTGGCTGGTGTGCACGAGCCTGGATTGCCCGTAGAAGCCTGTTGAAAAAGGTGTCACCCCGGACTTGATCCGGGGTCCACGCTCAGCGTGTAATGTGTCTCTGCCCGAAAAGCGTGGATTCCCGCTTTCGCGGGAATGACATGCATGGGCGGTATTGTCGATTGTGCGTTTCTCAACGGACTGCTAGTGGTCGGTCAGAGGCCCGCTTTCCACTCGAGGATGTCATCGGGTTCGGCCAGGCAACCTTCGGGCAGGCCCTTGAGGATGGTTTGTGCGAAGGTGGTCTTGCCGATCGCCTCGGGGCTGTGCGCATCCGAGCCATAGACGAGCTTAACGCCGGCGCGGAGGGCCGGCAGATAGAGACGGTGCCACTGTTTTTGGTAATAGCCGTTCAGACGGTTGCCGGTCAGTTCGTTGATCTCCCAGGCGACGCGATGGGCGGCGCTGACCTCGGCGGCCTCGGCCAGTGTGGCCAGGATCGTCTCGAAGTGGGCATCCAGGTCCACCGCGGCGGCAGCCAGCCGGCCGGGGTGCGCCAGCGTGTGGACGGCCGGATTCGAGACGATGCCCAGCAACGCCGTCCGCCACAGCTCCAAGAACCGCTCGCCCGGCAGCGTACAGTCGTCCGGACTCATCGGATAGGTGCCCGCCGTCGGCACATAGTGAAAGCCGGCGACGACATACTCAATCGCGCTGAGCTGATCGGTGACGAGTCGCCCGTCGCCGTAGTTGCCGTCCACGTCCACCTCGGCGCCGACGATCACGCGGCACCGATGCCGCACGCCCGCGAGTTCCGCACGGATCGCCGTCACGACGGGCAGGCCGTCGGCCGAGTAGATGTGATCGGTGATGGCGATCGTCTTCAGGCCCAGAGCGTCGGCGCGGGCGCAGATCGCGGCCACGTCCATGTTCACGGCATGGCCGCAATAGTCAGTGTGGATGTGCATGTCATAGTGGATCATGGAGCGAGTCCTTCCATGGCAAGGGCGTGCACGGCCCGGTGCTCGGACCGCCACATATAGATGCCCAACAGCCACGCCGCCGCGAAGCCCGCGGGGGTCAGGCGCAGGACGACGTGCGGCCCGAAATGATCGGCGACCGGGCCAAGCACCATCTGCGACAGACACGCCAGCCCCCATACGCCACCGATGATGAGCCCCATACGCCGCCCCAGGCCCGGACCGGGGGCCCGCCGCGCCAGGGAGATCATCAGAGGATAGGCTCCGAAGCCCAGGAAGCCTACGACGAACAAAACAAACAGCGCCCACGTTTGCTCGATATGCATGATCGCCAGGAACAGCAGAGGCAGACTCGATCCGATCGCCACGACGGCGGTTCGGATTTCCCCCCATCGGTGCGCCAGGCACCCCAGGACCAACGCCCCGACCCCACCGCCAAGCATATACATCATGACGGCCAGACCGCCCATCTCATGGGCATAGAGCCGCTGCGGCAGGATCCAGGTGAGCACCGCCGAGGTGATACCCGCCAGCGTGGTCAGGGCCATGATCTGCCAGAACGGGGACACGCAGGGATGGTTCTTGGCGACGGTTGGAGGCGCCTGGGGCGGGTCCTGATCGCGTGCCAGCCGCAACCGCAGGGGGGTGATCAACAGAATCGCCCCTATGGGTAGGATGAAGAAGGCGTACAATCCGGCCAGGCCGTAGGAACGAACCAGGACCGGGGCCAACACACTGCCCAGGGCAAATCCGCCGACGCCGCCGGCCATGTAAAACCCCGTGCTCACCGACGGGCTGATGCAGTCCAGGGCGTGGATAGCCCGCATGGCTTCAGGGTGCACGATGCCCACGCCGATACCGCCCAGCAGAACCAACCCCAGCATAAACAGATATGACGCCTGGCCGTCTGGCAGAAGTGCGGCCAGGCAGATGCTCATGCACAGCGCCAGGCCGATCTGCTGGAAGACGGGACGGTCGTTTTCCGCTCGCCAGTGTCCCGTGAGCACCTGAACACCGTTGCAGGTCAGGTTGTAGATACCGAGCAGCCAGCCTCCCGCGGCCACGGCGCCGAACATGCGACCGGCCAGGTTGATCCGCCAGGCAAAATGGTCCTGGAAGGCCGGTAGAACCGCATGCATCACGCCGGGGGCCAGATCGATCACGAAATGAACGGCCGTGAGAGCGAACAAATGCAGCCAGGCATGGGCGCGTCGTTCAAGAGCCATCGCTCATCGGGTCCTTCTATCGGCAGCGGCCCCGTTTTCGGGCTCGCAGATCAGTCGAAACACGTCGTTTTCCCGGACCAGCCGGCAGTCACAATCAAAGGCCCGGGCCAGAACCTCGCTGCGCAACACCTGCTCAATCGATCCGCAGGCCAGCACCTGCCCCTCCTTGAGGATCAGGGCGTGCCTGATCCAGGGCCTGAGCTCCTCGACGTGGTGCGTGACCCACACGATGACCGGGCTGTCGGCATGGGATGCCAGCCGCTCCTGATCCCGCAGGAAGCGCTCCCGCGCCGCGGGGTCAAGCCCCACGCACGGCTCATCCAGAATCAACACGGCCGGGTCCTGCACCAGGGCCCGCGCGATGAGCACCCGCTGTTGTTCCCCCTGACTAAGAATCTCGTACCGCTGGTGCTCGCAGGCCAGGGCGCCGGTTATCGCCAGGGCCCGGCGGACCTTGGCGCGTTCGTCGTCGGTCACGTCACGGTACAACTGCAACGATGCATCCAGCCCGCCGGCCACGACCTCCCATGCGCATTCGCGCCCGTTCAATCGCGTCGTCAGGGCGTTGCTCACCCAGCCGATGCGGCGACGCAACCGGGGGATATCGGCCTGGCCGAAGCATTGCCCCAGGACCCGCACGCGTCCGTGGCTGGGCCATTCGTAGCCCAGGATGACCTTCAGCAGGCTGGTTTTGCCCGATCCGTTGGCGCCGAGCAGGGCCCAGTGCCGCCCGCGCTCGATCCGCCACGTAATGTGGCCGAGGATGCGACGGCCATCACGGACCAGGGACACGTCGTCAAGATGCACCACCCCCTCGGCCATGCTTCACCCGACCGGACTGAAGGCCTGGCCGGTGAGGCGCTCGTAGGCTTCGATGTACTTGGCGCTGGTCTTCTGGGCGATGTCGTCGGGCAGCTCGATGCCGGGGCCGGACTTGTCGAAGTGAACCGCTTCGAGGTAGTTGCGGACGAACTGCTTATCGAAGCTCTCCTGGTCGCGGCCTGGCTGATAGGTGTCGGCCGGCCAGAAGCGCGACGAATCCGGCGTCAGGACCTCGTCGATCAGGATGATGCGATCATCGATCCGCCCCCATTCGAACTTGGTATCGGCCAGGAGAATCCCGCGCTCGGCGGCGTAGTCGCGAGCCTTGCAGTAGACTTCAATGCTCTTGTCGCGCACGTAGGCGGCGGCCTCGGCGCCGAGGATGTCCGCGGCCCGGTCAAAGGGGATGTTCTCATCGTGCTCGCCCTGCTCGGCCTTGGTGGCCGGGGTGAAAATCGGCTCGGGCAGCCGGTCGCACTGCTGGAGGCCCGGCGGCAGGGCCACGCCGCAGACGCTTTGGGTCTGCCGGTATTCCTTCCAGCCCGACCCGGCCAGGTAGCCCCGCACCACGCACTCGACCGGCAGCACGTCGGTCTTGTGTACGAGCATGGAACGCCCGACCAGTTGGTCGGCGTATTGGCCGAAGGGATCGGGGAATTGGTCCACTTGATCGGTGATCAGGTGGTTCTCCACCACGTCGGCCAGGAAGTCGAACCAGAACCGCGAAATCTGCGTGAGCACCTGCCCCTTGTAGGGGATGCCGCTTTTCATCACCACGTCAAACGCGCTGATGCGATCCGACGCAACGATCAGAAGGGAGTCGCCAAGGTCGTAGATGTCCCTCACCTTACCGCGTCGCGGGGCCACACCGGGAATATCCGTTTGCAAGATGACACGGGCCATGAATCCATCCTTTCCTGCGACGGTCTGCCGCTCGCCGGCGACCACCGGGGCGGTATCCTAGGGACGGACCCCCACCCTGTCAAGGACGAATGGCCCAGACGGGCGACGGCCTTGACCGCCCCTCGCGGGGGTTCTATACTCCGGCGATGCCTCGGATTACCATCGTCACGGTCAACTGGTACAGCGGCTGCTATCTGGCCGATCTGGTCGCCCATCTTTGCGCCAAGGCACACGATCCGCAGGCGTTGGCCTTCCTGGTGATGGATAACACCGCCGGGCGGGATGGCGACCTTCGGGAATTGACGGCCGTGCGGGCCCAAGTCCACGTGGAACCGTTGGATACGGCGGGCCGGACGGGCTCACGGGCCCACGCGATGGCCCTTAACCGTGCCATGGGGCTGTTGGCGACAGAGTATTGCCTTGTCGTGGACCCGGATGTGCACGTGTTCGAGCCCCAGTGGGATCGGTTCTGCCTGGAGGAGTTGGACCAACACGGGGCGGCCGCGATCGGGGCCCCCTACCCGCCGTGGAAGGTGGGCAAGTATCACGATTTTCCCAGCCCGCCGTTTTGCCTGTTCAACGTCGAGGCCCTGCGGCCGACCGGACTGGACTGGACGCCCTTCTGCCGGGGGCCATTGGGGGACATGGGGACGTTCGCGCTTCGCCAAGTGGGGCGGCTCGGCCCCATCGTGACGCGGCGGCGCTACGAGCGGTCATGCTGGTGCCGCCGGTGGGCGGCGTGGGCGGAGCGGCGACTGGGCGTCTTCAGCCGGGACACGGGCTGGCGGATCGCCCGCGAGGCACGGCGACAGGGCCTGCGGTCGGTGCTGTTCGAGACGGTCGTGGCGCCCGGCCACGGCATCGCGGTGTCGGGCACGCCGCGGGAGCGGGCGCTGGCGGCCCTGGCGGGTCAGTACGAGCTGTTCGCATGGGCGGGCCGCCCCATCGTGGCCCACAAGTACGGCTCGGCGGGTTGGCCCTGGCGGACGGAGCTCGGAGATGACCTGGAACATTGGCAACGCTGCATCGCCACGGTCGAGGCGGGTGAGGCGATGGGCGATCCGGCGGAGGAGCGATGAGCGCAATCGCCAAGCCGGTCCGTTTGCCGCGTCACCGCTGGGCCCAGGCCGCGCGATGGGGTCTGATGGCGGTCTGTCTGGGCTACCTGGCGTGGTTCTTCATGCGGAATCGGGACACGCTGGAGGTGGCGTTTTCGCTGCGGCCGAGCCTGCTGGCGGGGATTCTGCTGCTGCAACTGGTCTATTACGGCCTGCAGGGGTGGCGGTTTCGCATCGTCATGGAGAAATGCAGCGGCGTGCGGCTGCCCATGTGGCCCTGGCTGCGGCTGTTCATCCTGGGCCGGTTCTTGAACATCATGCTCAGCCAGGCGGGCAACGTCTACCGCAGCGTTCGGCTCAAGCGCGACTTCGGCGTGTCATACACGCGGTACATCGGCGGCTTTGCCTCGATGCTGTGGCTGGATACGTGCATGAACCTGCTCGTCGCGGTCGCGGTGATCCTGCTGTTCGAGCCGGGCTTTCGGATCGGCACGGTGCGGGCGTGGAGCGCGATCGCCGTGTTGGCGGTGATGGTGATCGTCGCGCCGCTCGCGGCCGAGCGCCTTCTGCGAGGGCTGCACTTTCGCCGCGCGCGGCTGGACTGGGTCCACGGCCGCCTGTCCGAGGTCCTGCGGATCACGGTGGCCAACCTGCACGACCCGGTGTACCTGTTGAAGATCTTCGGGCTGGGGCTGCTGGTGTTCGGCCGCACGGTGTGGCTGTTTGACCTGTATTTCCGGGCGTTCGGGGTGGAGGTGCCGCTGCCGGCCCTGGCGGTGTTCTATACGCTGTTCAAGCTGAGCTTTTTCGTGATGCTGACGCCCGGCAACCTGGGTGTGCAGGAGATCGCCTGGGGCTTTTTGAGCGAGCAGATGGGCCTCGGCATGGCGCGGGGCGTGCTGATGTCGGCGTTCATCCGCGTGGTCGGCCTGGTTGTCATCGGCGTGTTGGGGCTGGCGTGCGGGGGTTGGGACCTGCTGCGGCGGCGCGACCAACTGGCGACCGTGGCCGAGCAGCCCGATGAGACCGGCCCGCTGGCCCCGCCCGAGGTATAGCGAAAAGCCCCCTGCTCGAGCAGCAACGATCCGGCCGTGGGCCGTGGTTCCGCCATGCGGTTACCGTTTGACCTGCCGCCAGAACCCTCTCGAGCCGACACTGCCAATACGTGGCAGAAAGGCGGGCAAGAAACCACCGATCGCAGCCCCAGACGGCGAGCCTCGACCCTTGAAATGACGCCAAATGAGGGGTACAATCGTGGCGTCAATGGACCGCCTGGGTTTGGAAATCCACCGAGCCCATAGGACAGGCAGCCCACGTTTCGGGCGATGAAGACCGGAGTTCAGGGGCATGCAAGGAAGAGCGAAGATGTGGTATGGGGTCGCGGCGGGAGCTGTTGTTCTGTTGGTCCTGCTGTACATCGTCGCCCGTCATCGGAGCCATGCGCGGCTGGAGCAACGGATCAGGGACTTGCAGGCCAAGGGGTACCCGACGACGTACGATGAGCTGATCGAGCAGCGCGAGCTCCCGCCCGGTGTGCCCAATGCGGCGGATCTCTATATCAAGGCCTTTATGGCTTACCAACCGCCCTCGGCGGCAGCCAACCCGTTTCTACCTCTTTACGGAAACGTGAACTGGTCGGAGGAGGACTACAGTCTGCCGGAGGCGAGTCGGATCGCCTTGGCCGAGTTTTTGAACCGGAACGCTGAGGCCCTCGAATTGCTCCATCAGGCCGGACAAGTCAAGGACTGCTATTATGGACCGGACCCAAGCTGGCCGTCGTTGCCAACCACCCCGCACAAAGCGGCACTGAACGACGCGCGTCGTTTGCTCGTATTGGCCGCCGGGGACGCGATCATGCGGGGCGATGCCGAGACGGCGTGCCAGTACATCATGGACGGCTTTGAGCTGGGGCGATCCCTCGATCGCGGTTTCGGCGCCATGGACGCGATGATACAGTGGGCACTGTACGGCATAGTCGTTCGGTTGACGCAGGATGCGCTGAGTCATCTCGATTTCGAGGAGTCCCGGTTGGCCCGGCTCCAGCAACTTCTGAGCGACATCGAACAATATCGGTCGCTCGTGGTCGAAGGCGAGATGGTCTACATTCTGGAAAGCGCGCGAGCCGGCAAGCTGTACGCGCACTGCGGGCTCAATCCGGCCATCGCGTATTCCGGGCTGGCGCCACAGGCTGTAATCGCCTGTCTGGATCGCCTCGAAGAAACCATCGAGGCCGAGAAACTCCCAATACACGAGCGGCTGCGATGTTTGGACCGGATTCACGACGAGGCCGTGCGCCCGACACTCTCCTGCGCCTTGTCTCGTCTGAGTTATCCTTCCGTGGACCGCATAAACAGGATATGCCTATACGCACGTATGCGGCTGACGCTGGCCCGCGTGGCGGTTGGCATCGAGCGGTATCGCTCGGCACAGGGCCGGTTACCCGATCGTCTGGAGGCTCTGGTGCCAGACTATCTCGCCGTCGTACCCCTGGACTTCGACGGACAACCCATCCGCTACGAGAGGAGCGGCGCGGGGTATGTCGTCAAGTCCGTCAGCATAAATTTTCACCCATGGGCAGCGGGCCGTCTCCAATCGCCCGCATTTACTCAGACATGCGAGTTCACCGTCAAACACTGAAGAGAGATCCAAAGAGCAGCCCATCAGTCTCTACAAGCGTTACTGACCGAAGGGGGGCGATTCTCAGGCCGGTTCGTCGGTGCGTATCTGGCGGCGGATCTCGTTGAGCAGGTTGATGGCCTCGATGGGGCGTTCGTCATTCGTCCCGCATCTGCTTGTATCGCCCCAGTTCTTCCGGCGAAATCTCATCGGGCGGTACGAGCCTGTAATGCCGCTCGCACACGACCCGGACCCCCTCTTCGGTATCTGCGAACTCGAACATCGCGATCGAATCATCCCGAATGAACTGGGCCGCGATGGGCCGACAGACGAGGTTCGGAAACTTCTGGGCACACATGGCCATATCCTGCAGAATTTGCACGATGTTCAGTTTGTCCCGGCCACCCTTGGCCTGAACCGGAAGGATGTACTGGGTCCCCGATCGGTCCATTCCAACGTACAGTTCATCGGTCTCCACTTGTCCCATATCGGCCACCGCCGTGCGAAGATGATTCTGCAGCGAGTAGCACGTAATCCGCGTGAAGATATCGAGCAGTCGGTTGTACCGAAGTTTCGCCAGGAGGGCCTGCTCATCGGAGAGGGCATAGCTGGCGATGATTCCCGGCGTGGCATCAGGCAACTTGATCTTGCCGTAGTTCGGGTTGGGCTGCAAGTCAATCTCCGGCTGCATCTCAAAGCGATATCGGCCCTTTCCCGCGGGGAGGATATACCACGTCATGCCCGTCGCACACGTCTCGCTGACTCTTACGGGTAACTCACTCCGGTACCGAAACGTGTACACCACGTCACCCAGGTTTTTGGGCAAACGGATGTTCAACTCCGCCGCAAAGCGTTCGAGCTCCTCCCGCTCGAACGTGAACTGTGTGCATCCCGGCTCATAATGATGGAAGAAGATCGCCTCGATCAGCCGTTCATATCGGTTTTTGCCCGCCATTCCGATCTCCTGGACTCATCCATCCCACCGCAACAGAACCACCTCCTCGTTGAGTTGTTCCTTCGTCGCCGTCGCCAGACGGGTCCGAAACAGGTCAATCCCCAAAGGCGTATAGCCGAGCGATTCGGCGATCTCGGCAAGCAGGTGGCCCGTTCGAATCATGATCCGCAGATACGATGCCTGATCGCCGACCACGTAGGCCAGAATGGCCCCGGGCTTGAGCACCCTACGCATATCCGCCAGATGGCGGTACATCCCGCCGAAGTACAACTTCGTCACACGGGCGTAAAGCCGTTCAAACCCCGACGTTTTTCCCATTTCGATCCGACGCCGCTCGATCTGCTCGGCGATATCGACGACCTTGTTGTACTCCGCGATATGTTGATCGTCGTCGTCTTCCTTGTACACGTTCCGCGTGTTGGACCGCAACAAGCCCTTCTTCAGGTCACGCAGTTGCTGCATGTCCGCCAGAAACCCCAGGAGTACCGATTCCAGGCGTGTGGTTCGGGTGTAATCCTTCTCGTTCGGATACGGCGGCGACGTGAATACGAAGTCCACCGACGCCGGGGCCACGTACGCGCCGGGTCTTCGCGCATCGCCGAACACCACCGTCGCCGGCACGGCCGCCAGGGCCGCATGGTCTTGAAGGTCCTCGGCCATCCGCCGCACCTGCCGAAGCCACGGATCCAGCATCGGTGCATCTCGCTTGGGTTTTCTGACCCCCACCTCCGGCCCGAAATGGAGATTGCTGGCCGATTCCACCACCGCCTTGGCGAAGGCCAGCTTCAGGTGCCCCACGGCCTGCGAGCGGGACTGTTCAATTTCCTCATAGAGCAACAGGGCCTTGTGCAGGGGCAGTGGACTGATGGAGTTTTTCAGAATCAGGCGCATCTTCTCGGTGGGCAACGTCCGCAACGGCTTCGGCTCGGACGGGAGCCGCAACTCCAGAGGCACATCCGACAGGCCCTCCGACTCCAGCCGCCGCAGCGTACGGTCATGAATCGCCCGTGCCTCGGTACGCAGCGCATCCGGATCGACGGTCCAATCGGTCTTCACGGAACACGCGAAGTGCGACATCGGAACCGCCTCAATGCCGCGACTGGGGATTCCCATCTTCTTGCATTCCACGATGGTGGTCCCCGTCCCACAGAAGGGATCCAGCACCATGTGGGCCGGCCCGACATCGAAGCGGTCGAGGAAATCCCGCACCAGATGCGGCGGAAATGACAGCACAAACCTGTACCAGTCATGAATCGGCTGATCTGCCGCACGGAGTTTGTTGGCGATCCCGTTATGCAGCCGTGTGCCCATGCCGTTCTACATCCTTAGCGCCCCGTTGGGCGTGACCGACAATTTGCGGACAGGCTGCGGTTCCAAAAGCTGCGTTGGGTTGATTGATCGGCAGTGGACGCACTCCCACGCTCGGCGCACACTCCAAAGTGCCTGCAACCCGGCCGCGGCATCCTGTCCGGACCATAATGCACCACAATACCACAGGCCAGTTACAGGTGCCAGGGTCAAAAATCAGCTCCTTGTCTGCGGATTTGAAAGCTGCTGGCGGATTTCGTTGAGCAGGTTGATGGCCTCGATGGGGGTGAGCTGGTTGACGTCGATGGAGGCCAGGCGGTCGAGGACGGATTTGTGCTGCTCGACGAAAAGCGTATCGGGCGCGGTGCGCTCGCGGGCGAGGCGGTCGCCGGCGGCCTCGCGGACGAAGGTGCTCTCCAGGTCTTCCAGCACCTCCTGGGCACGCCGGGTGATCTCGCGGGGCAGGCCCGCCAGCCGGGCGACGTGGATGCCGTAGGACTTGTCCGTGCCGCCGGGCACGATCTTGTGCAGGAACACGACCGAGCCCTGCCATTCGCGGACGGCGACGTTGTAGTTCCGCACGTTGACCAGCAACTGGCCCAGTTCGGTGAGCTGGTGATAATGCGTGGCGAACAGCGTGCGGCAGCGGACGTGGTTGGCGATGTGCTCGGTGATGGCCCAGGCCAGGCTCAGCCCGTCATAGGTGCTCGTGCCGCGGCCCACCTCGTCGAGGACCACCAGCGAGCGGTCCGTGGCGTTGTTGACGATGTTCGCGGCCTCGGTCATTTCGACCATGAACGTGGATTGGCCCCGCAGTAGCTCATCCGCCGCGCCGACGCGGGTGAAGATGCGGTCGACCAGGCCGACGTGGGCCTCCTCGGCGGGGATGAATGACCCGGCCTGGGCCATGAGCACGAGCAGCGCCACCTGGCGGATGTAGGTGCTCTTGCCGGCCATGTTGGGCCCGGTCAGGATCATCACGTCCCCATGTTCGCCGCCGATATCGAGGTCGTTGGGCACGAACTCCGAACCCATCGCCTCAGCCAGGACCGGATGGCAGCCACCGCGGATGACCAGGGTGCGGTCCTCCGTGACCCGCGGCCGGGTGTAGCGTCGGCGGCGGGCGGTGTAGGCGAAGCAGGCCAGGCAATCCAGCGTGGCGATCACATCGGCCAGGGCCTGAATGCGGGCAACATATTCGGCGGCCCGGCTGCGGACCCGCTCGAAGAGCTGCTGCTCCAGGGCCAGGGCCCGTTCGCGGGCGCCGAGCACATCCGTTTCGTAGGTCTTCAGCTCGTCGGTGATATAGCGCTCGGCGTTCTTGATGGTCTGCTTGCGGACGTAGTGGGCGGGCACCGTGTCGGATTGCGAGCGGGGCACCTCGATGTAGTAGCCGAAGACCTTGTTGTAGCCGACCTTGAGGTTGGCGATGCCGGTGGTTTCGATCTGTTTCTGCTGGAAGGCGGCCAGCCAGTCGCGACCATCGCGGCCGATGCCCCGCAGGCGGTCCAGCTCCGGATCGAAGCCGGACCGGATCACGCCGCCATCGGTCAGTCGGTTGGGGCCCTCCGGGTCGATCGCCCGCTCGAGCAGATCGGCCAAGTCGTCCATCCCATCGCACCGACGGCATAGGTCCATGAGCCGATCCGCGCTACACTCGCTCAGGGCCCCACGCAGCTCCGGAACCCGTCGCAACGTCGCGCCCAGGCATACCAGGTCCTTGGGCCCGGCACGGAGGGTGCTGATCCGCGCGGCGATCCGCTCCAGGTCGGCGACGGACTGCAACAGGTCGCGCAACCGGTTGCACCGCCGCTCGTCGCCCGCCAACTCGGCGACCGCGTCCTGCCGCAACTCAATCGCCCCCACGTCCCGCAGGGGCATGCACAGCCAGCGGCGTAACATGCGGGCGCCCATGGGCGTGAGCGTCTGATCCAGGCATTCCACGAGCGTGCCGCGGGTGCTCTCCGTGCGGATCGTCCGCAGGACCTCCAGCGAGCGGAGGCTGGCGGGATCAATCTGCAGGAACTGCGACCGCTCGACCTTTTGGATCGTGCGGACGTGGGCAAGCGCGGTCTTCTGCGTCTCATCCAGGTATTCGAGGACCGCCCCGGCGGCAGCGATGCCGGGATCGTCGTCGCCGATGCCGAAACCCTCGAGCGTGGCCGTGCCGAAGTGCCGCAGCAGGCGGCTGCGGGCGGTGTGCGGGTCGAAATACCAGCCGGGCCGCTCGGTCACCAGCGCGCCGGTGAGCGTGCGTATCTGCTCGGCCCAACGGCGGCTCTCGGCGGCGAACAGCTCGCGGCCGGCCTCGGGCAGGAGGACCTCCTTCGGCGCCAGACGCAACAACTCGTCAATCACGTGCTTGGGATGCACCTCCTGGACGAAGAAATGGCCCGTGCTGATATCCACCCAGGCCATGGCGTTGTGGCGGGGCCCGGTGACGACGGCCGCCAGAAAGTTGTCCTCGCGATCGTCCAGCAGCATCTCATCGGTAAGCGTGCCTGGCGTGACGATACGGACCACGTCCCGCTTGACGACGCCCTTGGCCTGCTTGGGGTCCTCGACCTGCTCGCAGACGGCCACCTTGTAGCCGGCCTGGAGCATCTTCTTGAGGTAGTTGTCCACCGCGTGATAGGGTACGCCGGCCAGGGGGATGGCCGCGTCGCCCTTGCTGCGGCTTGTCAGGGCCAGCCCCAGCACCTGTGAGCAGATGCGGGCATCCTCATAAAACGTCTCGTAAAAGTCCCCCATCCGGAAAAAGAGAATCGCATCGGGGTACTTCTGCTTGAACCGGTGAAACTGCTGCATCGCCGGGGTCAGTTTTGGGTTCGTCTGGGTCATCCTGGTGTCCGCCGTGTCGGCTGTCGTCGCGGTCAGCCCACCTTTCGGCTACCTGTCGGGCACATCCGGTGCCTCGTCCACTCCTCGGTGGGACGGCGTGTCGATTATATGCGGGGTGGGTCGTTTTACAACCGCCCAGCCGAGGGGTTCGGACCGGGGTCGCACCGGTCTGCGTCGCCCCCGAGCGGCCCTTCGAGCAAGGTCTTGAGCAGATCGCGGGCCACAGCGCGACTCGGAGCGACGGCGAGCTGCTCGACCAGGTACCGCTGGCGATCGGTAAAAACAACAGGTGCATCCGACGGGATGGCCGGGCCGGTTGTGATCCGCCGGATCGCCTCGGCGAGTCGGTCCAGGCCTTGCCCGGTCAGGGCGCTGAGGCCCGCCGTCTCGGCCCAGCCGGAGGGTTCGGGCACCGTGGGTGCGGGGGCAAGATCGGTTTTGTTCCAGACCAGGATCGCGGGGGTCTCTGCAGTGGGCGGACGGATGGGGGCCGACCCGTGGGCGGCGGCATCGGCGACCCACACCAGCAGGTCCGCGCGCTCGATGACGCGACGGGTATGCTCCTGGGCCGCCTGATCCGGTCCGTTGGCGGATGGCAGCGAGGTGTCCAGGCCGGCGGTGTCGGTGAACTCCAGGACCAGCGATTCCAGACGACACGTGGCGGTGACGTAGTCGCGGGTGGTTCCGGGGTAATCGGCAACAAGGGCCAGCGTCCGGCCCGCCAGGGCGTTGAGGAGGGTACTCTTGCCGCTGTTCGGGGGTCCGATAATCGCGACGATGCACGGGCGCAGCATCCAGGCGGCCACGCGGCTCCGGGCGAGCACCTCGCGACAACACCGGTGCACATCGGCCATCTCCACTGCGTCCAGGCTGCTCAAAAGCCCACGGGCCCAGGCACCCAGACCCGATGTCGGTTGGCTTGCGATCAGCCGAACCCCCTCAAGGGTCACCGCACGGGCCTGCGCCAAACGGGCCTCGATGCCGATCGGGTCCAGGCCTTCGGCGGCAAATCGCTCGGCCAGGGCGACCTCGAAAGGTACGATGTGCACTCCCCAGCGGATCAGAAGGCCCACGATCCGCTCGACAAGCAGCGGGCTGCCATGGCAGTGAATCGCCCACCGCTCGGGGTCCTCGCAGGCCAGGACCACCTGGTCCACGCGTTGGGAACCGTCGACGATCCAGCCGACGGCGACCTGACCGGGCGGGGCCGGGCCCGACCGACCCGACGTGGATCGAAAGACCTCCTTCAATACCGCCAACGCATCGGGACCGTACAATTCAATCGTCGCCATGGCCGCCGGCCCCTTGGCCGTGGCCACGCAGGCGGCGGAGCGCCGGGACGACGAGGGTTTCGTGGGCGGCGTCATTCTGTGACACATCTCCGTACTTGACAGGATGGTTTCGGATGGATTGTAGGGCAGGCGCATTTTCCTTGCAATGGTCCGACGGCGACCTATACTGTGTCGGTTTCGCCGGGTGCAGTGGGTGTCCTTCCGGAAAGGAACCGAGAGAATGAACATCGTCAAATGGATGCGCAAGAACAACCGCAAGCTCATGGCCTTCGTCGTGATCTTCATCATGGTCTCGTTCGTGGGAGGCTATGCGCTGCAAACGCTGCTGATGCAGTTGGGCGATACCGGGGCCAAACCGATCTGGACATATCGCGGCGGAAAGATCACGCCGCGCGACATACAGGCCGCCGAGCAGGACCTTCTGATCCTGCAGCGGTTACAGATGCCCCTGTTCCTGGGCGTCAAGCGCTCGGCGCTGGGGCCGGACCTGTGCGCCTTGATGCTGGGGCACGTTCTGTTCGGCGACGCCGCCGATGCAGCGGACCTGTATGAGCAGTTGCAGATGGCGCGGATGCGCGGGCAAGTGCCGCTGAGCAGTGAGCAGTTGGATCAGGCGTTCACCACGGAGACCGGGATTGGGCCCCGGGCCTGGATCCTGTTGACGGCCGAGGCGGCTCAGGCCGGATGCGTGGTCTCGCGGGCCGAGGCGACTCAGACGCTGAAGGCGCTGGTGCCGCAACTGTATCCCGGACCCGAGGGGCAACCGGGTGTGACCGCCGACCAACTGGTTCGCCTGATGATCGAGCGCGATCGCATTCCCGAGGATCGTATCCTGGACACGTTCGCAAGGCTGCTGGCGGTGCTCAATTACGCCCGGATGGTGACGGTCGGGGAGGACGTGACCGTGGCCCAGATCCGGGCCCACGTAGCCCGCAAGGGCCAACCGATGGTCGAGGTCGCCGGCGAGCGGATCAGCGCCGCCTTTGTCCCATTCGAGGCCGACCGATTTCTCGATCAAGTCGGCGAACCGACCGAAAAGGAACTGCAAGACCAGTTCAACACCTTCAAAGACGTGCTGCCGGGCCGGCCCACGCCGGAGAATCCGCACGGGTTGGGTTATAAGCTGCCCAGTCGGGTGCAATTGGAGTATCTGCTCGTTCGCCACGCCGACGTTCGCGCCGTGGTGGCGCCGCCCGGTCCGGAGGAGATGGAGGCCTTCTACCAGAACAACAAGAACGCCGAGGAATACCGACACATCTTCCAGGAGACGCTCCCGGCCGATCCGAACGATCCGGACGCCGCCACCACACGGATCAAGAACTATCCGGAGGTGGCCTCGCAGATCGAGACGATCCTGCATCGCCGCAAGGCCAACCGCACGGCGGACATGATTATCAACGAGGCCCGCACGCAGGCCGAGGCCCCGTTCGTGGGGCTCGACCCGCAGAAGGTCACGGCCGAGGAGCTGGCCAAGCGGGCGGCGGACTATGGGGCGATCGCCCAACAGGTGGGGGCCGCACATGGTGTGGAGATGCACAGCGGCAAGACGGGGCTCCTGAGCCCGACCGATCTGGCGGCCGACGCGACGTTGAGCCAACTGAGCCTACAGGGGCAAACCCGCATGCCGGTTCGGCTGGCCAAGCTGGTGTTCGCTGTTGAGCCGCTGGCCGAAACGCGTCTGGGTCGGTTCGAGGGCTCGCCGCCGGTACGTTGGGCCAACATCGGCCCGCTCAAGGATCGCTTCACGGAGAACACGCAGATGACCGCGATCGTGCGGATCGTGGAGGTCAAGCCGGCCGAGGTACCCGCGGGCATCGACGTGGAGTACAGCACGCATGGCGTGGTGCTCAACGACTCGCCGGCTAAGGACGATGTCTTCCGTCTCAAGGACCGCCTGATCGAGGACGTCAAGCGGATCAAGGCCCTACCGATCGCCACGCAGCGGGCCGAGGAGTTCGTCGGGATGATCCAGGACGGCGACTGGGACGCGGCGATCAAGGCGTACAACGAGAAGTACGCCAAGGCCGAAGGTGACGACCCGGCCGAGCCGCCCCTTCGCATTGAGTCGCTGCGGGATCGTGAGCGGCGGACGCCGGCCGATATCGAAGCGGCCGCGATGTTGGCCGAGAGTGATGCGCGAGCGGCCCCGTGGGTCGCCGAGATGCGACGGACCAACGAGTTGCTCGACCGGTTGGTCGAACTGCTGGGGCCCAACCGCAACAGGGCCGAGAACCTCAAGGAGGTCCTCTCGTTCCCGGCGTCCTGGTCGACCTACGTGGTCAAGGAGGTCGGCCGGCGGCCCGTCACCCGACAGGGTTACGTACTGGCCAAGGGATTGACCGCCCTGGAGCTCGACGGGCAGACGGCCAACGCGCTGGCGGTAGTGCACTTCACGCCGGAGAATATCGCCAAGCGGATGGAGCTCAAGCCGGCCGTGGAGGAGTCGTTCGCCGACGAGACTGCGGAATCGGACGAAGCCTCCGAGAAGAGGGATGCCGACGATGCAAACGCGGGGGCCGGAGCATGAAGCCGCGGTCGCCGACGGAACACGCCTTTTTCATGGTCACCGTGGGGCTGTTGGCCTGGGCCATCCCGGGGGCGGGGCATTTTCTGATCGGCGAGCGGCGGCGGGCGATCATCATCTTTCTGACGATCGCCTTGACGTTCGCAACCGGGCTGTACGTCGGCTCGATCGGGGTGATCGACCCGGTCAACGCCAGGCCCTGGTACATCGCGCAGATCATGACCTCGCCGCTGGTGGGCGTGTTGGCGAACGTGACGCGGTCGGGACAATACGCCGTTTACGGGCGGGCCGCCGACGTGGGGCAGATCTACACGAGCATCGCGGGTATGCTGAACCTGCTGTGTATCCTCAGTGCGGTGTATATGGCCTATCAGGGCCGTGGCGAGGTCATCGGGACCGAGGAGGATGAACATGCCTGAGTCCTCGCTGCTGGCCGGGTTTATCGCGCCGTTGGAGGTGCACACCAATCCGCAGTCGCTGCTGTGGATGTTCCCCCTGCTGCTGTCCATCGCGATCATCTACAAGGCCACCAAGCTGCGGGTGCTGTTCTGGAAGCGGTTCATCCGCGAGGTGGTCGTGCTGTTCATTACGATCAGCCTGTTCATGATCGCCGTCGGCGTGGGCTTGAACGTGCTGGTCTGGTATCTGACGGGCTGACGGGGCCCTGGATCGCCGAGCGGGGGCCGACCCTGCGGGACGGTCGCGTCCGGCGTCGGAAGGGACGGTGGCATGGAATTCGCCGGAAATGTGTTGTGGTTTATCTTCGGGGGCGGGCTCTTTGCGTGGCTGGGGTGGGTACTGCTGGGGGCGCTGCTGTGCTGCACGATCGTGGGGATTCCGTTCGGCATCGCGGCGTTTCGGATCGCCCGGTTTGCCGCGTTTCCCTTCGGCAAGGAGCTCATCGACGTGCGGCTGCTGGGCGAGAGACGCCGCACGGGAACCGGCCTGGCCAACGTGCTGTGGGTAGTGCTGGCGGGCCTGTGGCTGGCGATCGGGCACATCCTCGCCGGAGTGACATGTTTCCTGGCGTTCTTTCTGGTGCTTCCGATCTTCTTCGGGCTGGCCCATTTCAAGCTGGCCGGCGTGAGCTTCGCGCCGCTGGGCAAGAAGCCGGTGCCCCGGGACATGGCCCAGGAGGCCCGACGCCGAGCCGCCGGCGGCGAGTTGGACCGCCGGGCCCGCAGGTAGATTCTGCACGCGTACGTGGAAGAACCGAATCCATCCCCGGAGGCAAACAGGGGGGTAACCCATCGCTCTACAGGAAGACCACCGCGTGCACACTGGTCAAGACATCATGGCCGTACTGCTGCCCGGACTGCACGGCACGGGTCGGCTGTTTGAGCCGTTGGCCTCCGAGCTGGCCGGCCAGGTTTCCACGCAGGTCATTGCCTATCCATCGGAGGAGCGACTGTCCATCGAAGCGCACGCTCGGTTTGTCGCCAGTCAGCTCCCGCAGGGGCGCATCGTTCTCTTGGCGGAGTCGTTTTCCGGATTGGTGGCACTTTCGCTTTTGGCATGGGGCACCCCGTCGATTGAAGCGGTTGTTTTCTGCGGGGCCTTCGCCGAACCGCCCCACCGGTGGCTGCTGCGGCTTGCCCTGATGGTGCCGAATGTGGGACGGTTTATTCAATGGACGCCGAAGTTCCTTCTGCGAGGGGTCTGCTTCGGGGCGCCTGTGAGCAGAGAACAGCTCACACTTCTGCGAACTGCCGTTCAAGAGGTCCCCTCGGAGATGCTGACGCACCGGCTCAGGCTGGTTTCAACCACGCGATTCTCTACGGAGACGGTATTCGACCTGCCGTGCTGCTATCTGCGGGGCCGCCAGGACCATTTGGTGCCCCTCCGGGCGACTCGCTGGTTCGAGCGTCATTTCAAGCGATTCACGTTGGAAGAGGTCGAGGGGCCGCATTTCGTGCTGCAAACCAATCCCGCCGCATGTGCGCGGCTCATTTTGCGTATCGTTCACCAGATTGGGAGGTGGGGCGCCTTCCGATGAAAACCGAAGCATCCGGCAGGCTCTTGTCCCGGTCCTGAGGCAGGTGGGCCCACCGATCCCACAGGTAATAGACGAAATACACCCAGCCAACCGCGAGAGCCACTATGCGTATCCACTCGTTCATGGCTTGATCCTTTCCTTGCGAAGGTTTGCCTCTGTGAATGGATACGCCCCCCGCGCAAGACCCCGATTGGCCTTGTGTTAGATTTGTGTTACAGCGGATGGAGCCGAAACGACGTACAAAGCCTAACAGCCTGTTAAAATAAGGTGTCACCCCGGACTTGATCCGGGGTCCACGCTCGACGTGTAATGTGTCTCTGCCCGAAAAGCGTGGATTCCCGCGTTCGCGGGAATGACAAGCATGGGCGGTATTGTCGATTGTGCGTTTTTCAACGGACTGCCAAGTGATGCTGCGTGGCAGGGCATCATATAGCCACGCCCGTGAAAGACCGGAGGCGCCGGGACTCAGTGGCTGCCATCCCCCCTCTTGTGGCCCTTGGATACCCGGCGGAGGAGGTGATCCATCTGCGCAAGTGTACCCGGCGGTATGCGGTGCCTGAATATGAGCAAGGCAGGCAGGCTTCCAAGGGAACCGTCCTGTCGGCCATAAACATAATTCTGGGTCACGATAATGCCCGAAAGAGATGTCCACGGGAGCATCTCCACTCGGTCAGGGTAGCGCATCTCGATTTGATCTTCCGTCAACCGGATCTTTGCCTTGCCATGCGGGTCCGACATAGAAACCGCCCTGCACGCTCTGCGGGCTGCCAAGACCGCGACTGCGAAAGGTGTCGCCAGCAGAACCAACCAGATGGCCGGGGCGATGAGGGGCCCGTATGGTGCAAACAGTGGAATCACGCAGGCAAGAGTCGTCAGGAAAATGTACACGCGAAACTTCTTGGCGCGGACGATCCTGTCCCAGAAGAACCTCCTCAGGTCCTTCTGCGTAATCACTATCGGCACTTCTATTTCGTTGATCGTCATGCACATGGACTCCGAACAACGTTTCACTCCATCCAACAAGCGTCTTCCTCGAAGGCCCATATGGCGTCGGGATGGTAACGAAACATGCCCGTACAGCCACGCTGGCACCCTCTTGATACCCTGCCCCGATGAGGCCAAGCCGACCGACGTGGCCAAGACGAGCGCAAAGCGTCGTGATCGGGTAGATGCTCTCATAGCGACGCCTCGCAGGTATCGCGATATTCATGATAACCATTTCAAGCCAGGCTGGCCAGTGCGATTGGCGTAGATCTCAGCGGGCTCCTTGGGCACCCTCAGCAGACGGCCCCAGCACCCCTCCGACGGCCCGATGGGGGATGGATCAGGCGGGTTGTTGGGCGGCCAGGCGGACGCGGAGGACCGCCCCGCGGGGGCGGGCGGTGAGGATCTGGACCGAGCCGCCGTGGGCCTGGGCGAAGCGTTTGACCAGGGCCAGGCCCAAACCGGTACCGGTGGTTTCGCGGCAGGACTCATCGCCCACACGGTAAAACGCGTCGAACACCCGGCCACGCTGCCGCCGCGGGATGCCGGGGCCGTGGTCCTCGACCTCGATCGTCACCCACGGCGCCTCGTAGCGGCTGCGGATGTGCAGCGTGCGGTCGGTGGCCTCGCGGGCGTACTTGATCGCGTTATCGAGCAGGTTGACGGCGATCTGCACCACCGCATCGGGATCGAAGGAAAAGGGCGGGACCTCGGCCAGGTCCGCGGCGATCTCGAACCCGGCCTGGCGGGCGCACGGCTGCATCATCGTGACCGCCTGCCGGATGCATTCGTTGACATCGCCCAAGCGGAAACGGTACTGCTTGCGGCCCCGCTGAATCCGCGAGAAATCCAGCACGTTTTCGATCAGCCGGCTGAGGCGCTCGGTCTCGTGGCGCATGTGGCCGTAGTATTCGCCGCGTTTGTCCTCGGTGCGCACCCAGCCCTTTTCGAGCATCTCGGTATACATGCGGATACTGGTCAGGGGCGTGCGCAGCTCGTGCGAGACGGCCGAGATGAAGTCGTCTTTCTTGCGGGCCAACACGACCTGGGCCCGGACGTTATGCCACAACGCCCCCAGAGCCAGCAGCGTGGCGGTGGACACCAGCGCCATCACACCCAGGTAACCGTGGCGCAGGGCGGCCAGTTCCCGACCGAGCCGGCCGGGATCGAGCTCCAGCAGGCCCAGCGCCAGCGAGCCGAACCCGAAGTCCAGAATCGCCGTGTGCGTGACGTGCCCATCGAAGGCCGCCTCATCGGCGGCGATGCGGTAGTCCATGCCCGCCCGCACGAGGCGCTCAGCGCTGTCGCGCACCTCGGCCAGGAGATGCTCCTGATTGAGCCGAAAGCCCTGTACAAAGTGGTCCTGCTCGATCTGCACGTGCCGCATGAGATACACATCATACCCGAACGGGGCGGCGTCGGCCGTCTGCACGCTGACCGAAACGAAGGGTTCGATCCGAACGGAGACCGTCGCGCTCGGCTCGCCCGGCCTTTGCGCTACCTCGCGTTGCGGCGCGGTGGGCTCGGCCTGCTGCGGCGGCAGCCCCCCAGTTTCGGACTCGGCCTGCACCGGCTGGGCCTGCGAGCCTGGCAAGGGCGCTCGCCCCCGCTGGTTCACAGGCCCCGGAGCCGAGCCAGCGACTGTCCGGCCTGCGGCATCTCGACCCATCATCCTACCCTCGTCGTACTGATAGGAGGAACGGCGCTGAGCCGCTGCCTGCTCATCGCCCATCCCGCCCTGGGACGTCATCTCGCCCGGGAAGTCCCCGCGTGTCGCCCGGTTCATCACGTTCTGCTCGACCATCCGCCGATCCTGACGCATGACCTGGACCTGTTGGGTCTCTTCGAGCGTCCCGATGCGATACTCGGCACGAGAGGAACCCTTGGGGGCGGCCTTGGAGACCGTGGGGGCCTCGGCCGGCGGCTTGGCGTCAAGGCTGGGCGTGGCCGGCTGCGGACGAGCCCAGTCGTACAGGTCTGTCGGGTCTGTGCTGACCGGAGGCGCGGGACGCGTCGGTGCGAAGGCGAAGGTGTCGCTGCCCCGCAAGGTCGCCCGCAATCGTCGTTGCAGATCGTCCTGGATGTACCGCCGGACCTCCGGATCGGCAATGTCCGTGGCGTCAAGGGGAACATAAGGCGTGATGATCGTGCCGTCCGGATCAATCTGAAAGTAGCCGTAGGCCAGGCCATTGTCGATCCGATCCCCGACGGGGCTGCGCACCAGGGCCGCTTCCTCATTGGCGGCCATGGGCACGTAGTAATACTGATAATCGGTATAGGGCCGGGCCTGCTCGGCTCGCACGAAGTCATCGAGCTTGCGCTTGACGTCCACGCGGATCTGCTCGGCGACGGCCGCGAACTCGGCCAGGCGACGCCCCCGCAGGCCCTCGGCGTGCAGGCTCAGCGAATGCAGTCCCAGCAGGCACAGGCCGACCAGCCCCGCCAGAATCACGACCGTGATGGCCACCAGACGTCGATACACCGTCACCCCTGCCCGTTCCCCGCGGATGTTTCGTACATGTAGCCGGCCCCGCGGATCGTCTTGATGAACGTCGGCTCGGCGGGGACGGGCTCAACCAGGGCCCGCAGCTTGGCGATGTGCATATCCACGGTGCGGGTCTCGATCTCGCCAAGCGGCTCGCCCCAGGCCCGCTCATAAAGCTCCTCGCGGCTGATCACCCGGTTGGGATGGGCCGCGAACACCTGCAACATCCGCGCCTGGCGCTTGCTGAGGACGATCTCCTGTCCATCCCGCCAGGCCCGCAACGCCCCCATGTCCACCTCCAGCGGGCCCAGCGAGAACGTCAGGCCCACCGAGCGGGCCGGGTCCGTGCGCCGCAGGACGGCCCTGATCCGTGCCAGCAGCTCCTCCAGGCTGAAGGGCTTGGTGATGTAGTCATCGGCCCCCAGGTCCAGGCCGGCGATCTTGTCCTGTTCCTGGCCCTTGGCCGTGAGCATGATGATCGGCGTGGTCAGGCCCTGGCGCCGCCACTCACGACACAACTGCTCGCCACTGATCTTGGGCAGCATCAGGTCTAAGAGGATCAGGTCGAAGCGCCGCTGGGCGACCAGGGCCTCGGCCTGCGGGCCATCGGCCGCCTCGATGGCCGTGAACGCGTGGAACTCCAAAAAGTCCACCAGCCCGCGGCGAATCCGCTGCTCGTCCTCGACCACCAGGATCGTCGCCTGGGGTACATCGATGGGTTTCGATTCACTCATGCTGTGCTATCCTCGTCTTACACCTCGCCCTGCTTCAATTATAGGCACAAACGCTCCATCGGTCGTGTAAATCGGCTGTAAAAAGCCGGATAACGGGTTTTACGTACACTTTACTTCGCCCCGATCCGGTCGTGGCGTATGTTCTGAATAGCAGGTTCGAGCCAACGGAGCGCCAGGTGCCGACGTGTCCCGGCGAGGCAGGACGGGCAGAGCCTGCATTGGAAAGGAGCGAGACCATGAGAACACCGCGAGTGACCTGTGCCCTGCTGGCGTTGGGGCTTTTCATCAGTGGCAGCGCCCGCGGCAACGGCGGCCCATTTGTCATTCAGTATCCCGAGGGCGATCCCAGCGCCAAGGGAGTTCTGGGTCGGCTGGACCCGAGCCTGAAGCCCGCGCGGGAGACTCGACTGCGCGTCATCCGGGAGAATCTGCGCGTCTCGTTCACGCCCAGCCAGCCTTGGGCGGCGCTGATGGTCGATCGTCGCGTCCGCACGGCGACGCCGCTGGCACACGTCGAGGCCGAGTACACGATCGAGAACCCCACGGCCGAGGATATCCAGGTGGACTTCGGCTTTCCGATCCTTCGGGGGATCTACATTTCCCCCTTGTCCATGGCGCCCGCGCCCAGCGTTCAGGTGCAGCTTGACGGCCAAGGTGCCCGCTGCACCGTCATCTCGAACTCGGTGATCTACGGCATCATTCGCCAACAGGCCAGGGCGACCATCGAGGGCGCCGTCGCCAGGGATGCAGACCTCCAAGAGCGGCTGCTCAAGGTCCGCCAGGCGGACCGTCCGGCTCGTGTGGACGCCCGTCAGAGCGTGCTCGATTACCTGGTCAAAACCCTCCAATGGTCACCCGCGGATGCGGCCCTGATGGTCGAATATGCCTGTCTCGAGCTTGGCGAGGAGAAGGTCGTTCCGTTTGACCGGGGGCCCAGTTTCTGGGCCGGCTGGGGGGAGTTGTACCCGATTATGCAGGCGAATCTCGGCCCGCTGTCGGCCATCGGTGAGCAGAAGGCGACCCAGTTCCTGGCCCATCTCGCCGGGTTGTTTGATGCAAAGGCGGCCGCAGGTTATGAGGATATCTTCAAGGCCTGGGGCGGCGATGTTCGCGAATTGGCCCTGGACATGAAGAGCGGCACGTTGCGGCCCCGCGAGATTGAGGCTCCGGAACTGGCCGAGGACGGCTGGCCCGTCTACAGACCGAACGTCGCGTTTGATCCGACGGTCTACGCCCGCGTGGATTACTTCAACGAGAAGGCCCCCATTTCCGAGGACGAAAAGGCCTCGTGCCGGGCGGTCTTGCAGAATCTGCCGGTGATCTTCACGTTCGCTCCGATGAATATTCTGCACTATCAGGCCACCTTTCCCGCCGGCACCACCCGCACGTTGACGGTCACCTACGATCAGCACCCCTATAAGGACACCAAGGACCGACCCTCGTTTCAACTGGCGTATGTTCTCCATCCCGCGTCCTTGTGGGATGACTTCGGCCCGATCCATCTGACCGTTACAGCACCTCGCAGCGTTGACGTCCGCGCCTCGGTTCCCTTGCTCAGCTCGTCGATCGTGGACAGCACACCGTATGGTTTCGTGGGCAAATCCACCGCGGTCCTCCGGGAGAAAACCGGGGAGCTGTATCTCGCTCTGGACACCGCGGACTGGCAGGAATGGAGCGTTCAGGCGGCGGAGGCGGCCCAAGCCCTCCCAACCAAACCCCCGGCGGTGCCCCTCGCCACGGGAGTGGCCCCATGAACCGCCGGGTGTTTCTGAAGGCGGCGATGGCCTGCGGCGCGGCAGGGCTCGGCACGGTGACGCGTGGTGTTGCGCCTCTGCCGCCCGCCGCGGATCGCAGGCTTATCATCGTCCTGTTTGGGGGCGGGACGCGCTGCAGCGAATCGATCGACGACCCGCAGCATCGTTTCATCCCACGTTTGTGGAACGACCTGGTGCCGCAGGGAACGCTGTTCACGAACATGCGCGTGGAGGGCAAGGTCGTTCATCCGAACAGTGCCGGCTCGATCAAGACCGGCCACTGGGAATGGGATGATATTGACTGGGCCCGCCCCGTCGCGCACCCGACGATCTTTGAGATCTACCGAAAGGCCCGGACGGCCCCGGACACGGCCGCCTGGGCCTTCGTCTATGCCTCCATCCTCGTCCACACGGGTCAAAGCCGGGCGGAGGGTTTTGGGGCACGATACGCCGCTAACGTCATCACCCCTCCGACGATCCCGCGCAGCACCGCCGAAAACATGGATCGCCTCATGCGGCAGGCGGCGGCTACAGGCTCCGAAGAGGAACAGCTCCGAGCCGCCGGGCGCTGCGGCGAACTGGCCCGCACGACCAGTCGGCTTGATCCGGGCCACCTGCGCTCGTCGGAAGCCCAACGATTCGTCCAATCGGGGTACGACCGGTGGCGCGGCGGTACGGGGACCACCAGTCACGATGTCTTCCTGACGCGGATGGCCGTCGAATGCATGAGGGAATTCGCTCCGGCGGTGATGACCGTCGACTTCGGCGAGATCGATTGCGCGCACTACGGCTCGTGGTCGCGCTACGTCGATGCGATCCGTCGCACCGACGCCCTCACCGCGGAGCTCTGGCAGGCCGTGCAGGACCACGATGCCTATCGCGACAGGACATTGATGCTCATCCTGCCCGATCATGGCCGCGAGCTGGACCGGCCGGGCTGCTGCGGTTTTATCCATCACAGCGACTTTTACACCGGCCAGGGCGCCGACGAAGGCTGCCGACGCGTGTGGATGCTCGCACTGGGTCCCGGCGTCGCCGGGGGCCGCAGGATCGATCGCCCCGTACCCATCACGGCGGCGGCGGCCACCGGCCTGGAGTTCCTCGACCTGGAGCCCGGCCACAACGCCGAACCGTCCGTGCTGAATCATACAAGCCGGACGTGAGGTGATCCCGGCCATGGCGGCCCGGGGGCTCGTTTCGGGTTTTACAGGCCTTTTACTTCGGACCCGGCCGGGACGGTCGTAAGCTTTATGTGAGGTGCTTGATGACACGTTCCCATGGTGCAAGGAGCGAAAGGAAAAAACTATGAATCTCATGCGATGCATTTCACCGGCGGCGTTTCTGGTCGTGAGTCTTCCACTCGTCCTGTCCGCCGAGGCCCCGGCCGATTCCAAAGAGGTATTGGGCAGCTTGCCCGTCACGGAGGTGACCGTCTTCAAGGACGGCCACGCCTTCGTCCTGCACGAGGGGATGCTGCCGACCGATGCCCACGGGAACATCGTCCTGGACTATCTGCCCCGGCCGGTGATCGGCACGTTCTGGCCCTACAGCGGCGACGAACGGGCGACGCTGTCGGCGACCGTCGCCGGCCAGGAGATCGTGACCGTGAACAAGACCGCCCTGTCCATCCGCGAGCTCATCGAGGCCAACCTGGGCAAGCGGGTGCAGATACGGGAGTCGAGCGAGCCCTATCCCTATGATGCGACGCTCGTGCGGCTGCTGGAGCGTTCCAGCGAGGAGTTGCAGGAGACCGGCGGCCCCGGCGGCGACCCGGCGTTGCCTCAGAAGAGCGATGTGCTGCTGCTGCGGGTCGCCGGGGGTGTTCGGGTCGTGCAAGTGGGCCAGATTCAGAAGATCACGTTTCTGGACGAGCCCAACGATCAGGTGGCCGTGGAGGAGTTCCGCAACGTGATGACGCTGAAGCTGGACTGGGCGGGCCGGCCGGCCGACCACGCCCGTGTGGGCATGACCTACCTGCAGCGGGGCATCCGATGGATTCCCAACTATCGCATCGAGATCGACGGCAAGGGCCGGGCCCGCGTGAAGCTCCAGGCCACGCTGGTCAACGAGCTGACGGACCTGGAGGATGTTACCCTGCATCTGGTCATCGGCGTGCCGAGCTTTGCCTTCAAGGACACCGTCGACCCCATCAGCCTGCAGCAGACCGTCGTGCAGCTTTCAAACGTGTTCCAGGAGAACGCGCAGACGGCCTTCGCCTTCAGCAACGCCATCATGACCCAGGCCGCCAGCCCACGATTCAGCGAGACCCGCAGCCAGGGCGAGTCGATCGACCTGGGCCCGGAGGTCACCGGCTCCGGGCGGAATGAAGACCTGTACGTCTTTACCATCGAGCACATCACGCTCAAGAAGGGCCGGCGGATGGTCGTGCCCGTGACCGAATTCGAGTTGGGTTATCGTAACGTGTTCGTACTGGACCTGCCCTTCGGACCGCCTCCCGAGGTGCGGCAGCAGTTCAACAGCCAGCAGCAACAGGAATTGGCGCGGCTGCTGCACGCCCCCAAGTTCAAGCACGTCATCCGCCTGGCCAACGACAGCGAGCATCCCATCACGACCGCCCCGGCCCTGATCCTGCGGGAGGGCCGGCTCATCGCCCAGGGCATGACCACGTATACCGCCGTCGGCGCCACCGGCGACCTGGAGCTGACCGCGGCGGTGGATATCGCCGTCGAGAAGATCGACGAGGAGGTCGAACGCACCCCCCAGGCCATGCGATGGAACGGAAGCGACTACGCCCGCAGCGATCTGCAGGGCCGCATCACCATCACCAATCACAAAGAGGATACGGTCGTGCTGGAGATCACGCGGTCCGTGCTGGGGCAGATCGACGGGGCGTCGCACGAGGGGCGCATCGAGCACCTGGGCCGACACGAGGGCTGGCTGGCCGACGGCGTGCCGGCCTGGTGGAACTGGTACAACTGGCCCCAGTGGTGGTACCACCTGAACACCATCGGCCGCGTGACTTGGCAGATCGATCTCGAGAGCGGTAAGGACGTTGAGCTGACGTATCAATGGCACTATTTCTGGCGGATGTAGCAGGTTGTGAGTTAGCGGGTCATTCTAAGCTGAAAGGGGCGAACCATGAAACGAGCACTATTCCTGTTCTTGCTGGCGGTCTGTGCGGGGCCGGCCGGTGCGACTGAGAAGGTGGACCACTCGGTGACGCTGGATGCGGCGGTGAGCCACCCGGTGCTGCTGTGCGACAAGGCCCAGACGGTGTACATCCGGGTCGCGTTGCGGGGGCATGAACCCGCCGGCGCCTGTGAGCGGCCGCCGGTGAACGTGGCGATCGTGCTGGACAAGTCCGGCTCGATGCAAGGCGAGAAGATCGTCCGTGCCAAGGACGCCGCGGCCAAGGCGGTCTGTCGGCTGGGACCGGAGGACATCGTCTCGGTGGTGACGTACGATACGCACGTGCGGGTGGTGGTGCCGGCAACCAAAGCCCATGAGAAGGAGTGGATTCTCTCCCGCATCGAGGAGATCCACGCCGGGGGCAGCACCGCTCTGCATGCCGGGGTCGAGAAAGGGGCCGCCGAGCTGCGCAAGTTCCACGATGACCGACGCGTAAGCCGGCTGGTCCTCTTGTCGGATGGACTGGCGAACGTCGGGCCCAGCAGCCCCGCCGAGCTGGCCCGGCTCGGCCAACGTCTGGGCGGAGAGAGCATCGCCGTGACCACCATCGGCCTGGGTATGGGCTACAACGAGGACCTGATGACGCAACTGGCCTACGGCAGCGACGGCAGCCATTACTTCGCCGAGAACGCCCGCGACCTGGCGCGCATCTTCGACGAGGAGTTTGGCCGGGCGTTGTCGGTCGTGGCCCAGGAGGTCGAGATTGAGGTCCGTTGCGGACCGGGCGTTCGGCCCTTGCGCTGGCTGGGTCGCACCGGGACGATCGGCGATCGCACGGCCCGGTCGTCCATCTCCCACATCTATAGCCAGCACGAGCGGTACGTCTTGCTCGAACTGGAGGTGCCCGCCGGCTCGACCGGTCGCATTCCCTGGCTGGCCGAGGTCGACGTACGCTACGACAATCTCCTGACGCATGAGCGGCAGCGCTTCGGCGCGGTGGTGACGGCGCAGTACACCCTGTCGTCCGAGCAGGTGGCCAAGGCGATCAACGCCGAGGTCATGGCCGCGGTGGTCGAACAGATCGCGACGGAACGCAACGAGCTGGCCGTCAAACTCCGCGATCAGGGCCAGGTCCAAGAGGCTCGGAGTATGCTCGAGGCCAACGCGCAATACCTATACGAGCAGGCCGATCGTTACCATAGTGACAGATTGGCCGAGTATGGCGGGGCCAACGTAGAGGACGCCCGTAACCTGGCACCCGGCCAGTGGGCGGGCCGCCGCAAGGCCATGCGAGAGGCCCAGTCGATCAACCGCGGACAGCGGTAGGAATCAGAGGTCATGGTCCGGCCGCGACACGGCACCGGGCCCGGGTGCCGGCCCTAGAACTGGCGGAAGTAGCGCTGCATGTCGTCGGTGTGGCGGTGCGGCACCCAGGCGCTGGGGTCGCGGTCGGGCCAGCGCCGCCTCAGGACATCGCGCCCGATCAGTCGGAACACGAGGCCCACGGGCGTGAGGATCAGGAAGTAAAACGCGGCCAGCACCACCAGGCCCAGCACAAATCCGATCGGCGCGGTCAGCAGGCTCAGGCCCACGAACAGCACCCGCGCCGCCGCCGGCCAGAGGTACCCGAACACCAGGGCCAGAACGCCGAAGCCCAGAAGAATCACCATCCCCACCGGCGGCAGGCCGTGCAGCCATCGCAGAACGACCGAGAGCACGATGCCCATGCCCAAGGCGATCCAGCCGAACTGCCTCAGCGTTCGACGGGTCGGTTTCCAATTAATCTGCACAAACGGCATGATGACCTTTCAATCCAGCTCGAACCGCGCCTTGTACGCCTCGATGTCGTGCGCCTCGGCATCCGGCTGCTCGTGCTTGTACAGGATCTGGTCCTCCATCACCAGCACGTCCATGTCCGTGGCCATGAAGCACCGGTATGCATCCTTCGGGCTGCACACGATCGGCTCGCCGCGGATGTTGAAGCTCGTGTTGATGACCACGGGGCAACCGGTGCGGTCGGCGAATCGCCGCAGGAGCTTGTACATCCGTCCGTGCCGTTCGGGGTCGACTGTCTGCACGCGGGCCGAGTAGTCCACGTGCGTGATCGTCGGCACATCGCTGCGCTTGACCCGCAATCGGGCCAGGCCTTGGCAATCGGCCGGGATCGGCAATCGACGCGACGCCTGCACCGGCGCCACCAGCAGCATGTACGGGCTGTCCTGGCCGGGGGCCATCTCGAAGTGCTCGTGCACGTGCTCGCGCAGCACGCACGGAGCGAACGGCCGGAACGATTCACGGAACTTGATCTTCAGGTTCATCACCGATTGCATGGCCTCGCTGCGAGCGTCGGCCAGGATGCTGCGATGCCCCAAGGCCCTCGGGCCGTACTCCATGCGGCCCTGGAACCAGCCGACAACCTTTTCCTCGGCGATCAGGCCGGCGACGGTCTCGATCAGGTCCTCCTCGCTGAGCGTATGGTACGCCGCCCCGACCGAATCGAGAAACGCCCGCACCTGCTCGTTGGTATATTCCGGGCCCAGCAGGGAGCCGGCCTGGAAGTCCCGCCCGTCGGCCTTGCGCTCATGGCCGAGCAACTGGTGCCAGACGAACAGCGCCGCCCCCAAGGCCCCGCCCGCGTCGCCCGCGGCCGGCTGAATCCAGATCGACTCGAACGGCCCCTCGCGGAGAATCCGCCCGTTGCCCACACAGTTGAGCGCTACACCCCCGGCCAGCACCAGGTGCCGGGCGCCGGTCTGACGATGCACGTGCCGGGCGGCCCGGAGCATCGCCTCCTCGGTCACGGCCTGGATCGAGGCGGCCAGGTCCATCTCGCGCTGCGTGATGGGCGCCTCGGCCCGGCGGGGCGGACCGCCGAAAAGCCGGGCGAACCTGTGGCCGGTCATCGTCAGCCCGTGACAATAGGGAAAATACGACAGATTCAACCGCAGCGAGCCATCCTCCTTGAGGTCCACCAGCTCCTGGAGGATCAGGTCCCGGTACCGCGGCTCGCCATAGGGCGCCAGGCCCATCAGCTTGTACTCGCCGGAGTTGACGCGAAAACCGGTGAAGTACGTGAACGCCGAGTACAGCAGCCCCAGCGAGTGCGGAAAGTGCATCTCATGGCTGATCTCGATGCGGTTGCCGAGGCCGACGCCGTAGCTGGCGGTGGCCCATTCGCCCACGCCGTCCAGCGTCAGGATCGCGGCCTCGTCGAACGGCGAGGGGAAGAACGCACTGGCCGCGTGCGATTCGTGGTGCTCGCAGAACACGTACCGGCCCCGGTACGCACCGTCCAGGGCCCGGTCCATCTCCCGCGGCAGGTGGAGCTTTTGCTTGAGCCAGGCGGGCATGCCCTTGAGAAACTGGCGAAAGCCCCGTGGGGCGTAGGCGATCCACGTCTCCAGAAGCCGCTCGAATTTGACCAGGGGCTTTTCGTAGAACGCGACGACGTCGAGCTGCTCGGGGCGGATGCCGCCCTCCTCAAGGCAGTAGCGGACGGCGTGGACGGGAAACCGGGCATCGTGCTTGACCCGGCTGAAGCGCTCCTCCTGGGCGGCGGCGACGATGCGGCCATCGCGGACGAGCGCGGCGGCACTGTCGTGGTAGAAGGCCGATATTCCCAGTATGTCCATGGTCTCTCCGGGCCCGACGACAAGGCATCCCGGCGATTATTCGTACCAGAACGCCCTTTTCCTGTCAACTCATCGACCACGCCATGCCCCCACTTAACCGGCCTCGGGTAACGCCAAACCTCTGGCGACCGGCATTGGCATGGACTATCCATCAGGTAATACACGCCGTCGCGCCCAGCTCGCCCTGCGATCCTGTTTACTTAAATATGGCCCCAGAAATGCCTAAATGTAGGGTGGGCCGTGCCCACGCGCACAACCACGCGGTCATCTACCCATAAGCCATACAAACAAACCGAGAAAGGGCACGGCCACGAGATACAACGCTTCCACCATGAAGACATACTTCCAAAAGGCAACAAATCGCGGCGGCGGGTCACGCAAAACACGCTCCCCATATTTCGCCATCAACAGTCCCCTCAGAGGCTCACAAACCATGAACATGAGCAAGACGCCGACGAAACTGCCGGCAATCACCTTCCCGCTCAGCGGGACGGACAGGTAATGTGCAATTCCGAGAAAGATGAAGATCAGCACCCCGCAACACGTCAGCACCCTGTCATGGGTACACCATGTGAAATACTCTATCGCTCGTTGTCTGACGGGTCGCATTGGTCGTTCCTGTTCCCACCATTCCTGACATGCCGCAGGCCGGTGTTTCCCGGGTCGCCCTTTCTTGTTCGCCCATTCGCAAAAACCAGGAATCAGACTCCCACGCAAAGCCGGGCCTGGTCGTGTCACTATGGCCCGGCCATGATATTGTACCGCTTGGCGAGGCGGTGGTCAAATGCGATCCGGTGGAGAATGTTCCCGTCGGGGCCGTTTCTGCGGCCGGGGGCTGGGATTCGCGGGCAAACCAGGCTGGAAAACCGCCCCGCGGCGGTCTATAGTGGGGCCTCGCACGAATGCGTGAAGCGCCAAGACAGGGACGACGATGCCCAAGGTGTACGTCAATGGCAACCTGGTAGAGCTGGATGAGGCCGCGATCCCGGCGGCGGACAGCGGCTTTCTGTACGGCGTGGGGCTGTTCGAGACGATGCGGTGCGTCCACGGGCGTCTGTTCGCGATCGAGGCCCATCTGGATCGGCTCCTGGCCAGCGCCCGGGCCCTGGGGGTGCCCTGCGCCCGTGGCCGAGATGAGCTGACCGAGGCGATCTATCGAACGCTTGAGGCCAACGGCCTGAGCGATGCGCGCATCCGCCTGACGCTGTCGGGTGGCGCCCAGCGGGCCGATGCGGCCTTGCCGACGCTGGTGGTGACCGCCGGGCCGCTGGGCGGCTACCCCGCCGAGCACTACGACAAGGGCGTGCGGGTCGTGCTGAGCGACTTTCGGCAGAACGCCCAGGACCCCACGACCGGCCATAAGACGACGAGCTTCTTCCCCCGGCTGCTGGCCCTGCAACAGGCCCACGCCAAGGGGGCGGCCGAGGCCTTGTGGTTCACCCACGGTGGGCTGCTGGCCGAGGGGTGCATCAGCAATGTCTTTCTCGTCAAGGGCGGCACGCTGCGCACGCCGCGGCTCCAGACGCCCATCATGCCCGGCGTGGCCCGGCGGCACGTTCTGACCCTGGCCGGGGAGATGGGCATCGCCGCCGCCGAGGAGGATCTGACCATCAACGATCTGCTGGCGGCCGATGAGGTGTTTCTCACGAACGTCATCATGCTCGTGCTGCCGGTCGTGGGCGTCGAGGCCCATACGGTCGGCGAAGGCCGGCCGGGGCCGATCACACGCCGCCTGTCGCAGCGGCTTCGCGAAATCACTGAAGGCACGGATGAAACGGGGAATAGGCCATGAAGGTCAGTGACATCGCCGCTATCGTGGATGAGCTGGTGCCGCTGCGGCGGGCTCAGGAGTGGGACAACGTGGGGCTGCTGGTCGGCCGGGCGGACAAGGCCGTGTGCCGCATGATGCTGGCGATTGACGTGACGGCCGCGGTCGTGGAGGAGGCCGGCCGCAACAAGATCGACCTGATCCTCAGCTACCACCCAATCATCTGGGACGGGCTCAAGCAGGTGCTCGCCGCCGGCCCCACCGGACCCATCCATGACCTGATCCGGGCGGACATCCCGGTGCTCTCGATCCATACCGCGTTCGACGTGGCCGAGGGGGGCGTCAACGACCAGTTGGCCGACATGCTCGGGATCGTGGACCCCCGGCCCATCGGCGATTACGTCAATGACTCGCAGAACCGCTTCTATAAGCTGGTCACGTTCGTACCGACGCCGAACGTCGAGGACGTGGCCCAGGCCCTGTTCGAGGCCGGTGCCGGGCACATCGGGCGATACGCCTGTTGCAGCTTCCGCACGCCCGGCCAGGGGACGTTCCTGCCGTTGGAGGGGGCACGGCCGGCGATCGGCCGGGCCGGGCGGCTGGAGCGGGTCGACGAGGTCCGCCTGGAGGCGGTCGTGCCCGAGGCCCGCACGGCCGAGGTGCTCGCGGCGCTGCGCAAGGCCCACCCGTACGAGACGCCCGCGTTCGACGTGCTGCGTCATCACGACCTGGAGCATCGCTGGGGCCTGGGGCGGATGGGGCCCCTCGCCCGGCCCATGCCGCTGACGGAGATCCTGGCGGCGATCCGCAAAACCACGGGCGCCCGTGCCGCCGGCCTGGTGGGTCCGCAGAAGCGCACTATCCGCACCGCGGCCGTCTGTGCGGGCTCCTGCGGCAAGCTGCTGAACACCGTTATCTCCGCGGGATGCGACCTGTACGTAACCGGCGAGCTGAAACACCACATGGCCCTGGCCGCCCAGGAGGCCGGCCTGACCTGCGTGTGCCTGTCTCATAGCGTTTCGGAGCGATTCGCGCTCAAAAAGCTGGCCGTCCGGTTGAAGCGACGGCTCAAAGATGTCACAATCACGCACAGTCGCACCGACGCGGACCCCTTCGTGTGGAAACCGATATGACCGCCGAATCGACCGACAACCTGACCGATCTGCATGCGGCCGCCGAGCCGGCGGCGGAAACGCCCGTTTCGGACGTCGGGCCCATCGAGCCCGATACGCAGCCCGAGAAGGATATCACGGACCCGGCCGCCGAGGCGGCCGACGAACCGGCCGAGCCCATGAATGAGGAGGCCGGTCCCGATGCCGACCAAGCCGAACCGGGCGAGCCGGATATGGGGGAATCGTCGCCCGCCGACGAGTCGGACCTGGAGCAAGTCCAGGACGAGGAGGGGGAGTCGGGCGAGGTCACCGTCGAATCGGTCATCGAGGCCGTCCTGTTCGCCAGCGATGAGCCCCTGACCGCCGAGCGGCTCGTGGGCGTGCTGGAGACCGGGTCGGTCAAGCAGGTCCGCCGGGCGGTGGAGCGTCTGAACCGCCAATACAAGCAGCAGGGCCGAGCCTTTCGCATCGAGCAAATCGCGGGCGGCTACCAGATGATGACGCTGCCGGCGTTCAACCCGTGGATTCGTCGGCTCCTGCGGGCCCGGACCGACACGAAGCTCTCACCGGCGGCGCTGGAGACGCTGGCGATCGTCGCCTACAAGCAGCCGGTCATCCGGGCGGACATCGAGGCGATCCGCGGCGTGGCCTGCGGCGAGGTGCTCCGCAACCTGATGTACAAGGGGCTGATTAAGATGGTCGGTCGCGCCGAGGTGCTCGGCCGACCCATGCTCTACGGCACGACCCGCAAGTTCCTGGACACGTTTGGCCTGTCCAGCCTCAAGGACCTGCCCAAGACCGAGGACCTCAAGGCACCGGAGGCCTAGGCCTGCCCGGAGGCGTGGGGGCACTCGCAGTTCGTGCAGCTCGGGCACTCCTGACTCGTGTTGCAGCCAAATCTGAACATCAATGCCAGGTGGCGGGCCTACTTGGCCGAGACGAACAACCCTTCTATGAACTTGTCCCCCCGGCTTGTTCGGGACTCGATGTCGTCACTTACTAGTATGGGGTAGGATGCCTCGTTTATGAGTGCTTGTGACGTGCGCGTCTGGTGGTGTCCCGACGCATCGTCCCAAGAGACGTCCCAACCGAGTAACATGACGCGGGTTCCGAGCCCGTTGACCTTCCGAATAAGTGGCACGAAGTCTGTGTCGCCAGCGAACAGAACCATGACGTCAAATCGCTTATGAACGGCAAGATCGAACGCCTCCAGTGACAGCCACACGTCAATTCCCTTTTCGCGCGGGGGATCACTTCGTTCGTCCATTGGATAGTAGTGACTCACAATTCCTGCCTGCATCAACAGTTGATCAAAAAAACGGTCACCTTCGAGTGCGTCAACCCTCTTGGCCGCAGTGAGGGAAAATCGCCCTCTGAAAAAATGGGCCTCGACCACTTGGCAGAACGAGATGTCGCACTTCTCCCGCTCCGCAACCCGGCTACGCACGTAGTCATGCAGCCCCTGAAAGTCCAGGTACGCTCGTCTCTTGTGATGATATTTGTAGTATTGGCTGACGCTGCAGAAGAAGGAGCCATCGTAGAACACGGCGATACGTTTGAGTGGTGAATCGGTTGATGCCAGCATGCCAACCTCCTTTCCAGAACATTGTGCATCGTCTCAATGACTAGTGTCCCACCCCGTGGGGGCACTCGCAGTTCGTGCAGCTCGGGCACTCCTGACTCGTGCTGCAACCCGACCGGCCCACGGCGAAGCCGGAGAGCACCTTCTCGGTCTCCGGGCTGCCGCAGTGCTGGCAGGGATGCTTGCCCCGCCGACCCGCGGATTCCAGGAACTCGCTCACGTGTCCGCATTGCCTGCAGCGATATTCAAAAATCGGCATTGTCCTGCTCCGTTCGATTCGCGTTCCCTATTCGACGGCCCTTCAATACCGGACGACCGGCCCGGCGTCAAGATGGCCGTGAGATGGGCGGGGTGTCCGCCACCCGGATCGCGGCATGATCCGCCGGTTACGCGATCTCCGGAACGACAAAAGGCTCGCGGTAGTCCCGCCGCAAAAGCCGGTTCGCCTGCTCGGACAGCGGCCCGGTGAATACCTCGCGCTGCGGGTCCATCGCCAGGTCCGCGCCGAGCGTCAGCGGCGTCGTCTCCAGGTCGACCTCGTTGGCCCGGATGTGCTGCTCCAATCGCTCGACGGACTCGGCCAGATAGGCGTTGCCCGCGACGGCCCGCCGCACCTGCTCCAATGACGCCCTGCGGCCGACGCGATGCGAGACATTGCCCATGTGACACAGCGCGCTGGACAGATGCCCATCGAGCACGTCCGCGTTCAGATCCGCGACCTTGCGGCTGCGGACGGCCTCGATGAAATTGGCCTGGTGCCCGGCGCCGCCGGTCCGCTGGAATTGACGGATTCGCTTGCCTTCGTTGTCGTACGCCCAGCCGCCGACAAAGTAGCCCCCCTCGCACACGACGACGGTCCCGGCCCGGGTCCCGCGGAAGACATCCATCGCCGGGTCGTCCTTGGCCCGCGGCAGGCCCCGCACCTCGAACAGGATGGGGACCGGCTTGTAGTCGCAGAACACGATCTGGGTGTTGGGGGTCTCGCCGTCGTCGATGTAGCCGAGGCGCCCCCCGATGCTGATCACCCGCGGCGCGAGCTGCCCGGCGTCGATGAACCAGCGGCAGATATCGATGAAATGAATGCCGTTGTTGCCGAAGTCGCCGTTGCCCGTCGGCCAGACCCAGTGCCAGTCGTAGTGCAGGCGTTTGCGCCTCAGCGGCTCTTTCGGCGCCGGGCCGCACCACAGGTCATAATCAACCGATTCGGGAATCGGTTGAGGCCCATCCACGTTGCCAATGCTGTCGCGCCGCACGTACACGATGCCGTAGACGATCCGCATCTTGCCCAGGTGCCCGGTCCGGATGAAGTCCAGGGCCTCGATCAGACCCGTATCCGAGCGGCGCTGCATGCCGCTTTGCACGATGCGGCCATGCTTGCGGGCGGCGCGGACCATCTGGCGGCCTTCCCAGATATCGTGCGATACGGGCTTTTCCACGTACACGTCCTTGCCCGCCTGGCAGGCCCACACCGTCGCCAGGGCGTGCCAGTGGTTGGGCATGGCGATAATCACCGCGTCGATGCCCTTGTCATCCAGCAGCCGCCGATAGTCGATGTAGGTCTCCACCGGCTCGTTGCGCTGGGCGAACTTCTGCCGCTCGCGGTCCAGGCACGCCCGGTCCGCATCGCAGATCGCCACCACGCGAACCCCGGGGATCTCGCGGAACCAGTTGATGTGATTGGCCCCCTGGTTGTTCAGGCCCACGACGGCCACGCGGATGTCATCGTTGGCCCCCCGTACGCGGGAAAACGGCATGAACGCCGACAGGCCCACGGGGACCGATGCCTTGACAAAGCTGCGACGCGAGATGGAGTCCATGACCGCTCCCTTCAAATCGGCGACTTGGGCGACTTCAACGCTTGACCTTCATGATACACGAATACCCGCCCCGAATCAAAACTTACCAGAGCGCGGCTCACCCCCTCCTGCCTGAGTGCCTCTGCGATGGCGGTGCCGCCCCTGCGAGGCTGACGGCGTGGGGACGCCGAGGGGTCCGGCTGCGGAGTTACAGCAGCGGTGCCGACGGCAGGACCAGGGCGGTCCCGATCACCCAGCCGGCCACGTCGCCGACGAGCCGGCCCATCGCCGTCCGCAGGTCGTGCGATTCATCGTACAGATCGGGCTCGCCCCGCTGCTCGAAGAAGAGCCTCACGTCGCTGACGCCCATCTGGATCTTGCGGAGGCGCCGCATGTCCTGGTGCACGAGCAGGCCGCCGGGGATCAGGAACATCAGCCACGTCGGCGTGGTGCCGATTTTGTGGATGAGCCACGAGGCGGCGAGGACCGCCAGGCCCGTCTTGGCCGTCACCAGCAGCGCCAAGGCGAACGGAAAGAGCCGCTTGGCCTTCCTCATCGCCACCGCCAGCGCCAGGTTCACCGGCAAAAACGGCACCCACGCCCCGATGACGACCACGAACGCGATCACATATCCGCCAACCTTGGCCCACACAACACAGTCCTCGTCATCCCTGCTCAATACGGTTCTTCTCACGACCGAAACCCACGCAGTACCTCTCACCTTCGTTTCCTGAGCCCCGGATGGCAGCTACTAAGCCCATCGGGCGAAGTGCATCGACCGCCCCATCCGCAACCTCGAGGCTCGCCACGGGTCTTACAGGTCGATGTGTTCCTTGGCCTCGTGGTTGGTCTCCATCGTCCAGGCGCAGGCCCGGGCGTCGGCCAGGCGAAACGCGGCCAGGCCCTCGTAGCCCACCTCGTCAACCCAGGGCCGCAGGAAGTCGAACTTCTCCACGATCGCCTTCTTGAGGTCGACGTCGTCGGTCTCCTCGGCCGTGGCCTCGATCCGCACCTGCCGCTGGCGGTCCGCATCGGCGAAGCACATCTCCACCGCGGGCACGTTGCACAATTGCAGGTACACCTCCTTGGTCTTGCCCGTGCAGAAGATGATGCCCCGGTCATCGGCGAACGAGACCATCATGTAGCGCACCCGCGGGCGGTCGCCGTCGATTGTGCCCAGGGCGAAGATGGGGTTTTCGTTGATGAACTGAAGGATTTCGTCTCTGGTCATGGCTTGGCCTTTCGAGTTGGGTCCTCCCAGTTTTGGCAGCGTCCCGTCCGCCACCGGCTGGCCGGCAGGAACCCTCTGCCTGATACCCGCCTCCGAGCATCCGGTCAAGTCAAAAACGCCGCCGGGTCAGGCCTTTACCCCGGCCAAGCTCCGTAACGTTGCGCCCCGTGATCGACCAAATGCCTTGCGGGGCCGGGCTGGCGGCGGTACACTGGTACGGTCGTGTGGGTCGCCCGACGACGCGAAGCTGGGGGGGCGGCTTTGGGTTGAAACGCCCTGCGGCGGTTCAAACCCAGGATCATGAGGCAGAATCATGCATACGCAGCAGGCAAAGGGATCACGTCGTCACCAAATCAACCGCCGCACCTTTCTGGCCGGAGCGGGAGCCTCCACCGCGGCGTTCACGATCGTTCCACGACACGTGCTGGGCGGCACCGCCGATCAGGCCCCCAGCGATACGCTCAACGTCGCGGGCGTCGGCGTGGGCGGCATGGGTTTCAACGACATCCGCACCGTCGCGGGGCTGGGCGAGAACATCGTCGCCCTGTGTGACGTCGACCAGCGGTACGCCGGCAAGGCGTTCGAGGCGTTCCCCAAGGCGCGGCGGTGGAAGGACGTCCGGAAGATGCTCGATGAGCAGAAGGACATCGACGCGGTCATGATCGCCACGCCCGACCACCTGCACGCACCGATCACGATGATGGCGCTGAAGGCGGGCAAGCACGTGTACTGCCAAAAACCCCTGACGCACACCGTGCACGAGGCCCGGCAGATCGCCAAGGCCGCAGCCGAGGCCCGCGTCGCGACGCAGATGGGCAACCAGGGCCAGGCCGATGAAGGACCCCGGATCCTCGCCGAGCTGATCTGGGACGGGGCGATCGGGGCGGTGCGTGAGGTGCACGGATGGTCGAACCGCTACCCGCGGATCAGCCCGCGCGGACAGGCCCGGCCCACAGATCAGCCGCCGGCGCCCGACACACTCGACTGGGACCTGTGGCTCGGCCCGGCCCCCCAGCGGCCCTATCACCCAGCGTATCTGCCGTTCGTGTGGCGAGGCTGGTGGGATTTCGGCACGGGCGTGCTGGGCGACATCGGGTGCCACAACTTCTCGGCGATCTTCAAGGCCCTCAGGCTCAAGCACCCCACGACCGTCGAGGCCAGCGGCACGTTCCTGCAAGACCCGCCGGAGGTCCGCCGCGAAAGCGCCCCGGTTGCGTCCGTGGTGCACTACGAGTTCGCGGCCGACGGCGACCGGCCCGCCCTGACGCTGAGCTGGTACGACGGGGGCATGCTGCCCCGGCGGCCCGAGCAGCTGGAGCCGGAGCGGCGTCTGGGCGGCGGGGACGGCATGCTGTACATCGGCGACAAGGGCGCGATCCTGGGTTATCGGTTAATCCCCGAATCGCGGATGCGCGACTATGGCCGGCCACCGCGACGGCTCGAACGCTCGCCGGGGCACTACCAGGAGTGGGTGCGGGCCGCCAAGGGCGGGCCCCGTGCGGGCAGCGACTTCTCGTTTGCGGGCCCGCTGACCGAGGTTGTTCTGCTGGGCAACATCGCCATTCGAACCGGCCAGAAACTGCAGTGGGACCCCGACGCCATGCGGATCACCAACGTGCCGGAGGCCAACGATTTGCTGCACTACGAATATCGCAAGGGCTGGACCCTCTAGCCCGGTCGGCAGGGCTCGCGCTGCGAGGAATATCCCGGCCGGGTCGCCAGAAATCGGCCTGTCCGGTCGTCTTAGATGATGAGAAACTGCGTTTTCATTTTGTGTGAGAGGGTTTTCAGATGAGCAAGAGCCATTCCGGATGGACGCGGCGGCGGTTTCTGGGCGTCGCGGCCTCAAGTGCGGCGGTGACCATCCTGCCGCGATTCGTCTTAGGCGGGCCGAAGTTCGTCGCGCCGAGCGACACGGTCTACATCGCCATCATCGGCTGCGGCGGACAGGGGCGGACAAATGCCCGCGGCCTGTTCCAGCAGGGCGACGCCCGCATCGTGGCCGTCGCCGATCCGCGGGACAAGGACGACTACGGCCGGTTCTATTATGGGGGCACCGCCGGTCGGCTTCCCGTCAAGGCCGAGGTCGAGGCCCATTACGGTCCCAAGGTGCCGGGTTTCCGCTGCAACGACTATGTCGATTTCCGCCGCCTCTTCGATCAGGAAAAGAACATCGACGCGATCCTCTGCGCCACGCCGGATCACTGGCACGCGGGCGTGACGCTGGCGGCGATCCGTCGCGGTAAGCACGTCTACTGCGAGAAACCGCTCACGCACAACATCTACGAGGCCCGCAAGGTGGCCCAGGCCGCCGCGGAGGCCGGCGTCGCAACGCAGATGGGCAACCAGGGCCGCAGCGATGAGGGCCAGCGGCTCACCTGTGAGTGGATTTGGGACGGCGCGATCGGGCCGGTGCGGGAGGTGCACGCCTGGAGCAGCGCCGGGGGCTGGGCCTCCGGACGCGGCCGACCGCAAGATCGTCCGCCCGTGCCGGATGGGTTCGATTGGGACCTGTGGCTCGGTCCCAAGCCGCCGCGCCCCTACCATCCGGCCTACGCCCCCTATAACTGGCGGGGCTGGTGGGCGTTCGGCACCGGCTGCGTGGGCGATATGGGGGTGCACAATATCGAGCCGGCCTTTGCCGCGCTCAAGCTGGACCATCCGATCAGCGTGGAGCCGGTCGCGACGGCGTTCCGGGACGACGAGGTCATCGCCGGTGACAACCACGTCATCTGGGAGTTCGGTCCTCGGGGCGACATGCCCTCGGTCAGGGTGCACTGGTACGACGGCTCGTTGCAGCCGCCGCGACCGGCGGAGCTGGAACCGGGCCGCCGCCTGGGCGAGGGCAGCAACGGCATCCTGCTCATCGGCGACAAGGGCACCATCATGGGCGGCGGTTGGAGCCGCAGCCCGCGCATCATCCCCGAACCGAAGATGCAGGCGTACAAGCGCCCGCCCAAGTCCCTGCCGCGCTCGCCGGGCCATCACCGCGACTGGCTCAACGCCTGCAAGGGCCAGGGCCAAGCGTGCAGTGACTTCAGCTACAGCGCAAGACTGGCCGAATTCGTCCTGCTCGGCGACGTGGCGATCCGCGCCGGAGAGAAGATCTACTGGGACGGCCCCAACATGCGCGTCAAGAACGTGCCCGCCGCCCAGGCCTTCGTACAGGAGGCCTATCGGCCCGGATTCGACCTGGACCGCATCTGAACACGCGCTGAACACGATTTGACAATCCGTTCTGAAAGGTGGACTCATGAGCGAACAGACCAGCCGGACCACACGGCGACGTTTCCTTCAGGGGGCCGTGGCGACGAGCGCGGCGTTCACGATCATTCCGCGGCATTGCCTGGGTGGTGCCAACGCGCCCAGCGATAAGCTGCGGATCGCGGGCATCGGCGTCGGCGGCCGTGGCGGCGGCGACATCGATGGGGTCAAGAGCGAAGCCATCGTCGCCTTGTGCGACGTGGACGACGACCGCGCCAAGGGGACCTTCGAGAAGTTCCCCGACGCCCGGCGCTACAAAGACTATCGCGTCATGCTGGACAAGGAGGAGGGTAACATCGACGCCGTGGTAATCGGGGCTCCGGATCACGTTCACGCGCCGGCGGCAATGATGGCCATCCGCAAGAAGAAGCACGTCTACTGCGAAAAGCCCCTGACCCACACTATTTACGAGGCTCGCGCCCTGACCCAGGCGGCCAAGGAGTACGGCGTCGTCACCCAGATGGGCAACCAGGGACACGCCGGCGAGGGCATTCGTCTGACCTATGAGTTCATTAAGGACGGGGCTATCGGCACGGTCCGCGAGGTGCACGGTTGGAGCGACCGGCCCATCTGGCCCCAAGGAATCGAACGCCCCACGGATCGTCCCCCCGTACCGAAGACGCTGGATTGGGACCTGTGGCTCGGTCCATCGCCCGAAAGACCCTATCACCCCGCCTATGTGCCGTTCAACTGGCGGGGCTGGCTGGACTGGGGCACCGGGGCCATGGGCGACATGGCCGTGCACAACCTGGACCCGGCCTTCTTCTGTCTGGGTCTGGGCAGCCCCGACTGGGTTGAGGCCGAGGTGGACAACCGCTACAAAGAGACCTGGCCCAAGTGGCAGATTCTCACATACCACTTCCCCGCCGGCGAGAAGCACCCCGAGCTCATCATGAAGTGGTTCGACGGTGGCAAGAAGCCTCCGCGGCCGGCCGAGCTGGAAGAGGGCCGCAACCTCGGCTCGAACGGCATCATCTTCCTGGGCGACAAGGGCACGATCATGTGCGGCAGCCACGCCGGCGCACCGGTGCTCATCCCCGAGAGTAAGCGGAAGGCCTACGAGCGTCCGGAAAAGAGCCTGCCGCGCTCGCCGGGGCACCATCGCGAGTGGATCGACGCCTGCAAGAAGGGCGATCCTTCGGGCGCCTGGTCGAACTTCGGCTATTCCGGGCCATTCACCGAATCCCTGCTCGTGGGCAACCTGGCCGTCCTACTGGGTCGGCGCATCTATTGGAATGCCAAGACGCTCAAGGCGACCAACGCCCCCGAGGCCGACATTCTCATCAACAAGCGGTATCGGTCGGGTTTCGAGCTGGACTGGAAGGTCAAGCTGTAGGCCGTGACCGGAGACCGGAACACACAGACGCGGGGCCCGAACCGAGCGTTGGGACCCCGCGTTTGCGTTTCACGGGCCGGGCGGGTATGATGACACGGATTTGAAAGCGTGGGGGGCGAACCATAAGGAGTTCAGTCATGCGTATGCAAAAGAGTGTCGACGGCGGCGTTTCCAGGCGTTCCTTTCTCTCCGGTGCGGCCGCGGCGACGGCTTTTACCGTGGTCCCGCGGCACGTGCTCGGCGGCGCCGGAACCACCGCCCCCAGCGACAAGCTCAACATCGCCGGGGTGGGTATCGGCGGCAAGGGCTACAGCGACCTGACGAGCGTCGAAAGCCAGAACATCGTCGCCCTGTGCGACGCCGATTGGCGGCACGCCGCCGGCGCCGCGCGGCGCTGGCCCAACGCCCGTCGCTGGACGGACTTCCGCAAGATGCTCGACGAGCAGAAGGAGATCGACGCGGTCATCACCGCCACGCCCGATCACCTGCACGCGGTGGTCAGCATGGAGGCCATGAAACGCGGCAAGCACATGTTCACACAGAAACCCCTGACCCACACCGTCTATGAGGCCCGGGTGCTGGCCGAGGCGGCCCGGAAATACAAGGTGGCCACGCAGATGGGCAACCAGGGCCAGGCCGGTGAGGAAACGCGGCGTCTTCGGGAGGTCATCTGGGACGGCGCGATCGGGCCCGTTCGCGAGGTGCACGTATGGACGGATCGGCCCAATAGGGGCTTCACGGACGTGTACTGGCCACAGGGAATCGGCCGCCCCTCCGACACGCCGCCCGTGCCGGGCACCCTGGATTGGGACATGTTTCTGGGCCCGGCGCCCGAGCGCCCCTACCACCCGGCGTATCACCCCTTCCGGTGGCGCGGCTGGTGGGACTTTGGGACCGGCGCCTTGGGCGACATCGGCTGCCACTCGCTCGATCCGGTCTTTCGCGCCCTGAAGCTCAAGGCCCTGCGCACGGTCGAGGCCGTCTCCACGCTGGTCAACAAAGAGACCTTCCCCTCCGGCTCGATCGTCAAGTACGAGTTCGACGCCCGGGAGGACATGCCCCCGGTAACCGTCACGTGGTACGACGGGGGCCTCAAGCCCTTCCGACCCGATGAGCTTGAGCCGGGCCGACAGATGGGCACCAACGGAACGCTCTTTATCGGCGACAAGGGCAAGATTCTCGACGGGCGGATCATCCCCGAGGACAAACAGCGCGCGTACACGCCCCCCGCCAAGACCCTGCCGCGTTCGCCCGGTCATTACGAAGAATGGCTCGGCGCCTGCAAAGGCGGCGCGCCGGCCGGCAGCAATTTCGACTGGGCCGGACCCCTCGCCGAGGCCGTCCTGCTGGGCAACGTGGCCTTGCGCGTCGAGCTCAAGGAGAAACTCGCCCGTGTCAAGCTGGAGTGGGACAGTGAGAACCTCAAGGTCACCAACCTGCCCGAGGCCAATGCGTTTCTGCACTACGAATACCGAAAAGGCTGGACCCTGTAATCGAAACTATAGAAGGGATGCGGCCCGGCGGGGTCGCCGTATGAGCAAAGGAGCCGACTCATGCTGCGTGTAGGGATTGTGGGATTCGGGTTCATGGGGCGGATGCACTACAAGTGCTGGCAGGCCCTGGATGGGGCCCAAGTCGTGGCGATCTGCGATTCGAATCCGAATCTGATCGAGGACACGAAGAAGGCCGTCGGCAACATCGCCGGGGCGGCGGACGAGGTCGACTTCAGTGCGCTGAAGCTCTTCAACGTGTATGACCGCTTCCTGGCCGAGGCCGGCGTCGATGCCATCAGCCTGGCCCTGCCGACGCATCTGCACGCGGACTTCTCGATCCGCGCCCTGGAGGCGGGTGTCCACGTCCTGTGCGAAAAGCCGATGGCATTGGATATCGACTCCTGCCAGCGCATGCTCGAGGCCGCCAAGCGAACGGGCAAGGTCCTGCAGATCGGCCATTGCGTGCGGTTCTGGCCGGAGTACGCCCACGCCCGGGACCTGGTCGCCTCGAGCAAGTACGGCCGCGTCCGGGCCGCCACGCTGCAGCGGCTCAGCGCCCCACCAGCCTGGGCCGTCGGCGGCTGGCTGGCCGACGAGCAGCGAAGCGGCGGCATGATCCTCGACCTGCACATCCACGACACGGACTACGTGCAATACCTGCTCGGCACTCCGAAGGCCGTACAGAGCCGGGCGGCGCGGGGCGACGACGGCCGCATGATTCACGTCGTCTCGAACTATCTCTACGACGATGACAAGGTCATCATCGCCGAGGGCACGTGGGCCATGAGCCCGTCGTTCGGGTTTGAGATGAGCTTCAACCTCATGCTCGAAGGCGCCACGCTCACGTACGACTGCACCCGCAGCCCGGCCTATCGCGTCTGCCCCGTGGACGCGGAGGCCTTTACCCCAGACGTCGGCCCCGGCGATGGGTACACGCGGCAGATCGAGCACTTCGCCCGCACGATCCGCGGCGAGAAGGTCCCACAGGTGCTCACCCTGGACCAATCGCTCGAATCGGTACGTATCGTGCTGGCCGAGATCGCCTCGGCGAAAACAGGAAAACCGGTCTCGATGGACTAAGGAACAAGGAGACGAACATGGTCATGTGCCAAAACTGGCCCGTCGGTGTGTGCAGTTGGTCGCTGCAGCGCGACATCGCCGGCGTAGCCCACGTCATGGAGGAGCTCGGACTGACCCACGTGCATCTGGGCATCCGACAGGCCCTCGGTCCGCAGGGCCGCGGCGTCAGCGAGGCCATTGTCCGCCAGGACTGGACGATCAGCGCGACAATGATCGACTTCCCCCAGGAGGACTACTCCACGCTCGACGCCATCCGCGTGACGGGCGGCATCGCCCCCGATGACTGCTGGCCGACGAACCGCGAGCTGTTCTTCGGCGCCGCGGAGCTCACCGCCGCGTTGCAGGTGCCCTACCTCACGATGCACCTGGGCTTTATCGACCACCGCGACACCGCGTACGCCGAGAAGTTTTTCGCGCGGACCCGTGAGATGGCCGATGAGGCGAAGAAACGGGGGATCATGCTGTTGCTGGAGACGGGGCAGGAGACCGCCGTCGATCTACAGCGATTTCTCAAGGAGCTCAATCACCCCGCCGTCGGCGTCAATTTCGACCCGGCCAACATGATCCTCTACGACAAGGGCGATCCCATCGAAGCCGTCCGCGTCCTGGCGCCCTGGATCAAGCACGTGCACGTCAAGGACGCCAACCGCACCCAGACGCCCGGCACGTGGGGCGCGGAGGTCCCTTGGGGCGACGGGCAGGTCGGCATGCGGGCCTTTCTGGAGGTGCTCAACGAAATCGGGTACGAGGGAACGTTGGCCATTGAACGTGAGGCCGGCGACGATCGCGTCGGCGACATCCGCAAGGCCGTCAAGCGCCTAGCATCATTCACGGGATAGCCCGGGCTGTGGGCCCTTATGCAAGAAAACGGAAAGAGAGTATGGTCTATTTGTCAGAGAGTTGTTCAAAGCGGAGGATTACGATGAAAGCAACAACCCGGTACACGATGTTCGCGGCCGCCGTCGTCTGCGTCGCGCTGCTTTGCGTGACCGCCTCGGCGCAGACCCGGCCCGTCCCCGAAGGGTTTATCGCCCTGTTCAACGGCAAGGATCTGACCGGCTGGAAGGGCCTGCTCAAGCCGCCTTACGACAACCCCATCAAGCGGGCCGAGCTGAGCCCGGAGAAGCGAGCCGAACTCCAGGCCCAGGCCGATGAGAGTATGCGACAGCACTGGACCGTCAAGGAGGGCGTCCTCTACTTCGACGGCAAGGGGTTCAGCCTGGCCACCGCTCGTGAGGACTACGGTGATTTCGAGCTGTGGGTCGACTGGAAGCTGCTCACGCCCCGGGGCGACAGCGGCCTCTACCTGAGGGGCAGCCCCCAGGTGCAGATCTGGGACCCCGGCTATCGCAAGGTGGGCTCCGGCGGCCTGTACAACAACCAGAAAAACCCCGACAAGCCAACGGAGATTGCGGACAACCCCATCGGCGAGTGGAACACCTTCTACATCAAGATGGTGGGTGAGCGGGTTACGGTCGACCTGAACGGCAAGCGGGTGGTCGACAACGTCATCATGGAGAATTACTGGGATCGCAGCCGCCCGATCTTCCCCGTCGGCACGATCGAGCTGCAGTGCCACGGCGATCCGATCTGCTTTCGCAACATCTTCATCCGTGAAATCCCCCGGCCCGGTCAGTGGCGAAAGCTCTTCAACGGCCGCGACCTGGCCGGCTGGGTCGGCGACGTCGCGGGCTACGGCGTCGAGGATGGCACCATCGCCTGCAAGCCCGGCGGCAACATCTACACCGCCGAGGCCTTCGACGACTTCCACCTGAAGTTCGAGTTCAAGCTCACCCCCGGCGCCAATAACGGTCTGGGCATCCGGACACCGATGGGCGGTCATGCCGCCTACGAGGGCATGGAAATCCAGATCCTGGATGACACCGCCGACAAATACAAGGACCTTCAGCCCTATCAGTTCCACGGGTCGATCTACGGCGTCGTGCCGGCCAAACGCGGCTCCCTCAAGCCGGTGGGCGAATGGAACCACGAAGAGGTCATCGCCAAGGGCTCGCATATCACCGTGATTCTCAACGGCGAGACCATCGTCGACGCCGACGTATTGGAGGCCAGCAAGGGCGGGACCGAGACCATCGACCACCGCGACCATCCCGGCCTGAAGCGGCCCGGCGGCCACCTCGTCCTTTGCGGCCACGGGGATGTGCTCTGGTTCCGAAATATGGAGATCATGTCCCTCAAGTGATCCGAGGGGATGTAACCAAAGACGCAAAGGGGATGGCGGCTTATGGCCATCCCCTGTCTTTTTGCGCCATATCCCCTTTTGCCGCTTGACTTCCGGACCAACGCGGGTTATACTTTGTATATACGAAGTGGAGACGCCGCTTATGGTCAAAAGCCTGACAAAACACGGAAACAGCTACGCATTGGTGATCGACAAGCCGATTCTCGAGCTGCTGCGGGTCACGCCCGATACCCCATTCGAGATTCTCAGCGACGGCCAATGTCTGGTCCTTACGCCCGTCCGAAAACCGGATGAGCAAAAGAAGTTCGACAGTGCCCTCAAGAGGATCCACACGCATTTCGGCCGGGCCATGAGGCGTCTGGCGGAGTGACTGCGTTCCATGGACCCGCTGTTTCTCGACATCGGGCAGGTCCTTTGCATCCACCTGAGTCTTATCGAGCACTACGGGGGGCACGGCGGTGTCCGCGACATCAGGCTGTTACAATCGGCCATCGCGATGCCCCAGAGCGGCTTCGGGGGCGAAAGACTGCACAGAGATCTGTTCGAGATGGCCGCGGCGTACCTCTATCACATCGTCCGGAACCACCCATTCGTAGACGGCAACGCGTATACAGAAGGGGATGGGACGCGCGTCCCATCCCCTTCTCGTTTTCAGGGTTCGGCGGATGACCCTACGGCAGGGCCGTGCGGATCTCCTCCAGACTGACACCCAACACCTGCCGCGCGATGGGATCGAGGCTCGCCTCCGATCCTTGCAGGTGGATCGTCCGATGCCGATGGCCCAGGGTCTCACCCGGTCTCAGCGCTGCCGCCGGGGAGGACGTCTCCAACTCGTAGAACGGCCCCATGGGCTTGGCTCCCGGCTCCGGCGGCCCATCGTTGTACGAATTGACCACGTCCCCTCGATACGGCGCCTCCTGGAGCTCCCACATGCTGTTGACGTAATCCATCACGCCATCGGGCTTGTTGTACTGCACGATCGTCAGGACATGGCTTACCGAATCGTAGCTGCCCAACACCGGCAATGCCCGCTGCGGCGAGAGCCCGATCTTGCTGCGGTACTGGCCATCGCCCTTGAAAAACAACACGCCGTCCTTGATCACCAGCCGGTCGGACGGCACCTTGCCGAAGTACGCATCGTTGACGATGGGCCCCAACTCCGCCTCCGGGCCGGGCCTGAACGGTATCACCACCGTTGTCTCGGGCGAGGGTTTGTACATGCCCAGGATCCAGATCGACAGCAGGCCGCCATCCTTCGTCCAGGCCTGCGGCCCCGCATTCGTGATACGGTTCTCCGTCTGATACGCGACCAGCCGCACGCCCCGCGGCACCGATGTGCCCAACGTCAGGGCCGCCTGCTCCGCATCCAGCAACGTCACCGCCCGTTGTATCTCCACGTCGAACGTGGTGCCCGCGTAATTCGTCAGGGTCGTCCGCTTGCCGAACAGGGCGGTTTCGCTCGTCCGCGAGAGCAGTTCAAACGGTTCGGTGTCGATCACCGCCGGCGTCTGCCAGTCCTCGAAGTCAAACGCGGCACCGGGCTTGAAGAAGAGGGCGTACTGGCCGCCCTCGGGCCCCAGCCAGAAGCGATCCTCGCCGCCGAACGCGTTCATGTGCGGCAGCACCTGGCCCGATGCGATCAGCTCGTAGTTCAGCCAGCCGAAGCTCAGGCCATCGGGCCCGTCGGCCGTGCTGGTCATCACGCGTCCCTGGTACGCGGGCACCACCGCCAGTTGCGCCCGCCCGGCCGCGTCCGACAGCACGATCGCATCGGTGTGCTCCTTGAGAAACTCCACATCCTGCCCGAACGTCCGCTGCCCATCCATACGCCTCTCCATCGCACAGCCCGACAGTGCCACCCCGATGCCGATCCAACACAACCATGTCGCTCTCATGCTCATGCGCATCCTCCCTTCATCAATCACCGCGATTCGGTTTTGCCTTCGTGTGATTCCGTTTGGTCCGTCGAGGGCTGCCGCGAGGCCTTTCGCCCGCGCAACCAGTCATACCAGTCCGTCATCCCCGTCCCCGTCAGCGCCGACACGGTGAGAATCGGCGCATGGGGATTGACCTTGTGCACGTCCGTCCGCACGCGATCCAGGTCAAACGCGATGTGTTCCAGCAGATCGACCTTATTGACCAGCACGATGTCCGCCCCGGCGAACGTACCCGGATACTTGATCGGCTTGTCGTCCCCCTCCGGCACCGAGAGCACCACGACCCGCAGGTCCTCACCCAAGTCGAAGGCCGATGGGCACACCAGGTTGCCCACGTTCTCGATGAACACCACGTCCAGGTCCGCCGCGTCGAGCGCCCGCAGCGCCTCGGCCACCTGCACGGCCGACAGATGACAGGCCCCCTCCGTCTCGATCTGCACCGCCCGCGCCCCCGCCGCCCGGATCTTCTGCGCATCGGTGTCCGTTTTGATATCGCCCTCGATCACGCCCATCCGAAGCTTCGCCCCCAAGTCCGTGACCGTCCGCGACAGAAGCGTCGTCTTGCCGCTGCCCGGCGAGGAGATGACGTTCACGCACAAGACCCCCCGCTCGGCGAAAAACGCCCGGTTCTGGGCCGCGCACTGCTCGTTACGATCCAGGATCCGTCTGTTCAGAGACACCTTCATCGTCGCTCTCATCTTCAAACTCAATCTCTTCCAGCAGCAGCGGCGCATCGGGCAGGAACGCGAACGCCTCGCTGCCGCAACCAGGGCAGCGGGCCTCGTGGATGTTGAACGCGAACGTCCGCCCGCACCCCTCGCACCGCGCCTGCAACGGCACGTGCCGTATCTCCAGCCGCATTCCGCGGCACGACGTGTCCTGCGCGGCCACCTCGAAGGCGAACCGCATCACCTCGTCGTTCAGGGCGTTGAACTGCCCACACGAGATCCGCGCGGCGACCGGCCGCCGACCGATCTTCCGCATCTCGGCCAGGATCGTCTCGATGACACTCTGCGCCACCGCCGTCTCGTGCATCAGCAGATCCTCGGCAGGTCACGTCCATACGGCATCTGCACCACGCGGCGTCCGCCGACCCGCGTCACCAGCTCGACGAGCCCGCCATCCTCGCCCGGCGACCCGATCCGCCCGATCCGGGCCGCCTCACGGCCCAGAGGATCCGCCCGGCAGATCGCCAGCACCTCTTCAGCCGCCTCGGGAGCGACGATCAGCACCATCTTGCCCTCGTTGGCCACGTTCAGCACGTCCAGCCCCAGCATGTCCGCCGCCGCCCGCACGGCCGGTCTGATCGGCAGACACGTCTCTTCGATCTCAATATCGCACCGCGACCCGGACGCAATCTCGTTCAGCACCGCCGCCAGCCCGCCGCGCGTCGGATCGCGCATGAACCTCACCGCCTCGCCGACCGCCTCCAGAACCCGGCACGTCAACGGCGACAGCGCCGCGCAATCGCTCTCCAGCGGCGTTTCGAACATCATCCCTTTGCGCCGCGACAGGATCGTCATGCCGTGATCGCCCAGGGTGCCCGTCACGATTACGGCGTCGCCCGGCTGGATCCGGTCGAAGCCCAGGACGCTGCCCGGCACCTTCACGCCGATCCCCGCGGTGTTAATGAACAGTCCATCGGCCGCCTCGACCTCGACGACCTTGGTATCGCCTGTCACCACCGGCACGCCCAGCGCCCCGGCCGCCCGCCCGATACTCTCCAGAATCGACTCCAGCATGTCCAGCGAAAACCCCTCTTCCAGGATCAGCGACAGGCTCAGGGCCACCGGCCTTGCCCCCGCCGCCGCCAGATCGTTGACCGTCCCGCACACCGCGAGGGTCCCGATATCCCCCCCGGGGAATCGCAAGGGCTGCACCACGTAGCTGTCGGTCGTAAAGCACAATACCGACGCGTCGATCGTCACCTGGGCCGCATCAGTCAACGGCATATCGTCATCGCCCTGCCGCACACGCGGCAGAATCGTCTCCTGAATCAGCCGGCTCATCAGCCGGCCGCCGCCGCCGTGGGCCAGAAGAATCTTGCGACTGTCACCGAGCGCCATTGCGACCTCCCCGCCGCCCGTATTTGTACCACGCCGAGCACGCGCCCTCGCTGCTGACCATGCAGGGACCGACCGGCGTGTCGGGCGTGCACCGCGATCCGAACAGCCCGCAGGTAATCGGCTCAATGCGGCCGCACAGCACATCACCACAGCGACACCCCGCCGGCTCCGGCGCCACGCGTTCCTCCAGGCCAAAACGCCGACGGGCGTCAAACCGTTCGTACTCAGCCCGCAATCGTAGCGACCCCTCCGGAATCCGTCCCAGCCCCCGCCAAGGCCCATCACAAGGCTCGAAGTACCGGTCGATCAGGTCCATCGCCCGCGGGTTGCCCTCCGGCCGCACCACGGCCGAGTAGAGCGACTCCACCTCGGCTCGACCCTCTAAAAGCTGCCGACAGATCGCGGCCATCGCTTCGAGGATCAGCACCGGCTCGAAACCCGCCACCACGCAGGGGCGGCCGAAGCCCCGGGCAATCGGCCGGTATGCCTCGCTGCCGATAATGACGCTCACGTGCCCCGGGCACAGAAACGCGTCGATCCGGTTGGTCGCGTCGGACAACAACGCCGCCATCGCCGGCACCACCCGTTTGTGCCCCGACAGAATGCAAAAATTGTCCACTCCCTCCTCTGCGGCCTGACCGACCGCCACGGCCGTCGCCGGCGTCGTCGTCTCAAAGCCGACCGCGGCGAACACGACCGTCCTATCCGGCCGCTCCCGTGCCAACGCCAGGGCATCATCCGTGCTCAGCACGACCCGCACGCCCGGTCGATTCACCGTCTCCAGCGAACCGGCCGTGCCGGGCACGCGGATCATGTCCCCATACGTCGCCAGGATCACATCATCCCGCTGCGCCAACTCCAGGACCGTATCAATGTACCCCTGCTCGGTCACGCAGACCGGGCAGCCTGGCCCGCTCAAGAGCGTCAGCCCCTTCGGCAGGGATGCGCGAATCCCCGAGCGGAAGATGGCGACCGTGTGCGTCCCGCAGACCTCCATGATGCGTACCGGCCGCCCCAGGATCTCGCAGTCCCGAACCATCCGCCGCCTGGCTGCCTCCGCGCGATCCGGCATCTAGTCCGCCCCCTCCGTGCCCGTCGTCTCATCGGTGCGAAGCTGCTCGATCTGCTCGAACAGCTCCCACGTCTGGCGGGCCTCCTCCTCGTCCACCGTGGCGATGGCAAAACCGGCGTGCACCAGCACGATGTCGCCGAGCTTGGCGTCCGGCAGCAGCGTGGTGCGGATCGCCCAGCGGTTGCCCATGGCGTCCACCACCGCCCGATCTCCGTCCAATTCAACAATTCTTGCCGGTACCGCCAGACACATCGTAAGGATTCCGGGAACGTCAGGTTTTCTGTGACAGGCGCGCCGCCGCGATGGCCGCCTGTCCCAACGCGATGCCGCCGTCGTTGACCGGCATCTGTGTGGGCCATAATACTGTAAACCGCCGCGATTTCAATCGTTCGATCAGGCGGCCAGCCAGGAAACGGTTGCAGAACACGCCGCCCGACATCGCCACCGTCTTGAGGTCATGCGCCTCACGGGCCTCTATGGCCATCATCACGAACGCCTCAACCAGCGCGTTGTGAAACCGCGCCGCGATCGTGCCCGGCGCGACGCCGCGGGCTCGGTCCGTAAGGACCCCCTCGAGCAGCGGCACGAAGTCCATGATCCGCTGCTCCTGAAAATCCGGCTCAATCGGCAGCGGATACGCCTCGGTGCACGTCGGGTCGGCGATCGCCTCCAGCGCCATGGGCAATTCGGCCTCGAAGTGGTTCGCCCGCCCCAGGCCCGCGACCGCCGCCACGGCATCGAACAGCCGACCCAGACTGGACGTCTGGGCCATATTGACCCTCTTGTCGATCTGCTCAACACACACCTGCCGCCGGCGCGCATCCGGCTCGATGGCCGCCAGGATCGGCTCCCACGTCCGCGGTAGGGGTTCCTTTTCCGCGTAGACGTCCAGCAACCCCATCAATGGCCGCATCGCCTCCCGCGCCGCCAGGTCGCCGCCCGGCAACGGATAGTACCGCAAATGCCCGAAACGGAGAAACTCGTGCAGTGACGCAATCAGACACTCACAGCCCCAGATCGCCCCATCGAGACCGTACCCCGTACCGTCGGCCACCAGGCCGATCACCGTCTCATCGGTTTGCTTTTCGGCCAGCACCGCCGCCACGTGCGCCCAGTGATGCTGCACCTCGATGCACTCCTCCACCCCCAAATCCCGCGCATATTGACTCGACAGATAGCTCGGATGCAGGTCGCACACCGCCACCCGCGGCCCCACCTCAAACAGCCCCGACAAATGCCGCATCGACTCCTTGTAGTGCCGCAGCGACCGCGCATCGGCCAAGTCGCCGATATGCTCGCTGACGATCATCTGGCTGCCTTTGACCAGGCAGAAGGTGTTCTTCAGGTCGCCGCCCGCCGCAAACACATCCACGGGGCAGGACTCGGCCGACAGCACGGGACCCGGCACGTACCCTCTCGCACGGCGGACCGGGCTGGCGCAGCCGTCGATGACCTGCACGACCGAATCATCGACCCGGCGGTGGATATCGCGATCATGCAGGAGGAACGCGTCGGCCACCGCTCCCAGCCGCCGCAGTGCCTCGTCGTTGTCGCAGATCAACGGCTCCTCGGACAGGTTGCCGCTGGTCATCACCAGCACCTCGATGCCCTCCTCGTCGAACAGCAAGTGATGCAGCGGCGCGTAGCAGAGCATAAACCCCAGTGTGGCGGTGTTCGGTGCGACGGCCGGTGCGATCGCCGGGTGCGCGTGGTCCGGCTCGGCGGTCCGACGCGGCAGGAGCACGATCGGCGCCTGGGGACTTTGCAGCAGCGCGGCGGCCGGCGCATCGACGGCGGCGTAGCGGTCAATCACGTCCATCGAGCGGGCCATCATGGCCAACGGCTTGTGTTCGCGGTTCTTACGTTGTCGCAGCCGCACGACCGCTTCATCGTCAAAGGCGTTGACCGCGAGGTGAAACCCGCCGATGCCCTTGATCGCCAGGATGCTGCCCGCCCGCAGCATCGTCGCCGCGGCGGCCAGGGCCCGGTCCCTATCCTTTTCCAGGGCGTGCCCCCCGGCATCGGTCAACCAGAACCGCGGCCCGCACCGCGGGCACGCCACCGGCTGGGCATGAAACCGCCGATCCGCCGGATTCGTGTACTCGGCCCGACACGCCGGGCACATCTCGAACGCCGCCATCGTGGTGTTCGGCCGGTCGTAAGGCACCCGCCGGATGATCGTATACCGCGGCCCGCACTGGGTGCAGTTCGTAAACGCGTAGCGATACCGCCGGTCCTTGGGATCGCGCATCTCCACCAGGCAATCCCGACACACCGCGGTGTCCATGCTGACTTGGGCGATTTCCCCCGCCTGGGCCGCGACGCTGGCCTCGATTACGAACTCGCGTTCCCCCTGAACAACGGGCACATCCTCCACCTGGATCGAGGAAACCCGCATCAGCGGCGGCAGCGCGGACGGGTCCTGCAACCGCCGCACGAACCGTTCAATGCGGCCCGACGGGCCTTGGGCCTCAACCGTCACGCCCTGATGATCATTTCGTACAAACCCGGTCAGCTTCAACTGTAGGGCCGTATTGTGTAGGAACGGCCGACACCCCACGCCTTGAATCCGCCCGGTCAGTCTGACGCGTTTACGAATCACCAAAGAGACTCCACACCACTCGATTGAAGCGTAGGATTATACGAAAGGCCGGGCACGGCCGCAGAAAAAAAGACGGCAATTTAGCCTCTGTTGCCCCTCCGTGCTCCCGCCGGCCCCTTGCAACCGCCTCGGTCGGGGTGTCGGGGCCTTGCCGAGACTTTCGGAGAGGCTTTTTCGTTACATATCCGGCCCGAACGCGTCTATCCTTGCGATCGGGCGCCTGCGGCGATAGAATGCGCTCGGGTTGTCGGTCAGCCGGTGGGGCGGATCGCAAAGCGCGTCGCGGTGGGCACGAAACAGGAGGTCCTGTCATGGGATTTTTCGACAAATTGCGGGGCGAGTTCATTGACATCATCGAATGGACCGACTCGACCGGCGATACAATGGTCTACCGCTTTCCCCGGTATGACAACGAGATCAAGATGGGCGCCCGGCTGACCGTCCGCGAAGGGCAGGTGGCCGCGTTCGTCAACAAGGGCCAGCTCGCCGACGTGTTCGCACCCGGCATGTACACGCTCGAGACGGACAACATGCCGATTCTCTCGACGCTGATGGGCTGGAAACATGGCTTCCACAGCCCGTTCAAAGCCGAGGTGTATTTCGTCAGCACGCGACAGTTCACCGACCTGAAGTGGGGCACGAAACACCCGATCACCCTGCGCGATCCGGAATTCGGGCCGGTTCGTCTGCGGGCGTTCGGGACGTACGTCGTGCGGGTCAAGGACGCCGGCCGCTTCATCCGTGAGATCGTCGGCACCGACGGGCACTTCACCACCGATGAGGTGACCAACCAATTGCGGAACATGATCGTGTCCCGCTTTGCGGATATCATCGGCGAGAGCCGTATCCCCGTGCTCGATTTGGCCGCCAACTACGACGAACTGGGCGAATACGTCACCCACCGCATTCGCGACGGGTTCGCCGAGTATGGCCTGGACGTAACCAAGCTGCTGGTCGAGAACATCTCGCTGCCGGATGAGGTGGAAAAGGCCCTGGACAAGCGGGCCAGCATGGGCGTGATCGGCGACCTCAAGCGGTACACGCAGTTCCAAACGGCCAACGCGATGGAGGAGGCGGCCAAGAACCCCGGCGGCATGGCCGCCGGCGGGATGGGCATGGGCATGGGGTTCGCCATGGCCAACCAGATGGGCGGCGCGATGGGCGGCGCCGGTGCCGCTTCGCAACCCGCCGCTCCGCCGCCGCTGCCGCAGGAGGTGTTGTATTACATCGCGGTTCAGGGCCAGCAACAGGGCCCCTTTACCATCGAGGCGCTCAGGCCTTGTGTGCAGGATGGACGCCTGATGCGTCAGACCCTGGTCTGGAAGCAGGGCATGGCTCAGTGGACACCCGCCGAGCAGGTGCAGGAGCTGGCCTCTTTGTTCGGCGCCGTCCCGCCGCCGCTGCCGCCGCAATAGCCCCCTGGAGCACGCACCATGACCGACCAGCCGCCGGATGTGCAGACCGATTCGCCGATACCGTCCGACACCGGGGCGGAGCCGGAGGCCTCCTCCTCAATGGGAACATTCAAGTGCGGTCAGTGCGGCGCGAAACTGAAGTTCCAGCCCGGAACAAACCATCAGAAGTGCCCCTACTGCGGTCACGAGAACCCCATCCCTCAGAGCGAGGAGGACATCCGGGAGCTGGATTTTCGATCCCACCTGGGCGGGTTGGCCGAACAGGAGGGGACCGTCGAGCGGCTGACGGTCGGGTGCAAGAACTGCGGCGCCGAGGTCACCACAGAGCCGAATATCACGAGTCAGGAGTGCCCCTTTTGCGGAATGCCTATCGTCGCGACGGCCCATTCGACCCGACAGATCAAGCCCCGCGCCCTGTTGCCCTTCAAAATCGACCGCAAACAGGCATGGAGTCGCTTTCGTGAGTGGATCGACGGCCTCTGGTTCGCGCCCGGCGATCTCAAGAAGAAGGCCGAGCAGCAGGGTCGGCTCGTGGGCCTGTACGTGCCCTACTGGACGTACGACAGCGACACGACCACGTTCTACCGCGGCCAGCGCGGCGAGCATTACTGGGTGACCGAACATTATACGACGATGCAGAACGGCAAGCCCGTGCACCGCACGCGGCAGGTGCGAAAGACGCGGTGGTGGCCGGTCAGCGGTACGGTCTGGCATTCGTTCGACGACGTGCTCGTCCTGGCCAGTCGGTCGCTGCCGCGATCCATCACCGAGAAGCTTGAGCCCTGGGACCTGCCCGGTCTGATCCCCTACCAGGATGCCTACCTGAGCGGCTTTCGGGCCGAGAGCTACCAGGTGGACCTGGCCGAGGGGTTCGAACTGGCCGGCCAGATCATGGATGGGGAGATTCGCCGACTCGTGCGGCGCGACATCGGCGGCGACGAACAGCGGATCACGAGCCTGGCGACACAGCACGACCACGTGACGTTCAAGCATGTCTTGCTGCCGATCTGGATCAGTGCCTATCGGTACGGCGACAAGGTGTATCGCTTTCTGATCAACGGGCGGACCGGCGAGGTACAGGGCCAGCGCCCCTGGAGCTTCTGGAAGATCGCCCTGGCGGTGATCGGCGTGATCGGTCTGGCCGCCGTGGGCGGTTTGCTTGCGGTGGCCTTAACGGGATGACGACGAACATCGTCGTCTGACCGCCAGCCGCCAGGGACTCGCGGCCTCGTCAGGGTCAAACAAGCCCCCGTCCGGCGCTTTGATGCACGAGAACCCAAGCCACGGTGGCCGCGAGTACGGTGGCCCATCGCCCGATCGCTCACCCGAGGGGTCACGCCGGAGGGGAGGATTCGGTGTCGGTTTCCGAGCGACGCTCGAGCTGATTCAGCCGAGCGGCCATTTCGGGCAGTTTGGGTATGACCGTCAGCGCCCGCAGGGCACGGGCCTTCTCCATGGCCGGATAGCCGAACACCTCCTGACCGGGAGCGACGTCCCGCATAACGAAGGATTTGCCCCCGATCTTCGCACCATCCCCGATGGTCAAATGGTCGCGCACGCCGACCTGCCCGCCCATGATCACGCCGTCGCCGAGGCGGCAACTACCGCTGATGCCGACCAGGGCGGCGATCAGGCAGCCGCGGCCGATGACGACGTTGTGCGCGATCTGAACGAGGTTGTCGATCTTGGTGCCGGCCCCGATACACGTCGAGCCGAACTTGGCGCGATCGATGCAGCAATTGGCTCCGATCTCCACGTCGTCCTCGATCACGACGTTTCCGATGTGCGGCACGAGGCGGGCTTGGCCGTCGTGCTGCACGTAACCGAAACCGATCGACCCGATCACCGTATGGGATTGCACCACCACACGACGGCCCAGACAACAGCGGCTGTGCACCACCACGTGATCGCCCAGCCGGCAACCCGCACCGATCCGGACCTCGCGCCCCACATGGGAACCCGCACCGATGATGGCTTTGTCCCCAATCTCTGCGCCTTTTTCGAGCACGGCATACGCGCCGATGCTGACCCCCTGGCCCAGATGAACGTCCGCGGCGATTCGAGCGGTGGGATCGACACCTTCGGCAGGTGGGGCGTCGGCTTCCGGAGCGAACAGTCCCAGCACGTGGATCAGCGCGGCATTGACATCGCCGACGACAAGCTGGGGAATGGTCACGCCATCCATGCGTTCGGCCACCAGGACCGCTCCCGCCCGACACGACCGGAGCTGAGGGCGGCGTTTAACGTCCGCCAGAAAGGTGACGTCGCCGGGCCCGGCGGCGTCCAGACTCGCCACCCCATGAACGGCAGCGGCGCCGTCGCCCACCAGCTCGGCTCCCAATTCGCGGGCCAAGGCATCTATGCGAATGTCCATGTTCCCACAGTCTCCGAACGGACCGGAGCCTCATCATTGTCACGACGACCGACGGCCCATTACGAAGGCCGTCCCTCTGTCACAGTAACCCCTGCGCCCCACAAACTCAAGGAGTTTGGCTTCCATGGGGAAAACCCGGACAACCGACCGCCTTTGCACATGAGCTCAGGCACTGACAACAACATCCGGCCGTGTCCCCATGCCGGGCGTCCACCAGTGGTCGTGACGGCCTAGAAGCGGTCCTTGCGACGGCGGCGATCGGTGAATGTCGCCACGTCCGCCACCCGCAAAAAGGGATTTGTCAGCTTTTCCTTGCGCAGCGTTGAAGGCACATCGGGCGTCTCGCATGAGCGCCCATGGATCGCCTCCAACGCCCCGCGAACGTGAGGGTTGTCCGGCTCGACGAGCAGCGCGAAACGGTAGTTTTCCTCGGTGTAGTCATGGCCCGGGTAGACGAGCGTCTCCTCCGGCAGGGCCGCGATCTTGCGCAGCGAATCGTACATGGTCTGCATGTCCGTGCCGAACACCCGCCCGCAGCCGGCGATGAACAGCGTATCCCCGGTGAACAGGCATGCCGGTCCGCCAGCGGCCTCGGTCACGTGGTAACACACGCTGTCGGCGGTATGGCCGGGCGTGGCGATCCGGCGCACCGACAGACCACCCGCGGTCAGGTGATCGTCCGCCAGAGGCGTTTGCGGTCCAATGGTGGCCGACTCGTATCGGCGGGTTAGTTCGGCCACGCCGGCCGTATGATCGGCGTGGCCGTGCGTGCACAGGATATGGCTCGGTTTCAACCGGCGAGCCTCCAACACGGCCATGACGGGCCCTGCCGACCCGGGATCGACGACCAGGCAGAGCCCCTTGCCGCAGGGCAGGATGTAGCTGTAGTTGTCGGCCCCCACACGAACTGTCGTCACGTCGATCATCTCAGCCTCCGCGAACCACCGCCGTCGGCCGGATTATACGACATCCATCCCGCCGGCCGAAGCATCGATTGTCGGGTGCATGGCGCTTGTCTCCCGGATCGACAAACCGTAGACTCTCTTCTGAAGCGTATTGCGATGAAAGGACTTGATTATGGCACCGACGGCACTGGTGGCGATTGCGGATGGAACGGAAGAAATCGAGGCCGTGACGATCATTGACACCCTGCGGCGGGCCGGTGTCGAGGTCACGGTCGCCTCGGTCGATGGCCCGCAGGTGACCGCCTCGCGCCGGGTCAAGCTGCTCGCCGATTGCCGGATTGACGCGTGCAGGGACCGCACGTTCGACCTGATCGCCCTGCCCGGCGGCATGCCCGGCGCCGAACACCTGCGGGATTGCCGAGTCCTGATCGACCTGCTGCGGGCCCAAGCGCAGGCGGGCCGGTTGTACGCGGCGATCTGTGCCTCGCCGGCGGTCGTTCTGGCCGCGCACGGTCTGTTGCCCAACAAAGCCACCGGATACCCGACGATGGCCGAGCCACTCGGCTCCCGGTTCGTCGACGAGCCGGTCGTGGTCGATGGTCCCTGCGTTACCAGCCAGGGCCCGGCGACGGCAATGGCCTTCGCCCTCAAGCTCGTCGAGGTGCTGTGCGGCGGCGAACGGGCCCAGCAGGTTGCCTCGGCCATGCTCTTCAAACATCCCCAATGATCGGGGCTGAGAACGCCCCTGTTATCGCCCCTGCGGCAAAGGACCCGCCGCCGTGGACCGGTCATCCTTCCGCCTGCCCGATCTGGCAAACGCGACATGCCGCCTGACGACATACAGCAATCGTGGCCGAAGCATCAGGATCGGGTCGCTTGACGAACACAGTTTTTTCAGCCGCGCCGCAAGACCGCCCACGGACTTGCCATATCACAAGATACTACAAAATCGATGGTTACATCAAGTCGAGCGATTCGACAACGCCGAATTTTCGTGTCGCAAAATGAATATAGATATGCGCTTAAATTATGAGATTTTCCGAAATCGCGGAAAACAGCTTGTTCGGCTGTCGCTTTTCGAGTACAATAACGTCGCTGGAACAGGGTGATCGTTGCCGGAGGAGAACTCGGTCCAAGTGATCGCACACATGCAAGCACAAACATCTTCATTATCCGTGCGCCCACGGTGCGTTTTTGCGCGCGTCGGCCTTACCAGTACCGCCATGGCCGGTAGTGCGTCACGCGCGGGAACAGGCTGCAGAGACCGTCCTTGGAACTGCGATATCTAGGCTTGCTCGGGGCACGTGATTTGTTGCCCTGAGCAGAGATGCTGAATGGAAGCTGATTGATTGATTGGAGGACACGAAAAATGAGAGGACGAACATTCTTGCTGATGGCGCTTTTATTGGCAGTGGTCGTGGGCACAGCGCCGGCCCAGTTGATTACCTCAGTAACACGGCGAGGCAGCACCAATCCGGCGCCGGTGCTTGGCGGGGTTCTTCAGGAAAGCAGCTTGTGCATGGTGGACCGCACCCACGTATACAAGAACGTCCCGGCCTACCTCGCTGGCCAGGCAGAATACGTGATCGTATCGAACGTGGATCGTAACGTGGCCGCGTATGAACTGGACATCGTCCTGTCCGCGCGTGCGGATGTCTATCTGTTCATCGACTACCGTGTCGGAGACGACTCGAATGCGAATCCCCCTACGTTGACGACCCTGATGACGTGGGTGGCGGCGATGGGGTTTGTGGATACGGGGGACCAGATCGACATCGACGAGAACAATGACGGGAGCATCAACCAGTATTTTCGCATTTACAAGGCGCAGTTCGCTGCGGGGACCGTTACCCTGCTGCAGCAGAACGATGGGACAAGCCGCAACATGTACGGTGTGGCGGCGGTTCTGGTGGATCCCACGTTCAACCCCCCTCCGTCGGTCAACGCGGGACCCGATCACGTGATCGCCAAGCCCGTGTTCCCCCATGCGGTACAGCTTGACGGCACGGTGACCGACGAAGACCCGCTGGAGCCCGACCCTGGACAGGGCCCGTGGGAGCTGTCGATGGAGTGGAGCCTGGTTTCCGGCCCGACGGCCGTGGAGTTCAGCGACGCGACGATCGAGGATCCGACCGTCACGATCACGACCCCCGGTACCTACGTGCTGCAGTTGTACGCGACTGACACCGAGAAGGACGCCAGTGACACCGTGACGCTTTACGTTAACGATCCGAGCCAGAATCAGCTCATGGCCCACTGGGATTTCGAGGCCATGCAGGCAGTCAAGAGTGCGATGGTCCTGGACGTGGCCAACGGCAACGACGGCGTCTGGCTGCCCGAGGGAGCCGATCCAAACCTCCCGCCGAACCTGGTGGCCGGCTGGATCACAGGCAGCACGCAGGCCCTGAATACGGACAGCCCAAACCCCGGGCACGTCAACGTGACGATCGCGGGCGGCGAGCCGAACTTTGTCGATAGTCCACGTTTCGCGATGACCATCTCCTCGTGGATCAAGGTGGACGAGTTCTCCCGGACCTGGTCGACGCTGGTCAGTAAAGGCGACAACTCATGGCGCATGGCCCGGCAGAGCCGCAGCAATACGAACAATAACGCCATGTGCGTTCACTTCAACGGCCTGACGCCCGGACCCGGCATGCCCGGCAACGGACCCAACGGGACGATCAGCGTCAATGACAGCTTCTGGCACCATGTCTGCGGCACCTATGACGGCGAGATGATCCGCCTGTACATCGACGGCGTCCTGGACGTGGAAGGCCCCTATACCGGCCTGATCAACACGAGCACCTACCCCGTGATGATCGGGGAGAACGCCCAAGCGACGGGCCGGATCTGGGACGGCGCCATGGACGACCTGCGTATTTACAACTATGCTCTGGACGAGGCCGAGATTCGGGCCATCACCGCCTTGGGAAAGGTCCCGCCACAGGTGTCGGTCGAGCCCTTCGCCGAGCCCATCAAGTACAAGTGGGGTGAGCTGGTGCCGCTTCAGGGCAGCGTGGAGGACTTTGGCGAGGGCGGTCTGGGCGACGTGACGATCCTGTGGACCACCGTCGCGGGTCCCGAGGAAGGTGTGGAAGCCACGTTCACCGACCCCACCGACCCGGCCACGACGGTCAGTTTCCCGCAGTTTGGCTCCTACACACTACGCCTGACGGCGATCGACGCCGGCGTCAATGCCGAAGCCTATGCCGAAATCGACGTGGAGCTGATCAGCCCGACCTGTCAGGACGTGATCGACGCGGGACTGCTGATGGTCGGTGATGTGAACCAGGACTGCCGCGTGAATCTGGAAGACTTCGCCATCCTGGCGGCCAACTGGGCGCTGTGCAACGATCCAACCCGGCCCCAGGAATGCCTCTGGCCCTTTGCACAGGAGTAGGTCTGTTGCTTTGAGCGACGACGCTTGAATAGAACACAAGGCTCAAACTGGAGGACATAAACAATGAGAGGCAAGACGATTTTTCTCGTTCTCGCAGGCCTGGCATGGTTGGGAGCCGGTCTGGCGGTTGCGCAGCCGACGGTCAACGTGACCATTACCTATGTGTCAACGGGCAAGACCTACCAAGTGGCCACGGCAAACCCGGGCGAGTACCTGTACACGGACCGCGCTAGGACGTATGGCTATCGGTTCCTGCCGGACCGTACGACGCCCGCTCCGGACCCGACAGTGGCCCTGGAAACCACCGCCCCCGTCCTGTTGGGGCAGAAGTTCATCCGCGTATCCAACGATGACAAGAACCAGACCGTTGCGCGTTACCTGGAGTTTACGATCGACAAGCCCTGCACGATCTACATCGCCTACGACAAGCGCGGCTTGCCGGCCTCGCTTGGCGGCACCGGGGGCGATCCGGCCGACTGGCTGGAGGATGGCACCTGGACGCTGACGCCGTATACGGTCTGCTGGTACGTGGACAATGTCAACCCTTCGCAGGATGGCTCGTCACCCATGCCCGTCTTTGCCAAGGACTTCGAGGCGGGCACCGTCACGTTGGGCGGTCCACGGTTCGGCACGTATGCTACAGTTGACACCAATTTCATCCCGTTTATCGTACCCAAGGACCCGACCTATAACCCGCCGCCCGACGTCGATGTCGAGCCGGAGTACGAGAAGGTGTACGTCGGCGAGGGCGGCGCCGCGTTGACGGCGACCGTCACGGACGAGGACCCGGAGGAAGGTGAACCCGGTGTCCTGAGTTGGTACTGGGCCAAGAAGAGCGGCCCGGGCAACGTCACGTTTTCGCCGTCCACGCCCAGTGCTGCGGAGGTCACGGCGTCGTTCAGCGCCAAGGGCATTTATGAGATCCTGTGCCAGGCCACCGACGGCACCAAAGACGCCAATGATCTGGTGACGGTCCGAGTGGTCGATCCGGCCGATGAGGTGCTGATCGCCTATTATCCTCTGGACGGTGACGGCCTCGACGCCGTCGGCGACCATCCTATGGTGGCCGTGGGAGACACGACCTATGTGGCCGGCGTGGCGGGTCAGGCGGCGAGCCTCGACGGTGCAGGTGACTTCTTCGTGCAGTCGGATCCGAATTTCGCCCTCGGCGACGCCCTGAACGGCGGGTACGAGATCACCGTATCGTGCTGGGTGAAATCGAACATCTACGACACGGACAAGGGCTTCATTATCTTCGAGGAACCCGCAGGCAACGATGATATGGACATGCGGTATGATGAGGCGGGTGCAACCGGCGGGGGTGACGCGGTCCTCAAAATGGGTATCACCACAACCAGTGGCATACGGCAGCTGGAAACGGCCAGTCAGTCTCAGAGCACCCGGTGGCAACACGTCGTCATGACGTGGCAAAGCCAAGGTCAAATCAAAGGCTATATCAATGGCATGGAAAGCGCATACACCGCCCAGAGCGGAGCCGGCGATGGGGTGTTGACCGACCTTGACGCCCTGATTATTGGTCGCGGGGGCAAGGATACCGATCCTAACAGCATGGGATGGGACGGCCTGATTGATGAGGTGCGGGTCTACAACTATGCCCTGCCGCTGGAGGCGGATCCGGGTGTCGACAGCATCCGCAGTCTGGCGGCGATGGGGCCGTTGCCGGCCGTCGTCGATGCCGGCCCGGATGAGACGTATCTGCTCAACCCCTCCATGCCCTATCAGCTTCAGGGCAGCGTGACCGACCTGGGACTGGAGAGCGAAAACGTCGCTCTCTGGCAGTTGCAGTCCACAATCCCCGATGGCCTGCCGGAACCGATCTTCTCGGACGATGGGGCCAATCCGACAGGGACCGTCGAGTTCTTCGACGGCGGCGTGTACGTGCTTCAACTGACGGTCATCGATGGAGACTATCCCGACGAGCCGATTTCGGACACGGTGACGATTACCGTCGAGACACCGACCTGTCAGGATGTGATTGACGCCGGGCTGCTGCTGCCGGGCGACCTGAACCAGGACTGCGAGGTCAACCTGGCCGATCTGGCGCTCATGCTGGAGAAGTGGACGTTGTGCAACGATCCGGCCGATCCGGATTGCCCGTGGCCTTTCTAGCAGGCCCTGGGGAACACGATTATAAGCAACCAGGAGCCGGATGCTCGACGCAAGGATCGGGCGTCCGGCTCCTTTCCTATCCGACCAAAACCTTGTTTTTGAAACTGGGTTTTGGTATCATAATCATGGGAGTCTGGATGGGGGCAGACCGGCCAGAGTCTGTTCTGACCGATCACGACGCCGCGAGCGGTTCGGTCCGGCGATCATGAAAGACCGATGCGTTTTTTCACGTTGACGGCAGGGACGTCCGGGGGTTTTTGCCGCGCCTTTGCCTGCGTCGCCGGCCGGACCCGACTAACTGTCGCGAGGACACCTTATGACTAAGATAGGCCGTGGGTTGTGGGTGTGGGTGTGCGTGATTTCGGCGATGGCCAGCGCCGCGACGATTCGCGTCAATTTTCAGCCGGCCGACTCGCAGGTCCCGCTGGGTTACGTCGTGGATTCCGGCACCGTGTTCGGGGATCGCAACAACGGCTACCACTACGGCTGGAACCGCAGCAACACAAAGGTGTACGATCGTCTCGACGAGCATGCCGACCAGCGATACGACACCACCGCGTACTTCGACACCGACGCCGTGTGGGAAATCGCCCTGGACCCCGATGAATACGAACTCTTTATCGTCTGTGGCGATGCCGGATACAGCAATCAGATCAACACCATCGACGTGGAGGGCGTCAAGCTCACCGACCCCGACAGCGTGGATCATTTCGACGAATACGAACTGACGGTCGCGGTCACCGATGGACGCCTGACGATCGCCCAAGCCACCGGCGGCCTCAACGCCAAGATCTGCTTCATCGACATCGTCCCCGCCGGACAACAGAACCATACCCCCTTCGTCACGGCGGGGGATGACGTTACGCTCACCTGGCCGCAAAACCGGTTTACACCTGACGCCGTCGTCGCGGATGACGGCAAGGGTGACCCGGACGGGTCTTTGCATATCGAGTGGTCCGTCCTGGCGGGACCGGCCGGCGTCACCTTCGAGCCCAACAGCGCCATTGCCACCCCTGCCATCACGCTGCCAAGCATCGGCCAATACCTCCTGCGTCTGTACGCCACCGACGGCGAACTGGACCGTGCCGATGACCTGAGCGTGCTGGTCTTGCCTCCCGATTGCCCGGTGGGCGATCTGACCTTGGACTGCAAAGTGCACCTGGACGATCTGTTGCTCTTTGCCGAAGCCTGGCTCGGGCCGGACACGTCTGTGGCCGATCTGGTCGGCAACGATGGCGTCAACCTGGGCGATCTGTCGCACGTTTCCGCCAACTGGCTGGAGGATTGGACCGCCACGCTGCAGATCGCCCTGGAGCCCCCCGACGCCGTGGAGGCGGGCGCCCTGTGGCGGATCGACGGCGGTCCCTGGTTGTCCAGCGGATCCACCGTGGCCGATTTGCGCGAGGGAGAGCATCTCGTGGAGTTCCGCCCCGTCGCCGGTTGGGCCGAGCCCGAACCGCTCGCCGTCTACCTCTACCGCCGGAGCAATACCCTCCGCACGGGCACCTATACCGGCCTGCCCAGTGGGCCACTACTCATTAATGAATTCATGGCCGTCAATTCCAACCTCTCCGCTCTGCGACCGGCAGTCTCCTGGGATTTGTGCACTTTCGTCGAGGGCGAGTGGGAATACCCCGACTGGATCGAGATCCGCAACACCAGCGGGCAAACGCAGAATCTCGAGGGATGGTACCTCACGGATGATCCCGCCAACCTGAGCCTATGGCGGTTCCCCGCCGGCTACACCATCGCCCCCGGCGGACACTTCGTCGTCTATGCCTCCGGCAAAGACGCCACACGCTTTCCCGGCAACTACCCCTATGTGGACGGCAGCGGGAATCTGCACACCAACTTTGCCCTCAGCGGCGATGGGGAATACCTCGCCTTGGTCCACCCTGACGGAGAAACCATCGTCCACGAGTATGGCGAATACCCCGAGCAGTACGGCCTGGTCAGCTATGGCCTCGGTTCGGACGGGCGGGTCGGTTATCTGACCAGTCCTACGCTGGCCGCGACGAACAGCACGACGTATGACGGCGTCGTCGCCGACACCCAGTTCAGCATCGACCGCGGCTTCTATGATGCGCCCATCGATGTCGCCATCACCTGCGAGACCCCCGGCGCGACCATTCGCTATACGACCGATGAATCCGTGCCGACTCTGTCGAACGGGCAGACGCTGAGCCCCGGACAGACCGTGCGGATCACCACGACCACGTGCCTACGCGCGGCGGCCTTCAAGGATGGCTGCCTGCCCAGCAACGTCGATACGCACACCTATCTGTTCCTGAACGACGTCGCGACGCAGGCGACAAACCCGTCTACCGGCGCCCAGGCCGTTCCGGCGGGCTATCCGGAGATCTGGCCCGGCGGCAATCAAACCGGTCCGATCACCGGCGACTACCAGGTCGACCCGGATGTCGCCGATCCCGACGGCCTGTATGGCCACCTTTACGCCCAGACGTTTATCGACGACCTCAAGGCCGTCCCGACGCTTTCAATCGTCCTGCCGAAAGACGAGGCGTTTGGTCCGACCGGTATCTATATCAATCAGAATCAGGACGGGACGGAGCGCCGCTGCTCGGCGGAGCTTATCGACCTCTCCGGGGCCGAGCCCGGCTTCCAGGTCAATTGTGCCGTCCGCATGCAAGGCGGCGTGTCGGGCGGCGGCACCAGCCTCGACCGATGGAAAGTGCCCAAGCTGTCCATGAAGCTCGTCTTCCGCGGCGCTTACGGCCCCAGTCAATTGCGCTACCCCCTCTTCGACGATCCGGAAGCGACCGACTGGTTCGACCAGATCATCCTCGAGGCCCGCGCCAACAATGTGTGGTACCACGCCAGCTCGGGCCAGAATCGGCTTGCCCAGTACACCCGCGACCAGTTCGCCTCCGACCTGCAAAACGCCATGGGCGGCTACGGCACGTATGGCCGGCCCGTCCATCTCTACATCAACGGCCTCTATTGGGGCCTCTACTGGATTCATGAGCGGCCCGATGAGTCCTTCGCCGCGGCCTATCTGGGCGGCGAGCCCGAAGACTACGATGTGCTCAAGCATAACGCCTCGCTCGTGGTCAACGGCGTCCAAACGGCCGTGTCTTCGTACCAGCAGTTGCTCAACGTCCCGGCCACGGACTTCGAACGGCTCACCCAGCACCTCGACGTGCCCAACTTCATCGACTACATCATCCTGCACACGTATCTGGGAAACTCGGACTGGGCCCACAAAAACTGGTACGCCAGCCGTAATCGCTGCGACCCCGCCGGTCGCTGGCGGTTCCATTCTTGGGACAATGAGCACATCATGGAAGGCGTCGGCGAGAACGCCACCGGCAACGACGGCTCCAGCACGCCGACGGGCATCCATCACAAATGGATGGCCAACCCGGAATACGCCATGTGCTTCGCCGACCGCGTGTACCGACATTTTTACAACGATGGCGTTTTCACGCCCGACAATATCCGCGAGGCGTATCGCCAACTCGTCGACAAGATCGATCGCGCCATCGTTGGTGAATCCGCCCGTTGGGGCGATTACCGCCGGCCGAGCGATCCGTATACCCGTAACAAGGAATGGTGGACCCAGCGGCTCTGGCTGCTGGACACGTACCTGCCCCGCCGCCGCGACGACATGATCGGCCAGTATCGAGCCCTCGGTTGGTACCCGGCCCTCGATCCGCCGGTGTTTCTCGTGAACGGGGCGGCCCAGTACGGCGGCTACACCGCGACCGGCGACGTCCTGTCGATGACGGCCGCCCACCCCGTGTGGTACACCCTGGACGGCACGGACCCGCGCG